>Ga0318533_10000200_pt1 | contig 21558 bp, 19 predicted proteins | sample GRESIP053b4f27_FD_203675 | JGI IMG/M metagenome (GOLD analysis project Ga0318533, IMG submission 203675) | Tropical soil microbial communities from Luquillo Experimental Forest, Puerto Rico - GRE.SIPMG.053b4f27 | ecosystem: Environmental > Terrestrial > Soil > Tropical forest > Bulk soil...
TTCGCATTGAACTGGGAAATCTCCGTTTGTGCAGGACTGCGTGGTGGGGCTGGGAGGACTCGAACTTCCAACCAAACGATTATCAGTCGCTAGCTCTGAATATTGAGCAAGGGGCCCGCTTGTGGCTAGCGAAGTGCCCAAGGTTACGTGTACGACCGCTTTGAAGAACTTCTCCCCAAGCTGTGAGACGATTCTCGCAGCCAACGGATAGCGAAAAGCAAAGGCTCGCGCGGCCCCTGGGTGGCATATTCGTCGAACTTTGCAGAATGTTGCCAGGAATGTTGCCAAATTGGCTTTGCCTCTCATTGGAGAAGCACATCTTTGGTCCTAAATGATTGATTTTATTGGTGGGCGCACAAGGACTCGAACCTTGGACCCGCTGATTAAGAGTAAGCTGCTCCTGGCGGCGGACCTATGACCCTCCCGTGCTGACCGTCAACGCGGCGAGTCATGCTCGGAAGGACATGCACAAAAGGAAAGGCCTTGTTTTGCCAAGAATCGGGGCTATGGCTGTATGTCAGACGACGTTATTGAACAAATGCATATTTAACCGATCGCTGAATACGTGATGCAATCTCATGCCCAACATTGGAAGAAATCAGACTTGCCCGTGCGGGAGCGGCAAAAAATATAAAAGATGTCACGGCGCCTACCCGATGCACGAATCGCGCTTGCACGTCCCCGATTCGCGGGCGGCCTTCGCTCAGGGGATGAGAGAAGCCGAGGCGCTGCGCGTCCGGCGCGAAAAGCAACAGGGATTGGGACGTCCAATCATCGCCGCCAAGCTGCGCGATCACCAGATGGTGGCCGTCGGGAAGCGCGTTCACTTTTCGGATAAATGGCACACGTTCCACGACTTCCTCCGCGACCACTTATTTGGCCTTCTCGGCAAGGAATGGGGCGCAGTCGAACTGGCAAAACCGCCGGAAAAGCGTCACCGCATACTCCGCTGGTTCGACCAGGCGACCGAGGATGCGCGGCGGACGGGCACGAAGATCGGCGATGTGTACACGGCGCCGATGAGCGGCGCCACGCGCGCCTTCGTCAACCTCGCCTACAACATCTATCTCATCGCCCATCACACGGAGAAGGCCAGCGACGCGATCCTGAAGGGCTATGTCGATCGCCTCAAGAGTCCGCGTCCCGACGACTTCGCCGGAGCCCTGTTCGAGACCTACGCGGCCGCCGCGTTTCTCAAGGCGGGATTCACGCTCGCATTCGAGAACGAGAGGGACGGGTCGGTGTCTCACGTCGAATTCGTCGCGCTCTATCCAAAGACCGGCAAGAGTTTCTCCGTCGAGGTGAAAGCCCGGGAGCGCGGAACTGGCATGGCCGGCGCCGCAGATGTCGATGACGTGAAGCGGCTGCGGGTCGCGAACAAGCTCAACAAGGCGCTGGGCAAAAAGGCCGCGCACACGCGCGTGGTGATGATCGAGATCGACGTGCCGGAGGTGGTCACGACGCTCGAGGGCTGGCCGGCAGCGGCGATGGAGCAGATACGCCGCAACGAGCAAACCGACTTTCCTGGCGGCGAGAAGAAGCCTAGCGCTTACGTGTTCGTCACCAATCACGCATTTCACAGCAATCTCTCTGCGCCGGATGTCGGCATGCAGGTGCTGGCGACGGGATTTCACATTCCCGGCTTTGGACCCGACGCGCCGCATTCGAGTTACAAGGGCGTTCTCGAAACGCGCGTCCGCCATAGCGAGATGTTCGCTCTCATGAAGTCGATGCAAACGCACTACGAAATACCATCGACCTTCGATGGCGAGATGCCGCAGTTCGCGTTTCAGGATTCCGACGGGGTGCCGCGGCTGCAATTCGGCCGCACATATCTCGTTCCCACCGAGGACGGACGGGCAGTTCCCGGACGGCTCTACGATGCCGTCGTGCAGGAAGAGCAAAAGCAGGTGGTCGGCTGCTACCAGCTAGCGACAGGCGTGACCGTCCTTGCAAGATGCCCAATCTCTGATGCGGAACTGGCGGCTTATCGAGCCTATCCGGACACGTTCTTCGGTGAATTGCGCCAGCCAACCCGGCATGCCAAGACGCTGGTCGATTGGTGCGACTTCTTCTACGAGACGTACAAAGATACGCCGCGCGACAAGCTGCTCGAATGGATGGCCGGGGCATCCGACATCGAGCGACTGCAGACGCTGTCGCAGGAAGAACTCGCCATCATCATCTGCGAGCGCTGGGCTCTTAACGCGTTTCAGACAGGGAATGTGAAGCGCGCATCATGACGACGCCGAATTGAATATACTAGTGATGAACATGTTGGATCGTAATCATCGGCGGCGTGGCTAGCTGATCGTCTTTAGGATCTTTGCCATGCAGATGCCATGCAGATTATCCATTTCTGCATGGCATACTTCTGGATACACGAAAAGTTATTGTAAAGTTTAGACTTCTGGCGCGCCCGAAGAGATTCGAACTCCTGACCCCCAGATTCGTAATTTGGTGCTTCCCCACACATCATCAACAACCATCTGATTCTATTTGCATGTTCGAGGGCACCGGGGGAATCGATGCCCTCCATCACAAACCAGCTTAAACTCGAATCTGTGGCACGCGCGCAAGAGCATTCTCGGCGCGTCTCGGCTCCAATCTCAGATATGATCCTGCACCGCCAGCCTCGCCCCAAGCAAACGGATGTGACTACCGTTCTGAGGCATCTCGTGATGCGGTTTCGGGCCGTGTTATCGACGGCCGAGGCGCTTGAGCCGTTGCTCGCTTATCCCGCTGCAAGCGCGCGAAAGCTCGGTCGGTCGACATGAACCGTACGAGCATCGGTGCCACGAGTTTGGCCGGTTCAAGCTTTTGTCCCGTCTGGCGGCCGAGAGCTTCAGCGTACGCGACAAGATCGCGATGAACCGTAGCCGGCAGTTCAAGGGTGAGCCTCACAGGTTTATCGTCGGAGATCGCGGATAACTTCAGCTTCATCATCTGATTTCCTCTCAAGGTCGATACGGTGCCAGCACGAGGTCGCGATTGACGATGACACGTACCGGGAATCCTGGGCGAATCGTGATCGTCGGTTGAATATTGAGATTGCGGCGCACCACCTGCTGGCCGGTTTGGTTGAGGCTGTTGCTGCTGCCTTCTCGCAGCGCCTGTATGATAGCGTTATCGTTGTTGATCGCGCCGAGCTCGGAACTAACTCCCAGCACAGTCGATAAAGCGGCGGCCGCAAACAGCCGTAGCCAATGGTAGTCAACCTGGTCCTCGAGCCCTGCAAAGCCTTGGGTGTCCGCACCGGATTGGCGCTCAAGAACTATCGAGCGGCCGTTCGGCATGATCAGCCTGGTCCAGACCAGGAGTACGCGATCCTGGCCGAATGAGATCTGGCTGTCGTAGGTGCCGATGAGCTTCGATCCTTGTGGGATCAGGAGGTACCTTCCGGTGGGACTGTCGTAGACGTTCTCAGTGACCTGAGCGGTGACCTGTCCGGGAAGGTCGGAACGGATGCCGGTGATGAGCGCTGCCGGAATGACCGCGCCGGCTTGCACGACATAGGGTGACGGTGGGTTCGTAAGCCGGTCCGGACTTACCGTCCTGCGGTCAACTGGCGCGGTCAGGAAGGCAAGCTTCCGGTCCTGCATGTTCAGGAGCGCGTCGGGATCGAGCGGTGGCACCTCGGCACGGCTGTTTTGTGTCGTTACTCCCTGGTCAGGTTGTGACGCCGTGGGCAATGAGACCGGCGTCACGGGACGCTCTGTTGCATTGGTCGTGGCGAACAGACGGCTCGTGCGGGCGGCCTCTGTCTCTTGTGCGACGCGCTGCTGCTCAGCGTCGATACTCGCCGGCCCCAACTGTGCATTCGGAACCGGATGGCCGATATCGCCCAAGAGCGGCGGGCCGAGAGCAGGAACGTTGGGGGCAAGACCTGTGTAATCACGTGGGAGCGCAGAGAGGCCGTCCGGCGTCGGCTTGTTCTCCGTACTGTAGAGCTCAGTCGCGCCGGTGGACTTTCTCTGTCCTTGGGAGAGCGCCCAGATTAGCGCGCCGGACACAGAAACTGTTGCGAGTGCGACGAGCGCCATCAGCACCCTGCGCGAGAGGCGCATCACCGGCGGCCGCTCGGGCCGCAGGCGCAACTCCGCCGCAAGATCGCTGGGAAGGTCGGCCCCGTGTTCGCTCACCAGAACAGCCCTCCACTGCTGCGCACGATGCGCACGCGCTGTTCCGAGGCGCCATCGCCGAGCCGAAGTTCGGCGGCGGCAAAGAGCCGATCGACGATCATATGGTTGCCGCGGACGCGGTAATTGACGAGCTCTGAGGTCTTGCCCTCTGGGCCGACGATAAAGAGCGGCGGCATTTCGCCCTGGCCGATGCCGGCAGGAAACTCGATGTACACTTTGCTCCCGTCATCAAAGGCACGAACGGGTCGCCACGGCGGATTGTCGCCTTCAATCGCGTAACGAAAGTGCAGGCTGTTGAGGTCGAGCGCGGTTGCGACGGGCGTCGCAGCGTCGGCCTGGGCGTTCTGCCGATGCAGCGCAATGAGCTCGTCCTCCGGATAGATCCAGGAGACCGATGCCATGTAGGTCCTTTCGGTGGAGCGAAGCTCGAGATGGTAGGTGTGTCGGTCGGTGTTGATGACGAGGTTGGTGACAAGATCTGGCCGGGTCGGCTTGACGAGGATATGGATTTTCTTAGCGCTCCCCGCCCCGCTCTCAGTATCGCCGATGATCCAGCGCACCGTGTCGCCGGCGGCGACCGGACCGGAACCGACGAGCTGCTCGCCGTTCTCCAGAGCGATATCAGTGACGTCTCCGGGCGCGGCATAGACCTGATAGAGTGCGCCCTCGGCAAACGGATAGACCTGCACCGCATTGATGTACCCGGCCCGGATCGGCTGCACACGGGCCGCCGCATTGGCGAGGTTAACGCGCTGCTTGGGATCGCGCGGCTCGGGTGCCGGGCGCCGGCCGGCGAGCGGCTTCAGCTGGCCTGGTAGTGGCAGAAGCTTGGGGACCTCGACGACGTGGACCAGCTTCGGCGGTTCTGCCTCCAGCACAGCCGGCTCGGCACGGGCGTCGTCATAGCTGATCTGGGGCGGCTTGAAGGTGCTGCAGCCGGCCACGGTGATCGATAACAGCAGGCCTAATAATAATGTATGGCGGCGCATCATCCGAGCTCCTTCGACCAGTTGATGGCGTTGACGAAGATTCCGAGCGGGTTCTTGCGCAGGTGCTCGGCATTGTGCGGGGTGTTGATCACGATGGTGAGGATCGCGGTCCAGTGCTCGGTCGCGGCGAGACTTGCGTTTTCATAGCGGCGTTCGATCCAGGCGACACGGAAGCTGTCGCTGGAGGCGCGGATCACGCTGGAAATCTCGACCGCCACCTCGATCTTGCCGATCTTGCTGAAGGGATCATTGGCGCGGGCGTAGTCGTTGAGCGCCACCGCACCTTTGTCGGTGACGAAGTCGTAGGCAGCGAGCCAGTTCTGGCGCACGATCACCGGATCGGCCGACATCGAGCGGACGTTCGCGATGAAGCGCGCGAGATGCCAGGCGATCTGCGGATCGGTGGGCTGGTATTCGCCGATTGCCGGCGCCACCGCCTGCGCCTGGCCGAGCTTGTCGATTTCGACGACCCACGGAGTGACTGTGCCGCGGGCGGCCTGCCAGAGGAGGCCGCAGGCGAGGCCAGCCGCCAGAAACAAGCTGCTGAAAGCAATGAGCCGCCAGTTGCGCGCCTGGACGCGGGCCGAACCGATGCGCTCGTCCCACACTTGCGCGGCCTTCTGAAACGGCGTTTCGGGCTCGAGCGTGCGGCCGTAACGGACCGACGGACGTCGGAACAGCATCAACGTTCCTCCTTAAGGTCAACAGATGTCGAGCCGCCGCCGTGATCGCCGGAGCGCACCGCGTGAGCGGCTGCGGACACCCCGTGCGAGATCGCCTGCTCGCGGCGCATGCGGCGAGCCCAGTCGGGCGGGCCGCTCGGGCTCTGGGTCGCTGCGGCCGCGAACGCGCCAACGGACCGCGCCGGCGCGATCGCTCCGGCGGCGCGGCCAACGGCGGCAGCGCCGGCGCGTACGCCCATCGCTCCGGCGACGCCAAGCCCTCCCGCCGCCAGCGCCGTGCCGACAGCGGCGCCCGCGCCAAGCTGCGGCGCGCCTGCCGTCAAGCCGGTGGCGATGCCCGGTCCGAATATGCCGAGGCCGAGTAGCGACATCGCGGCCAGCACTAGCGAGAGCGCATCTTCAAGTGACGGCTGATTGCCGCCGAATCCTTGATTGAACTGGCCAAACAGCGTGGTGCCGATGCCGACGATGACGGCAAGCACCAGCACTTTGACGCCCGATGCGATGACGTTGCCGAGCACGCGCTCAGCGAGAAATGCCGTCTTGCCGAAGAGGCCGAACGGCACGAGCACGAAGCCTGCGAGCGTCGTCAGCTTGAACTCGATCAGGGTGACGAAGAGCTGCACCGCCAGGATGAAGAAGGCGACCACCACCACGAGCCAGGCGACGAGCAGCACGAAGATCTGGATGAAGTTCTCGAAGAAGGAGACAAAGCCCATCAGCTGGCCTGCGGCCTGCAGGATCGGCTTGCCGGCATCGATGCCGACCTGTGCGATTCGCCCGGGCTGCAGGAATTGATCCGGCGACAGGCCTGATCCAGCCGCCTTGAGGCCGAGGCCGGCAAAGGAATTGAAGATGATCTTGGCAAGACCATTGAAGTTGCCGATCAGGAAAGCGAAGAACCCGACGTACAGCGTCTTTTTGATAAGATGCGCGAGGACATCCTCATCGGCGGCCCAGGCCCAGAACAGGCCTGCCAGCGTGACGTCGATCACAATCAGGGTCGAAGCCAGAAACGCGACCTCGCCACCGAGAAGGCCGAAGCCCGAGTCGATGTAACTCGTGAAGACCTCGGTGAAACGGTCGATGATGCCGGTGTTCATTGCGGCTGCACTGTCCTGTCGCTCGGCGAGGAAAGGCGTCCGCCCGCTGGTTCATTGGCGTTGGGTGCCGGTGGAAGAGCATCAGGCGCGCGGTCCTGGTACAGCTTCTTGGAGTTGAGAGAACGCTCGCGACTGGCCCGCCAGACCGCCTTGCACCGAGCGTCCTCGGCGGCTTGCGTGCGGAGCGCCTTGCAGCGCGCAAGCTCGCCATCAAGGTCGTCTTCCGCAGACGCAGGCTCGGCCTGCAAAGAGCCTGCCGGCTTATATTGACGATTATTCAACGCGATTGCGGTTGCCAGGAGCGCAACGGCCAACACGACATAAGCGACGCCGCGGATGACAATCTTGAAGCTCATCGTCGCGCTCCTTAATGGAACATCTGCACGGTCTGCGGCTGGTAGCTTTGACCGTTGCTTAGGAATTGGTTGAACTGCGCTTGCGCCTGTGCGTCGCTGGCCGTGGTGCGGGCGCCGGCGAGACTCTGTGCGCGGGACTGCGCGGCGATGAGCGCTGTCAGGTCGAGGAGCTGGCGGGTCTGCAAAGCCACGAGCTGGTTGCCGGCCTGGGTGGCCTGCAGCATTCCCGTGGCCGATTGGCTCGATGAAACGAGCGCGTCGGTCTGCGCCCGCGTGACGTCGAGCGCCTGCACCACGCCGGCCTGGACCCGCAGCGCATCCTGGTATCCAGCGAGCGCGTTCTGCCAGCGGGTCTGCGCATCGCTGAACAGCTGCTGCGATGAGGTCGAGCCGGCGTAGCTCTGCGGATAAGTTTGTGTAAAAGCCCTGTCGATCTGATTGATGTCGTAGGCGATACGCTGGGCTTGGCTCAGCAGCTGCTCGGTGCGCGCGATGGACTGGTCAATGGCCTGGAGCGAGGAATACGGCAGGCTCGCCAGGTTCCTCGCCTGATTGAGCAGCATCAAGGCTTGGTTCTGCAGGCTGGTGATCTGATTGTTGATCTGCTGCAGGGCGCGAGCCGCCTGGAGGACGTTTTGCGCGTAGTTCGAGGGGTCATAGACGAGCATCTGCGCGCTGGCTGACGGTGCTCCGAACGCCACCATCCCGGATGCAAGGCCGACCAACACCGCGCGACGCAGAAAGCGCATCATGGCGTCATCTCCAAGTCTGATTGGATCAAGTCCTGCTGTTGGTCACGTTTCGGAGTGAGGAGATTCGCGGCCCAATCGAGGCCCTTGTGGCGCAGCCAGCCGGCAGCAAAGCCATCGTGGCCGTGCTCGGCCAGGATTCGGGCGATCGCGGTCTGGTCGGACTTGGATGAGGCGGCGGTGAAGGCGAGCGCGACGTCGCCGAGTCCCAGTTCGAACAAGCGATTGCCGCGGCGCGACTGGCAGTAATAGTCGCGCTTGGGGGTGGCGCGAGCGATGATCTCGATCTGACGATCGTTGAGGCCGAAGCGCCGATAGATTGATGTGATCTGCGGCTCGATGGCGCGCTCGTTCGGCAGGAACAAACGCGTCGGGCAGCTCTCGACAATGGCGGGGGCGATCGCACTGCTCTCGATGTCCGCGAGCGACTGGGTTGCGAACACAACGCTGGCGTTCTTCTTGCGTAGGGTCTTGAGCCACTCGCGCAACTGCGCACCAAACGTCGGATCATCGAGCGCGAGCCAGCCCTCATCGACGATCAGCAATGTCGGCCGGCCGTCGAGGCGTCTCTCGACGCGATGGAACAGATAGGCGAGCACGGCGGGAGCCGCGGCGGTGCCGATCAGTCCCTCGGTTTCGAAGACTTGAACATCAGCCTCGCCGAGGCCCTCGGTCTCGCCATCAAGCAACCGGCCCCACGGCCCGCCGACGCAATAAGACTGCAGCGCGCGCTTGAGCGTGCCGGACTGAAGCAGAACGGAGAGGCCCGTCAGCGTGCGCTCAATCGCCGGCGCGCTGGCGAGCGATGTCAGCGAAGACCACAGGTGTTCTTTGGCCTCGGGCGTGACCGCCACCCCTTCCCGGGCCAGGATTCCCGCAACCCATTCGGCCGCCCAGGCTTGCTCTGCCGGATCGAGAATCGCGGCCAGCGGCTGCAAAGCGACGGGCTCGACCGCATCGTCGGAGAGCGCGCCGCCGAGGTCGTGCCAGTCGCCGCCCATGGCGAGCGCCGCCGCACGAATTGATCCACCGAAATCAAACGCGAAGATCTGGGACCCAGGATAGCGTCGGAACTGCAACGCGATCAGCGCCAACAGTACGCTCTTGCCGGCGCCGGTCGGTCCGACGACGAGGGTGTGGCCGACATCGCCGACATGGAGTGAGAGACGGAATGGCGTCGCGCCTTCGGTCTTGGCAAACAGCAGCGGCGGGCCGTCGAGATGGTCGTTGCGCTCGGGTCCGGCCCACACGGCCGAGAGCGGAATCATGTGGGCGAGATTGAGCGTCGAGACCGGCGGTTGGCGGACATTGGCGTAAGCATGGCCCGGCAGGCTTCCGAGGAAGGCCTCGACGGCGTTGACGCTCTCGGCGATGCAGGTGAAGTCGCGGCCTTGGATCACCTTCTCGACGAGGCGCAGCTTTTCGTCAGCGGCCCGGACGTCGTCATCCCAGACCGTGACGGTCGTGGTGATGTAGGCCTGCCCGATCAGGTCAGAACCGAGCTCCTGCAGCGCCACGTCGGCATCGAGCGCCTTGTTGTGGGCGTCACTGTCGAGCAGAGCCGATGTTTCGTTGGTCATCACCTCCTTGAGGATCGCCATGACGGATTTGCGCTTGGCAAACCACTGGCGCCGAATGCGGGTGAGGATCTTGGTGGCGTCGGTCTTGTCGAGCGCGATCGCCCGGGTCGACCACCGGTAGGGGAAAGCGAGCCGATTGAGATCGTCGAGGATCCCCGGATAGGTCGCTGACGGAAATCCCAGCACTGTCAACGTGCGCAGATGCGCATTGCCGAGCCGCGGGTCGAGCCCGCCGGTGAGTGCCTCGTCGACCAGGATGGCGTCGAGATACATAGGCACTTCGGGGACGCGGACGCGATGGCGTCTGGTCGAAATGCAGGAATGCAGGTAGGTCAGCGTCTCCTCGTCCGAGAGCCAAACGGCTTCCGGCACGAATCCCTCGACGAGTTGCTGCACCCGATCGGTCCGATCAATGAAGCCCTTGAGAACCTCGTGGGCATCGACACCCCCATCCCGGCTACGGCCTTCGTAGAGCCAAGCCTCGGCGCGCGCGACCTCCTCAGCCGGTGGGAGGTAGAGGAATGTCAGGTAGTAGGCGCTTTCGAAGTGAGCGCCCGCCTCCTCGAACTGGGCTTTGCGCTCGGCATCGACCAGCGCCGAGACTGGATCGGGAAACACGCTTTGCGGATAGGACTTCGCAGCATTGCGGCTTGCCTCGACAAAGATGGCCCAGCCGGTGCCGAGGCGGCGTAACGCATTGTTGAGCCGTGCCGTCGTGCCGACCAGCTCAGCGGGCGTTGCCGAGTCGAGGTCGGGCCCGCGGAAGCGCGCGGTGCGCTGAAAGCTGCCGTCCTTGTTCAGGACCACGCCTTCGGCCACAAGCGCCGCCCAGGGCAGGAAGTCGGCGAGGCTTTGCGGTTTGTTGCGATATTCGGCGAGGTTCAGCATGGCTTGACCTCACGCTCCGAGATGCTGCGGGTAGCGCACGTGCCGACGCACCACCTCGACGAAGGACGGATCGCGCTTGGCGGCCCAGACGGCCGCCACATGGCCGATGCCCCACAGGACGAGACCGGCGATCCAGAGGCGCAAGCCAAGGCCGATCGCGGCCGACAACGTGCCGTTGAGGATGGCGACAGCGCGCGGTGCGCCCGCAAGCAGGATCGGCTCGGTCAGCGAGCGGTGCAGTGGCGCTTCGAAGCCGGGAAAGATTTCGTGCGAAGCGACTTCGGCCATCACACCAGCGCTCCGCCGCCGAATGAAAAGAACGACAGAAAGAAGGACGATGCCGCGAACGCGATTGACAGACCGAACACGATCTGAATGAGGCGGCGGAAGCCGCCCGCGGTGTCGCCAAAGGCGAGCGACAGGCCGGTGACGATGATGATGATCACCGCGATGATCTTGGAGACCGGGCCCTCGATCGATTGCAGGATCTGTTGGAGCGGCTGCTCCCACGGCATGTTGGAGCCCGCGGCAAACGCAGGCGCGGCCAGAGCAGTCGTCGCGACGAATGTCGCAATTGCTGCTATGGCCCTATTGATGCGGGCGGGCTGATCGGTCATGTGCGGGCTCCAGCGGGTGCAAGATCGACGGCAGGCACGAGGACGTAATCGCCGCTAGGTCTCAAACCTTCGATGCAGGCAAGTTCGGCCAGGCGGCGTTGCGAACCGCGACCCGAGAGCACGGCAATGACGTTGATGGTCTCGGCGATCAGGGCGCGCGGCACAGTGACCACGGCTTCCTGAATGAGCTGCTCGAGCCGCCGCAGTGCGCCGAGCGCGGAGCCGGCGTGGATGGTGCCGATGCCGCCGGGATGACCGGTGCCCCACGCTTTCAAAAGGTCGAGCGCCTCGGCACCGCGGACTTCACCGATCGGGATGCGGTCCGGGCGGAGCCGCAGCGACGAGCGCACCAGATCGGAGAGCGAAATAACGCCGTCCTTGGTGCGCAGCGGGACGAGGTTTTGTGCTTTGCATTGCAGCTCGCGAGTATCCTCGATCAAGACAACCCGATCGCCTGTCTTTGCCACTTCGGCAAGCAGCGCGTTGACCAGCGTGGTCTTGCCCGTCGAGGTGCCGCCGGCAACGAGAATGTTGCGCCGTTGTGCAACTGAGCTGCGAAGAATCTCGGCCTGACTCGTCCTGATGATCTTTGCAGCCACGTAGTCATCGAGCGTGAACACCGCGACAGCCGGCTTGCGGATGGCGAAGGCCGGCGCGGCCACGACCGGTGGAACGAGTCCCTCGAAGCGTTCGCCAGTCTCCGGCAGCTCTGCGGACACGCGCGGAGAGGCTGGATGAACTTCTGCCCCGACGTGATGCGCGACCAGGCGCACGATCCGTTCGCCATCTGCCGCGGATAGTCTTTCGCCGGTATCCTTAAGACCCTCGGTGAGCCGATCGACCCATAGGCGGCCGTCGGGATTGAGCATCACCTCAACGACTATGGGATCTTCAAGCCATGCGGCGATCGCCGGCCCGAGCGCGGTGCGCAACATGCGCGCACCGCGCGAGATCGCTTCTGACTTACGTGAGAGTGCCCCAGCCACGATCCCCACCCTTACGACCGCCCCCAATGCGGCCGAACGTGGAGATGATTAGAAAGAGGCAAATGACGCTGAGCGCAACAAGCAGAATGGGGTCGTAGGGTGCTGGCGTAGAATTACAGGAAACAGCGAAAGTCACCTGCCACGCCAAAATGCCGGATGCGGCCGGAGGCGGACTAATTGGTGTCGTCGTGTCTCCAGCGGAACGTGTCGACGAACAGACCCAACGGATTTTTTAACGGGTCGGCTGTCTCGGTAGGCTCGAAAATTGTCTCCGCAATGCCGGTATATCGCTCGGATTTGATATTCATTCCACTCTGGTAGGTTTTCTCAGTCCAATGAATTTCGAACGAGCGGCTCGAGGCACGAATCACATTGGTCACTTCCACTGTAATGGAACGCAGCCCGAGATTGATGAATGGCTTGTTATCGCGGGCATAGTCGCTGAGCAGGCGGGCACCATGTGCGGTGACATAGTTGAGCGCGTCCATCCAATTCGAGCGGACAATGACTGGATCAGTTGAAAGTGACCGAATGTTTTTGACAAACCGCGCAAGAAAGTAGGCTATCTGCGGGTCGGACGGCGCACGGCCCGATGAATTGGCGCCACCGGCCTGGCTGAGGCGATCAACATTGGCGATGTAGGGCGCGATCTCTGTGCGGCTCGCTGAGATCGCAAGCGCCAAGCTCAGCACGACAGAGAGACTGATGGCGCCGAGTGCTACGGCGCGCCAGTGTTTCGCCTGTGCCCGAGCGGCTCCCACCCAGCGCGACCAGACTGCCCTGTCATGGGCCGGCACATGCTCACAGGCGAACCAACTATCAAGAAGTCGGAGACGCGATGTAGAGCTAAGAGCGCCTGGGCGCTCCAGCGAGAACCACACCAATGCTGCACTCTGGATGGCGGCATTGAGGCCGAAGGCGACTTGATAGGCGATGACCGGATAATGACCACCCCCGCGCGACCACTGCGCGAGGATGAGTCCTGTCGCGTACTGTACGACGAAGGCCCAACCGAAGTGAAAGACATTGAGAGCGCCATTGGCACGGCCGGCCAGCTCTTTTGGAAAACGCTCGGCGAGGATCGCGTAGCTGAGAACGGTGCCTGCACCAACGACGGCGACCACCGACCATGGTAGGACGGAGGGCAACGGCAGTCGGACGATCAGGGCGAGCTGAGCCGCGATCGATGTGGCGGCAACGACTGCCAAAAGGGTTTGCGGGCCAACGCCGTGCCGACGTAAGCGGTCCGCGACGGTGCCAAGCACGAGTGCACCGACACTGACGGCAATAGCCATGATGAAGAGATGCCCGATGAGAGCTTCACGGCTAAGCCGCTCGACGTCGGTAAACCATGGGGCCGCCCACAATCCTTGAAGCGCCCAAGCCGAGCCCACGGATGTGGCCGAGAGCGGCGCGATTTTCCAGAAGCGCCGATCTGCATAAATGGTTCTCAAGTTCGCTGAAGACAAACGGTTCGCGTTTGCGGGTTCGGGTACAACGAAGTAGATGATAGCCGCGGCGAGGGCTGTCGCTATGGCAAGGAGCTCGAAGAGCCCGCGCCAGCCTATCCATTCGAGCAACCGCTCGGCGGGCGTTGTTGCGGCGACCGCGCCGAGAGCGCCGAGCATGATCATGCAGCCGTTGAGGAGCGCCACGCGTTCCCTCGGAAACCACAGAACGACAGCCTTGACCCCAGCGGTCAGTGACGCCGCGACGCCGAATCCAATCATCGCCCGCGCCACCACGAGCAGCGGAAACCCCTGCGATGTCGCAAAGAGCGCTGCGCCGGCGGCGGCGATGAGCAGCAAGGCGCTCTGCACTCGCCGCGGGCCGTAACGATCCAACAGGGCGCCGATGGGAATCTGAGCCGCGGCGAGCGTCAGAAAATAGACTGAGGTGAGAAGTCCGAGGTTTGCGGCATCGAGCCCCAGCTCCGAGATCAGCGGCCCGGAGATCAGCGCATTGATCGTCCGGAACAAATACGTAAGAAAACATCCGGCTGCGAACGACAGGAAGACAAACGCAAGCCACCGCCAATTCAGAGCAGATGACGGGACGGGTTTCGGCTCGGCGACGGCACCTGCAATCGAGTCCGACGTATCAGCGAGATGGACCCTTTCGACGGTCCGGAAAGTTGCCGTTGCTGCCGCCCTCCGCCGCGGCAGCGGATTGCTGTGGCTCGCTGTTGCGGCCGCCTGCTGCTGATGCCGCGTGGCCGGACTCTCGTGATGGCGCTCCGAGTAGTGCGCCTTCCTCGACCTCGCGGGCAAAGAGGTCCGGATTCGTTGCGCTCAGCCGATCCATCGTCTCTCGCATGAGCGGCGTACCGAGATGAACACGCTTGCCGACTTGTGCAGCGAACACTTCGAACCGCTCCAGCCCAAGAAGACAGGCAGCGCGCTGGTGCGGTTGCGGCATGGACGGCGTAACAGTGAGGTGGAATCGGGCGTGCAAGGCGACCGTCTCATTGACGATCCGCAGCTCGCGCTCGAGTTGTTCGAGTTGACGGCTCATCCATTCGAGGCGGCGCCGCAACGCGGCGTCGTCGCTGCTCTCGGCGCCGTTCGCCAGAAATTGGCTCAGCGCAGCCTCGACGATCGCGCTTTTGGTCTTGCCGTTCTGCTCAGCGGTTGCTTCAAGCCCCGCGAAAAGCTGTTCCGAGAGCTGCACACTGACTTTTTGTTTCATGGATAGACCTCGTTAGGACTCGATTGGATCGTTGACGCCTCTGGTCGGTCGGTGCTTCTGTCGCTCGATCCCTCAAACGACACCTCGCGGAGAACGCTTTGGCCCTTCGCCAGCCGTCGCCCCAGCGTCTCTAGAAACGAGTCGAAGCGCTCACGCCCTTTGGCCTGGGCCGCGGCCTGGGCGCTTTCCGGGAGCGGCGGCGTCACCGTGAGCCAGAATCTGATGAACAGCGCGAGCGTCTCGGCAGCGATCCAGAGGTCGCGTTCCAGCCGCTCGCCTTGCCGGGTCAGACGATCGAGCCGCCGGGCCATTGCAGCTTCGCGCCGATCCGCGTCATCGGGGGTCAGGAACGATGTGATGGCAGCCTCGGCGACCAGCGACTTCGGTTGCTGCTTTTGATCGGCAAGCTGGCTCAGCTGCGTCATCATTTCGGGATCGAGATAGACTGATAGCCGCGCTTTCTTCATCGGGCCGCGCCTTACAGTCCAAGACCATCGCCAGGATCGAGCGCCGCTTGGCGCGCCACCGTCGCGAAGCTCCGATTCAGTGCCTTGGCACGGACCGCATCATCGTCCGGTTCGTCTTCGAGCACCGCGAACTCAAGGTCCGGTCTCGGCTGCTCGGGGACAATGGCTTCGTGCTCCGGGAGAGCTGGCTCGCGACGGATGCCGCCGTTGGCGGGATCGTCGTCAGCTACAGGACCGGCGACCGACTCGCCTGCAGCCGCCGCACCTGGTTGTGGGAGCGAGAATGCTGTCCAGTCGTCGGCGTGTGGAGCGAGTCGATCGCCGGAGTTGCCCGCGCAGGCGGTGGTCGGCGCGGGAGGCTGCAAGACACGATTGTTAAGCCTGATATCTTCGTAGTAGCGGGCTTTGCGCGTGCGGATCGGCGGGATGCCGGATACCAGAACGAGTTCATCATTCGGCGGCAGTTGCATGATCTCGCCCGCCGTCAGCAGTGGTCGCGCTGTCTCTTGTCGCGAGACCATAAGATGGCCGAGCCAGGGCGAGAGCCGGTGCCCGGCATAGTTCTTCATGGCCCGCAGCTCGGTCGCCATGCCGAGAGCGTCCGACACCCGGCGCGCCGTCCGTTCATCGTTGGCGGCGAAGGCGACGCGGACGTGGCAATTGTCGAGGATCGAATGGTTCGGGCCATAAGCCTTTTCGATCTGGTTCAACGACTGGGCGATCAGGAAGGCCTTAAGACCATAGCCCGCCATGAACGCGAGCACAGATTCGAAAAAGTCGAGGCGTCCGAGCGCGGGAAACTCATCGAGCATGAGCAAGATGCGGTGGCCTCGGACCTTGAGGTCTTCGGTCAGCCGCCGGCCGATCTGGTTGAGAACCAGGCGGACGAGCGGCTTGGTGCGGCTGATGTCGGAGGGCGGCACCACGAGATAGAGCGTGACCGGACGGCTCTCGTCCGCCAGGTCATTGATCCGCCAGTCGCAGTGCGATGTCACTTTGGCAACCACGGGGTCGCGGTAGAGCCCGAGAAAGCTCATCGCCGTCGAAAGCACGCCGGAACGTTCGTTTTCGGACTTGTTGAGAAGTTCTCGTGCGGCCGACGCAATAACCGGATGCGGCCGATCGCCAAGATGCCGTGTCGTCATCATCGCGCGCAGTGTGGTCTCGATCGGCCGTTTGGGGTCGGAAAGGAAATTGGCGACGCCCGCAAGGGTCTTGTCGGGTTCGGCGTAAAGGACATGCAGGATCGCGCCGACCAGGAGCGAGTGGCTTGTCTTCTCCCAGTGATTGCGCCGCTCCAGCGCGCCTTCTGGATCGACCAGGATGTCGGCGACGTTTTGGACGTCGCGCACCTCGGTGTCGCCGCGGCGCACCTCGAGCAATGGATTGTAGGCGGCCGATAACGGGTTGGTCGGATCGAACAGCAGCACGCGGCCGAAGCGCGCACGCCAGCCGGCGGTGAGCTGCCAGTTTTCGCCCTTGATGTCGTGCACGATGGCCGAACCCGACCACGTCAGGAGCGTCGGGATAACGAGCCCGACGCCCTTGCCGGATCGGGTCGGCGCGAAGCACAGCACGTGTTCCGGCCCGTCGTGCCGGAGATAGTCGCGACCGAAACGGCCAAGAATGACACCGTCTGGATGGAGAAGTCCGGCACCGCGGATCTCTTTCTTCGTTGCCCAACGCGCCGAGCCGTACGTCGTGATGGTCTTGGCCTCGCGCGCCCGCCACACGGACATGCCGATCGCAAGGCCAATCGACGCGAAACCGCCGGAAGCCGCGAAGCCTGCGCCTTCCATGAAAATCCGTGGCGCATATGCGTCGTAGTGGTACCACCACCAAAAGAAAACGAGTGGGAGATAGACCGGGACACCTGCGAGCTCGAACCAAGGAAGGCCGAGCTGCGGCTGAAAGCCGAGGCGCCAGGCAGTCCATTGCGTTGCGAGCCACATCGCCGCGAGCACAATCGCAAAGACGACGACGATCTGGCCCCAGAGGATTTTGGTGGCGGTCACTCGGTCCTCCGCTGAACTCAGCAGCGGTGATTAAAAAGGCCACGACTCGAATCTGCGCAACCGGGGAATGGTGGGCATCGTAGTTTTGGATAGAGCGGCGCGCAGAAACTGGTGGAAGCGGAAATGAGTTAGAAGCAAACCGCCGTGAAATATTGCTGCGCAATTATTCTCACTGCGAAAGGAACGGCTTTACTGCTCTTGCAACGTCATCGGGAAATTCTTCGTGGACCGATAGCTTGCCGCGCGGCAGGAGCGAGGTCTTGATACCCGGAAGTGCGGCGAGTGCCTCGATTTCCCCTCGGGAGCGTGCGGGCGTTTCTGCCCCATAGATCACCGTTATTGGAATGGCGGCGCGCGCGGCCAGCGCCAAAAATTCTGCTCGGCTCGCAACAGGATCCAACGCGCCGGTCACAAAAGCAGCCGAGGCAAAGCGGGCTCCTGCGGCATCGATGACCCGACGCTTTTGCGCCAGATGCTCACCAGTCAACCAGTTGGCATCGCTATAAACGTGGCCGGCTACCATTTTGCGGACAACGAATGGATTGACATTAAGCCGGTAGAGAAGCGGGCCGACATACGGCATTTCGACCGCACGTCGTATTGCCGCAAAGAGCGGCCGCTGGGCGCCGCCGATGGTCGGCAACGGTCCGCGCCATGTCGGAGCGATCAGAGCTGCTCGCGCGATATTCCCAGGGTGATGTGCGGCATGATGCAGAACGTAGGTCGCCGCGTGCCCCGCGGCCACAACGCCGTGCGGTCCAGAAACGATGTCATGCAACAGGTGATCCAGGAACGACGAGAGGGCGTCGGGGGTCCATGTCACTTCGGGGCGGGACAGCGTGCCGAAGCCTGGCCAATCGATGGTCATTGTATGGAACTGCGAGGCCAGCCGTTCCATGAGCGGATGCATTTCCCCACGCGTGGAAATCGAGCTCAAGGCAGGAAGAAGGAGAACAAGAGGTCCCCTCCCCGTCTCGTCGAGACCGAGCACAATGTCCTGTTCTTGCCACGACCAGTTTAGTTCGCGGGTGTTGATCATGAGCACGGGCTACAGGCGTGGTGGTGCTAATCATAACGCGCTTTCGAATACCCAGCCCTCAGTTTTTTCGATCGCAGTCAGAAACGCACACCGACACGGCTGAGAACCGATGCAGTCAAAACGGAACTGAGATCCGAAAAGCACCAGGACCGAGCATAGCTTGGGCAATTTGCGCGCACGCCCACAGAAGCGGAAGTTCGATACCTCCGCTCGAGAAATAAAATCCATTCCTGCGATAGATCCACATTGATGCGAAAAGAATGGGCAGGCTGATCAAGCACAGGAGCGGCACAAAGATGCCGAGCACGAGGCAGACCGCCACAACAACCTCGAAGCTGATATCGAACCATGCCAGCCAAACAGGCAGGCCCTGTTGCAAGAAGAACGCTTGCGTTGCCGACATTCCGCGATATCCCACCTTGTACCACCAGTGAGCGATCCAGAAGCCAGCTAGGATGAAGCGTAACAAAAGCCGCACCAAGGCCACTCAAATCAAAATCTTGCAGCACCATTGATCCGTCGCAGAGGCTTTGATTGATTTGATGCCGGCAGATTGACCGCGGACATTTTTCGGCAGCGTGCCAAGCCCGGCAAAGTACGAGCTACCCCCGAGAGAGCTCGGACAATGCAATGCGAACGCGATCGATGAAAGATGAAAAGTGAGATCGTCGTAGGCGCGGGTATGGGTGGCAAGACAAAGGACGGTCGTTTTAAGGCGGCAGGACATCTGAGGCGAAGATTCTTAGGCCAAAGGTCCCACAACACCCGTTGTGGGAAGCGCGTCTGAACCGCAGAAGCATTCCCACCCCGTCTCGGTATCGCCCGGCTCAATGTTTCGCGTGAAGGTGCAGCGACTAAAGGCTCGGACCACGTGCCCTTCCGAAGCTCCATTCAATTCTGCCGATCCGAGCAATCCCCGAAACATGACGGTCGAGGTGTTGTTCGAGCGAGGGGCTCCACGGCACCAAAGTGAATCCCAGACCATCGTCGATCATGGCGAAGCGGCCGGACGCCAGGTCCAGGCGCTGCCGATAGGTGCCCGCGATCGACTCACCTTCCGTTGTGGGATGGAAAAGTGCCCCAGTGGCTCCGATGATGCGCTCCGCTTCTGCTTCGATTTCTTGGCGCCGCAAGGTGTCGAGGAGGTTGCGCACGAAGGTCACGCGCTGGCCCTGTCGTTTGGCGAGCCCATCCCCGATAAGGTGCTCTATGCGAGCGGCCATCGCGTCGCGGACCTCGCGACCGAAGCCGCCGGAACTCAAGGATGCCGGCTCGCGAGCGACGAGCTGGCGATCGAGCCAAGTTGCGCCGCTCGCGTGAACCTGCGCCTCGATCGGCAAGTCGGACCGCACGGCGAGCGCGACGCGTTGTCGCCCGGCAGCGTCGTCGAAGCGGCGGAGCTCGACGATGCTACCCGGCGCCGCATCAGTTGCTCCATCCAAATTGGCCAAGCGGATATGATGAGCGCGACCGTCGAGGCCGTCGATCACAGCGTACGCCGTCCCCTTGAGCTCGTCGTCAAGACCGCGGGCGACAAGCCGACCGATGACCGGCTGCGCTGTGCTCTCACTATCGAGCGCGAAGTCCACGACGCTCCGTTCGATTCGCTGCTCGGCAAATCCGCGATGGATACGCTTGATGATGTCGCCGCGCTGACCCAGTGTGCGCAACAGCGGCTCCGCATTCTCCGACAATTGCCATCGTGCGGGACCAAGCCGCTCGGCAAGGCCGAGGCGCTCCAACTTTTGCATGCGGCCAACCATTGCAGATCGAAAGAGCTTGTTCGCCTTGGCGGTCGCGTCGGGTCGAAGGTCGATGACGCCGTCGTTTTGCGCCGCCTCGCGGGCGAGCACCCGATCAAGACTGGTCCAACGATCGGCGTCGATTTGCGCCTCGAGATCGCGACGGATCTCGCGGTCGGTTCGCGGCCCGAGTTCGAGTGTGGCGAGGTGGGCTGCCCGAGCCCGCATTCCCTGGCTGATGTAGTCCCGAGCGATCACCAGGTCGCGGCCATCGTCGCCTTTGCCACGGACAATGACATGGACATGGGGATTGTTAGTGTTCCAGTGATCGACGCCGATCCAATCGAGCCTCGTGCCGAGATCACGTTCAGCCTGCCTCATCAGCTCCCGCGTGAATGACTTCAAATCGGACAGCTGTTCTGCGTCTTCGGGCGACACGATGAACCGGAAGTGATGCCGATCGCCGTCGCAGCGTTCCGCGAACGCGCGATGATCGGCGTCATCGCGCTCGGCGTTGAACATGCGACCCGCGACGCCGTCCCTGGTCACGCCATCCCGCCGCAGATAGGCCAAATGGGTACGCAGCGGCGCGCCCCTCGCCCTGTGCCGAACGACGCGCGCCTTGACGGTGACGTGCCGCGCCCGGTCCGAAATTAATCGGCTTGCTGCAACACTCGCCGCACCGCCTCGACCGAACGCAGTCCTGCGGGAGTTGCGTCCGGATCGGCGGTGAAGGCCTCCGGCCTTCTCCGTCGCAATCAGCGCCTGGGCAATGAACGGCTTGACGCGCCGGCCGCTGCCTCTGCCCCCATCCCGGACGCGGCCGAGCCGGACGTAGAGATCATCGTCGCGGGTCATGACGCCGGCGCACGCGAGGTGCGCGTTGTTGCGAAGTCGCAATGAGTTGTGCAGATCAGGAGGCTGTGAGGCCCACGCGCGCCTCGCCTGAGGTCCTTGATGCATCTCAACTCTTCCGCCACCCGACCGCGCCGCACCTTGCGGCTTTTATCTTGCCATCGCGCGGTCGGCTGGCTTTCTCCCTCTGGCCTCACGCCCAAACGTGCGACAACGTTCGACATTCCACGAAGGAGGGTCAAAGCAGGCATCACGGCTTTGGCTCAGATAATCGACGCACAAAAAGGTTATCGCCGGGCGCCGTGTCTGCCGGCGCATGGGGTGGAGCGCCAATTGACTGCGATTGTTCGGCAGCATGATCGCGGTTCGGGACTTCCGACGACGGAGTGTCCGTTTTCATTGTCTTTCCAGGAAACAGCGCACTCGACCAGCCGCGCTCGCGATCGTCGATCGTCAGGACCGGCGTAGTGAGTGCTGCGCGTTGATGAGCTGGCGTTGCGTCGGCAGCAACGTCATCGGCGTCGAGATATGCGTCTTTTGGCATGTCGAAGTTGGGCGCGTTGCCTTTCTTGATCGTCGCCAGGACAGCGTCCGCGAACCGGGTCTCAGGGCGGTCCCAGGAGCCGTGATAGGCCGCTACGGCGCAATAGATCGGATCG
>Ga0318533_10000210_pt1 | contig 21291 bp, 18 predicted proteins | sample GRESIP053b4f27_FD_203675 | JGI IMG/M metagenome (GOLD analysis project Ga0318533, IMG submission 203675) | Tropical soil microbial communities from Luquillo Experimental Forest, Puerto Rico - GRE.SIPMG.053b4f27 | ecosystem: Environmental > Terrestrial > Soil > Tropical forest > Bulk soil...
TCGCCCGGGAGATCGAGGCGACCGGCGTCAATTATTACGTCTGCGACTTCGCTTTCGGGACGATCAGCCACGACGAGGCGGTGCGGTCGGTCGAGCTGTTTACCAAGGAGGTCATGCCGGCGTTTGCTGATGCCTAATTTTAACTGATCGGGAGGACAGTCCGATGGGTTCGATGATCGATTTTGAGCGCCCCGATGGGGGCAAGACCAAGGCCTATCTGGCGACGGCGGGGCAGGGCCGGCCGGGGGTCGTGGTGATTCAGGAGTGGTGGGGCCTCAACGACCAGATCTGCGGTGTCGCCGACCGCTTCGCGCGCGCCGGCTACAACGCGCTGGCCCCCGATCTCTACAAGGGCCGCCTGACGACCGAACCCGACGAAGCCAACCATCTGATGACCGGTCTCGATTTTCCCGCTGCGACCCATCAAGACCTGCGCGGCGCAACGCAACACCTTAAGACGCAAAGCGGCAAGGTCGCGGTCATGGGGTTCTGCATGGGCGGGGCGCTGACGATCGCGGCCGCGGTGCACATCCCCGAAGTGGCCGCGGGGGTCTGCCTTTACGGCATTCCGCCCAAGGATTTTGCCGACCCGGCCAAGATCCGTGTGCCGTTCCAAGGGCACTTCGCCAACAAGGACGATTGGTGCACGCCGGCCGCGGTCAACGATCTCGAGCAGGTGCTGAAGGGCGCCGGCGTCAAGCACGAGATCTATCGCTACAACGCGGCGCACGCCTTCGCCAACGAGCGCAGCGCCGCCTACGACGTCGCCTGTGCCAATCAGGCGTGGGATCGGATGTCCGCGTTCCTGAAGACGCAGATCGCTTAGGTCAGCCGCGGTCCGCGGTACAGGGGCGGATCGCAGCCGGCGAGGCTGGGCGGGACCCGAGGCCCGGGGGGACGAACACGGCGAGGTAGGTGCTCTCCTGGAGATCGTAGAACGCGGTCTGGCGATAGCCGACCGCAGCGAGCTCGCAGCGCAATAGGTTCGGCGGGGTGCCATGCACTTCGGTTTGTTTGCGGGCATCGATAACCCCGACCCGGGCATTCGGCTTCAACGCTGGGCGCAGGTTCCATAGCAGGCCGTAGGGCTGCTGCGCCTCGTGGAACATGTGGACCAGGAGGGCGAGATCGAGCGACCCGGGCGGCAGCCGCGGGTCGTGCGGGTCGCCATGTACGAGGGTTACCTCGCCTGCCAGACCCTCGCTTCTGACCCGCTGAGCGAGACGTTCGAGATAATCGGGAACGACGTCCTCGGCAAGGACGTGACCCTTGGGCGCAACCCGCCGGGCCAGGCGAACCGTGTAGTAGCCGCTCCCGGCGCCGATATCGGCCACGGTCATACCGGCAGTCACACCGAGCAGGTTCATCACGCGCTCGGCTTCGCCGGCCTTGTCGCGCGATTGTTCGTCGTGCCAGGTGTCGGTGACGATCTTCGCGACCGGCCGGCCCGGCGCCGGGAAGGCGCTGGCCGGCACGCCAGGCGGCGCTAGTCCGTCGGCGTAATCTGCTGCTCCGACTGCGGACGCCGCGCCGACGGCCAGTATGAGCAGCGAGAGGGAGAGCCCTACGCGCGACATTCGTCATCTCCTACCGATCTTCGGCCCGGGGCGTAGGCTTGGATCTTTCACGTTGGACCCGTAAGCTCCGAGGCTCTGACACACCGCAACAGGAGGCGAAATGCCGGCCTATTTCGTCGCGGAACTTGAGGTCACCAACCCTGGCGGATATGAGCCTTATCGCGCGGCGGTCCCCGCCACGATCGCGCAGTACGGTGGCCGCTATCTGACCCGGGGTGCCGCCACCGAGCTGCTTGAAGGCGGACCCGAGCCGAAACGGATCGTCATCCTCGAATTCGCCGACACCGCGGCAGCGAAGCGCTGGTACCGAATCGGCGGAGTACCAGAAGATACTGCCGATCCGGCTCGCCAACTCCACCGGCCGCGTCTTCATCGTCGAAGGGGTGAGCTAGCTCATCCGGCGCGGCGGCGGCGGACAGCGCGGCGCGCGAGATAGGGCTGGAGATACTGCCCGGTGTAACTCTTCTCGCTCGAAGCGACGTCTTCCGGGGTGCCGGTCGCGACGATGTGGCCGCCGGCATCGCCGCCTTCGGGGCCTAGATCGATGATCCAGTCAGCGGTTTTGATGACTTCGAGATTGTGCTCGATGACCAGCACCGTGTTGCCGGTCTCGACCAGCGCGTGCAATACCTCGAGGAGCTTGCGGACATCGTCGAAATGCAGCCCGGTGGTCGGCTCGTCGAGAATGTAGAGGGTGCGGCCGGTGGCGCGCCGCGACAGTTCCTTGGCGAGCTTGACGCGCTGCGCCTCGCCGCCCGACAAGGTCGTCGCCGGCTGGCCGATATGTATGTAGCCGAGCCCGACTTGTTGCAGGGTCAAGAGCTTGTCGCGGATCGACGGCACCGCACGGAAGAAATCGGCCCCCTCGTCGACCGTCATATCGAGCACGTCGGCGATGCTCTTGCCGCGGAACAGCACCTCCAAGGTCTCGCGGTTATACCGCCGGCCTTTGCAGACGTCGCATTGCACATAGACGTCCGGCAGGAAGTGCATCTCGATCTTGATGACGCCGTCGCCCTGGCAAGCCTCGCAGCGACCGCCCTTGACATTGAACGAGAAGCGGCCGGGGGCATAGCCGCGCGCCTTGGCCTCGGGGAGCCCGGTAAACCAGTCGCGGATCGGTGTGAAGCAGCCGGTATAGGTCGCCGGGTTCGAGCGCGGCGTGCGGCCGATCGGCGACTGGTCGATATCGACGATCTTGTCGAGGAACTCGACCCCCTCGAGCCCGCCATGCGGAGCAGCTTGCTCCCGCGCATTGTTGAGCCGCTTGGCGAGCGCCTTGTACAGGGTCTCGACGATCAAGGTCGACTTGCCGCCGCCGGAGACGCCGGTCACGCAACAAAAGGTGCCGAGCGGGATCTCGGCGTTGATACCCTTCAGATTGTTGCCGCGGGCGTCGATCACCGAGAGAATCTGGCCCGGATGGCCGATACGGCGGATCAGCGGGATCGGGATTTGGCGTTTCCCGGTCAGGTACTGCCCGGTGATGCTGTCGGGGCTGGCCATGATCGCTTCGGGCGCGCCCTCGGCGACCAGATGCCCGCCATGAACCCCGGCGCCCGGCCCCATGTCGATGACCCAATCGGCGCTGCGGATCGCCTCCTCGTCATGCTCGACGACGATGACCGTGTTGCCGAGGTCGCGCAGCCGCTTCAAGGTCGCCAACAGGCGACCGTTGTCGCGCTGGTGGAGACCGATCGACGGCTCGTCGAGCACGTAAAGCACCCCGGTTAGCCCCGAGCCGATCTGCGAGGCGAGCCGAATGCGCTGGCTCTCGCCGCCCGATAAGGTGCCCGAGGCGCGCGACAGGGTCAGATATTCGAGCCCGACATTCTTCAAGAAGCCGAGCCGCTCGTTGATCTCCTTCAAGATCCGCTGGGCGATCTCGCGCTGGCTCGGGGTCAGCTGCGCGTCGATCCCGGAGAACCAGATCCCGGCCTCGGCGATCGACAGAGCCGCGACCTGGCTGATGTGCTTGCCGGCGATCTTGACCGCGAGCGCTTCGGGCTTCAGCCGGTCGCCGCCGCACACCTCGCAGGTCTTGGCACTTTGGTAGCGGCCGAGCTCCTCCTTGACCCAGGCGCTGTCGGTCTCGCGGAAGCGCCGCTCCATATTCGGCAAGACGCCTTCGAACGGCCGCTCGGTCGTGTATTTCCGCAGCCCGTCGTCATAGGTCATCTTGATCGGCTCGCCGGCCGAGCCGGAGAGGATGGCTTGCCGCATCTTCTCCGGCAAATCGTCCCAGGGCGTGTGCATGCTCTGCCGGAAGTGCCTTGTGATGCTCTCCAGGGTCTGCGTGTAGTACTGCGAGGATGAATGCGACCACGGGCTGACCGCCCCCTCGGCGAGGCTGCGCTTGGTCTCGTGCACGACAAGATCGGGGTCGAAATAGAGCTTGGTGCCGAGCCCGTCGCAGGCTGGGCAGGCGCCGAACGGGTTGTTGAACGAGAACAGCCGCGGCTCGATCTCGGGGATCGTAAAGCCCGAGACCGGACAGGCGAATTTCGCCGAGAAGATGGTTTGCTCGCTCGAATCGGCGTCTTCGGTGATCGCGATCCCGTCGGCCAATTCGAGTGCAGTCTCGAATGAATCGGCCAGCCGGTTGCCGAGATCGCCGTCGATGATGATGCGGTCGACGACGACCTCGATGTCGTGCTTGAGGTTCTTGTTGAGCGGGCGGACCTCGTCGAGCTCCATCATCTTGCCGTCGATCTTGACCCGCTGGAACCCGCGCTTTTGCAGGTCGGCAAGCTCCTTGCGGTATTCGCCCTTGCGGCCGCGGGCGATCGGCGCGAGCAGATAGAGCCGGGTGCGAGGCGGCATCGCCAGCACCCGGTCGACCATCTGCGAGACGGTCTGGCTGACGATCGGCAATCCGGTCGCCGGCGAGTAGGGCACCCCGACCCGCGCCCATAACAGCCGCATGTAGTCGTAGATCTCGGTCACCGTGCCGACCGTCGAGCGCGGGTTGCGCGAGGTCGTCTTCTGCTCGATCGAGATTGCCGGCGACAGCCCCTCGATCGATTCGACCTCGGGCTTTTGCATCAGCTCGAGGAATTGCCGGGCATAGGCCGACAGGCTCTCGACATAGCGGCGCTGACCTTCGGCATAGATCGTGTCGAAGGCGAGCGAGGACTTGCCCGACCCCGACAGCCCGGTGATCACCACCAGCCTGTCGCGCGGCAGGTCGACATCGATGTTCTTGAGGTTGTGCTCCCGCGCCCCGCGGATCCGGATCTGCTGCTGCATGCGCAAATCTTATCGCGGGACTGCGCTTGACGCTACCGTCGGACCGCCCCCCTGCTAATCGGGAGAAAACAGGGTGAAAATTCGAATCCGCCCCGAGAATCGACGGGTCCCGCGCCGATAAAACATGCCATGTCAGACACTTACGAGTTCTGTCCCGCGCGACCCAGCAGGGGGCGTTTTGTGCGCCTTACAGGGGGGCGAATCGGGCTAACAGGGGGACAACAGGGAGGCCGTTTATGCCGTCGCGCGCGGCGGCGATTCGCGCGGCGTCACGGTGAGTTCGAGCTTTTGTGTCAGGCGCAGCACGGTCATCGGCAGCGGTTTGCCGACCCGCTCCTCGGTCATCAGCCGGTGCAATTCGTCGACATCGCCGACCGCCACACCGTCGACCGCGACGATGATGTCGCCGCTCAGCATCCCGGCCGCGCGCGCGGCACCGTCAGAGGCGGTCGATTGGACACGCACCCCGGTCTCGCGGGCGAGCTCATGGAAGCGCACGACCCGGCGCGGCAACGGCACGCTTTGCCCGGCGACCCCGATATAGCAGCGGCGTACCCGGCCGTCGCGAATCAACCGCGAGGCGACAAACTCGACCGTCGCCGCCGAGATCGAGAAGCAGATCCCTTGCGCCATGCCGATGATCGCGGTGTTGATGCCGACGACCTCGCCCGACGCGGTGACCAGCGGCCCGCCGGAATTCCCCGGGTTGAGGGCGGCATCGGTCTGGATCACGCTGTCGATCAGCCGGCCCGAGCGGGTGCGCAACGAGCGGCCCAGCGCGCTGACCACCCCGGCGGTCACCGTGCATTGAAAGCCGAACGGGTTGCCGATCGCGACGACGAGCTGGCCGACCCGCAGCCGGCGCGAATCGCCGAGCCGGGCAAAGGCCGGCGTCTCGCCGTCGAGGCGCAGCACCGCGAGATCGGTGTCGGGATCGTCGCCGACCCGATTCGCCGTGAGGGTACGCCCGTCGGGAAAGGTCGCCTGGATCTTGCTGGCGCCGCTGACGACGTGGCTGTTGGTCAGCACATAGGCGTCGGGGGTGAAGACGACACCCGACCCGGCGGCACCCGAGCCGTCCTTGACGCCGCTGATCTGCAGGTGGAGGACGGCCGGGCCGACGCGGTCGACGGCACCGATCACGGCGCGCGAATAGGCATCGAGCAGGGCCAGATCTTCGGTCGAGGCGGCGGAGATCGAGCCCGCGGGCGGGTTTGGTTCAAGGTCGCCGACGGGGTCGTAAACGGGGGTGAGTTGGGTATCGAGCATAAGAATAAAGTAGGAACATTCGGGGCATCTGTTAAGATGCGCGCTCCCAACGACCACGAGCGTGCGGTGACCCCATGGCAGGCAGCGTCAACAAGGTGATCTTGATCGGTAACCTCGGGCGCGACCCCGAGCTCCGCTCGACCCAGGACGGCATGCGCATCGCCAATCTGGCGGTCGCCACCTCGGAGAGCTGGCGCGACCGGGTGTCAGGCGAGCGCAAGGAGCGCACCGAATGGCACCGCGTCGTGATCTTCAACGAGCGGATTGCCGAGATCGCCGAGAAGTACCTGAAGAAGGGCTCCAAGGTTTATCTCGAGGGCGCGTTGCAGACCCGCAAATGGAGCGATCAGGGCGGCCAGGAGCGCTACACGACCGAGATCGTGCTAAACCGCTTTCGCGGCGAGCTGACGATGCTGGATGGGGCAGGGGGCGCCCGTGGCGCGGGCGGGCCGCCGATGGAAGGCGGCTATGACGAGGGCTTCGGCGACGAGCCGGCCGGGTCCGCTGTGACGCCAGCCCGCACCCGCACCCCGGTCAACGATCTCGACGACGACATCCCGTTTTGAATCCAAAACTTGGTTGTGAGGAGCCGAACACGTCGGTCGCTGATCATCCCTTTCTGGGTTGCACGTGGCCCAAAGGTCACCTCCCAGTGCGACGATCCGGTCTTTCGCGATCGGGTTGTCGCAGCCGCTCGTGCCGTAGACGAGCTTCGTGCAACTAGGCGGCACAAGCGCTCATTGGGCCGCCGCTACAATTGAGCTGCTTTAACCTTCCGCTTCGATCATCGACATCAACGTTGGACCTCGACACTGCGCCGTTCTCTATCTCGGAGCAGCCAAGCGGGAGGCATTCGAAACCTCGACGTCCCTGATTAATGGCCTCCTCGCAAGTGCCGATGCAAACAACGAACGGGAGGCGACAAACTTTGATGTGACCCGCATCGGATACATCCGCTTTGATCGGCTCGTGACAAGCGCAACCGGAACCTGCGAGGGCGCGCCAACGGGCCTTGAGATAGCAGTAATCGCGGGTTCATAACGCTGCGCTCCAAGGCGAATCAAAGGGACGCCGGATGAGACCTTGGGTCCGCAGATAAGAGACGATCGATGCCGCTGTAGCGGATAGTGTTGGATCGGCGCGCCCGCGACCGGCGCGCGTGCACGCTTCACGGTAGTTTTTATTGCTGTAGCGCTTGAGCTGCATCGCAGCGATGCGCGCTGCAGAACCGTTGAAGAAGTCGAGGAGCGGATAGAGTGGATCAGTTTTTGCGCATCGGCGGTTCATTTCGACGAGAAAGCCTGGAATATCGTAATAGATGAAGTCATAGCCATGCTCGTGGGTCAGGACCTGGGTCAGGTCCACGATATTGTAGTAATCGGTAGTCACATGGAATGTTCGCGCCGACGGATCATCCTGGGCGATAATGGCCACGATATTGTCGGCGGCAATATCAGCCGGGAGGATGCTCAGCTGATTAGCAACGTCCACCGCAATGCCATGGTTGATCATGAAAGCGAGCACCCGGACTGCCGCATCAGCGGGATGGCCTATGCCCCAGGTCGCAGCCGATACGATTGCAGGGCGATAAATTCGGGCATCAGCCCCGTGGGTCCGGGCGGCGAGCACGAGCTGCTCGGCGACCCATTTTGTCTGTGCGTAACCGAAATCGAGATTGGCCATCTCTTCGTTGCTGTCGGATTCAAGCAGCAACTCGCGCGCGGACCAACCAAAGATGAACGTGCTCGAGATGTGATGCACCCTCTTGTGAAGACCGGTCTGGGCGAAACGAAGCATCGTGCGCGTGCCGTCGACATTGGCAGGCTTTAGCGCCTCGTAGGTCGCTACCCAATTTACCGCGGCAGCATTGTGAATGACTGCCTGGACCTGTCCTGCCAGCCGGTGCCACGCCGCCGGTTCGAGGCCCCAGTCCAAACGAGCAATGTCGCCGCAGACGTAGTCGATACGAGTTTCGACCCCGTGAGCGAGCGCTGCACGCAACAGACCCGCCCGAGCCATGGCTGTGTGGACGCGGCGCCGGGCGTGGCCGGCGCCTTCCGCCCTCACCAGCACGCGGAACCGCCAGCCGGTGTGCCGCAACAGGCTCTCCAGCAGGAAAGGTCCGAAAAACCCGGTAGCGCCCGTTAGCAGCACATCGGCGGCTGACCCGCCGGGCGCCGCCTGAATATTACCGTAGCGGGCAATGACGGCTGCCGAGCGAACTGGTTCCAGCCTGGCATCCTCCCGCATCCTCCGAGCGGTCCCAGCCGCCGCGTGATCTCGAGCAAGCCGCAGCTCGCCACCGATTGCGTCGAGTATGGAGGCGCCACCCTCTCCGAGTGCGCCAAGCATCTTTCGCAACTGTGCGACGCTCAAGCGCTGAAGTAGCCCCAGGTCGAATTCCTCGGCGAGATCATCCGCACCCTGGCGACGGGCGATGCCTTCCAGGGTCAGCAGCAATTCGGTAAGCATCAGCGAGTCAAATCCAACCTCTGCGAGGCTCGCGCTCTCCGCCCGCGCTCCCAATTGCGCAAGGAGTTTTTCGAAGCGCGCCTGCAGTTCCGCCAGATTACTGCCGCAGCTCAGCTCGTCATCAGGGTGCCAGGTTATCAAGACGGAGACGGCCCCGTCCGCGCAACGCTCTCGCGTCAGGGCTCTAGCGAGCTTACCGGATGTGGTCCGAACGATACTGCCGGGCTCGACCAGGACGACGGTCTCCGGCAGGACCTCGCAACGCGCCTGGACAGCCCGCGCGATTTCCTGCGGATCGGGCGAGGAACGCCCAGCGGGCGTCTCTACCATGACAGTTAGCGTCTCGCCTTTTCCGCTGAATGCAGCGACGCTACCGGGGCGAACCCCAAAAACGTCTTCTGCGGCTTCCTCGATGTCCTGGGGGTGGCACTTGATCCCCCGAACAATCACGACATCCTTGCTGCGGCCGCAGATGAAGACCTCACCACCGTCGAGGAACCCCAGGTCTCCAGTCCGCATCCAGCGCCCCGAGTCCGGAAAGGTTTGCTCTCCGCCTGCAAGTCGCTGGTCGAAGGTTGTACAGGCTTCAGCCGGCACACCCCAATAGCCGGCGCAGACACTTGAGCCAGCCAGCCACACCTCGCCGATTGACCGGGCGCCAAGCGCGCGCCGAGCCACCGGGTCCACGATCCGTAGCGAGACCTCCGGGAGCGGCACCCCGCAACTCGCGATGCGTGCCACGGCGCCGCTAGACCTGCTGGCCGGCCGCACACGGCCGCGCCGCAGCTCCGGCGCATCAAGGTCGAGGGTGCGGCGGCCATAATGCGTCACCGCGAGCGTGTTCTCGGCGAGGCCGTAAGCGGCAACACAGGCCCGGGCCTCTAACCCGAACCGTGCAAAGCGCGCGACGAAACGCTCGCGCGTTGCCGGCCGCACCGGCTCAGCGGCGCTCATCAACCAACGAAGCGAACTCAGATCGACGCCAACGAGCTCCTTATCGGAAATCTTGCCCGGCCGCAGGCAGTACTCAAAGCCAAAGTTGGGGGCTGATGCATAAGTCCCGCGCGCGCGAGAGATAGTTTGCAGCCACAGCGCGGGCCTGCGCAGAAAGTCGAACGGTGACAGCCCAATCGTCGTGCCGCCGACAATGACCGGAAAAAGGTAGTAGCCGATAAGTCCCATATCGTGATGTTGCGGTAGCCAGGAAATGCCGGTCTCGGCATGTCGCGTACCCAGTGGCACGTGTCCAAGTACCGCCTCGGCGTTGGCCGCGATATTATCATGTGAAACGATCACGCCACGCGGGCTCCCCGTCGCGCCCGAGGTATACTGAAGAAACAGGATAGGAGAAGGGGTGTCGACAAAAGAGACCTCTCCGCGGTCGACAACGCGCAGGTCATTCTCCGTTCCGGCCTCGGAACCGCCGGCTGTTTCAAACCCGGCTGTTCCCAACCAGCGCGGCCCTGCACTTCCTGAAGCAGGGCCGGCCCGCGGCCGATCGGTAAGGACCACGCGCGCGCCGCAATCGGCCGCGATTGCAAGGATCCTGGCGAGCGCCGCGCCGCCGGTTTTCCTTTCAACGGCGGGCGGCTGGGCGGATGGAACGGCGATGATCCCCGCCCGCGCGCAGGCGAAGAAGGCGGTGATCATGTCGAGGCCGGGCGGATAGGCTAGTACCACCCGCTCACCCCACGCCAGGTCCTGGTCGCGGAGCCAACCCGCAAGCTGGCGCGTCACCCCCGCGAAACGGAGGTAGCTGTATCCGTCTCGCTCGGAACCATCAGGACCAACGAAGCCGAACAGCTTCTTATCGGGCTGGATAGCGGCCCACGCGTCGAGCCAGTCCGTGATAAAACGCACCCTATTCGCCACCTCCACTTAGCCACTACGGGCGGCGGGCGCAGTGGCCGGTAAGCATGTCACGGAAGCTTCACGGGCGAAGCGAGCGCCTTGTGGAAGCTCCAGTATCGCGTGCCCCCGATCTCAGCCGGCACGCCAGTAGAGAAGCCCGAACAGCGCGAATACCCCGGCAAGCGAGCCCCTTGCAGCCCAAAGGGTTTCGCGGGAGTGGCCTGGGACCCCACGCACTGCCCACGCTAAACACAGCCCCCCCACAACGTCTAGCACCAGATGCTGCTTTGTGGTTGCGACAGAGAGGCATATGAGGGTCAGAACAGCCGCGAATACCCGGCGCAGGCGCGGCTGCGCGTCTGCCATCGACCAGCACGACAGCGCAGACAACGAGACATGCAGGGAAGGGAACAGATTGCTTGCGGGATCAATGCTGCGCAGCGCGCGAATCGCTAGGGAGCTGGGATCAGGTGCGGCTGTGACCGCTGCTTCTCGCAGACTATGAGCGGAGACAGGCATGGCTTCGAAGCAGGCAAAGGAGGCGAGCAAGACCAGTGCGTAACTGCGAGCTACCCGTTGGAAGGCAGGTTCGGCGCGGACCGCGAACAGTGGCCCGGCGATAAGCGGCAGCCCGGCTAGATAGATCCAGACCGTCCAGGGAAGAAACGGAATGGTGCTATCGAACGGCGTGGCCAGGTCGCGGGCTTGCTGCATCGCTAGAGAGTGGGCAATCAGGAAATAACCCGAACCCCAAAATGCGAACAGTGTGGCAGCCCATGCCGCGCGGCGAAAAACCTCCGCGATGATGCCGGAACTCATGCGCCCGGCGGCTGTCCGGGGCCCCGAACGCGGCGCCCCGGACGAGCCTCTCAACCTAGCGACATCAGTAAGGCGGCGTCATTGGACTGGGGTAACCGGCTCAGCCGGGTGGCCGCGGTTGGTCAGGGATTTTCGGCAAATCAGGCATCGGGATCGGCCGCGGAGCCGGGCAGGGCTCGTAGGTGCAGGCTGGCGGCGGAACCTCGGGCGGGCAGCACCGCTCGATCTCGGCCTTCAACTTGGCAAGTTTCGCGTGCTCGACCGTCGCGGCCGGGTAGGCGATCTCTGTCACGTCCTCCAGATCCTGGAGATCGCCTGCCATCTGGGTCTGCAGCCGGGTCTGGATCGTCGTCTGCGTCAGGATCCCGCAGGTGTTACGCGACACATGCTCGAGCGCGCAGATCATCGTGTCGGTCTGCTGGGTCAAATGAAACAGCAGCCTGGCCATTGCCTCTTCAATCTGCGCGAGCACAGTTAACGCATTGACCGTCTGCGCAAAGCCGGTATTCACAGCGGCTGTCAGCGTGCCAATGCTGGTGTTGACCTGGTTGACTGCGTTGGTTTCCGCGACGTTGTCCGTGTGGAGTAGGGTCAGGTTGTTATTGACAGTCTGGAGTTGATGGAAGACGTCGTCGATCGAAGCCATGGTTGGTGCTCCTTACTTGCGCGCCGGGGCCGCCCCGGAGGCTGCGTTTGGTGTGATGCTCTCATGGACCACGTTGCCATGCTCGAGCAGGCGCTGGCGGTGCTGGGTAGCGTCCATGCCGTTCGGCATCGGCATAGGCGCATCGGCATACTGGACATGCAGGTCGACACGGTCGATTTGGCCGATGCGCTCCTCGGAGAACGACATCCCGAGGCCGCCTCCGGGAACCCGCTTGCGGATGACATGCGGCACAGGCACATCGATGATCGCGCGACCATGCGCGCCGACCTCGACCTGCTCGGGTGTGCGTGGATGATCCGAGATCATCCTGATACCAGGCGGCGGAGGGGGCACATGCTCGGTCAGCCAAAGGGTCAAGACTTTGGTGTCGGGGTCATAATCGTAATGCCGGCGGCTGGCCCAGACATGAAGCGGCGCGTCATTCGGGTTCTCGACCGTGACGCTGACATGTTGGTGCCCGTCCGGAACGGCTGCCGCCGGCGCCGGCGGCGGGGCCACAGGATGCCGCGCTACAGCAGCATCGGGATGGATCGCCGCGCCAATGGAAACCGCCGTTATCTTCAGCGGCTGGTGTTGGCGTGGCCTGGTAGTCTTACCCATGCCGAACCTCCTGTTCGATGAACCCGTGGCGCGACAAAGCCCCGGACGCGCCCGGCCAGGCGGCTGCCAGCCGCGCTCCCACAACGGGCTTTACTGCCGGATTAAACGCAAGCAGCCTGGCGAGCGCGGCCAGTTCGAAATCAAGCGCAGAGGGATGGCCGGGTGGCGCGACCGCGTCAAGCGGTGCCTCCGCCAGCCAAGCCGAAACCGCCTCGGCCATGTCATGGCCGTGCGCGGCGGCGTTCCACAGCCGCGCCAAGGGATTGAGAACGGCCCAGGCGACAAAGCGCGTCTGGGCGGCCTCGCGAATCCTCGGCACGAGTTCACCCATGAGCCTGGTGGCATCCGGCGGCAGCGGTTCGCCTGCTCGGAGAGCGTCCAGGGACGCCGCGATCTTGGCGCGCCCCAGGAAGACTGGACAGGCGTCGGCGACGGCGCGTGCCGCCAGATTAGCGGCCGGCCCGGCACCGCTGAGCGCCAGCTCCCCCGCAAGCGAGTACCAGGCAAGGAGCGGCCGCACCACAACTGCCAGAACTGCCTGCCGCGTCATGATGTCGTTCTCGACGCGCTTTGCGATCTCGGGGCTGTACCGGAAATACTCATCGTAGATGAGGTCGATGAGCCGCGTGCTCAGACCCGACATTCCTGCCACGCGGTCGCGCAGCATTCTGAGCTGGTTGACCTCGTCCGATTGCGGTGAGCCGGTCGCGGCCGAAACAATAAAACAGCCCGTATTGCCCGCTGCACAGCCGCCGGCGGGGGGGCCGCCATCGGCGTTACCGGCACTTCCGCCGCAGTCGTTACCAGCGCTCTCCTGACCGTTATGGTTGCAGACGTCCCGCGAGCAAAGGCCGAGCTCGCCGCGTAACACATTCTCGTCGATCTCCGCCGCCGGCTCGTCGGTCGTATTGCCGGGACACGCCGTCTGGGGAAATGGTATTTGGCCGGTGGCGAAGTGAAAAGCATGGGAGAGTTCGTGATAGAGGATGACCGGGTTCGGTGTCGTGATTGCATTGCCGTTCACGTCGAACGTCGCTATGCCTTTCCCGCAAGCTTGGCTGACATCATATGCAACACGGATGATGTTCGATCCGCTAGAGCTGTCGACATAGGTTTCGCCATTGCCGGTCTCATCGTGACCACTATGAGGATCATTACCGCCGTTCAGCGCGGTGATGACGATTGGCGTGTGAAAATCGGTATTAACGAGCGTGTTCAGCCGGTCCGCCGTCGCCGGCTGTCCGGCCGTTTCGAGGTAAGTGATCCGGAATACCGTAGAATCGCCCGGTACGTCGGTAAGGCCGAGACCGCCATCCTCCCCCGATATCGTCAGAAGGTTGAAGAATGCCTTGCCGGACACGCCGGCTAGATCGATAAAAAGGCTCATCGGCCAACCCCTTTTCTGCTCGGGACGACGGCGATGTAGATGAACAGCCGCGGCCCACGGGCGACCAGCTCGGGATTTTCCCTGCTGCGGACAACGGCGATGTTATCTGTGCTGGCAAGGCGGCTCTGTTTAGCCTGACCCTGCTCGGTCGACTGGATCACCGCCTCCTCCATATTCCCATGGGGGTCCCCGCCCGCCTGCGACCAGGACAGCCGCCCATCCGTCGTTTTTCTTCTTTCATCACTATGTTCGCGCGTCGTGTGTGAACTACCTCACAGTACAAAAGATTTTCTGTTGGTACGTGTCGAGTTCACCGGCGTTCCTAGAGCCTTGAATGACCGCTTCTGTGGTGGCCGCTGCCGAGGCCGCCGGCACCGTCGTCAGCCGCGGGGCGGCGCGGCTGGAAGATATATCGTGGCAGCTCCACGAACTAACACATGGCGGGCGAGCGGGCTATGCTCGCCCAGCACCAACTGCAGGGGCTGCAGGATGAATGAGACCATCGGCCGATTGCTCGCGGCGGGAAACGTGGCCGAGGTATTCGAGTGGGGCTCTCGCGTCATGAAGCTCTATCGCTCCCCGGCGAAAAAACCCACGGCATTCCGTGAGGCAGCGATCCACGCCGCAGTAGAGGCGATGGCGCTTCCGGTCTCGGCGGTATGGGGCGTGCAGGAGGTCGGCGGGCGCTGGGGTATCGTATTCGACCGTGTAAGGGAGAGATCCTTTGCGGAACGCATGAGAGAGGATCCGAGCGTCATACCGGAGTGCCTGCAGGCACTCGCGCGGCTGCATGCACGCATTCATAGCCAGCCGGCCCGCCAGCTCGGCAATCTGAAGGCGAGGCTGGCGACAAACATCGCCGCTACCGGGCTTCTCGACGAACCGCTAAAGCAGATCTTGCTTGGTCGCCTTGCAGGCATGCCAGACGGCGACCGTCTCTGTCACGGCGATTTCCACCCGATCAACGTGTTGGGCCAAAACTCGCTGCCGATAGTGATCGATTGGCCCGACGCGTGTTGCGGCGACCCCGCGGCCGATGTCTGCCGCTCTTTTCTCTTATTAAGGCTCCACGCCCAGGACATCGCCGAGCCCTATCTCGATGCGTATTGCAATATCACCAATATGCCGCGCGCGACCATACTCGATTGGCTGCCTTACGTCGCGGCGGCCAGGCTGGCGGAGGACGTTCCCGATGATTGGGCAAGGCTGCTAGAAATCGTGCACAAGTAATACCCCGATTAGGACAGTGAGGGAGGACACGATGGGCCAGGTGGAGGGCAAGGTCGCGATCGTGACCGGGGGAGCGTCGGGAATCGGCGCGGCATGCGCGGCGACTCTCGCGCGTGAAGGCGCCAAGGTCGTCATCACCGACATCGACGATGCCGGCGCGCAGGCGGTGGTGGGCAGGATCGTAGCCGCCGGCGGCGAAGCGATCTGCCTGCATCAGGATGTGAGCATCGAGGAGGACTGGCCCGGCGTCATCGAGGCCACCGAGCGACGCTTTGGGCAGCTCAATGTGATGATGGCCAATGCCGGGATCGGCATTCTGTGCAAGGCCATCGAGATGTCGTTGGCCGATTGGCGGCGACAAACCGCGATCAACCTCGACGGGGTGTTCCTGTCGGTGAAATACGCGGTTCCGGCCATGCGCCGGGCCGGAGGCGGCTCGATCATCATTACGTCGTCGGTTGCCGGTCTGCGCGGCTCGGCGGGCTTGGCCGGCTATTGCGCGACCAAAGGCGGGGTGCGGCTGTTCGCCAAAGCCGTCGCAATGGAGTGCGCGGCCGAAGGCGACGGGATCCGGATCAACACGGTGCATCCCGGGGTCATCGATACGCCGATCTGGACGAAGATCTCGAGTTCCGCGGGCCGCAACACGCCGATCGACCCGAACGAAGTGTCCAAATCGGGGGTGCCGCTCGGCCGCGTCGGGCAGCCGCAGGATATCGCAAACGGTGTCCTGTTCTTGGCTTCCGACGCATCTAGCTACATAACCGGTGCGGAACTCGTGATCGATGGCGGCATGACCGGCGGCGCAGTGCGGCGTTGGACCTGATGATGCGATCCGCGTCTTTACAGTGCACTGAACGGAGGATCGAACGATGGAGGCAAAAGGTTTTGTGGTACCGCCCGGTCAAGGACGGGTGTGGAAGATGGCAGCGGGCCGGTCGTCGGCGCTCAAGCTCTTGGGCGGGGAGACCGGCGAGAGCGTCATGATGTTTGAGGAGACGGCGCCGGCCGACACCCGGACGACTTATCACTTGCACCACGACAGCGACGAGGTCGCCTACGTGCTCGCTGGCGAGATCACCTTCAAGATCGGTGAGGAGGTCACGGTCGGTGGTCCGGGCACCTGCGCCTTCATGCCGCGCGGGCTCGCTCATGCGTGGAAAAACTCGGGTGCGGAGACGGCGCGAGTGCTGTTCCTTTATACCCCGGCCGGGGCGGGCGGGTTTTTCGAGGAGTCGCAGCGGTTGCAGCGCTCCTATAAGTCATTCGATTCGGAAGACGTCAGAGACGCGTATCGGCGCCATGGCTGGGAGATCGTCGGGCCGCCGCCGTTTTGACCGCGTCCGAACCACGTCATGGCGGCATTCCCTCTCGCAGGGGTTGGAGATCGCCGAGCAAAGTCGGCAGCAGTTCCGAAACGGTCGGATGGATCGGCATCGATCGCTGCAACACGGTGTAGGGCGCTTTGGCGTACATCAGGTCGAGAATGCCGTGGATGACCTCGTCGCCGCCGGTCCCGAGGATGGCGGCGCCCAGGATTTCCTTGCTGTCAGCATCGACCAGCACCTTCATCAAGCCCTGGGTCTCGCCCTTTTCGACAGCGCGGCTGACGCGCGTCATCGGGCGTGTCGCGATCAGGGCGCGCTTACCGCCGCGCCTTACCTGATCCTCGGTCAGACCGGCCCTGCCGAGCGGCGGGTCGGTGTAAAGCGCGTAAGCGGTGATGCGGTCGCTGAGGCGGCGGGTGTCGTGGTCGAGCAAATTCGCCGCAACGATCTCGAAATCGTTGTAGGCGGTGTGAGTAAAGGCACCCCTGCCGTTGCAGTCGCCGAGCGCCCAGACGCCCGGTACATTGGTACGCAGCTGATCGTCGACGACGATGTAGCCGTGATCGTCCTGGTGGATGCCGGCCCGCTCGAGGCCGAGATCATCGGTGTTGGGCCGCCGGCCCACGGCGACCAGCAGGTGCGACCCGTGAACCTCGGGCGCGCCGGACGTACAATCGACCCCGACGACGATGTCCTCGCCGGCCTTCGCGACGTGGATGCAGGTTGCGTTGAGCCGTATACCGACGCCTTCACGCTCCAGGATCTCCTTGATCGCCGCAGAGACGTCCGGGTCCTCGCGCTGGATCAGTCGAGAGCCCATCTCGACGACCGTCACCTCGCTGCCAAAGCGCCGATACATCTGGGCGAATTCGAGCCCGACGTAGCTGCCGCCAACGACCATCAGATGGCGCGGCAAAAAATCGACCGCCATCATCGAGCTGTTGTTCAGGTACGGGACCCGATCGAGGCCGGGCCAAGGCGGCACCACCGCGCGCCCGCCGACATTGATGAAGATCCGTTCCGCAGTCAGCAAGTCCTCGCCGACCTGCACCTCGCGCGGCCCGACGAACCGGGCGTGGCCGCGGTAGATCGTGCAATTCTCCAGAGCCTTCAGGCTCTCTTCGACCCCGGCTCGCGACTGCCTGGAGATCGCATCTTTTCTGGCCTTCACCCGAGCCATGTCGGCCCGCACCGGTCCGTCGACCACGACCCCGAAATCGGCCGCGCGGCGTGCCATGTGGATCGCGTAGGCGCTGGCGATCAGGGTTTTTGTCGGGATGCAGCCGGTATTGACGCAGGTGCCGCCGAACAATTTGCGTTCGACGATCGCAACCCTCATGCGCGCGGTGGCGAGCCTGCGGGCCAACGAGGGGCCCGCCTGCCCGGTGCCGATGATGATGGCGTCATAGGCGCTTGTCCGAAGTTCAGCTTTGGCCATTGCTCGCTCTCCTTCTTCCCCCCGACGCAATGACGTAAAAGGGCTGGATTACAAACGCCACGAGAATGGGGAGGTTGCGATGAGCGATGTGTCGGGTCCACCTTTCCGCGCCGACCATGTCGGCAGCCTGCTGCGCCCGCCGGAATTGCTACGGGCGCGGGCCGAGCATCAGGCCGGCCGGCTCTCGCCCGAGGAATTGTGTCGCGCGGAGGACCGGGCGATCGGTGATGCGGTCCGTATGCAGCAGGAGATAGGCCTGGCGGGGGTGACGGACGGCGAATTCCGCCGCGGTTCCTGGCACATGGATTTCCTCTACCAGATCGGCGGCGTCGCCAAGACCGACACCACTTTGCGCATCCAGTTTAGGAACGAGGCAGGGTCGGTCGAGGCGGCACTCGGGGCGTTTCGCATCGGCCGCCGGCTGACCCTCGACAAGACGATCTTTGCCGAGGATTTCGCCTATGTGAAATCGGTGGCACCCGCCGGAACAATCGCGAAGCTGACGATCCCGTCACCCTCGATGCTGCACTACCGCGGCGGCCGGGCGGTGATCGACCAGGCCGCCTATCCCGAGATGGATGCCTTCTGGCACGACCTGGCCGAAGTCTACAGGAAGGAGATCGCCGGTCTCGCCGCACTCGGCTGCGCCTATCTGCAGCTCGACGACACGAGCCTCGCTTATTTGAACGACCCGGCACAACGCGCCTATGTGACGAGCATCGGCGGCGACGGTGATAAGCAGCATCTGACCAACATTCGCCTGATCAATCAGGCATTGGCCGGCAAGCCTGCCGGTATCACCGTGTGCACCCATATGTGCCGCGGCAATTTCCGCTCGTCCTGGGTCGCCGAGGGCGGCTACGACCATGTCGCCGAAGCATTGTTCGGCGAGCTCGCGGTCGACGGGTTCTTTCTCGAATACGACGACGCCCGCTCGGGCGGGTTCGAGCCGTTGCGTTTCGTGCCGCGCGGAAAGAAGAGGGTGGTCCTGGGCCTCGTCACCAGCAAACGACCGGCGCTCGAAAGCAAGGACGAGCTGAAACGGCGCATCGACGAGGCCGCAAAATACGTGCCGCTCGAGCAGCTCTGCCTCAGCCCGCAATGCGGCTTCTCCTCCACCGTCGACGGCAATGCGCTGACGATCGAGGAGGAGAAGGCCAAACTGCGGCTCGTTGTTGAGACCGCGCGCGAGGTCTGGGGCTAGCGGCCATGCTGCGCCGCCTGATGTTCGTTGCGGCAGCGGGCCTTGCTCTCACGCCGCCGCTACGAGAGAGGACGCGGCCTTCGCTGAAGGGGTTGGTCGAGCCCAGCAAGTTCGCGGCCGACCGGTCCGCGGATCCAGCAAAACAGTATGGTCCGGCGATGGTCGTCTTATATAGCCACACACAAACGCGAATGCTGCTGTCAGCCCGGTAATAATCAAGAATGTGACAGCTTTGTTCACATCATCCGGCAGCGTAACGGGGCAATATTGCACCACCGCCCAACTCACAACTGTCGACAACGCAACCCCCACAGCGGAACCGCCCGTCGCGGCTACCACCTTAGGGGTCGGGCGATAGGACGCCTCCAGTGCTGGCGCTAGAGGTCGATCCTGAACCTCTTGCAACGCTACCATTGTCTGTTCCTCCCGGCGCGGCGCCCGGTATAGGGTGGATGGATTAACCATAGCGACGGCGACTGTAGCCGGTCTGCGCGCGGCACAGTGTGACGGGCATCACACTTCGATACTTTTTTGGTGCCGTCGCGCGGAACTAGAGACCCGAATTTTCGGACTGACGACTTAATTGGAGCGAGGAGCCGTTCCGTCGTGCTAGACGGAGCCGCCGATCCTAAAACTGGAGGGCGTCGACATGCGCGCGATGCAAATCATTGAATGGGGAAAGCCGCTGGAGGCGCGGGAGTATCCGGATCCCGAGCCCCAGGGCGAGGAGGTGCTGCTGCGCGTCGAGGCGGCGGGTGTCTGCCACAGCGACGTGCATATTTGGGATGGCTACTTCGATCTGGGTGACGGGAAGCAGATCTCGCTCGAATCACGGGGCGTGCGTCTGCCGTTTACGATGGGGCACGAGATCGCTGGTGAGGCAGCCGCACTGGGACCGCAGGCCTCCGGTGTCAGGGTCGGCGACAAGGTGGTGGCCTACCCGTGGATCGGCTGCGGGGAATGTGCGGTGTGCCGCAAGGGCGAGGAACTGCTGTGCCTCACCCCGCGCACGCTCGGCACGCGGCGCGCGGGCGGCTATGCCACGCACGTCATCGTGCCGCACGGCCGCTATTTGCTGCCGCATCAAGGCGTGCCGCAAGGGCTCGCGGCGACCTACACCTGCTCCGGTATCACCGCCTTCTCGGCGCTCAAAAAGACGCGCAGTCATCTGGGCGCCGACGACCACCTGGTCATCATCGGCGCGGGCGGCGTCGGCGGCAGCGCCGTGCACATCGCGCCGGCCGCGGTGTCAGGCAAGGTGATAGTCGCCGACATCGACGCGCAAAAGCGGGCACAGGCGCGCCAGATGGGCGCCGTCGCGACCATCGACAACGGCGCACCCGACGCCGTCAAGCAGGTGATGGAGGCGACCGGAGGCGGCGCCGCTGCAGCGATCGACTTCGTCGGCTCGCCGAAGACGATGGGGTTCGGGGTCAACGTCCTGCGCAAGGGCGGCAAGCTCGTCATGGTCGGGCTCTACGGCGGCGCCCACCCGATCTCGACCGTGCTCTTCCCGTTCAAGATGATGACGATCGAAGGCTCCTATGTCGGCACGCTCGACGATTTGCGGGAACTCCTGGCGCTCGTTCAGGGCGGCAAGGTTCCGCCGATACCCATCGAGACGCGGCCCCCCGACCAGGCCAGCTCAGCGCTGAGCGACTTGAAGAGCGGAGGGAAGGTGCGGGGGCGGGTGGTGCTACATCACCACTAAGGTCACGCCTCAGGCGGGGACGCGCCGACAATCCTCGGCCTCGGCCGACCAGGCCTCCGACATATGGCGCGCGCGCTGCAGGTTGTCCGGCGTCACTACGTCCGGGGTCGCTCCCCACGCGACGCATTCCCGGGCGATCAGCAAAGTCTCAGGGAAATGCGTGCGGACCTGGTCGAGGTCGTGAAGCACGGCGGCGACCGTCCGGCGTTCGCGGTGCCAGCTCTCGACCAGGTGAAGGAGGTCCTCGCTCGTCCGCCAGTCGACCGCCGCGAAGGGCTCATCGAGCAAGATCAGGTCCGCATCTTGGACGATCAACCGGGCGAACAGGACGCGCTGAAACTGGCCGGCTGACAGGGTCTCGATCGGCCGGCGCTCGAACCCATCAAGACCGACGGCGGCGAGCGCCTTGTGCGCTGCCTCGCGCATTGGCTCGGTCGTGGCTCCTGCCCAGCCGACCTGCCGCCAATGCCCAAGGAGCACGGTATCGAT
>Ga0318533_10000220_pt1 | contig 21058 bp, 21 predicted proteins | sample GRESIP053b4f27_FD_203675 | JGI IMG/M metagenome (GOLD analysis project Ga0318533, IMG submission 203675) | Tropical soil microbial communities from Luquillo Experimental Forest, Puerto Rico - GRE.SIPMG.053b4f27 | ecosystem: Environmental > Terrestrial > Soil > Tropical forest > Bulk soil...
ATACCGGCAGCGACAGCGATGCCCCCGAATGGACTTTTTACAGCTCGTTCATCAGCGATGCCCGGCGCCTGCCCAACGGCAACACCTTCATCAACGAGGGTATGAACGGCCGCTTCTTCCAGATCACACCCGCCGGTGAGATCGTCTGGGAGTATGTGAGCCCATATTTCGGCCCACAGCCATTGGGGCCTGCAGGCAAGAAGGTTCAATCGAACGTGGTCTACCGAGCGCAGCAGTCCCTTATGACTGGACGCCTCCCGGCACACCCCATGGCGAGCGCGCTGTCGTCCCACCGGACCCCGCAACCTTCCGCGTGCCTACAGAACGTTGAGAGGCAGGCGTCAACCCCACCGGCGCGCCTTGGACCAGTCCCGCCGCCTCTGAGGTTTCACTCCGCCATGCAAGATCTCATACCGCGATGTGAAACTCCCCAGGCTTTCTGCGGCTCTCGGGCGTTCTTACCGGCGGCGCAGAGCCAATTTCCCGCAGGTGTCCGGAGGTCTCGCGCGTGTGATCAGACCCGGCTGGACCGCTCGCGCCAGTCGAGGACCGGGCGTTTCGGCGCCGTACCGGGCAGCCATCTCGGTGAACCTCACAGATGTGATCTGCTCAGCGGGTTCGGGCTCGACCTGATGCTGGCAGGCTTTGTACCATACGATCAGCCGGACCTGGGCCGCGGCGGCGACACCGAGCGTCATCGGCGGTCCGCTGGTAGGGTTTTCACGGCTGACGGGTAACGCTAGTTATTCTTACGGTGGAAGCTTCCTACAAAACTCGTCGATTTCCGAGACCGGCACCTCTTGGCCCGACGGATCTAGGACCCGCACCAAAGTCTTTCCGGTCTGCCTTCGGATCGCGCATGCTTGGATCAGGGCCCCTTCTCGGGTTGAGAAATCCGGCCACTTCCAATCGCGGCTGTTCACGTCATCCCGATAATAGACGCGCCACATGGAGCGAGCCTACCACACATACCCAGGGGCGCGGCTCAGTTTGATGAGCATTCCTTCACCGGATAATCAGCCGGGATTTGGGCCGCGGTGGCGTTCCCCAGCGTCATCGGCGATCCGGGCTCGGATTTCATCTGGTCCTCGCGCCGATCTCAAAGTTGCGCCGGGCCGCCTCTGATTGATTGCGATACCGCTTCAAGAAGTTCCCGTACGTTTGGCTCGAAATTCTCGATCGCAAAAACAGGCTTGCCTTCTTCCCGCGGGTATCGCGGCCAATGTTTGGTGTGTGCTTCGTCGAGTTGCATGAGTGAGCTTGCAGCAAGCACTCCGATATTGAGCCCTTTGGCGAGCGCCACACGCATCAGCGGGTCAATCTTGTGGCCGAACTCTGTCCGCAATTTCGGCTCAGTCACGCCACGCGAAGCCAGAAAGGCTTTTAGCCCGATCTCAACCGAGTGACAGAGAAGGAAATAGCGTGGCCATGAAATCCACCGTCCCCATGGTAGCGGCGATAGTTGCGTAAAAGCCTTGAAGAACTCTTCCGCGCGATCCAGCGCGTCATAGGCGTAGAGGACGGGATTGTAGGTCACGCGTGAGAAGCGGTTTTCGACTTCACCTAACGCCGTCTCGCGTATTTGCCCTTCGTCTGAATTTCGCGAGGATCACCTTCAGCGTGCGGATGCGCTAAGAGAAGGGGTACCGGTCGTTGTGGACGGTGTCGTGAAGCTCTTTGCTCCGCGCGGCGGCTTCATCGTCCGATAGGTCAAGGTGCGGCATAACCCCGATAATATAGAGTTCCCGCGGGGTTGTGACGACCTCGCTAAAAGTAGGGGCGCCCGAACCAGTTCACGAGACGGAGCTGACCCCTGGCCGATCTAAGCGCCGTCACACGTCCAGCGTAACCTCGGAATGCGACGATCAAGCTAAGCGCGTTGCGGTTGTCGATCCTGCCCGGCGATCGATATGGTTGGCGCGGCTCTCAAAGCGCCCCGCGAGATGCAATATTTCCTTTCGGGCACCGGCGAACTGACACGATCTCGCGGCCTCACGTAGCATGCCGGCGACCTCTCGATAATGCTCGGCACCGGGCACAGTCGTCACGTCTCTCATAAGCGCTGGCTACGGATTAGCCCAGCTCCCAGAGGGGCCGCGCCAATCTCGGTAGGGATGGCTCCAATCTGCGGTCCAAGCGTCTTGGGGATCCCCGTCCGGAATACAGTGGCCCCAGTGCCAATCGCTCCATTGGTCGCGCCAGTGGTCCCGGTGCCAACCGCGTCCACAGCCATCGCGCACCGGCTGGACGGGCGACGCGTCGCCAAGCTCGACGATGGCGGGCTGGGGCGCAAGCGGAGTAGCTTCTGCCGATACTGCCAAGGCTAGGCCGAGCACAAACGCGAGGATCAATGCGCGCATTTCTCGCTCCATAACGGACGTAAAACGCACTCTAAAGGCGCAATGCCTAACGCAACCTGAACAGCTGTGTTGATATCTGATGGCTGGTATATGAAGCGCACCGTTAACGACAATTCGGACTAGAAGTTGACGTTTTCCGTGCTATCTTGCTGGCTTGGGCGCAGAGCACTTTCGATGTGGATCGCCGCACTTTTTCTTGGGGCTTTCCTGTACAGCGGGACCGCGGCGGCATTTGAGTGCGCCGGGATGATCTTGCCATCGACGCTCGTCATATTCAGCGATCCCGAGCTAATGGGGCTTGCCGATGAGCGGCAGGAAGCAATAAACGAAGCCCGCGGGCGAATTGGCGAAGAGGCGTGGCCCGCACTTTGGGAAAATCAAAAAGCTTGGGTTCGGTCTTACGCCACTGCGTGCGGTGTGCCGCCCGATCGCCCGCTTTCCTTCCCAGTCTCAGCTTCGATCAGGGAATGCTTCAAGCAGGCCGCCATGGCGCGCATTGCTTATATTCGCGTGTATAGGGGCAGTGCGCCATCGCCGTCGCCAGGGATTGCAAGCAGCAATCGCATCGGTCCGAGCTTTGATTGCAGCAAGGCCGGATATCCGCTCGCGTTTTTGCTTTGCGCTGATGCCGACCTGTCGCGCCTTGATATACGCTTCGGTCAGGCATATTGGGCGCTGTTCCAGCAACTTGGGCCCGAAGGGCAGCCAGAGCTAAAGCAAGAAGACCTTACCTTCTTCGATCAGGTTCAGGCGCAATGCCAAATACCGAGGTCTGGTCCGCTAACTGCCGAAGCCTGGCGTGGGAGAACTTGCGTTCAAGACGCCTACGAGAAAATGCGAGAAACCTGGGTCGCGCGCCTGACGGGACCGGCCCGCGAGGAAGCGACACGCTCGCCGGAAAAGCATTTGGCTTTGCAGCAGGAGCTTCAGGAGCTTGGATTTGTTCCGCCTGGCCCTATCGATGGGGTCTATGGCCGTGATACTCGCGCGGCAATTCTGGCTTGGCAGAATGCCCGGGGTCGTGCGGCGACGGGTCTGATTGGAGACGCAGAAGCCCACGCAATCGATGGAGAAGTCATTTCAAAGCCCCTCCTTGATCGCGTGGCACCGCCGGCACTCCCTCCTGGAACCGAAGAGATCGCGTTACGAAACAATGGAGGAGTGTATGTCGTACCGGTCCGCATTAACGGCGCGATTACGCTAGATTTCATTGTCGACAGCGGCGCTTCCGATGTCCTCATCCCGGCTGATGTCGCTATGACCCTGGCCCGCACCGGCACGATCGCGCCAGGCGATTTTATTGGGGATCGAGAATACCGTGTTGCAGATGGCTCCACTTTGAAAAGCGAGCGGTTCCTCCTGCGCGAATTGAAAGTAGGTGACCGCGTCCTGTCAAATGTCGTCGCGAGCATCGGATCGGTAAAAGGCGAGCCGTTGCTTGGTCAAAGTTTCCTCGCCCGCGTCGGCGCTTGGTCGATAGACAACGATCGCCATCTCCTCGCGCTCGGCAGGCCGCGTCAGTAATGGCTACGGGCACAGTTTGGGCTCGCGTGACCCCCCGCCAACGCCCGACCCGCCAATCGCTCTCAGCCCCAGCCCTCAGAGGTAATGCCGCCAGAACACTTCCAACCAAAGAATGACGAGCGCGGCACCGATGAACGCCGATCCGAACATTATCTTCGGCGGGACAAACGCCTGATCCCTGCGCGTAGGCAGCCGGGCGAGCTGGTTCTTCACAAACTTCAGTTCGTCCATGACCTGAGCGAAGTTGTCGCAGTGTCCCGGCGAGTTCGACCGATTTAGCAAGGAAACATTTCAAAAACGTCAAAAGGCGTCAGAACCGCATAAGGGCTAGGCTAGGAGGAGCCGAGAACTTGTCTCTCGAACAGAACCAGAGCACGATCGGGCAGGCGGGCGCGGACTGGAACGCTCGACGAGCCCGACAGGGAAGGAAACATGGCTCACACCCGAGCTGCTGACGATTTCCAGACGATCCGCGCCCGCATGGAAGAGCTGCGCCGTGAGCGGGAGGGCGCGGCCGTTTCGGAAACGAAGGTGCGATTTGTTCGGCTATCGCTTTGTCGCGCCAATGGCGATCCGATAACCATTTCTGTTGGCCGGCCGCGAAACGGGGCTGACTGATCGCAGGTAAAGCCGTTGCGGACCAAGCAGACGGTTCCGAATCGCTAGCAGTGCTCGCTAGAACCGGAAACCCCAGCTGGCGATCTCCAGCACAGCGACTGAGCAATGATCTCCAGTCTCGGATGCCTCACGCCCTTCTCCAGCTTGCTCAGATAGGTGCGGTGACGGCCACGGGTGCGGCGAGGCGGACGGTCTGGGCTCATTCCGGCTCGCCGGCCGCCAAGCGCAGGCCCGACAGGAACAGCTCACGGTGCTCCGGGTTCCGAAACAGCGTGATGCTCCGCATGACGAGCGGGGTGACAGCTCCCAGCCGCTCGACCGTCGTCCGCGCATCGTCGAGCCGGCCCATGTGGGAATAGCAAGAGGTGAGACCACAACGGGCCAAAGGATATAACGGAAGCAGTTGCATTGAGGCGCGAAAGGTTGCGACCGCCTCCTCCCACCGTTGCTCGAAAAAATGGGCGAAGCCGATCCCAGTCAAGGCCGTCCCTCTGATACCGCGCGGATTGAGACGGAAATAGGTGTGGAAATGCTCGATGGCCGTACCGGGTTCCCCCGCCCATAGTCTAATCCAGCCGCTGCAAAGCCAGGCGTAAGCCGAGCTTGGATTGAGTTCCGGAGCACGCTCGATCAGAGAGCTGCAGGCTGCAATATCGTCGCCAAAATAAGCGAGAACGAAAGCTGTTCTGGCGAGAATATCGGGTTCATCAACGGCGATGCGGCCGTTTGCCTCTATATCCTCGGCCCAGTCATTGACATCCGTAGCGCGGGTCGCGGGCCAGCGCTTGGCCGAGCCAGTCGAGTGCCTGAAGTATTCGTTCCTTGTCATAGATCATGAAATGCGAAAGGGCGCGCAGGTAGAGATCATGGGTGGTAAGGTCACTCGTCGGCCGCGCAACCGATCGGCTGATCTCGGCCGCTTGTAAGGCCGGCTCGATAACCCCGGCGACGCTCGTTGCTACGTTGTCCTGGAGGTCGAACACGTCTTCAAGCGTGCCGTCAAAGCGATCGGCCCAGAGATGCGCGCCGCTTTCGGCTTCAATCAATTGGGCGGTAATGCGCACCCGGCCGCTTGCTTTGCGCACCGACCCTTCGAGCACATAGCGAACACCGAGCTCTCGCCCGACCTGCTTTACGTCGACCGCTTGCCCTTTGTAGGTGAACGTCGAATTGCGGGCGATGACAAAGAGCCAGCGAATGCGGCTGAGGGCGGTGATGATCTCCTCGACCGTGCCGTCGGTGAAATACTCTTGCTCCGGATCGCCACTCATGTTTGCAAAGGGCAACACCGCGATCGATGGCTTGTCGGGGAGCGGTAGGGCGGACGTTTCTCGCACCGTAGCAGACACCCCACCGGTTGCTACCCTGTAGGCCCTAACCGGTCGTGCGATGTTCTTGAGCGCCCGCTCCCCCATGTCCTCAAAGACAAGATCGAGCTTGCCCGCCGCATCCTCCTGCACGCGCGCGGAGACGCAAATCCCACCTGGCTCAGCTAGTCCTTCCAGTCGAGCAGCGACGTTCACGCCATCCCCGAAGATGTCTCCGTCCTCGACCACGATGTCGCCCACATTGATGCCAATGCGAAACTCGATGCGCCTGTCATTGGGCACATCGGCGTTACGCTCTGCCATGCCAGCTTGCACTTCGGTAGTACAGCGAAGCGCATCGACCACACTGCTGAACTCGACGAGCAGACCGTCGCCCGTCGTCTTGACCAGCCGGCCATTGTGCCCCGCGATTGTCGGGTCAATCAACTCGGCCCGGATCGCCTTCAGCGCTTGAAGAGTGCTCCGATCAGTCGTGAGTAGCCCGCGACATCGGCCGCCAAGATCGCAGCAAGGCGACGGGTCGCAGTCATTCCTCCGGCATCCCGGCCAGCCTAAGCCCAGCGAAGAAGGTGGCTTCAGCAAGAGCGCGTTGCCCCCAATCTCCCATCCGTATACGCGCAATGCTCGAAAAACGATCGCCCGCGCTCAATCTCCGGGCTTCGGCGAGTTCGGCAGCGGCACGTTCGGCGTCGCCTTTGAGGCCGTAGGCAGACGCTAGGGCCGCATGCGGTTGTGGTAGTCCAGGGCTGATGCTGCGCGCCTTCTCGAACCAGACGATCGCCTCGTCGATGCACGATTGCAGCAAATGTGCCAAGCCAAGCCACTGATAGCGATAGACGATGTTTGGGTCGCGGGGGTCGAGACGGATGCTTTGCTCGAGGGGTTGGACTGCTTCCTCCACCAAGCCGGTCATTACTCTACAGATGCCAATCCCGAATAGTGCGTGCGTAAGATTCCGATCAGAGGAGAGAGCTGCCTGATACTCCGGGATCGCCTCGTCCCAACGGCGCTGCGCGCGCAGCAGCCCGCCTTTGACGGAATGCACGAACGCGTTGCGCGGGGATAACCGCAAGGCTTGTGTCAGTAGCCCATCAGCGCGCTCGATATCGGCAGCGCCCGAGTCGCTCTGGCCTTCGCGCACCCGGGCCGCAAGCGTATTCGCCAGCCGGATTTTTGCCTCGACGGATTGCGGGTCGATCGCCAACGCACGCTCGAAGAGGCTGATGGCCTCGTCCTTATCTTCACGCATTGGCCCACTCGCGGCCCGCCCTCGAAGAATATAGTCGAGCGCGTCGGGATTTTCGGTCGGTCGGGTGACCTCTGCAGCCACCAGTTCATAGTTGAGGGTGTTTCCAATCCGGGCAGTGATCTCGTCTTGTAGGGCGAACAGATCGCTCGTGTCGCCGTCAAACCGCTCGGCCCACAGATGCGCGTCGGTCTCGGCATCGATCAGCTGGGCGTTGACGCGAACCCGATTGCCCAACCGCCGGACGCTGCCTTCGAGCACATAGCGCACGCGAAGCTCGCGCCCGATCTGCTTGGTGTCGACCCGCTTGCCCTGATAGGTGAACGCGGTATTGCGCGAGATCACCAACATGCCTGCGATCCGCGACAGATCAGTCGTCAGATCCCCGGTGATGCCATCCGCGAAATATTGCTGCTCTGAATCGTTGCTGAGATTGGCGAACGGAAGCACGACGATCGACAAACGCGGCGCCGCTGCCCGCTGGGAGATTAGCGGAGCAGCCATGACGCTCGGCGCGGGCAGCGCGGCGACGGCCTCGGAGCGCAACGCATAGAAGCGCACTGGCCGAGCGATGTTCTTGACGCTCTGCTCCCCCATGTCCTCGAACTGGTAGGGCAGCTTGTCGCGGATTTGGTCCCGTACTACTCGGCTGATGCAGATCCCGCCCGGTTCGGCCAATGCCTCCAAACGCGCGGCCACACTGACACCGTCGCCGAAGATGTCGTGCTCCTCCGCGATCACGTCGCCCAGATTGAACCCCGATGCGGAACCTGATTCGGCGCTCTTCGGTTACCTCCGGCTCGCGATCATCCATCCCGCGCTGGACCTCGACCGCGCAGCGCACGGCGTCGACGACACTCGGAAATTCCGCAGCAAACCGTCGCCGGTGTTCTTCACAGTCCGACCCCGGTGTTCAGTGATTTTCGGCTCAACGAGCTGCCCGAAATGCGCTTTGAGGCGCGCGTGCGTCCCCTCCTCGTCCTCGCCCATGAGACGGGAATACCCGGCCACGTCGGCGGCAAGGATTGCGGCAAGCCGGCGGGTCGAGGCCATAGCTCGGGTAGGCCCCCTGATCGAACATTCGATTTGCCTAACTATAGCACAAGCTCGCGCGTCACGACATGCACCCGACGCGGTCGGCCCAGCGCCTGACGGTCTCTAGTGGTGACCGTCCGCCTTCCCATTTTGAACCGCTCTTCATGCCCTCATACCGGACCCAACCGCGGCGACCGAAGAGCGGCCGAGATGAGTGGAAACCGGACATTCCTTTGACGGTGCCTAAAGTTCACAAGCGCCAAGCGCGCTCATGGTCCGTACAATAATCAACACCCAGATTGCTGCTCTCTATTTGTCGAGCCACCAGTCTTCGCGGCGATTGCCGTTGAAGATGTTGTCGAGTGAAATCGTCAGACCTTTGACGTAGGGCTGCCAGCAGTTCGCGTAACGGTCATAGACGATGATCGGCCGTGCGACATCCTCGGCGAGCTTGCGCTCGATCGCCCACAATATCTGCTTGCGGCGCGCGGCATCTCCTTCCATCGATTGCTGCTCGATCATTTTGTCGACCTCAGGGCTGCAATAGCCGTCCCAGTTGAGGCTCGACCCGCAGCCGAAAAACAGGTCGAGCGTCGGGTCGGGATCGGGCCCGCTGGTCTGGCCATTGAGACCAACGGTGAAATCCTTGCGCACGATCGTTGGAAAATAGACGCTTGTGTCGACTATTTCGAGTTCGCCGTCGATGTAGATCTGTTTCAGCTGATCGATCAGCAGCACCGCGGCATTGCGGGGTGGCGGGAAGTCGCGTATCGAAATCTTTATAGGCAAGCTTTTTTCGGATCCGTAGCCGAGTTTCCGCATGATTTGCCGCGCCTGGACGCGGTTTTTCTCGACATCCGGGTCGTAGCCCGGCAACTCTTTCAAGAGTTCGGGCGGCATCCCCCATAAGCCCTCAGGTGGCGGCTGCAGTACGCCGCCGATATCGCCCTGCCCTTGGTCGAGGATGTCGATGAACGCCTTGCGGTCGAGGCTCAGCGCCATGGCGAGCCGCAAATCAGGGTTATCGAAAGGCGGCTTGTTGCGATTGATCAGCAGGTGTTGGTTGATGCCGCCGTTTGACGTCATCTCGCAGACTGCCTGCGGCATCCGGCTCTGCACGTCCTTTAGCAGCGGCGCCGTGAGGCTGTACGGCCACATCATGTCGAACTGACCGGATGCAAAGGCCAGTACGGCCGTCGACATGTTTTTGATGATGGGGTATTCGATGCCGTCGAGATAGGGCAGGCCCGGTTTCCAGTAATCCGGGTGGCGCGTCAGCTTGATGGATTCATTCGGCTTGAATTCGGCGAATTTGAACGGACCGGTACCGATCGGATGCTGGCGCATCTGGGCCGGCGCCACATGGCAAGCGTAGATCGGCGAAAAGCCACTGGCGATCAGCGTCAGGAAAGCCGGCTGCGGCCGCTTCAGCCGAAAGGTGACCTCGTCATCACCGTTTGTCGTGACCCGCTCGAGGTTCTTGTACCACGACTTGAGCGGGTTGATGCGGAGCTTCTCGGGGGCCGTATCGAGGATCAGCTCCCAGGTGCATTTGACGTCATTCGCGGTGAACGGTCTGCCGTCGTGCCATTTGACGCCGTGGCGCAGCTGAAACGTAACCTCGGTGCCGTCCTCGTTCCAGGCCCAACCCGTCGCCAGGTCGGGGACGATCGCATCGGGGCGGCTCTGTTTCGCATGCTGGTCGAACATGACCAAGTTGTTGAATACCGGCGTCATCGATCGCGCAGCCAGCGGGTTCACCCCGTCGATCATCGACAGGTTCGGCGGGCTGTCCCACAGATGCACCCTGAGGACGCCGCCCGTCTTCTGAGCCGCAGCCGTTCCCCCGGTAAGCGCCAATGCCAGCGCTGTTGCGGCCGCGACTTGTGTAATGGCTCGGATCATGCGCTCGCTCCCTGTTCTGCTCCCGGGTGGAACGCGTGGCGGTCTCGCCCGAGAGCATGCGGCCCCCATTCTAAATTGGGATAAGGCCGTGTTGTGACTGTCACAATTTTACTATAGCACCCGGGCTAAGCGGACAAGGGTTTTTAAAGGCTCAGCCTTGGGTGTTGCCTCGTTTTGGACGGCAGCTATAGGTCGACGGCGGTCGATCCGCATCGGTCGGAAATCGGCAGCAGTGGGTGGTAGGCGGGCATAGCCGCGGAGGCGGTTTTCGGGGCGAGTTTCGGTGTTAACTTACGCCAAACGTAACCCCTTGTTCGGACGGGGGCGAGGGGATTTATCGGAAGTGTTGATTTATGCGTGTCAGGTATAAAGTGAGCGGAGGAGGTCGGCGCTTTCTTCCGACCTGCATTGCCGAAGTCAGTCGCTTCGCCGTTTGCGACGTTGATACGATATTAATGGGGCATGGGCGCGAGCAAACGATACAAGGGAAAGGCCTGTGCCTACTGCGGTGAGCCGGCGAGCACGTCGACCAACGATCACGTTGTGCCAAAGTCGTTTTTCCTGGACGCTGATCGCGGCCCGGGGCTGCACATACCCCAGGTAGCCGCATGCGCTCGTTGCAACAATGAAAAGTCAGAACTTGAGGGTTACGTCAGCAGTGCGCTCCTGATCGGAAGCAGACATCCAGAGGCAAATCGTTATCGCCGTGAGAAAGTTGCCCCCCGGCTTGATCGAAACCAAAAGCTGCGGGCCGAATTGAACATCGACGCCCTGCCACCTTGGACTAAGGTCAATGAGGTTTGGCAGCAGATTTACGTGGTTAAGGTCGATTCCGAGAAGGTTCAACGGCTGCTACAGCTGATCGTACGCGGCCTCTATCGTCATCATTACGGCAAGCCGCTTCCACGCGAGATGATACCTGACGTGAAAATGATCCCCCCAGAGGCCGAGGCGTCCATGTGGGCGAGCGTTTCTCACTTCTTTCCCCCAGAAGTGCCTCGTATCAATTGCGATCTGGGGCGCGGCACCTTCATATACTCCTGTGTACAGAGTCCCGCACACGAAGGGTTCACAGCTTGGATAATTGGCCTGCACGGCAAAATTCCCCTTTTCGGTCAGGATAGCTCTGCCGATCATTGGTGGTGTATAACTAGACCGACGCCCGAAGCCGTAGCAGCGGAGAGAAACCGCCCGCCCTAAGTAGAGTGTGCGTCGTCTACATCCGTCGCCCTACGAGAGGTCGTAGCTTCGACTGCTGGGGCGGGAGAGCGGTATTTTACACAACACCCGGTATGCGACTCACCGCCGCAGCGAGTCGTAAGTCCCCACTCTGAGCAGTCCGGGGTGGAGGGGTCTCGATTTCATATGCCCGACGAATGACCGGAAAGCGTCGAACCTTCACGTTCGGGAGTGAGGGCAGGAAGGTCCGGTGTCCGGCGGTTCCTTGTCGTTGGAGCGCGTCCCCGCAGACCGATCAAAGCCTGGGTATGTGATCGGCTCTTACGCGAGTGAGAAGCCTGAGGGAGCAGTCCTGAAGAACCCCATGCGCCGCTCGCCCTAACGGCCTTGAATGCTGCAGCACGGGGTAAGGCAAGGACTTGCTCCGGTCTACAACGGCTGTGCGGGCAGGGCGCAAGGGCGCAGTTTCGAGCAAAACTCTCTTATACGAACGGATAGAGACCGACGGGTTTCTCTTCAAAGTGCGTCGCATGCGTCCCACTTCTCGTTATATCAATGGCTTAACCAGGGCGCACTCCCCTTTTAGTGCGTCCCGAGTGCGCCCTTCGTTCTTCCGCGGGTCCTGATCGGTTGAGTTCGCGGCACGCTTTTTGCCGTCGTTTATGAGCCTCAGGCCCTCAAAGCCACGGAAGTTGTTCGACTTCAAGTAGCGCGCCCCGGATGGCAAGTTTTCGCGAACCCGCTGCACCAAGCTGTTGATCCCAATCGAAAAGCGCCCGGTGTCGCGCCGCTCCCTTTCGAGCCAACTTTCGAAGGCGTCGAATAGCTGCTTGCTAGATACCCGATGCGGCTTCTCACCAACGACCGTGAAAGCTGGCCGCACGCAATCCGCCATGAACGCCTGCACCGGATCGGAGCCATAAGCCCATTCGGAAAGCGCCTCATGCGAGCTTGCTGGTTCCTCGAAACGCCCGCGCTCCAGAAGCCGGGTCGCTCCCTCAACTGCCCACGCCAGCAGCAGGTCGGCTTCCTCCGGCGCGATCCGCTGGCCGATGTCGGCGATGCGCTCGTCCTCCGGTATCGTGCGATCGAACTGGACGAGCACCAGCCGCCGCATTACGCCGCGATCCATTTCGCTTTGGAAGTTCGGAAGCCGATTGCAGGCGAAGACGTGCTGGGCCTTGGGCCGGAAATCGACAGCCGGCTTGTACTTGTCGGCGCCTCGAATGGGCTCGCCAGTGACCACCGCTTTGAAGGCATCCGAGGTGATCGATGTAGCTCGCGGCGCCGGCGCTGACGCCGGGCTGATTGGGCGGCGCGAACTGCTTTGCAGTAGGCTGCACCCGGACGATGTCTGTGCCGGTTTGCTTGGCGGTTGGCCGGGGCCCGCGCCGGCTCGTCCGCCGCCCATGCTCCATGAGGAAGCGCCACGCTCACATCCTTTGCCGCCAGCTCCCGGCATCGCGGCCCTGCATGGCCCCCATCAGCCCAACGCTTCCATCCAGCCGGCGATGGCCCGCCCGATCTCGTCCGGCGAATCCTCCTGGACGAAATGGAGCCCCGCCACCGTCTTCTCGGTCAGCGCTGGCCACCCGCGGACGAGGTTGACCAGCGTGTCATTGGCGAGGATCGCACCTGGCTCAGCCTTCAGGAACAGCTTAGGCACATTGCTCCTCCCCAGCCAGTCAGCGTATTCAGTCGCGATCGCATGCACATCGGCGGGCTCGCCCGCGATGGGGATCTGCCGGGGCCAGGTCAGCGTCGGCCGTCGTCCTTCGCCAGGCTCGGCGAACGGCCGTCGATACTCCGCCATCTCCTCGTCCGAGAGTGTACGCAGGATGGCCTTCGGCAGGATCTCTTCAATAAAATAGTTGTTCTGCAGGACCATCGCCTCGCCGGCCTGTGAACGCAGCGCCTCCAAGGCTGGACGCATTCCCATCTTGTCCCAATGGTCGCGGCCCTGCGGCGCCACGATCGCCTCCATGAACGCGATACCCTTCACGGCGTCCCGGTGGCGGTTGGCCCAGTCGAAGCCGAGGGCCGAACCCCAGTCATGGATGACGAAGGTGACCCGTGTGTGCACATCCAGGGCCTCGAGCAAGGCGTCGAGGTAGCGCCGGTGCTCGACGAAGCGATACGAGTCGGGGCCACTGTCAGGCAGCTTTTCGGAGTCGCCCATGCCGATCAGGTCGGGGGCGATGCAGCGGCCTAGTGGCTGCAGGTGCGGCATCACGTTGCGCCAGAGGTACGACGAGGTGGGATTGCCGTGCAACAGCACGATGGGGTCGCCCCGTCCCGCGTCGACGTATGCCATCTCACGGCCAAGGACCCGCCGCCGCTGTTTTTGGTACGGAAATGCCGCGGAGATGATGTTCGTCATGTCACGTCTCCCTTAGTAGTCAACTAAGAATGCCTTCGGGCGGGCTACCGTCACCCGCTCGCGTTTCGGCTCCCGTGATCTCGGTCAGTTCCGATGACTCGTGACGCCGGACCATCATCTTTTCGAGGCGATCGGCCTCGCGCTCGAAATCCTTCGCGGTCCTCAATCGCGCCTCCCAGATGGCCGGATTACCTGCCCGCTCGGCGAATTCCCGATACCAACCGGCAAGCGCGCGCAGCTTACGCGGATCCTCCATGGCGCTCTCCTAGCAATGAGTCGGATTTTAAGAAGCAGACGGCACGTTCGCGCCTTACCGGATGTGCGCCCGATGCCTTTATCTGCCGCTTAAATCGTCTAATCCTGACGGATCGCGAAGATCTCTCCGAGCGATACCATGCATTCCTTGGAGGAACGGGAAATAGGCCCTCGGAGGAATGGGAAATAGGCTTCGGGCAGACGGCAGCTTTGCCCACGTGTGAGAATGGCATGCGTCCGCCGCGATAGTTGAGCAGAGCACGCCGGTAAATCGGTAGCCCCGGCCGAATTCAGTGCGGATGGCACCGCGGTCCGCGCCCAGCGCTCTGCGCAACGCAGAGACCTGAACCTTGAGATTCCCTTCCGACACCACGATGCCCGGCCAGACCCGGCCGACGAGCTCCTCTGTTGTGACAAGCGAGCCGCCTGCTTCCAGCAGGACCACGAGGAGATCGAAGGCGCGCGACCCGAGCTCGATCGGAACACCGTCGGCGAGCAGCTGCCGCTGCCGCAACAGCACGCGGACACGCCCGAACTCGAAAGCCCCGTCGGCGGTTCCCGAGCCCGGCCGGTTCGCACCGTGCGACAGCGGATAACTATTCGCCTTTATTGCAGCCCATCGGCTTGGGTTGCGGCGGCTTGCCGCTTTGCGCGGGTTCGTGTGCCGGTCGCGTCGCTGCATGAGGGTCTTCCAATAGAGGGGTGGGAGCGTCCCAATCAGAGCTAAGCAGAAGCGCCCGCAAAATCTTTGGGCGAAGGCTGAATAAATCTGAAAAATTCGGGACAGGCGTTAAAATTCGGGACCGGCGTTAGTCGATGCAACGCGCGCCGACCGGCCCTGAAAAATCCTGAAATTTCCTAAGGCGGTCATTATAATGGTGATCGATGAATCCCGCCGCCGAAGCACCGGCGAACCTCGCGTTCGGACGTTTTCAAGTGTTGCCGCATCGTCGCGAGCTGCTCGCCGACGGCCGACCGATCAAGCTCGGCGGGCGCGCCTTCGACGTGCTGATGGCGCTGATCGAGGCGCGGGGAGCCGTCATCGGCAAGGACACGCTGATGGCGCGCGTGTGGCCCGACCGGGTCGTCGAGGAAAACAATCTACAAGCCCACATTGTGGCATTGCGCAAGGCCCTGGGAGCGGAGCGCGCCCTGATCCGTACGGTCTCCGGACGCGGTTACCAGTTCACCGGCGAGATCCGCTTCCTGTCGGCGAGCCCGGACGACCGCGGCGATGCAGGCGCCGCGGTGCCGGGAGCCGTTCTGCCGCCAACGAATTTGCCGCAGCAGGTTTCCGAGCTGATCGGCCGGGAAGAAGACTTGCGCGAGATTCTGAGCCTCGCCGCTGGGCACAGGCTCATCACCCTGACCGGCGCCGGCGGTATCGGCAAGACGCGGCTCGCGCTCGCGGTCGCCCATTGGCTGCTGCCGGAATTTGCCGACGGCGTGTGGCTGGCCGAGTTCTCGGCCCTTTCCGATCCCAGCCTGGTTCCCGCCACCGTTGCCGCCGCGGTCAGGCTCGAGCTCCCTGCCGGCGAGGTTTCGGCGCAGCGCGTAGCCCAGGCGCTCGCCGACCGGCGGCTGTTGCTAGTGCTGGACACTTGCGAGCACGTGATCAACGCCGCGGCGGAGATGGCCGAGGCTACGCTGCGGGTCGGCTCAGCCGTGCGCATCATCGCCACCAGCCGTGAGTCGCTGCGGGGTGAGGGAGAGCAGATTTACGTGATTCCGCCTCTCGCCGTCCCAGCGGAGAATGCCGAAGACCAGGGTGATCTCTTGGAGTACGGCTCGGCTCGGCTGTTCCTCGAGAGAGCGCAGGCGGCGGAGCCGCGCTTCGCGCCGGACCAGCGCATTACGGCGATGATCGCGGCAGTCTGCAGGCGTCTCGACGGCATCCCGCTGGCGATCGAGCTGGCGGCGGCGCGCGCCGCCACGCTCGGCATCTAGGCGCTCGCCTCCCGTCTCGACGACCGCTTCCAGCTGCTGACCGGCGGCAGACGGACCGCGCTGCCGCGGCATCAGACGCTGCGGGCGACGCTGGATTGGAGCTACGGGCTGCTCAGCGAATCCGAACGCATCCTGCTGCGCCGTCTTGCGATTTTCGCAGGCCTTGTCAGCCTGGACGCGGCGACCGCAGTAGCGGCGAGCCCGGAACTCGCGGTGACGGACGTGATCGAGGCGTTTGCGAGCCTGGTCGCCAAATCGCTCGTTGTGGCCGAAGTCGAGGGTGCCGTCGCGCGGTATCGGCTGCTCGACACGACGCGGGCCTACGCGATCGAGAAACTCGACGAAAGCGGCGAACGCGACCGGCTCGCACGTTGCCACGCCGAATATTACCGCGACGTCTTTGAGCGGGCCGAAACCGAGTCGGAGACACGGCCGAGGACCGAATGGTTGGCCGACTACGAACGTCTGATCGACAACCTGCGCGCGGCGCTCGACTGGGCTTTTTCGCTGGACGGCGCCGCGTCGATCGGCGTGGCGCTTACGGCCGCCGCGGTGCCGTTATGGATGCACTTGTCGCTGCTCGACGAGTGCGCAGCCGCGCCGAGCAGGCGCTTGCCGTTCTAAGCGCCGGGAAGGACCGGGACCCGCGCCGCGAGATGAAGCTCCACGTCGCGCTCGCCTCATCGTCTTGGTGGCGAGCTGCCGGCATTTATGCTCAAGGTGCCGGTCCCGACCTGGGCATGATCTGGACAAAGGTGCTCGAAATCGCAGAGAGCCTGGGTGATGCCGAGTACCAGTTGCGCTCGCTCTGGGGTCTATATTCGTTTCACCTCGGGATCGGCCGGTTTCGCGACGCTCTCGAGTGCGCACAAAGGTTTCGCTCGCTGGCGGCCAAGCAGCGCCAGCGAAACGATCGGCTGATCGGCGAGCGGATGATTGGCTGCCTGCAACATCTACTGGGTGATCAAGCCAGCGCGCGCAGACACACCGAGCACATGCTGGCTAATTTCATCCCGCCCGAGAAACGATCCCATGATCTCATTCGCTTTCAGTACGATCAGCGCGTGGCGGCGCGCACGGTACTTGCGCGGGTTCTTTGGTTTCAGGGGTTTCCGGATCAGGCGATGCGCACCGCAGTAAGCGCCGTCGAGGAGGCTGGCGAAACCAATAACGCTCTTTCGCTGTGTTACGCACTGGCGCACGCCGCATGCCCGACCATGCTGTGGGCTGAGCATCTCGCAACCGCCGAACATTACACTCTAATGCTGCTCGACCTTTCGACAAGGCATGCACTGCCGTCTTGGGGCGCCTTGGGCCGCACCTTTCGGGGGGTGCTCGTCATCAGGCGCGGCGACATCGGTTCCGGATTGAGGCTGTTGCGGGCCGGTTTTGACGAATTCGGCGGCGCGATGGCTGACTGGATTTCCGTGATGTTCCTCGGTGAACTGGCCGCAAGTCTCGGCCACGCCGGCCAGACCGCCGACGGGCTCACGGCCGTCGCGCAGGCGATCGAGCGAGCCGAGCATACGGAAGCACGCTGGCTAACTGCTGATTTGCTGCGTGTCAAAGGCGAGCTGCTTTTGTTGCAGGGTGCGAACGGAGCAGCGGCCGAGGCTCACTTCCGGCAGGCGCTCGATTGGGCACGCCAGCAAGGCGCCCTCTCCCTGGAACTGCGCAGCGCCATGAGCCTTGCCCGGCTGCAGCGCGATCGGGACCGTTCCGCTGATGCGACAGCACTTCTCCAGCCGGTCTACGGCCGGTTTACCGAAGGGTTCGACACGGGCGACCTCAAAGCGGCAAAAGCGCTTCTCGACACGCTCATAGAGACCGCCGGCCTCCGGGTAAGCCAGGACTAATCTAGACTAGCCACTTTTGGGATGCCGGCGTTGTTGACGGCAAGGTCGACCTGCCCGAAGGCGTCCGCGGAGCGGCTGTCAGACTTTATAATGTGCGCCTTCGGTTTCGTTGCGGTGCTCAAACCATCCGTTTCTCGCGTTTGCGACATCCTGCGATGTCTGATCTTCGGCTTTCTCGCCGACGACGAGAGCTCAGGGCATCAGCCGCTGCTGATCTCTGTCCCAGCCCTAGCTTCATGAACAATGACCCCTCCATCGGATCAAACTCGCCCTCCCATGGGGCCATGGTAATCACGCGGCTCGTGTCGGCATAACCTGCAGCGCTGCGAGCCCGGATTCCGGCGGGGCTGAAGTCGATGTCTTTGGTATGATCCTCGCCGTCGATAGTTGGCGCCAGTAGCCGCACGACATGCATTCTGGTGAGACAGCCGTACTCTGCGAGACTCTGAACTTCTGGTGTTTGGCGCAGTTGCACCGGTATCTGCTTTACCAGTTCGGATACAACATGCCTAAGCCGGTGTAGCTGCTTTTGCTTGACGGTATGGGTGACGGCACGGCTCGCGTATTGGATGTCCTTCTGACGATTTAGCACCTGCCAAATGGTTTCGGGCTCCGATCCATGCGGGTTCCAGAGATGGACGACGAACACCAGCGAATTACGCCTTGGGTAGAATACTGCTTCCACCGGCGTGTTAGACAGGATGCCGCCATCCCAATAAAGATCTCCGTCGATGCGCACGGCGGGAAATGCCGGCGGCAGCGCGCCGGATGCAATTACATGTTTGGCGTTGAGCTGTGTGTCGCGGCTGTCGAAGTAGCGCATTTCACCGGTTCGCACATCCGCAGCGCCAACAGTCAGACGGGTGGCATGGCGCTCGATCCGCGTGAAATCCACCAGTTCGTTCAATGTCCGCGCGAGAGGTTCCGTGGAGTAGAACGCCGCCGAACTGGCGCTCAACGGCGTGTGGGGACCGGCGAAGGCAAATGGATTGGGTTTGAAAAAGCCTGGAATGCCCCGAGCAATCGTGAGCCAGTTTGCGACCAGCCCGCCAAACAAGGGCCATGGCGCCATTGCCTGATGGAACGGTCCCTGCTGGACGCGGCTCCAGAATTCTCTCAGGCGCGACAGGCGATCCACTACGTCGTTGCCGGCAATCAGGCTTGCGTTGATTGCTCCTATGGAGGTACCGATCACCCAATCCGGCTCAATGCCTGCTTCGTGTAGCGCTTGATAAACGCCGATCTGGTAGGCTCCCAGAGCACCGCCGCCTTGCAATACCAGAACGACCTGGCCGATGTCAGCAGGCAGCGTGGCGCGGCGTGAACTCGCTCGGTCGATCGGTATTTCGCCCGGATCGGGCTCTGTTTTGGTTATCGCGTTTCTCGAACCGAGGACTGCCGCATCTGGATCTCGCCCGCTTGGCGCATCGTCAACGCGCGAATTACCAGCGGTCGAGCAAGTGCGAGTAACCAGGCCGGGGCGGCAAGAGCCCTGCGATGCGTACCGTGTGTTGGTTGGTGTCGGAGCTAGAGACATTTCCGCAAGCTCGCGCAGCTTACGCGGATCTTCCATGGCACTCTCGTAGTCGTGAGTCCGATCCTAAGAAGCGGACGGCACGGAGGTCGACCCGTGGACTCGGCGGTGATCGATCGAAATGCGTCGTCCGTTCGGGCCTTGCCAGGTGCCTGCCGAGTGCCTTTATCTGCCGGTTAGATCCTTTGATCCTTGCGGATCGCGCAGGTCGCCCCGAGCGATAACATGCATTCCTTGGCGGAATGACTGCCGGCTGCCTGCGCTTCTCTCCGATGTTCGCCTACGGCCCGTGTCTTTGGCTTTGCGCTCACTCACCTGCGCCGGTGGAGAGCAATTCCCTCCGGAGGTCCTGCGTCAGAAGGTAGAGTGATGTCGCAAGGAGAACCACGTCCTTCATCAGGAAGGGAACATTGCCGGTCATGGCCGGGAAGCCGCCCGCAGCCGCGTCCCAGCCGTCGGGCATGAAGGGGATGATCGTGACGGTGGCGATGAAAGTGGCACTGGAGCCGAGCGCCCCGAGGATGCCTAACTTCCTGTTCCAAAAGCCCAGGAACAACAGCATGCCGAACGTCCATTCCGAGGCGCCCAAAAACCGGGCGGCGCCGCGCATGCCAAAAGCCGGATAGAGCCAAAAGATGAGCGGGCCATTACTGATATAGGGGATCAGTCGTTCCACCTCGTACGCGAACCATTTCCGATACCCAAAGAAGAAGAAAATGATCACCATTGACGCACGAATCAGGTGATAACCGAGGTCTTCGTTGTGGATGCCAAGCTTGACGAGTACCCTTACAAGGAAGTTCATCAAATCTCGGTCTGCACCGCGTCCGTCGGTGCTGCTCGCACCGGTGAAAGAGACTGTTTTATTGGTAAGCTGGTTCATCGGGTTTCTCCTGCTTCACACCAGGGGACCACGCGGGTCGGGCTCCTATTCCATCCAGCGCCAGCCCAGATCCGCGCATAATCTCGTCGTAGAGGTGATCGGTCCCCGACTGGACACCACGACTCCACTGTCGGACCGTGTCATCTCCCCTGCTGTCCACCTGCTGTTGGGTCGGCTGCAGGTGACCGCCCTTGACGATCGGCCAGGATGGCACTTGCGCAGCGGCGACGCCGATGGAGAGCGCGAACGATAGCGAAGGCACAAACGTCTTGATGAGCATTGCCAAACACTCCGTTCCAACGAAAGCCCGCCCGCACTGTCAGCCTGCTATGGCCAGTGCGGCTTCTATCTCGGCGGACGGTCAGGGGTGCAAATGCGGGACTTAGGACACTCCCTCGAGGTGCTCCGACGGGCGACCGCCGCCCCTTCGGCTGGGTGTCATTTATGCCTCATGCCTGATATCCTGAATGGCAGACAGTTTCAAAGATCTGCCTGTTCGTCTCATAGACGAGGTCGAGATGGAAAATCCTCGCGACTGGCTCAGCCGGCTTTTGGAGATGATACCGGTCAAAGGCACGTTCGATTACCGATGCTTCCTGGGCGCGCCCTGGCGCATCGACTTTGCGGCCTCCGAGCTCGGCGAGGTTCCCTATCATGTCATACTGGGCGGGTCGGCCGTGTTGGAGGATCCGCAAGGCGAGCCAACGCGCAAGCTGATCGCCGGCGACATTCTGTTGTTTCCCCATGGATCGGCGCATGCGCTCCACGACGGGAGCAATGCGGCGCCGGCCCCGACCCGCCAACGGCCCACGCTCAACGTTGTTTTCCATGAGAATGAGGGGACTGGAGATCGCCTCGACATGATGTGCGGCCGCTTCATTCTTTCGGCCGCGCATGACCGTCTGATCCGATCCTATCTGCCGCGTCGCGTGATCCTCCACGCGCCGGAAAACAGCGCGGCCGCGGCCGGACCCGGGACCGGCGCGCTGGTCGTGGGGCTGGTCAGCC
>Ga0318533_10000229_pt1 | contig 20728 bp, 17 predicted proteins | sample GRESIP053b4f27_FD_203675 | JGI IMG/M metagenome (GOLD analysis project Ga0318533, IMG submission 203675) | Tropical soil microbial communities from Luquillo Experimental Forest, Puerto Rico - GRE.SIPMG.053b4f27 | ecosystem: Environmental > Terrestrial > Soil > Tropical forest > Bulk soil...
CGGCGAGGCCTATGACATGCACAGCATCTCGGCCGCGCACACCACGCTGCCGCTGCCATGCTATGTGCGAGTCACCAACCTCGACAACAGCCGCTCCATCATCGTGCGCGTCAACGATCGCGGTCCGTACCATCGCAACCGCGTCATCGACCTCTCGATCGGAACCGCCAAAGCGCTCGATTTCTACAGCAGGGGGCTCGCCCGCGTTCGGGTCGAATATGTCGGGCGTGCGCCGCTCGAAGGCAGCGACGATACCATGTTGATGGCCACGTTGCGCGACGGTTCACCGGCACCGGCGCCCTCGAAGGTCATGATCGCCGCCGCAAAGCCTTTCATTTCCAATCTTGATGACGGCAAGGATGCCCCGCCAGCATCATCTGCATCTGCGCGTTTGTTCACGCTCAGCAGCGCATCGACTCGTGTCGCCAAGTCCGCGGGTGAGACGCCCTCCGCCAACCCAGCGAAGACCAAATCGCTCGTGCGATCGGCCTCCGCTGCCGAGCCCCAACTCGAGGCGGCCCCGCCGGAGGAGGCTCCCCCGGCCGCCTTTGCGCCGATGCGCAGCGAAGCCGGCGCGCTCGACCTCATGAGCGGCCGTGGGCTTTATTGACGGGCAACGTGAAGCTTGATTCACGCGACATCGGGCCGCGCGCGCGGCATTGTTCCGGCGGGTGGAACTTGCTAAGCAGGCGCCGGGCAGGGAAGGGAGCGTGGACCTTGGCCACGCGCGACTTGCCGCAATCATGAACATGCGCCTGGTTGGCAATGCGTTGCGTTCGCGCTTCGTCAAGTTGGGCGCGGCCGCTGTTGGTATCTGCGCGGTGGCCTCCGCTGTGGCCGCGCCCAACCCGGTATCGGGACCGAAGGCGAGTGACGGCTACCAGACCGCCGCCGCGCACGCCATGTTGATCGAGGCCGATAGCGGCAGCGTGCTGTTTGAAAAGGCCGCGGACGATCTCATTCCGCCGGCCAGCCTGTCCAAACTGATGACGCAGGAGGTGGTGTTCAACGAGATCAAGCAGGGCCGACTCAAGCCGACGACCGAATTCATCGTCAGCACCAATGCGTGGCGCAGGGGCGGCGCGCCGTCGCACACGTCGAGCATGTTCATTCCGATCCACAGCAAGGTTTCGGTCGACGATCTCCTGCATGGCGCCATCATCCAATCGGCCAACGACGCCTGTATCGCTCTGGCGGAAGGCATTTCAAGCAACGAATCCACGTTCGCGGAGCTGATGACCAAGCGGGCGCGCGAGCTTGGTCTGACCAAGTCGACCTTCGGCAATTCGACCGGCCTTCCCGACCCGAGACAGCTCATGACCGCGCGCGAGCTCGCCAAGCTCGCCCGCCATATCATCGAGACCTATCCCGACTATTACAAATATTACAGCGAGCGCGAATTCACCTGGAACAAGATCCGTCAATACAACCGCAATCCCCTGCTCGCCATGACCATCGGGGCGGATGGGCTCAAAACCGGCTTCACCAAGGAGGCCGGCTACGGTCTGGTCGGCTCTGCGGTCCAAAACGGATTGCGCCTGATTGTCGTCGTCAATGGGCTGCGATCGGAAAAGGAGCGCGCCGACGAAGCCAAGAAACTGCTGGAATGGGGTTTTCACAGCTTCCAATCGGGCCTGCTGTTCGCCGAAGGCCAGGAAATCGCGCAGGCCAAACTCTATGGCGGCGTCAAGGGTCACGTGCCGCTCGTCGCGCGCAAAGAGGTGCGGCTGATGGTGCCGCGCGGCTCGCGCGACAAGATCATCGCCCGCGTGGTCTATTCCGGCCCGGTGCGGGCGCCGATACAGCAGGGCCAGAAAATCGGCACGCTGAAGGTCTGGCGCGGCGAGTCAGTGGTGCTCGAGGTCCCACTCCAGGCGGCCGAGAGCGTGGATACCGGCTCGATGCCGCAGCGCGCCTTCGACGCCGCGACCGAGCTCGTGCTCGGCCTCTTCCGCGCCGGCTTCAAGCGGCTATAACGGAAGACGAAAGGATCGAGAGAGCAGGCGGAAGACGGATGACGGGACGCCGCAACCACTGCGATCTCCGTCGTCGGTCATCCGTGAGAACCTGATGCGTGGACGATTCATCACCTTCGAAGGCGGCGAAGGCACGGGCAAGTCGACCCATTCGACGCTGCTGGCGGATCGGCTCGGGTCCGTGGGCATCGGCGTGGTGCGCACGCGCGAGCCTGGCGGCTCGCCCGGCGCCGAAGTCATCCGGCACGTGCTGCTCTCGGGTGTTGCGAAGCCGCTCGGCACAGAAGCCGAGGCGATGCTGTTCGCCGCTGCCCGCGGCGACCACGTGCGCAATACCATCGAGCCGGCGCTGGCGCAGGGCATGTGGGTGATCAGCGACCGTTTCATCGACTCGACCAGGGTCTATCAGGGCACGCTGGGCCATCTCGATCCGCTATTCATCCGCGCCCTTGAACGGGTGACCGTTGGTGACCTCAAGCCCGATCTCACCTTCATTCTCGACGTGCCGGCGGAGGTTGGCCTGGCGCGGGCCAGCAAGCGGCGCGGCGAGCGGGTGGCCGACCGGTTCGAGGCGGAATCGCGCGCGTTCCACGAGGCTTTGCGTGAAGCCTATCGCCAAATCGCAACCGCCGACCCCGGCCGCTGCGTCGCGATCGACGCCACTGAGCCGAAGCCCATGGTCGCCGAACGCATTTGGAAAACCGTGACCGAACGCCTCGATTTCGCGCGCGCGTCGAGCCTGCCTGCGGGCGCCGCATCGTGAGCAACACCGACGACGAAGCCGACGGCGTCGAACCGCCGCTCCCACGCGAGACCACTGTCCTCTACGGCCACGCGCAAGCGGAGCGCGCGCTGCTCGCGGCCTATCGGGGCGCGCGTTTCCCTCACGCCTGGCTGATCGGCGGGCCTGCCGGCATCGGCAAGGCGACGCTCGCCTATCGCATGGCGCGCTTCGTCCTCGCCCATCCCGATCCGGGCGTGCCGACGGTTAGGACGGCGAAATCGCTGCACGTCGACGCCGATCACCCGGTTGCCCGGCGCATCGCGGCCCAGGCCCAGGGCGACCTCCTCGTGCTGGAGCGCACGCTCAACGAGAAAACCAACAAGCTCTACCAGGACATCCGCGTCGATGACGTGCGCCGGACGGTCACGTTCTTCGGCTCGACGGCCGGGGAGGGCGGTTGGCGGATCGCGATTGTCGATCCGGTCGACGAACTCAATCCATCGGGGGCGAATGCGCTGCTCAAAGTCCTGGAGGAGCCACCCCGCCGCGCCGTGCTGCTGTTGGTAAGCCATTCGGCCGCGCGCGTCCTGCCGACCATCCGTTCGCGTTGCCGGCTGCTGGCGTTACGGCCGCTCGCCACTGACGACGTGGCGCGCGCCGTTGCCGCCGCGATCGGAGGTAGCCCCGACGCCGCCGACATCACGGCTGCGAGCGCGGTCGCGGACGGCAGCGTGCGGCGGGCGCTGGCCTTGCTCGACGGCGACGCGCTCGACCTGCGCAACCGCATCATGGCCTTGCTCGAGGGCCTGCCTGCGGTCGATCCGCGCGCGCTGCACGCGCTCGGCGATCGCCTCTACGGCACCGAGGCGGCGCCGCTCGCCGCCTTTGTCGACACCGTGAATGCGTGGCTCTCCCGGCGCTTGGCCGCTGGCGAAGGAGCGCCCGCACGGCTTGCCCGATTGGCGGAGGTTTGGGAGAAGGTCAACGCCGCCGCGCGCGACGCCGAAACCTTCAATCTCGAGCGCAAACCGCTGATTTTCAACGTCTTCGGCTGGCTTGCCGAGGCATCGCGTGGTTGATACCTAAGCGAGCGTCATGGCCGGGTCGGGACCCCCGCCGACTTTGTCGGCGCGGACCCGTTGTCCCGGCCATTTCGGTCATTCCGGGCCACCGATCCGGGTTAGCCGAGATCGCGGCTTTAACGGTGCCCAAGTCGGCCCGTTGGGTGGGCAGCGCCCGGCACGGAATGACCGCGGACCACGGAATCGATCGATGGCTGACAAGCCCCGCTACTACCTCACCACGGCCATCGCCTATCCCAATGGCCCGCCCCATATCGGCCACGCCTACGAGGCGATCGCGACCGATGCAATCGCCCGTTTCATGCGGCTTGACGGCTATGACGTGCTGTTCGTCACCGGCACCGACGAGCACGGCATCAAAATGTTGCAGACCGCGGCGAAGGAGAAGCTCACCCCACCGCAACTGGTCGAACGCAACGTGCCGCGCTTCAAGGCCATGGTGGAGCGACTCGACTGCTCGAACGACCAATTCATCCGCACCACCGAAGCGCGCCATCATCGCGCGTCGATCGGCATCTGGCAGCGGATGGAGGCGGCGGGCGATATTTATCTCGGCAAGTACTCCGGCTGGTACTCGGTGCGCGATGAAGCCTATTACGACGAGGACGAGACCAGGCTCAACGATGAGGGCGAACGCGTCGGCCCGCAGGGTACGCCGGTCGAGTGGGTCGAGGAGGAGAGCTATTTCTTCAAGCTCTCAGCCTACCAGCAAAAGCTGCTCGATCTCTACGCGGAGCATCCCGACTACGTGCTGCCGAAAGAGCGGCTCAACGAGGTCATGGCCTTCGTCAAAGGCGGCCTGCAGGACCTCTCGATCTCGCGCACCACCTTCGACTGGGGCGTCAAGGTGCCGGGCAATCCGAAACATGTCATGTATGTGTGGGTCGACGCGCTCACCAACTACATCACCGCCGTTGGCTATCCGGACGTGGAGAGCCCGAAATTTCGCCGCTACTGGCCCGCGGACCTGCATGTGATCGGCAAGGACATCGTGCGCTTCCACGCGGTCTATTGGCCCGCGTTCCTGATGTCGGCGGGGATCGATGTGCCGCGCCGCATCTTCTCGCACGGATTTCTGTTCAATCGCGGCGAGAAGATGTCGAAGTCCGTCGGCAACGTGGTCGACCCGTTCGCGCTGGTGGACGCCTATGGCGTCGACCAGGTTCGCTATTTTTTCCTGCGCGAAGTCCCGTTCGGGCAGGACGGCAATTACAGCCTGGAGGCGATCGTCAACCGCATCAATGCCGACCTCGCCAATGATCTCGGCAACCTGGCGCAACGCTCGCTCACCATGATCGCGCGCCAGCTCGGCGGCGTGCTGCCGAAGCCGGGCGCATTCTCCGACGCCGATGCGGCGATGCTGGCGATGGCCGATGGCATGATCGCCAAGGCGCGCGAGGCGATGAAGACGCAGCAGCTGCACCAGGTGCTCGTCACGGTGTGGGCGGTGGTCGCCGAGGCCAACCGCTATTTCGCCGGGGAGGCGCCCTGGGCGCTCGCCAAGACCGATCCGGCGCGGCAAGGCACCGTGCTCTACGTGACCGCCGAGGTGATCCGCCAGGTGGCGGTTCTGGCGCAGCCGTTCATGCCGAAGTCGGCCGCCAAACTGCTTGATCTACTCGCCGTGCCGGCCGAGGAGCGGCTTTTCCGCGAGCTTGGCGGAGCGCGCCGGATCGCCGGCGGCACGCCGCTGCCGCCCCCAAGTCCGGTCTTTCCCCGTTACGTTGACAGCGAGGGTAGCGCGCAGAGCTGATGCTGATCGACAGCCACTGCCATCTCGATTTTCCCGATTTCGCCGGCGAGCTCGACGCCGTGGTTACGCGCGCGCGGGCGGCCGGTATCGCGCGCATCGTCACCATCTCGACGCGGGTCAAACGCCACGCCGAGGTGCTCGCCATCGCCGAGCGCTTTGCGGATGTCTACTGCTCGGTCGGCACCCATCCGCATCATGCGCACGAGGAGCTGGACATCGCCGCCGACGAACTGATCAGGCGCACGCGCCATTCCAAGGTGGTCGCGATTGGAGAGGCCGGACTCGATTACCACTACGATTCAAGCCCGCGTGCGGCGCAGGAACAAGGCCTGCGCAATCACATCGCCGCCGCGCGCGCAACGGGTTTGCCGCTCGTCATCCATTCGCGCGAAGCGGATGAGGACATGGTGCGCATCCTGGAGCAGGAAACGGGGAAGGGCGCCTTCCCCGCCGTGCTGCATTGCTTCACGGGCGGCCGCGATCTTGCGCAACGGGCGATCGCGCTCGGTCTCTTTATCTCATTCACCGGTATTGTGACCTTCAAGACGTCCGACGAGCTTCGCGCCATCGCGCAAAGTCTGCCGGCAGACCGCATTCTGCTCGAGACCGACGCGCCTTATCTCGCCCCCGGTCGCTATCGCGGCAAGCGCAATGAGCCGGCCTATGTGGTGGAGACCGCCAAGGTCCTGGCCGAAACGCGCGCGGTATCGCCTGAGGAGGTCGCCCGGCAGACGAGCGAGAACTTCTTTCGCTTGTTCCGCAAGGTGCCGCCGCAGGCGGTCGGCGCAGACAAGCTGACCCAGTCCGCGCGAGCTTGATGGCGTGCGGCATGACGGCGAGCTTCACAATCCTCGGCTCAGGTTCCTCAGGTGGCGTTCCGCGCCCCGCGCTGGGCTGGGGCGCGTGCGATCCGAGCAACCCCAGAAACCGCCGCCGGCGCACGTCGCTGCTGGTGGAACGGCGCAATGGGGCCGGCGTCACCCGGGTCCTGGTCGACACCTCGCCCGATCTGCGCGAGCAGCTTCTCGATGCCGAGGTGGATTGGCTTGACGCGGTGCTCTTCACCCACGAGCACGCGGACCATACCCATGGCATTGACGACCTGCGCGGGCTCTTCATCCGTCGGCGGCGGCGGGTCGACGTCTATCTGGACGAAACCACTTCGAAGGCGCTGCGCGCCCGCTTCGGCTATTGCTTCGAGGCGCCTGCCGGCAGCGAATACCCGCCGATCGTGACCGAGCACCGGTTGGCGCCGGGCCGATGCGTGACCGTCAACGGGGAGGGCGGTCCGATCGCAGCGCTGCCGGTCCTCCAGGAGCATGGCGATATCCCCTCCTTGGGATTCCGGTTCGGGGGGCTCGCCTATTCCTGCGACCTCAGCGGCTTGCCCGAGGCCAGTATCGCGGCGCTTGCCGGCACCGAGGTCTGGATCGTCGACGCGCTGCGCTACCGGCCGCATCCGAGCCATTTCAGTGTCGACGACGCGCTCGCGTGGATCGCACGGATCAATCCCGGCCGCGCGATCCTGACCAATCTTCATGCCGATCTCGATTACGACGAGCTGCGCAGCAAGCTGCCGCCCCATGTGGAGCCCGCCTTCGACGGGCTGAGGATCGAGATGCCGGACGACGCGCTCGCCCGCAGTTGAGCCGATTTTTGCGGCCGATCAGGCATTTGCCGCGTGACGTTCAACCAAGGGTCGGATGTTCCATAATATCTCTTATGCGAATCCCGATAGCCGCACGCGGCCATTTGACGACTATCTAGGTTTGGCGGACCTCAGGCCGCCCCTCCGCGTTCCTACTCATTCCCTCCAAGCAAGAGGTAGCCCCGTGACCACCAAGGTGAGAAAGCTTGAACCCCGCACTGCTCCCGCTCGGCTCGATACTCCGACTGACCTGCCGGCCGAGGGCGTGCGCGAAATATCGGCCGCGCTGAATGCGTTGATCGCGGACACGTTTGCGCTCTACGTGAAGACCAAGAACTTCCATTGGCACGTCAGCGGCCCGCATTTCCGCGACTACCACCTCCTGCTCGATGAGCAAGGCGATGAGCTCGCAGCCGGCATCGATGTCCTGGCCGAGCGGGCACGCAAGGTCGGCGGCACCACGATCCGCTCGATCGGGCATATCGCGAAGCTGCAGCGGATCAAGGATAACGACAGGAACTACGTTCCCGCGATCGATATGTTGCTGGAGCTCATGAACGACAATAAGGCGCAGATCCACCACATGCGCTCGGCGCACGAGGTCGCCGACAAGCACGAGGACGTGGCGACCGCCAGCCTTTTGGAGAATTTCATCGACGAAGCCGAAAAGCGCTGCTGGTTCCTGTTCGAAGCCAGCCGCCAGGCCGAGCGATCCGGCCACTAGAAGCAACTGGCACCCCGGCCGGGCCTTGGCCCGGCCGGGGACTGTTCCAAGGGGCAGATGACGGAGGATGCGGGACAGCTGGCGGCAAGCGTTGTATGGTCCGCCGTCGTCTGCCCTCTCGTCGATTCCTGCAATGACCCCTTCCCGCGACATCGCCCGGCTCATCGAAATCATGGCGGCGCTGCGCACGCCCGGCACCGGCTGCCCGTGGGACCTGGAGCAGACCTTTGAGACGATCGCCCCCTATACCATCGAGGAGGCTTACGAGGTCGCCGATGCCATTGCGCGAGGCGATCTCGATGAGCTGCGCGATGAATTGGGCGATCTCCTGCTGCAGGTCGTCTTCCATGCCCGCATGGCGCAAGAGCAAGGGGCCTTCGACTTTGCCGACGTCGTCGAGAGCCTGACCGAAAAGCTCGTGCGGCGCCATCCTCACGTGTTCGGCGAGGCGCGCGGTCTCTCGCCGAAGGCGGTGGAGGGCTTGTGGGACCGCATCAAACGGGCGGAGCGAGCGCAAAAGGGCAATGGGCCAAGCGGCAAGGAAACCGCAAACACGCTGGCCGGCATTGCGGTCGCGCTCCCTGCCCTCACCCGTGCGCTCAAACTGCAGGCCAAGGCCGGCGAAGTCGGCTTCGACTGGAACGACCCGCTCGCGGTGCTCGCCAAGATCCGCGAGGAGGCGGACGAGATCGAGACCGAGCTCGCCGACGGCAATCGTGCCACCGCCGGTGCCGAGGTCGGCGACCTCCTGTTCGCGGTCGTCAACCTTGCCCGCCATCTCGATGTTGATCCGGAGGCAACGCTGCGTGCCACAAATCGCAAATTCGAGCGCCGCTTCGCCACGATCGAACGGGCGCTGGCGGAACGGGGCAAGACCCCGCAGGCGGCGACGCTCGAAGAGATGGACGAACTCTGGAACGAGGCTAAGGCCGCCGAACGAGCGCCGCGCTCCAACGCGTCACGCTGACGTCTGACCTTCGGGGAAGCGCCTGTCCTCGCTATCGCTCCCGGTGATAACATCTGCCGTCCGATCACGTCGGGACTGCCGGGCTCTCGCCCCGATGACTTCACGCATGCGAATGCTCCCTCGCCTCCTCGCCGTTGCGCTTGCCGCAACGCTCGCCGTTCCGGCCGCTGCCCAGCAATGGCCAACGCGCGCGCTCAGGATCGTGACCGGGACGCCGGCGGGCGGCAGCCCGGATTTTGTCAGCCGGTTGCTCGCCGAGAGGCTCAGCGAGCGGCTCGGCCAGGCCGTGGTGGTCGAAAATTCAGCGACAACCGGCGTGGCGACCTGGAACACCGTCGCAAAATCGCAGCCGGACGGCTATCTCGTCAGCATGTTGACCGGAGCTTTTTCCGCGCGCGCCGCGGTCGCCAAGGCGCTGCCCTATCATCCGATCAAGGATTTCGCCTTCATCACACTGATCTCCGGCTATCCGATGGTGGTTGCGACCGCTCCGAATTCGCCGCTCGAGTCCTTTGGCGATCTCATCGCCCGCGCCAAGGCCGCGCCGTTCGACGTGACTTACGGGATGAACCTGCCCGGCAGCGTGCACCATCTGACCGGCGAATTGATCAACGTCGAAGCCGGCACTTCGCTGCGCGGCATTCCTTACCGGGGTAATACCCAGATCGTGCAGGACCTGTTGGGCGGCCGGCTCGACGTCATGATCGAAACCGGCACGATCGCATTCGCCCAGATCAATGGTGGCATGTTACGCGGGCTGGCGGTCTCCTCCCGCAAGCGTTTTGTGCTCGCCCCCGATATTCCGACCATCGCCGAGACGCTGCCCGGCTTCGAGGTCATGTCGTGGCTCGGCCTTGCCGCGCCTGGCGGCACCCCGCGTCCCATCATCGACCGGCTCAATTGGGAGGTCGGCGAAATTCTCAAGCTTCAGGACATTCGTGACAAGCTTGCGATCGTCGGCAACATCCCGATGCCGTCCACGCCCGAGCAGATGCAGGACTACATCGAGCGTGACGCGGCCCGCTGGAGCCGTGTCGTGGATATCAAGGGCATCGAGAAATATTGAGCTGTCGGCACGTCACATCCCATCGATGTTCGTCAATGCGAGTGCATGTGGGAGCGGCCGAACTTCGCTCGCGCCTTCTCCGCGTTCGCGGGGTCGGTGCGAACCGTGATCGCGAGCGCGCCATCGTCGCGCAGCGCCTTGGTCATGACTTCGGTGTGGCGATGCAGCCAGCTCAAGCCGGCACCATCGGCCGCATCGATGACGAGGTCGAGCATCACCCGCCGCGCCGCGAGCCGCCGCTCGATCTCGACGGCGAGGTCGTCGAGCCCCTCCCCGCTTCGCGCCGAGACCAGCACCGGATGCCGCCCGACGGGCTGGCGTTCGGCACGATTGCGCGCGCGGGCGCGGGCGTCGCGATCGAGCCGATCGATCTTGTTCCAAACCTCGACGAGTTGCGCGCCGTCTCGAGCTGCGACGCCGAGTTGGGACAAGACCTCTTCGACGTCGAAGGACTGCGCTTCGGCGTCCTCGTGCGACACGTCGCGCACGTGCAGAATCAGGTCGGCTTCAATGACCTCTTCGAGTGTCGCGCGAAACGCCGCCACCAACATGGTCGGCAGATCCGAGATGAATCCGACGGTGTCGGAGAGGATGATGCGTAACCCCTTGGGCAGATCGACCGCCCGCAAGGTTGGGTCGAGCGTCGCGAACAGCATGTCGGCGGAAAGCACGCTGGCCTGGCTCAAGCGATTGAACAGGGTCGATTTTCCGGCGTTGGTGTAACCCACGAGCGCCACGATCGGATACGGCACGCGCTTGCGGCTGTCGCGGTGGAGCTTGCGCGTGCGCTTGACCTTGTCCAGCTCCGCCTCGATGCGGGCGATGCGCTCCTCGATCATGCGCCGATCCGTTTCAATCTGGGTCTCACCGGGTCCGCCGAGGAAACCGAAGCCGCCACGTTGGCGTTCAAGGTGCGTCCAGGAGCGCACCAGCCTGCTCTTCTGGTAAGTCAGATGGGCAAGCTCGACCTGCAGCGCGCCTTCGCGGGTGCGAGCGCGTCGGCCGAAAATTTCCAAGATCAACCCGGTGCGGTCGAGCACTTTGGCGTCCCAGGCCTTTTCAAGATTGCGCTGCTGCACCGGCGAGAGCGCGCAATCCATCACCACGATTCCCGCGTCGTCGGTTTTGACGAGGCCGGCGATCTCTTCGACCTTGCCCTTGCCGATGAAAGTCGCTGGGCGGATCCCGCCGAGGGGCACAATACCGGACGAGACGACGTTGAGGTCGATCGCACGAGCGAGCCCAACCGCTTCGTCGAGTCGCGCGTCGGGCGAGCGCAACGCGGCTTTGGCGCGCGCGTCGGCGGCCGCCGGCACGCGGGAGCGCAGGTGCGGTTCGAGCACGAGCGCGCGGCCGGTTTCCGAGCCCTGCCGCGGGCTCAGTCGGTTGCTGTGGCTATCGAACCGGCGCGGTTCCAATCAAACCTTTTCCGCGACCGGCGCCTCCTCGGCACCTTCGAACAGTTGGATCGGATGGCCCGGCATGATGGTCGAGATGGCGTGCTTGTAGACGAGCTGCGAATGCCCGTCGCGTCGCAATAACACGCAGAAATTATCGAACCAGGTTACCACGCCCTGGAGCTTCACCCCGTTCACCAGGAAGATCGTGAGCGGGGTCTTATTCTTGCGGACGTGATTGAGGAAAGTGTCTTGGAGATTTTGTGAGCGGTCTGCCGCCATTGTCGTTGTTCCATTTTCTCGCTCGCAGGCCCCTTCCCGCGAGACTTATTGCCAAGTCGCTGCGCCCATGTTCTAGCCGTGCACCCAAACAGGACCCGGACCCCGCCATTACAGGCCACGCCTGCGGGCGGCGCAAGCACAAGTTGGGGGCAGAGGGTGTCTCGGTAGGGGCAACGCGGTCCATTCAAGTCCACTCGGCGTGGCGGTGGAACTCGGCCCGCAGCGCGGTCGCAACCGACCCCGGCGCCCCGTTGCCCACCGGGCGGTCGTCGATGCGAACGACCGGAATGACGATCTGGCTGGCCGACGTCAGGAAGGCTTCGCGGGCGCCATAGGCCTCTTCGACGGTAAAGGGCCGCTCCTCGAACTCCAGACCCTGGGCCCGGATCACGTCGATCAGCACGGTTCTGGTGATGCCGCGTAAGATTCCGTTATCGGCCGGCCGGGTCACCACCTTCCCGCCCCTGGTAACGATCCAGGCGTTGCTCGACGAGCCCTCAGTGACATGGCCCGCGTGGTCGACGAACCACGCCTCCTTGGCGCCGTTCTCGCGCGCCGCTTGTTTCGCCAGCACATTGGGCAGCAGCGAGATCGACTTGATATCGACGCGCTGCCAACGATTGTCGGGCACGGTGATAACCGCAATGCCGTCGGCGGCGATGCGCTCATTGCCCGCAACATCAATGCCGTGAGCGGTGACCACGACGCTCGGGCGGGTGCCCGGCGGCGGAAAACCATGGTCGCGGCGCGCCACCCCGCGCGTGATCTGCAGGTAGATGATGCCGTCGCGCACGCGGTTGCGCCGCATGCATTCGCGCATCACAATCGCGAGCGCGGCCTCCGACATCGGCATCTCGATGCGAAGCTCATGGAGCGAGCGCTTGAGGCGTGCCAAGTGACGCCGCTGATCGATGATCGAGCCGCCCCTCACCTCGCAGACTTCGTAGACGCCGTCCGAGAACTGGTAGCCGCGATCCTCGACATGGACGGCGGCTGCCCGCTGCGGCAGATAACGACCGTTCACATAAGCGATGCGTGACATCAGAGATCGGGCGAGAAAGGATGAACGACGGAAAATGAATAACGCATCGCTTCTCGCCTCGGTCCGCTCTCGTCAGTCTATTCCGAGCGCCTTGAGCTTGCGGTGCAGAGCCGAGCGCTCCATGCCGACGAATTCGGCCGTGCGGGAAATGTTGCCGCCGAACCGGCTGATCTGGGCGACCAGATATTCGCGCTCGAACACCTCGCGGGCGTCGCGCAACGGCAACCCCATGAGATGTTCGCCGCCGTCGCTGCCAGGCATGGAGGGAACCATCGAGCCCACGTCCTGCGGCAGCATGTCGGCGTTGATCACCGCCTCCGGATCCCCGCCGGCGAGGATCATCAGCCGCTCCACGTTATTGCGCAGCTGGCGCACATTGCCCGGCCAGTCGTGCGATTGCAGCACGGCCATGGCGTCGTCGCCGATCAGGCGCTTGGGCAGGCCGGTGGCCTGCGAGATCTGGTCCATGAAATATTCGATGAGATTGGGAATGTCTTCGCGGCGCTCGGCCAGTGGCGGCACGCGGATCGGCACGACCGAAAGGCGGTGGTAGAGATCTTCGCGGAACTTGCCGGCGGCGATCTCAGCTTCGATGTTGCGGCCGGTCGACGAGATGATGCGCACGTCGACCTGGACCTTGTTGGTGCCGCCCACGCGCTGGAACGTCTGCTCGACCAGGACCCGCAAGATCTTGTTCTGGGTCTCCCGCGGCATGTCGGCGATCTCGTCGATGAACAGCGTGCCGCCATGCGCCTCTTCCAGCGCGCCGACCTTGCGCCCCCCGTTTGTCGGCTGTTCCACGCCGAACAGCTCGATCTCCATCCGGTCCGGCATCATCGCCGCCGCATTGATCACGATAAATGGACCATTGGCGCGGGTCGAATGGCTGTGGATCGCGCGCGCGGTGAGTTCCTTGCCGGCGCCCGCGGGCCCAACAATCAAAATGCGGCTGTTGGTGGGAGAAATTTTTTCGACCGTTTGGCGCAGCTGATTCATCGAGGACGACTTGCCGACCAGTGTCGAGGGCGCCAACTGCTTGAGCGCCTTCACCTCGCGCTTGAGTCGCGAGGTCTCGAGCGCGCGCTGCGTGACCAGCACCAGCCGATCGGCCTTGAAGGGCTTCTCGATGAAGTCGTAGGCACCCTGCTTGATCGCGGCGACCGCGGTTTCGATGTTGCCGTGACCCGAAATCATCACGATCGGCAATTCGGGATGCTGTGCCTTCATCGCGTCGAGCAGCTGCAGGCCGTCGAGCCGGCTGCCTTGGAGCCAGATGTCGAGGAAGACCAGATTGGGCCTGCGGCTGGCAACATGGGCCAGCGCGTCGTCGCTGTCGCGCGCGGAGCGCGTGATAAAGCCTTCGTCCTGCAGGATGCCGGAAACCAGTTCCCGGATATCCGCTTCGTCGTCGACGATAAGGATGTCATCAGCCATGGCTTAAGCGTTCGTTGCAAGTTGAGGGGTCTGAGGTTGGGACGCGGGATGGGCCTCGCTCGAGCTCGCGGTTTCCGCAGCAAAGCGCAGCCGCATCCATGCACCGCGCTGGCCGGGGATCTTATCGGCGGCATCGCGGAGCTCGATGCGACCGCCGTGCTCTTCCAGGATGCGGCCGACGATGGCCAGACCGAGCCCGGTGCCCTTGTCGCGGGTCGTGACATAGGGTTCGAGCAGCCGGCTGCGGTTCTCCTTCGGCAACCCGATCCCGTTGTCGACCACGTCGATGACGATGTCGTTGCCCTCGCGAGCGGCCCAGACGCGGATAAGCCCGCGGCCGAGTTCCTCCGGCGGTACCGCGGCGATGGCTTCGGTGGCGTTCTTGATGATGTTGGTGAGCGCTTGCGAGATGAGCCGGCGGTCGAACCGTGCCGGCAGGGGGTCCTTCGCGATCTCGAGGTCGATGCCGATGTCGGGGTTGCCGACGCGCTGGAGGAACACCACCTGGCGCACCGTGTCGGCCACGTCCTCGGCCGTCATCACCGGCTTCGGCATCCGGGCAAAGCGTGAGAACTCATCCACCATGCGTTTGATGTCGTCGACTTGGCGGACGATGGTGTCAGTGCATTGCTGGAAGATGCCACCGTCCTCCTTGATCACGCTGGCGTATTTCCGGCGCAAGCGCTCGGCGGAAAGCTGGATCGGGGTAAGTGGATTCTTGATCTCGTGTGCGATGCGGCGCGCGACGTCGGCCCAGGCGGAGGTGCGCTGTGCGGTTACGAGCTCGGTGATGTCGTCGAGCGTCACCACATACCCGCCCTCGGCCGCGCCCGACTGCTCGCTCGTCACTCGCACCGACAGGTTGCGCTCGCGGCCGTCGCGGTTGATCGTCACCTGACCCTGAACCAGGCGCTGCAGCCCGGAGCGCGCGGCCGCGAACATGCCGGCGAGCTCGGGGACGATTTCGGTCAGGGGGCGGCCGAGAGCGTCGGCCTCGGTACGTCCGATCAGTCTCTCCGCGGATCGATTCAGGATGCTGATGCAGCTCTCGGCGTCGACCCCGATAACACCGGCGCTCGCTCCGGCCAACACGGCTTCGGTGAAACGACGGCGGCTATCGATCAGGTCACGCGCACGTACGATGTCGTCGCGCTGGGTCCGCAGCTCCTGCGTCATCTTGTTGAAGGTCTCGCCCAGCTGGGCGAGGTCGCCCTCGGAGCGCCGGGTCGGCACTTGAACGTAGAGATTGCCGGTCGAGACAACCTGAGCCGCGCCGATCAGTCGGCGGATCGGCGCCACCAGGTAATTGGCGAAGTTCAGTCCGATCCAGACCGCCGACAGCAGCACGATGAGCGCGATCACCGTGTACATCAATCCGAACGCGATCTGAATGCCGATGCGGCGCGCGGAGAGATCGGCGTACTGGGCGACGCTGGCCTGCGTCGCGCGCAGTTGCGCGAGCACGCGCGGATCGAGCAGGCGCGCAATGTACAGATAAAGATCGTTGTAGCCGCGCAGCTTGATGATGGCGGCGACGTAATTGTCATCGAGGAACATCGCCACTTGCGGCTCGGTGTCGTTGATCGCGGCCAGCACTTCCGCCGATGGCTTGACGAAGGCCTCGTTGATCTGTCCGTCGACCTGATCGACAACGTTGACGTCCTTGTCGAGCAGCATGACGGCCGGCAATCCGCGGATCGAGGCTTGAACCGCGAGGAACTGATGGAACTGCTCGCGCGACTGATCGAACAAGGGCTTGGCGCGTGCGAGTTCGATGGCAATGGCGATGCTGTCGGCGCGCACGAACTGGACGTGTTCGCGCACATAGGCGTCGGCCACGATCAGCGAATTCTCGATCAACGACTGCGTCTGCTGCGAGAACAGGCGGTCGAGGCCGCGGTCGAGCGTCACGCTTGCCACCACGGCGACCAAAATCGCGGGGACCGCAGCGATGATGGAGAACAAGGCGACGATGCGCACGTGCAGTCGCGCCGCCGCGCGCCCGCGACGCCTCGCCTGCACGACTCCCCACACCTCGCGCGCGATGACCAGAATCAGAAGAAAGACGGTGACTGCGTTTGCAAGCAGTAGCGTGACCACGACCTCGTGGGTGGGCGCGATCGGCGTGAGACCGGCGAGCACGAGGAAGGTCAGGAGCGCCGACAGTAGCGCCAGCGCAACGGCGGCAAGGCCAAGCGCTCGCGGGATCCATCCCGGCGTCGGCGCCGCGGCAGCAGTGACAAGTTCGGTGGTGGCGGCTTCGCCGACGTTCATCGACTCATCTCGTCCCAAACGGGAACCCGGCGGGGCGCGAAAACACGCCCGTTTAGGTGCCCCCCATTGATCGATGGTCGTGTGGCATTGATGCTTTTATACAACAATGTTGCCGAATTGCGACAATTCCGGGGCGCACAAGGTCGCCCTGTGGCCAATCGGCACCATCAAAAAGCAACGGGAGGACGTCAGCCGCTGCTGCGGAAGACCTGGATATCGAGATCGCGGATTTTCTTGCGCAGCGTGTTGCGATTGACCCCGAGCAAATCCGCCGCGCGAATTTGGTTGCCGCGAGTGGCCGCAAGCGTCACCGACAGGAGCGGATGCTCGATCTCCCGTAGCACCCGGTGATAGAGGCCGGGCGGCGGCAATCCGTCGCCGAAGCTGGCAAAATAGGACGCCAGATGCCGCTCGACCGCGGCCGAAAGGCCCTCCTCCGCGCGCGGCTCGTCGCTGGCCGACACCATGGCCGGCTGCGATAGTTCGGCGTCGATCACCGCCGCCGCGATCGTTTCCTGCGGATAGAGCGCGGCAAGCCGGCGCGCGAGATTTTCAAGCTCGCGCACGTTGCCGGGCCAGCGGTGATGCTTGAGTCGCTCAAGCGCGGCCGGCTCGAGCTGCTTGCCCGGCAATCCCTCGCGCTCGACTTGAGCGAAGAAGTGCCGGATCAGGTCGGGCACGTCTTCGATGCGTTCACGCAGCGGCGGCAGGCGCAACGGCACGACATTGAGGCGGAAGAACAAATCCTCGCGGAATAGGCCCTGCTGGATGAGGATGCGCAGGTCCTTGTTGGTGGCTGCGATGATGCGCACATCGGCCTTGATCGGGGTGCGCCCGCCCACTGTGGTGTATTCGCCCTGCTGCAGCACGCGCAGGAGCCGCGTCTGCGCCTCCATCGGCATATCGCCGATCTCGTCGAGGAAGAGCGTGCCGCCTTCGGCCTGTTCGAAGCGGCCGGAGCTACGGGTATTGGCGCCGGTGAACGCGCCCTTCTCGTGGCCGAACAATTCGGATTCGATGAGGTCGCGCGGGATCGCAGCCATGTTGATGGCCACGAACGGACCGCTGCGGCGCTTGCCGTAATCGTGCAGCGCGCGCGCGACCAGCTCTTTGCCGGTCCCGGATTCGCCCGAGATCATCACCGTGAGATCGGTCTGCATCAGCCGGGCCAACACCCGGTAGATTTCCTGCATCGCGGGCGAGCGGCCGACCAGCGGAATGGACTCGAACTCGTCCGGCTTGGCGCTCGGGCGCGTACGCTCCTTCGGCTCCGCCAGCGCCCGGCCGACGATCCCGATGAGTTCCTTGAGATCGAACGGCTTCGGAAGATATTCGTAGGCGCCCCGCTCGGACGCGCGTACCGCGGTCATGAACGTGTTCTGCGCGCTCATGATGATCACGGGAAGCTCCGGCCGCAGCTTCTTGATGCGCGGCAAGAGGTCGAACGCATTCTCGTCCGGCATCACCACGTCGGTGATGACGAGATCGCCTTCCCCTTGACTGACCCAGCGCCAGAGCGTCGCGGCATTGCTGGTGGAGCGGACTTCGTAACCTGCGCGCGACAGCGCTTGGTTGAGCACGGTGCGGATCGCCGCATCGTCGTCGGCAACCAGAATGTTTCCAGCGGGCATTGGCATCCCTCTTTAGGCAGCGTCGCCCGGCTCGGCGTCGTCGCCCAAGAACATGGGCATGAGCACACGAAAAATCGTACGTCGTGGTTGCGACTCGCATTCGATGATCCCGCCGTGATCGCCGATGATCTTGGATACCAGCGCGAGGCCGAGGCCAGATCCGGTGGGTTTTGTCGTCACGAACGGGTCGAAGAGATGGGGCAACAGGTCCTCGGGAACGCCGGGGCCGTTGTCCTTGACGCAGAATTCAAGCGGCAGCGATACGCGCGTCTTACTGCCTGGCAGTGACAGGCGCACGCCCGGTCGAAACGCGGTCGAAAGCCCAATCTCGCCGTCGACCGCGTTCTCCCCGATCGCCTCGGCGGCGTTCTTCACGAGATTGAGGAAGACCTGGACGAGCTGATCGCGATTGCCAAGCACCGGAGGCAGCGACGGATCGTAGTCCTCGACGAACTTGATGTGCCGCGCAACGCCCGAATGTGTGAGGCGCTTCACGTGCTCGAGCACGGCGTGGATATTGACGGATTCGCGCTCGATCGGCCGCTCGTCGGTGAACACTTCCATGCGGTCGACCAGCTTCACGATGCGGTCGGCTTCGTCGCAGATCAACCGCGTCAAGGTGCGATCATCGTCGCCGACTGATTGCTCGAGCAGCTGCGCCGCTCCGCGGATGCCCGAGAGCGGATTCTTGATCTCGTGCGCGAGCATCGCCGCGAGTGCGGTCACCGAGCGCGCGGCACCGCGATGGGTGAGTTGGCGGTCCATCTTGTCGGCGATCGTGCGCTCCTGCAGCATGACGACCACGTGGTCAGGCCGCTCCGGCAACGGCGCCACGTACAGGTCGACCAGGCGTTCGCCGGGATTGCGCGGCGTGCCGAGATCGACCTTGTACTCGTTGACCGCCGCGCCGCGCACGCGCACCTGGTCGACGAGCGCGAGCAATGGACTTCCGAACGGCACCAGCTCGCCCAGCATGTGGCGGCGCAGCAGCGGCAACGACGCTTCGAAAAAGGACTCTGCTGCCGCATTGGCGTTTGCGATCCGGCCATCGGCCGCGACCATGATTACGGGATGCGGCAGCGCGTCGAGAACGGCATCCGAGGTGCCGGAGGGAAGCGTGGGCATCGGCTCGAACCGGCTCACGCGGCCTTCCTCTCGCTGCCGTATGGCGTTTGACGCGCTTTTTGCGGCCAAGCGCAGTCTCCTTTGTCGGCCTGTGCCCCGGAGGCGAAATCGGCGTAGGTATCGGCCAGGTGGCGGCGGACCGCGCTCGGATCGTCGGCTGTGAGCACCCGGCCGCGATGCGCCTTGAGTGCGGCGCCGGATGCACCCGCGGTCTCGGCCGCAGCGTCGAGTGCCCAGCCGAGATGCTTGCGCGCATGGCGGCGGCCGATGTCGCGGCCGTGGTGTGAGAGCATCTCGTCGTAAAGGCGATCAATGATCGCGAACTGGATGGCAAGCGGCGGTGCGCTTTCACGCCGGCCGGCGGCAAGGTGACGGCCGATTTGTCCCGGCAGCCACGGACGGCCCTGGGCGGCACGCCCGATCATCACCGCGTCGGCGCCCGAGGCCGCAAGCGCAGCCGCAGCGTCCGCGTACGTGCGGATGTCGCCGTTCACCGCGATTGGAATTGAAACGCCGTCCTTGACGCCGCGCACCGCCGCCCAATCGGCGCGGCCGTTGTAGAACTGGCAGCGCGTTCGCCCATGCACGGTGATCAGACGCACGCCTGCGTCTTGCGCGCGGCGGGCGAGCGCGGGCGCATTGATGGTGCGATCATCCCACCCGAGCCGCATTTTGAGCGTTACCGGCACGGACACCGCGGCGATGGTTGCCTCGATCAATGACAGGGCGTGATCGAGATCGCGCATCAGCGCGGAGCCCGATTGCCCGCCGGTCACCTGCCGCGCCGGACAGCCCATATTGATGTCGATGACGGAAGCGCCGCAGGCCTCGGCGATACGCGCGCCGTCCCCCATCCAGCGCGCCTCGCAACCGGCCAACTGCACCACGTGCGTGCGCAGGCCCCGGCCCTCGGCGCGCAACCGCGCGTCGGGGCAACCCTCGGCCAGCGCCGCACTCGCCGTCATTTCGGAGACGACCAAGCCCGCCCCGAGATCGGCCACCAGGCGCCGAAACGGAGCATCGGTTACTCCCGACATCGGCGCCAAGATCACCGGGCTCGGCAGCGTCAAATCGCCGATGAGCACCGGCTGGAGGCGGGAAAAAGGCACCACTGGAGGCACTTAGCGTCCTTGCACACCAATTAGGCGTTATTCCCCGGCTGCATAGAGTTTAGCCAATCTCGGCAAATGCGCAAGTGCTGCACTGCAAAAATCCCCATTTTGATCAAAGGCTGCGCTCCGGCTGGGCAAAATGCGAGTTTGCGCCTCGGCTGCGACGCGCTAAAGCCAAGACCCAACGCCATCATTCGGGTCGAGCACATGGCAGCGACGGTCGCAGCCGTGGTCGTGGCCGGGGGCCGCGGGCTGCGCGCGGGCGGGGATTTGCCCAAGCAATACCGGCATGTTTTGGGCGAGCCGGTCATCCGGCCGAGCCTTGCCGCCTTCGCCGGCCACGGCGGAATCTCCTTGGTGCAGCCCGTAATCCATCCCGACGATGCCGCCCTGTTCCGAGCAGCAAGCGCGGGCCTCGATCTGTTGCCGCCGGTTAACGGCGGGGCCACGCGGCAAGCCTCCGTGCGCGCCGGCCTCCAGGCATTGCAACC
>Ga0318533_10000231_pt1 | contig 20715 bp, 18 predicted proteins | sample GRESIP053b4f27_FD_203675 | JGI IMG/M metagenome (GOLD analysis project Ga0318533, IMG submission 203675) | Tropical soil microbial communities from Luquillo Experimental Forest, Puerto Rico - GRE.SIPMG.053b4f27 | ecosystem: Environmental > Terrestrial > Soil > Tropical forest > Bulk soil...
GTGAGCGGAAGGCGCGCGTATGAATTGGGCCAGTTGGCTCCTGTGGGGCTTCGTCGGGACGATTGTCCTGACGACGCTCATGTCGGCAAGTCAGGGGATGCACCTGACACGGATGAATATCCCGTACATGCTCGGGACGATCTTCACGCCGAACCGCGATCGCGCCAAGGTGATTGGCTTCGGTGTCCATCTCGTCATGGGCTGGCTCTTTTCGCTGGTGTACGTCGCCGCATTCTACGCGTGGGGACGCGCGACATGGTGGAGGGGCGCTGCGATCGGATTCGTCCACGCCGCGTTTGTGCTGACGGTCGGCATGCGGCTGATGCCGGGCATGCATCCGCGCATGGCAAGCGAGCAGCAGGGGCCGACCGTGATGCGACAGCTCGAGCCGCCGGGCTTTCTCGCGCTCAACTACGGTTACCAGACCCCGGTGAGCGTGCTGATCGCACACCTGGCGTTCGGAGCGATTCTGGGTGGGTTCTACGCGCCGCTGGCTGGAGGGTGACTGGGGAGACACTTTGCAGAAGCTTCGCCTTTATTGGCACAGCGATTGCTCGGTTTTTTGCCCATGGACGAATATGAGCGTCGTCTCAGGTTCATGAACGCTTCACATGTCGAGACCCCAGCAGGTCACCTCAGCAATGTTGTCATCGTCGGCGAGAGCGATCGTGCGCTCGGGAAACTCGACGGCATCATCTTCGATCCGATCGAGCGGCGGGTTCGCTATTTCGTCATCAGATCCCGTCGCTGGTGGCGGGTCCATCGGTACTTGTTAGCGGCCGAACCTCTTCGTGTTGAACGGGAACGAAAGGTTCTTCGCCTGATCAGTAAATCCGGGACCCTTGATCAGCTTCCCGAGGTCACGCCAGACACGTTTTCACCGTACTCCGACGAGGATCTCGAGGACGCAACCTTCTCAACACACGCCGCCTGATCTCGGCGACGTACAGGATTTCTCATTCGTGTCGCTATAGCGCGAACGTCTCATGTAACTGCCGCAACACGACCAGTATCGTCTGCGAATCAAGCTGGCCGAGCGATTTTGATAGACGCTCCGCATCCACAGTGCGCAATTGATCAAGCGCAACGAAGCCGGCGCGGCCCTGAAAGCGGCAGCGCGGTCGCCAAGGGTAGGCATGCCCACGGGGCGTCATGGGTGCGACGATGACCGTCCGGAGGTGCTCGTTCAGTTCGTTCGGCGATACGACCACGCAGGGACGTGTCTTGTTGATTTCACTACCCAGCGTGGGATCGAGTCGAACCAAGTAAACCTGACCCCGGGCGACCGGCGGCCGCGTCACCGCCACTCCCACTCCTCAACATTGATCTCGGCGGTCTGATGCCGCCGGGATGAAACCAGGACGGAAACCGTCACTATTAGTTGAGCTTGCGGAAAGAGTCACGCGCCTTGCAGTAGTCCGTTCGTGGTGGAGAAGCCCGTCCATAGGAGGTAACCCCATGAAGGTCGCCAAGACATTGGCGCTGGCTCTGCTGTTAGCTGTTGGATTGGGAGTCTGGGTAGCACCGTATTTAACAGAGCGTCGCCACGTGAGCAACGAGCCGCAGCCAGCTACGCCCGCTGCAGCGCCAGTCGCGGAGGCGAACCACGCAACACCAACGCCACGCCCACGGCCGACAGTCCGGCGAGCGAGCCGAAAGAGCACCACGCCGTCCGAAGTGGCCCCAGTTACCGTTTCGGCATCAGCGCCGGAACTGCAACGCCGATTGAAGCCCCTCTTGAACAAGGGCGCGAACATGAAGATCGCGTCACAAGAGTTCAAGGACGGAGAGCAATTTGCGACTGTCGCGCACGCTGCGCGCAACACTGAGATACCGTTTATGGTTCTGAAGCATCGCGTGCTCGACGAGGGCAAGAGCCTCACGAAGGCGATTCAGGAGTTCAAGCCAGAATTGGACGCGAGGGCCGAAGCCGCGCGCGCGAGAGTCGAAGCCAAGTCCGACGTGGCAGCCGTTAAAGGATGAACGTGGGACCTCTAGACGGCCGGGCCTGCGCCCGGCCGTCCCCATCCGGGGCGCGCGCTTCACTCTCCCCTTTTTACAGCCTCGCGCGCAGTGCCTCGAGGTCCGCGCACACGCTTGACACCGCGTGTTCGAGTTCTTCGCAACGTGCGTCTACCCCTGTCAAGTCACCTCCGCGGGCGGCGTGTTCGAGTGCGCGGGCGATCTCGTAGGCGCGGGCCTTCGAGAACAAGCCGACGGATCCTTTGAGCGAATGGGCAGCCGCTGCGAGTGAGTCTGCGCGCCGCGTGGCGGCAGCCGATCGCAGTGCCGCGAGGTGTTCCGGCACGTCGGACAGAAAGACGGAAATCACCTCTGCAAGCAGCGTTCGGTTCTGCCCGAAGTCCGCGAGCAGGGCATTCTCATCGATTGTCGATGACGCGCGCTCGCTAACGGAAACGACACCGGCTGCGTCCCGCTCCTGCGGAACGGGGGCCTGCTGGCACAATGCAGATCCGGTGGCAAGGACATTGTCGATTGTTGCGAGGAGCTCGTCAGGTCTGAGCGGCTTCGACACATAGGCATCCATCCCCCCGGCCAGGCAGCGCTCACGGTCGCCGGCCATAGCATGTGCAGTCATTGCGATGATGGGTATGTGACCGCCGCTCGCCTGCTCCCGCTGCCGGATTGCGGACGTTGCCGCGAACCCGTCCATCTCGGGCATTTGAACGTCCATGAGAATCAGATCAAAAGGCCGCTCGCTCGCTTTCTCCACGGCCTCACGTCCATTCGCCACGGTCGTGACACGGTGATGGTGCTCGTCGAGGAGTAGCACGACCAACCTTTGATTGGTCGGATTGTCTTCGGCCACGAGGATGTTCAGGCGCCGCTCCCCGTCGCGCGGTGGCTCACGGACAGTCGCGATGTCTGCCGGATGCGCGACCGGTGGCGTGCCGAACGCGGTCAGGATCGCGTCGAGGAGGTCAGATTGCTTCACCGGCTTGGTGAGCTGCGCCGCGATAGCGCCGTCGCCGGCTGGCCGGTCGAGCGCGGCGCCCGAGGACGTCAGCACGATGACCTTTGCCACTGCCAGCCGCGCGTCGCTCGCGATCTGATGCGCCAGGGTGAATCCGTCGATGTCGGGCATCAACGCATCGGTCAGCACCAGATGGAACGGGCGCTTGTCGATGGCCGCGGTCGTGAGCGTTGCAAGAGCCGTCGCTGCGCTGTCAACCGCCGTCGCGTTCATGTGCCAGCTATCCACCAGCTCCTGCAGGATCGTGCGGTTGGTTGCATTGTCGTCCACGATGAGCATGCGCAATCCGCGAAGATTCTCGATAGAAGGTGGAGGTTCGATTCGCGGAGGGGACTGCAGCCCCAGGCGGGCGACGAATCGAAACTGGCTGCCGCGGCCTTCTTCGCTCGTCACCCAGATTCTGCCCCCCATCATCTCTACGAGCTGGGCCGAGATCGTGAGCCCCAGCCCCGTCCCGCCATACCTGCGCGTCGTTGACGAATCGGCCTGTACGAACGGGCCAAAAATCTTCCACTGCTTCTCCGCGGCGATGCCGATGCCAGTGTCCGACACGGTGAATTGCAGGACGGCTTCGGCCTCCGTCACGCTCGTAAGAGCCACTTCCACGATGACGTCGCCGCGGTCGGTGAACTTCACGGCGTTGCCGACGAGATTGACGAGCACCTGGCGGAGCCTGCCTGGATCTCCGACTAGTGCGTCGGGCACGTCCGGCAGAGTGTGGCACACGAGCTCGAGGCCCTTCTCGTGGGCGCGCGTCCCGAACAACCTGACGGCATCTTCGACCGTGTCGCGCAGGCTGAACGGCATCAAGTCGAGCGCCAGCCGTCCCGCCTCGATCTTCGAGACGTCGAGGATGTCGTTGAGGATCGCGAGCAGTGCGTCGGCGGCCTTGTTCGCGGTTTGGATGTACTCGCGCTGTTGCGGCGTCAGCACGGTACGCAACGCCAGGTCGGTCATCCCGATCACCGCGTTCATCGGCGTGCGAATCTCGTGGCTCATGTTGGCGAGGAATTCGCCTTTGGCCATTGCCGCCGCTTCGGCCTTTTGGCGAGCGACCTCCAGCTCTTTCACGAGTTGGCCGAGGTTGTCCGCCGATTCCTTGAGCGCCTGATCGGCGTGTTTCCGATCGGTGACGTCGCGCGCCGCCGCGTAGATGGCCTCCTCGTCGACGGACGGTGTGGCCGTCCACTCAAGCCAGCGATACGACCCGTCGCGGGCGCGGTAGCGGTTCTCGAAATTGACCACGCCCGAGCCGCCAGCCAGGACTGACACGGCTTCGGTCGTCCTCTCGCGATCGTCGGGGTGAACGAAATCGAGGAACGGCGACGCGCGCAGTTCGGCGTCCTCGAAGCCGAGCACCCGAGTCCACGCCGGATTAAGTCGCTGAAAGTAGCCGTCGAGACTGGCGACGCACAACAGATCGCTCGACAGAGTGAAGAACATCTCCAGTTCATCAGCGGCCCACTTGCGAGCGACGTACAGCCCGATCTGGCTACCGGCCGTCATCATCGTCTCGATCAGCGCCGAGTCGGGCTCTCGAATGTCGCGGCTGAAGAACTCCATCACGCCCAAGACGTCGCTCCCGCGCAGAATCGGCAGGCTGAACGCACTATGAAGCCCGACGCGCTCGGCAGACGCGGCGCGCGGGAAATTGGAATCGAGAGTGGCGTCGGCAATCCACGCGGGCCGCCCGGTCTCCCACACGCGCCCCGGTAGTCCCTCGCCGCGTGCGAAGACGCTTGTGCGGCTCCGTTCGACGAACTCCGTCAAATGCAGAGACGGATCGCTCCAGACGCCCACGCACCGAAGCGTTTTTCCGGAGCGAACCACTTCCCACAAGGCACCAAACTCCCAGCCGAGCGGCTCACAAACGGCTGCCAGCATGTGTGGAGCCGCGTCCAGGAGCGTCGCCGACTCGGCGAGCGCACGCGCAACGTCGCGCACAATTGGTGCGTGCGGGCTGTCGTTGGCAAGTCTGCTGTCAGGATGCGGTTCTTTCATCTCAAGATGTCGCTCCTCTCAAGATGCCGCCCTTCCATCTGGCTCAGCCATTCGCGTTGCCCTTGGAGATCCATGCCCAGACGCCGTAACGCGACCTGACGCCCGAAGGTTGCCGGCGAATAGAGTCTCGCGAGGCGGTACACTACTCCGATTCATCGCGCGTTTCTTCGGGCCTTACAAGAATTTTCATGGGGGCTTCGAGGTGACAGGCTTTCCTACCGGCGGACGACACGTTCTCGTCGTGGACGATGACCGACCGCTCCGCTACGCCATCACTGCGCTTCTTCATGAGGCGGGATACACCACCGACCAGGCTGGCGACGGAGTCGAAGCGTTGGACAAGCTGCGACGGCGCCAGACCGACGTCATTCTCCTCGATATCGGACTGCCAGGGATGAGCGGGCTCGAGGTGCTCGCGCAGGCGCGACAGGGCCCAACCCCGCCGCGCGTCGTGGTGATGACGGCAGACGACACCCCCGAGACATTGCTGCGATCCCTTCGCGCTCAGGCACACTCATTTGTCAGGAAGCCATTTGCACCCAAACGCATCGTTGGCGTGGTGAACGATGTGGTCGCGGCGTCTCCCGCTGCAGGCCTGGCGATCGAGGTGGTATCGGCGCGGCCCGAGTGGTTGGAGATCGTCGCGCCCTGTTCGCTGGCGGTGGCGGAACGCGTTCAGGAATTCGTCATGCAGCTCGACGCGAAGCTGCCAGACGACATTCGGGAATCGGTCGCTCAGGCTTTTCGCGAGCTGCTCACCAACGCCATCGAATGGGGTGGACGGCTCGACGCGACGCGCCAGGTTCGGATTTCTTGTGTGCGGTCGAAGCGGATGCTCCTGTACCGCATCGCCGATCCTGGCGAAGGATTCGACATCGAACATTTGGCGCACGCCGCGATTTCCAATCCGGAAGGGAACCCGTTCGACCACGACCGCGTCCGCCAGGAGATGGGGCTCCGACCGGGAGGCCTCGGCCTGATGATGACGCGCGCTCTGGTTGACGAGCTCATTTATAACGAGAAACGCAATGAAGTCATCCTGGTGAAGTACCTTGCCTGAAAAGGCCGAGCCTATTTCCCCTGGTACTTGGGCGGACGACCTTCCGCTTCCGCGCGTCGGCCCTCCAGGAAGTCCTCCGTTCTGTAAAGCGCGCCGTACTGGGCGCCGAGCTTCGACAGCGCATCCGCTTCTTCCGGATCGATCACCTGGTGCGCGGACGCCAATGTGGCTTTGATCGACAGCGGCGCGCACGCGGCGATTTTGCGCGCCATCGCGATCCCGGCTTCAATGGCTTCCATGGGCGTCGGCACGATCAGCTGCGTAATGCCCATGCGATACGACTCCTCGGCGCTCCAATGATCGCCGGTCAGCATGTACCGCATCGCGTTGCCCCACCCGGCGTCACGCACGAAGCGTACCGTGGCGCCGCCACCGGGAAACCGGCCGTGCGTGTTTTCGTCTTGCCCGAACCGCGTGTTCGCTGCGGCGATCCGGATATCACCGGCAAGGTAGAGTTCGTGGCCGAGGTTCCATGTGTCACCGTGCACGACGACGACGAGCGGTTTCGTCCGATGCGGTGGTGAATTACCAAGCGGATCGAGGGCATTGGTTCCGGTGAGCGTGCGCCGGCCCGCGATCAGTGCGGCCTGCGACGCGTCCACGTCGATACCGCGGGAGAAATTCTCGCCGTGTCCGAACAGAACGGCCGCGCGCAGCGTCGAATCGTGCTCGTACTCATAGAACACTTCCGCCAGCCGGACGCGCGTTGGTGGATCGAGCCGGTTCTGGATGAACGGTCGATTCAGACCGATGAGGGCGATGTCATCGCGGCGCTCAACACTGATCGTGGCGTCGGCACTTGGCGGCACGTTTGTGAGCCGTGTCCCAGTCTCCTGGGGTGGCGGCTGCGGCTGCGCGCCGGCCACAGCTGCGACGGCACCAAGTGCCGCGCCAGTTATCAGAGCTCTACGCGCGACGTCGACATGTGCATGGGACATACTTACTGTTCCTTCCCCAGTGCCCGTTCGACCTCGGTGATGAGCGCCTGCGATTCGCTCAGGATCGCCTCGCGCTCTACCCGGCCGACTGGAACGATCATCATCCCATCCGGTCCGACGCGATTCATGAAGACGAACGCGCCTCGGGCGCCGCCGATATCGCCGTCGGTCAGATTCGGTCCATAAAACATCAAGTGGGGGTTCGATGGCGTGCGTGTGACGGCGCCATCTTCATCGATCCGAAATCGCATCGGCGACAGCATGTAGGCGATGCCCGCACGCGCCGGCGCATGGTACTCGCCGCTCTTGAACCGATCGGCGACGATGGCGGCGACTTGCATGCTCGACTTTCCCGACAACCGCAAAAGCGCATCGTCGAAGTCGATGGGCAACAGCGACCGCGCGCCCTCTGCGTCCCAACAGACTGGGAAGAGATCGCCGCCCCGGCGGCTGACGAGGCACGTGAACGGGTTCGTCCCTTTCTTTGCCAGCGTATAGCCGTTGGACTCGAGCAGCCACACCGACGCGTTTTCACGAAGGTGCTTCGGCGCCGCGCTCAGCGCAAGCTCGATTTCGAGCGACCGCGGGAGCAGGGGATATTGCGGCGACTGCGCAAAACGCAGGTGATCCACGCGCCGCGTCCCTGGATCGGGGGGTTGCGTCTGGGCGCCGGCCGGTCGAACGAGGGCGACGAGGATCGCCAACGAGAACGCACGCACTGCCCGCATATCGATCTCCCTTCTTTTCTGCGGTCACAATCGGACCAGCGTGGCCGCCGCAGCTTGGAGGATCTCGTTCGACAGTTTTGGATCGTCCACGGCACGAGACAGGATCAACGCGCCGACCAAGCCGGCCATTGTCGCTAACGCCTTTCGCCGCCGGGCAGCTGTGCGGCCCAGTAAGACACCCTGCAGCGCCTCGATTCGCGCGCGGAGTCCGTCCGTGAAAGCGCGACGGACCGACCGAGGCTGGCGGACAACCTCCGAGCCCAACGCAGCGAACAGGCAGCCGTGTCCCGCGTCGTCACGATGGCGGGGCGATAAGTACTTCCGAACGACGTCGCCAATTGACGGGTTGGGCGCGCCCGTCAAGCGTTCCAGCCAGCCTTCGGGTCCCAGGATGCGCGCCGTGATTTCAGCGGCCAGCTCCTCCTTCGAGGCGAAATGACCGTAGAATCCGCCGTGCGTCAAGCCAGCACACTTCATGATGTCGGCGACGCCAATCCCGTCGTAGCCCCGCTCGCGAAAGAGTGTGCCGGCCGCGTCGAGAATCGTCTCTCGGTGCACCGCCGCCTGATCGCGCGTCACTCTCACCGATGCCTCCAGTGCCGCATGCGCCTCATACTATACATGATGGTCGTCATAAATACTATTCGAGCGACCGAGCGAGGCTACACCAACCGCAAACCCGCTGCGTGCTACCGCGGGACGATGGCAAAGCGCCGGCGGCGTCCGGGACGGTAGATGGAGAAGTGCTTCCGGTCCAGCGTGAAGATCTCGGTTAGTGATTCGCGCTCGGCGACGCGAACGAGGGCGGCGTCGGCAAGGTCCATTGGCAGGTCGCGGTACTTCTCCATGAGCTCCCGCATGCGCGGCGCGTCCCCTGGGTCGAGCGGCGCCAGCGCCAGCGCCTGGGTCTCCAACCGGCTCCACAGTCCCTTCTGCCCGAGCCAGGATCCGCCCAGCAGGTACATCGCTTCTGTGAACGCGGGCCACACTGTGATGAGGGGCTGTCGCAACGCCCTTAACGTTGCGACGCACGCCTCGTGCTCCCTGTCGCCTCTGTCGAGGAGCGCAACGAGTGGACCGACGTCAACGAGTACGCCGCGCACGTGTTCGTCGTCGAAGCAATGCGGTGAATTGCTCGCCAGTTGTGCGCTCGAAGTCGCGCACACCGAGATCTATCAGGCCAATGACATCGACCCACGCATCATACGGACGGCCACTGGCCGCCTCATCACCGTCCAGGCTCTCATAGTGAGCGAGGGCTTCGCGAACGACATCAGATCGTGTCAGTTGCCGGCGCTTCGCCATGGCATTGAGGAGACGCTCGGCCTGAGGAGTCAGGCGAACTGTCAGCGACATCTGAAGTAATACGTATAAGTATTACACCGTGCGCATGCTCATGTCAAAAGCGAGCTCGGACAAGTCGGCTGATTTTCATTCTTGCATGAGTCGCGTTCGCCTTCCTGTCCGCGCCTTGGTAGATCGAAAGGGCAAGAATTGGGCAACTACTGGGCGGCCTCGCGCGCCAGCGCCTCGACAACTGCAAGGCTTGACAGCAAATCAGCCGGCACGCCATGTCGCTGTTGCAGATACTGCGGGCTGTTGTACGACACCCAAACCTGTCCTTCCCCGTCCTGCCACACCAGGATCTTCAGAGGGAGGTCGAGGGCGACGCTGGGAGCCGCAACCATCAATGGTGTTCCGGCTTTGGGACTGCCGAAGATCAGCAGTTTCGTGGGACGCATGCTCATCCCGACCTTTGTCGCCTCTCCGCTATGGTCGACGACCACGAACAAAGTGACTCCCCCGGCCTGGAGAATCGCTCTGAGCCTTTCAACGGTCTGATCGACCGATAGAGGGCTCGGCCTGTCGATGATTCCTTGGTGTGTTCCGGATGTCACAAATCGCTCCTCAGTGACTTCCTCAGCGTCAGGTTGGGCGCCCAGTGCGTGTCAGCGTAGGTCAGGCGTTTGGCGCTGCGCAACGTTGCGCAATCCTGGACTCAGCGCGAGAACTGGCAATTCGATGACCCACCTGTACAGAAATAGGGCCCGCGAGAGACTCGCGGGCCCTGCCGAATCTGCAGTGAGTTACCTGTCGTTCCTTGATCACCGCGCTTCGCCGCGCACCGGATATGGCTTCCCGCCCATCAGCCCGTCCCACAGGATCCGGTTGAACTGCTCGGGCGGAACCTGATCGGCCTCCGTGAAATCGAAGCCGGCGGTCACCGCCTCCCAGTACGCGGCGTCGTGCTGGGGGTGGACCATCGGGCCTGCAGCGTAGCGGGTTCCGTCGACGCCGGCGGCCGAGGCGAGACTCGTGCCCGCGAGCACCGTCGAGGCCTGCGCGGTGAAGCTCCACTTGCCGTTTCCATGCGGCTCGAAGACATCGGCCATAGGCCTCTGGTAAGCCGTATTCAGGTTCAGGTGTTCCGTTCCAAGGATGTCTTCGATCGTGCGTAGTACGCTGACCTGGCTGTAGTGCTTGCTGACGACCTTTCCCTGCTTCACATACGGGCCCACGACGAACGCGGGGCCGCGATGCGAGTCGACGTGGTCGGGGCCGTCCTGCACGTCGTCTTCGACCACGAAGATCAGGGTGTCTTTCGCGTACGGGCTGTTCACGACCTCCTGGATCAGGCGACCGAGCGACAGGTCGCAGTCCGCCTGTTGCGTCTCGGGTGTGTTCACGCCGCCGAGCGCGGTGCCGAAGCTGCCCATGTGATCGTGACTGATGCGGAACGTCGTCAGCGTCGGAAGGTTCTTGTTCGCGACGAACTGATCGAACTCCCGCTTCCACTCGTTGAAGCGCCAGAGATCCGGGTAGCTCTGATCGTAGCCGCGGAAGTAGACGTCGGTGAACGGTTTAAGCGTCGGATCGAGCGGCGCCACTTGAATGATCCCGGCGGCGAACGGATCGGACACCGGGTTGGCCTTGGTGCCGATGCTGCCGATGTTACTCACCAGGAACCCGTAGTTGCGGACCGTGCCGCCCGCCTTGAGCACTGCGTCGAAGATGTAGCCGTGCTGGATGCCGAAGGGCGCGTCACTGGACGCGTGGTTGCCGGTACCGGTGAGGGTATTCACCGTTCCGCCCACGTTGCCGGCGGTTGCCGCGCTGTAGTTCGTCGTCCCCGCCGGTCCGGCCGCGGCGTCGCGCTCGGCCACCGTCGGGTAGTTCACCGGCGCGCTCCGGTTCGCACCTTCGGACTCGTACGACAAGCCGCGGTTGACGAACGCGTAGTTGATCTGCTGCGTGATCGTCTCGGTGTTCGTCACGCGCCCCTGCAGCGACCACGACCAGCCGTCCATGCTTCCATCGCCTGGATTCGTGAAATTGTCGAGCGTGACGAACTGATTCGCAATCTGGTGGTAGTTCGGCGTCAGCACTTGGCCGAACTGCGTCAGGCTCGGATCGGCGTTCGCGCCGTTCGTCAGGTCGCCGAGGACCTGATCGAACGTCCGGTTCTCCTTCACGACGTAGATGACGTGCTTGATGTGCTCATGCAGGAAGTGCATCGTCTTGTCGTCATCCTTATCCGCATCCGTTGTGTAGAAGTTGTTTTTCGCCACGCGCTCAGTGAGCTCTTCCAGATCGTGCGAGTCTGGCACCGGCGCGCTGACGAGCGACGCGCGTTCGAGCTGGAAGTGGTACTGATTAGTGGCTCTGGCGGCAGGACCGGCCGGGTTGCACGGCACGTTACTGGGGCAGCCGATGAAGTCGGTGTTGCCGGCCAGGTGGCCCGGGTTCGGTCCGGTGACGCTCTTCCCGTTGATGATGTACAGCCACGAGCCGTCGGCGCTGAACGTGATGTCGTGCGGCTCGTAAGCCGTCGGGATCAGGCCGCTGACCGTGTTCGCGTTCTTCCCTGACAGCGGAATGACCGCGATCGAGTTGGCGCCGCTGTTCACCGCGAACAGCGTGTCGCCGTCGCGCGACAGCGTCACCGCAGTGGTCCCCGCGCCCGTGTACTTCGGACCGGAGAGCAGTCTCGACGGCGCACGAGCGTCGATCTTGCGGATCACGCTGTTGGACGACGTATCGATCACGGCAACTTGGTCCGCGTTGTCCTGCGCCACATACAGGCGGGACTCCGCCGCGTCAAGCGTCATCCCCATGCCGTTGCCGTCGAGCTTGATGCGCTTGATCAGCTGCCCGTGGCTGTCCAACGAGATGTCGACGACGACGACCTCGCGGTCCCGATCCGAAGAGACATAAGCCGTGGTGTTGCCCTTGACGACGACCCCGTACGGAAACGTGCCACCAACGCCACCGTTGACGCCTTCGTTGAACATGAAGTACGGCCGCAGATCGTGCTCGTATCGCACAGTTCTCGTCGCCATGTCGACGACGCTGATCGAGTCGTTGTAGTTGTTGACGACGACGAGTGTATTCCCGTCGGCGGATAGGGCGAGGCCGCTGGCGTTCGGCTTGACGCCCACACCAACACCTTGGCCGGCGTGCCCGAGCGGAATCGTTCCGGCCGGGGCGAACAGGCCGCCGCTCTTTGTGTAGACATACACGACGTCATCGACCCCTCCGGCTGCGTAAAGCGTTTTGCCATCGGACGAGAACACAAGGCCGACGTGCGAGTTGAACTGCTTGATGACCTGCGTCAGCGCCGGCTTCGCCTTGTTCGCGCCCTGCACGTCATAAAGGAAGATGTACTGCGTTGAATTCGCAGCGTCGGTCGTGCCGTCCGACTTGTCAAGCGAGTTCTGGCCGGCGACGATGACGGCCAGCGTGGTCCCATCGGGAGTGAGCTGCGATCGCACGGCCATGCCCGCCAGGAAGTTCGGGTACGCCGGCAGACCGGGGTTCAGAAACTGTTGAAACGAGTCTTCGAGCGCTGTCGGCGTGATGAATTGCCCGGTCGCAATCCGGGCGAGTCCTCCGCTGGTACGATCGTCGCCGTCATCGTCGTCGCGGCGTTGGCTGTCGTCGCGGCGTTGGCTTTGGTCGCGGCGATCGGCGTGATCGCCGTAGTGGCGTGCCTGCAGATTGAAAGGCGCTGTGAGGGCCAACAGCGCCGCGGAGGTGAGCACGGTCACCCTTCGCAGGTGTTTGATCGAGCGCTTGTTCATAGTCCGTCCTTTCCGAGTGGAGTTTGACCAACGGCCGAGCTGCGGATTCCGTCAAATGAACTAACAGCTGTGGACACGGGAAGCGTGACGATCAATCCCGCGACCCAGGGTGCAGCGCAGCATTGCAAGCGTGGCTTAGGATGCGCGCGGTATGTGACTGAAACGCGATGGCGGAGAAAAGCAAATGTAAATTGTGCTCGCGTGTAGCGTCTCTCCTGCGCGGGAACACCAGACCCGGAGGAGTCGACGATGGTTTGCGAGAAGCAGGTTCTAATGGAATAGCGTTGACAGCGACCGGGTGACTGTAATTACCCGGTCGCCCTACGACTACCGAGCGACGAGGACCGAGCGACGAATTCCCGCCTCCCGAACTAGGGTTGTCCCGTCGCCGAATTCAAGATCAGCCGCGGCGCTCGAGCATGATCCTCGTTGAAATCAAACAGACGCATGAGCGAACCCGCCGTGGCGTCGCTCGATTGACCGCCCAGGCGCCCGAGCTCCCAGTTGTCTTCGATGAACCGCAACACCGACGACTGATCGGTGACGTCGTGGTCGGCGAAGTTCTGTCGCGCCCACGGAGAGATGAGGAGCAGCGGCTGACGCGGACCGAGCCCGCAGCGTCCCTCGTGCGCTCCCGCAGCCGCCGTCCCACAGTTGCCCGGCCCGAACAGGTTGTCGTCAGGCGTGTTCGACTGTCGCAAGACGGGACCCATCACATGGTCGTACCATCCGTCTGAATCGTCATAGAGCACGACGATCGCCATGTGCTCCCATTCCTCGGACTGCATCAGCCGGTTGATCGTCTCGACGAGGAACACCTGCTCGTCGAGAGGGTTCGAGTAGCCAGCATGCCCGTCCTGATACGCCGCGGCTTTGAGATAGCTGACCGCCGGCAGATGACCGGTGTCCAGAGCCGTCAAGAAATCTTCGAGGTCGTACTGGTGGTTCGCGCGATCAGTGTGCCCAATGTGCGCCGCGCTCGTCGGCGTCAGATGATGAGGGTTGGCGGTCTCCGCGTAATACTGGAACGGCTCGTGGTGCGGAATGTAGTCGGTCGATACGCCCGATAGACCAGTGTGCTGCGAAGCGCATACGGCCGGCGTGGTCGCCGTCGCCGCTTTCGTCGGCCTGAAGCCGCCTTGGAACCAGCCCCATGTCACCTGGTGCGCGTTCAGAAGATGGCCGATGTTGTGGCCGGCGACCATCGTGGCCTGCGAGGCGGTCGCAATAGTGCAATCGTCGAGCGCCGCCGACGGCCGCGGGTCGCCGATGATTGTCCCGATCTGAGTCGTCGGATCGATGGCCGTGACGTTGCCGGACGCACTTCCCTGGGTCAGCATCGCGCCCCACGTCTGCCCGGCGACGAGGTTCAGCGCGCCGGGCGTCGACGGCCCGAACCCCGTGCTGAACGAGTTGTCGCTCATCGCGAAATGCTGCGCGTAGTTCCAGAGCGCTGTGACGGTGTTCCCGTCGTAGTAGCCCATGACGAGCCCCTTCCCTTTTCCCGCGTCGAAGCACGGGGGGCCGCCTGTTCCGACCGTCTCTGGAAACTTGTTCATCGCTCCCGCGCTGTATGCCTTCTGTTCATTGGCGTAGCCGTGATCCTGATCGCAGGTCACGGCCTGCGCGTGCGTCAGTCGGAATGGCTGAGTCGAGTTCGGGTTCTGATCGAGCAGCCCGCCTTTAAAGAGCCCGTTCACGATGGGCGTTCCGGCCCTGGCGGTGAACATCGGGCCATCCGTGTTCGCCGCCTTCGGGTAAGTCGCGAAGTAGTGGTCGAACGAAACGTTTTCTTGGAAGATCACGACCAGATGCCGGATGGGCGACCCCTCGTCTTCGTTCTCCGAATCTTTCCGGCGCTCGGGATCGTCGCGCCGGCCGCTCTTGCCCGATTCTGATTCTGATCGGGCCGCGCCGATACCCACGGGCATCGCGATGGCCACGACGAGCGCGGCCGCATACAGTGCAGAAGTAAGTCTCATTAAGATCCTCCGTGCTCGGGTGAATGGTTCCCAAGGCACGGTGGACCTTATCCGCGACCGTTGTCGGCGGTGCGACGGGGACTTAACGAATCTGTAACGTCACGTCACCCATCACATCGCGGCCACTGCTCGTCGGGGTCGCTTGTTGCGCCGCAGCCTTGCCGGCCTGGCGAGCGTCGCGAGTCGACCCGACGGTCGCTTTGAGGCGCGAGTAGACTCGGCCGCCGCGATTGGTTCGCACCCGGTCAGCGGCGGGGAAGCGTGAACGCAACGTACTCGCCCGAGTAGTTTCCTCCACTGATCGCGACGACGATGTACTGCTTGCCGTCGGCGAGATAAGTCATCGGCGACCCGCTCTCGGGCGCGGCCATCCATACGGCGCCCACTTCCTTCCCTGTCGCCTTGTCGTACGCGCGCAGCATCGCGCCGCGCGGATGCTCGGCTGTCGTCGTCAGCTGCGGATCGCCCATCACGACGAGCGTTTTCGTCACCATCAGGCCCACGCCGCCGGTGCCGGCCTGCCCCGTCTTCGGAACGTTCATGCCCTTGAGCGCAGGGTGATTGCGCACGGCGTCAGGCGTGTCGCCGTGCGGCACCTGCCAGACGATTTCGCCGCGATCGAGATTGATCGCGGAAATCGTGCCGTACGGCGGCTTGAGAATCGTCATCCCCTCGACGGTCAGGCCGCCACCCGCGGTGGCCGACACGAGCGCGCCCGACGGCCCGCGCTCCTGCGCGGCCTGCGCCGCCTGCGCCGCCTGCGTGCGCGCCCGCGGCGAATCCGCGGCGCAGCAGTCCCCCGGCCCAAACACTTCCTGGAATGGCCGGCCGGCGACGCCCGAGACGTACCGGATGTCCGAGAAGCCCGGCGGCGGGGCCACGAGCGACGTTGAGGTGATGCCCACGTTGTTCGCGTTGGCGAAAACCGTGTGCAGCTCCGGATCGTACGCAACGCCCGGCCAGTTCGTCCCACCGACCGCATTCCCCATGTTGATGGCGCCGAGCGTCCCGTTCACGTCACCGAGAATGGCCGGGTTGTACATCCACGGCGCGACTTTGTAGCGCGCGATCTGCTTCACCGCCTGCGCACGGAGCTCCGGAGTGAAATCGATCAAATCGTCCGGAATCTTCACGGCGTTGCGCGCGTAGGCCGGCGGCCTGGTCGGGAACGGTTGCGTTTGCGATGTCTTCTCGCCCGGCACGTCGGACTGCGGCACCGGACGTTCTTCGATCGGCCACACCGGCTGGCCGGTGACGCGATCGAAAACGAACAGGAATCCCTGCTTGCCTGGAACCGCCACGGCCTTGATCGCATGGCCGTTGACGGTGATGTCCGCGAGAATCGCCGCCGATGACATGTCGTAGTTCCAGATGGGATGGTGAACCATCTGGTAGTGCCACTTGCGCTGGCCGGTCTTCAAATCAACGCAGACGATGCTCTCGGCGAAGAGGTTGTTACCGGGACGATGGCCGCCGTAGTAATCGGAGGTCGGCGTTTCGACCGGCAGATACACGAGGCCGAGTTCCTCGTCGACCGTGATCTGTGTCCAGACGCCGTTGTTGCCATTGGCAGCCCACGAGTCTCGTTCCCACGTATCGCTGCCGAACTCGCCGGGGCGCGGAATGGTGTTGAACGTCCAGAGCAGCTTACCGCTTCGGACATCGAACGCGCGGACCAGGCCCTTCGTGTTGTTGTGCGTACTGACGGTTGCGCCCTCCCGGAACGACGACCCGATGATCGCGACGTCCTTGACGATCGCCGGCGTCGCGTGCAGGCCAATCTCTCCGGTCTCGAGATCGATCGGCAGGCCGTCGCCGAACACCGCGCCCTCCTTCAAATCGACGATACCGCTCTTGCCAAAGCCGCCGATCATCGCGCCGGTATGCGCGTTGAGCGCGACGAGCCGGTAGCCGGTCGTCACGTACAGGACGCGATCGTCACCGTGGCCGTCTGTCCAGTAAGACAACCCTCGGCCTGACAGTTGACGGGGCGAAATGCCTGCGCGGCGTCCCTCGCGCAGACTGTGTGCCCACAAGAGCTCGCCGGTTTTCCCGTCAAGGGCAACCACCGATCGCCGCGTGCCCCCGGTCGTGTACAACACGCCATCGACCGCGAGCGGCGTGCCTTCGAGCTTGTATTCAGGACGCGGTCCAAGCATATCGGTCTTGAACCGCCACGCGACTTCGAGCTGATTGAAGTTCGCGGCATTGATTTCCGCGAGCGGTGAATACTTCGTCCCCTTAATGTCGGCCGTGTAGTGCGGCCAATCGCCCGCGGAAAGCGACGGAACGTGGGGACGATCCTGACCTGAAGTCGTGATCGAGACCAATGCAAGCGCACCGAGTAAAAGCGGCACGGATCGACGAAGCATCGTAACCTCCCGCGTGGTTGTCAGTCTCCCATGACTGCGCGACGGTTTCTTGCGTCCTCTCGGAACGCCTCGACTCAAACCACCGTACAATGTCTTCGAGCGTGTGATGCTATACATCAAATCCATCGTTGTCGGCGTCCTGGTCGGCTTCGTGTCAGCCTTCCTGTGGGCCTACAGTAATCTTCCTCTGCGGCTGTATTGGAACGAACTACTCACGCGCTGGAGACATGAAGGGTTTCTTGGTGGGGCATTTGTCAGTACTGTCAGTTCTAATTCCACTACGCTCGTGGGATTACTCGGCTTCCTCGCGGGATTCTTCTGGAGCCTGCGGAGAACGCGGCGCTGGCTTCCCAAGTGACTAGGGAGTGGCGCATCGCAATGTGGCATCGGCCGGATCTCCGGGCGAAGCTGCTCCTGGAACGCGCCGGTCACGATACACCCTGTGACACGCTTGACAGGCATCGCTTAGTTCGTTGGTCGCGTCGCTCACTTTCTCCTGGTTTCGTGTCTTCGCCGCTTCATAGGCAACCTGAGCCGCATGCAACATGTCCAGTGTGTATCTCACCCAATCGGACCTTTCGACCGGAACGCGTCTTCCGTTCTGACAAACCCGACCTGGGACAAGCAGCAGTGGAGTGACCTCTGATAGCACGGCTGCCGCGTAGTCCACATCTTCCCATCCTGAATAGAGACTTCCGCCCCACTGCACCCAATCGATGCTACCAGTAGACACTGACACGCTTTTCTTCGCGGGATCATGTGTCTGCACATTGAAGATCATGTTCGCGGTCGGAAGATAGACACCGCGCATGAGTTGCAGGAGATTGCCCGTCAGCGCCCACTTCGGAGCCTCTGGTTGAGGCTCGGCTTTCAGCTGCCCATGAAGGTCGACGCTGGACCGCGCGATCAATACGCAGACCAGGACCATCATTACGGTTGAGGCACAGCGAGTCATCCGAGGTAATCGCGCGTTCAACCGCCATGTTGGCGCAGGCATCGGACCTCCGAACTCTGTCGAAATCCTAACCGATGTGACTTGCTCGTATCTCAATGTTTCCGCCGCACCGATGCGCCGTCGCTCGCCGTGCGGGCACATGGCATGCCGCGAGGCCGACGACGTAGAGCATCTCAAGGTCCAACCAGCCGATCAGGGCCGCGAGCCCACACCTGAAAGCCGACATGTCGATCACCGGAGCGGAGTCTATCCCACAAACGAAACATCGTCTCATCGGCGCGGTCGATCGAATAGTCTCATCGGCGCGGTCGATCGAGTTGTGGGACAATTCGAAATTGTCAAAGGAGTGGATAGCCATGGAACAAATCATTGCGAAGCTCCTTCATGAGTTCGAGCAGGGGAGAATGAACCGGCGGCAGCTGATTCAGAGCCTGACAGCCGCTGCCGCTCCGTGGATTGCTCTCTCGTCGGCCGCCGCAGCACCCGAGGGTCCGGCATTCCAGGCAACGGCCTTCAACCACGTGTCGTATCAAGTGGCCGATTACCGCAAGTCGCGCGATTTCTATGCGGGATTGTTCGGAATGAAAGTCACCTTGGATGATGGCATGCAGTGCCGCCTTGCGTTCGGGGACAACATTTTAATCGCTCGCAACCGGCCGTCCGCAACGCCAAAGGTCGATCACATCGCCTACACTATCGCTGGCTGGGATGCTGACAAGTCCGTCAAGCCCGCGCTCAGATCGGCGCTGGAGCGCCAGGGGCTGCAGATACGCGAAAGCGCGACGGGCGGGAGCAGCTTCCATGTGATGGATCCGGACGGGTTCGAGGTACAGATGGGCGGGAAGGATCAGTGACGTCCGCTCTGCTTCCTGAAAACCGGCGACCAGCGTTGCGATTGATGTTGTCACCATCCTTGTGTGGGCTTTCTCTGGTGCGCGGCTAGCGCGCGCGCTCAACTGTCGGCGGCACTATCAACGCCCGCGGCCACGGCTTGAATGAACTCGACGTGCGTGCCGGAGATGTCGCTCAGCGAGATTCGCCGCCACGCAGACGGCCCTCAAGCGCGCCGCAGTCGACGACGCCGAACGCAGGCAGCTCCAGCGACCAAAAACATTTGGCCGAGCAGAAAAACGAACGCAGAACCGAGCGTGCCGGAGTACCAGCCGCCTACTGGAGCGGCCGGTGGATTTCCCGCCATCGCGACCGTGACGACGGCATCAAGGATCAGAACGGCGAAACACCCCGCCATCTCTCGATCACCCGCTCGATGTGCCAACAGGACACCGGTGATAAACGATCCGGCCCAACCCAGGACGAGACTGGTGCCGACGACCCGATTCATCGACAAGGCGGGCAAGGCGCCAGGAAATACATAGACAATCAGCAAGGCCGCAGCGACACCCTGGAACGCACTGAAGAGGATGGTGATGACGAACCCGTATAGGGCGAGACCGAACATCCCAAAGGCGCCACCGAGAAGTCGCGCCAGATGAGCGAAAACGCCGTCCAGGCGATGCTCCCCCAGAAGGCGAACGGGCGCGCTTCTTCCTCGACCAAGTCGCCGATCGTCGCCGCCGCCCGTTCCCGACTGGTCACGAGCGACAGGATCCACTCGGCCAACGCGGCAGCATTACGCATCGACGACCTCCGGCAATCTGAGCCCCTTTAACAAACGCTGGTAGGAGCGCTGCGCACGCACAACCGCAGCAACACCCGCCGCTGTGACCGAGAAGTAGCGCTTGGCGCGGCCACCTCGCCGCGGTGTCGGATCCCCAAACTGGGACGTGAGCAGGCCTTTGTCTTCGAGTCGATCGAGCGTCGTGAACAACGCGCCCGCGGTTGGCCGCCGATCGGTGCGTGCCGCGATCTCGGTTCGGATGGTAACGCCGTAGGCGTTGTCCTTCAGGCGCATGATCGCAAGGATGACAACTTGCTCGAACTCCCCCAGCGGACCCCGTTGCGACTCGTGCGCCATGTGCAATATAGCCTACAATATAGTTAAAATTGCCGCAAGAGGGAGTGCGGCTGGATGGAATTCTGCCGACCACACCAGTTCACACCGACACGATATCGACCCCGCGCCTTACGACCCGTGGTCCGGCACAGCCGCTTTCGTCTCGCCAGACGACCCGATCGCCACGAGGGAGTTGATCATGACGAAATCCGCCGCACGCTCAATCTGGCTCGTCTTGTTCCTGCTCGGTCCGGTGAGCGTCGCGAGGGCGCAGGCGAAAAATCTGGACATCTATTGGATCGACGTCGAGGGTGGCGCGGCAACGCTGATGGTGACGCCGAGCGGCGAATCCTTGCTGTATGACGCCGGCTGGGAGGTGGGTGAGGGCCGGGATGCGAAACGGATCGCGGCTGCCGCTCAGCAGGCTGGGCTGAAGAAGATCGATCACTTCATCATGAGTCACTATCACCCCGACCACGCCGGGAGCCTCCCGGCGCTGGCGAAAGTCATCCCGTTCGTCCAATGCTACGATCGCGGCGACTTCGTCGAGCCGATGAATCAAAAGTGGTTTGACGCCTATTTGAGCGCGTGCGCGGGGAAGCGGACCATCGTGAAGCCCGGCGACAGGATTCCGCTCAACGGTGTGCAG
>Ga0318533_10000232_pt1 | contig 20690 bp, 15 predicted proteins | sample GRESIP053b4f27_FD_203675 | JGI IMG/M metagenome (GOLD analysis project Ga0318533, IMG submission 203675) | Tropical soil microbial communities from Luquillo Experimental Forest, Puerto Rico - GRE.SIPMG.053b4f27 | ecosystem: Environmental > Terrestrial > Soil > Tropical forest > Bulk soil...
CCGCCCTGCCGTCGTGCCGCGCGGTGAGGCGGATCTCGCCGAGCGGAGGGCTGAACGACACAGCGTTGGCGATAAGATTGCCAAAGACCTGCGACAGCCGTGTCTCGATCCCAGGCACGATCAGTGGACGGCCGCGGTCGGTCACCTCGAGGACGAGGTGCGGCGCGCCCTCGGTCCTGGTCGACTCGTGAAGGTCGGCGAGCGCGTCCAACATCGCCGCAATGTCGACCGGCCCCACCTCGAGACGCCCGAGCTCGGCGTCGAGGCGGGACGCGTCGGAGATGTCCGTGATCAGCCGGTCGAGCCGCTCGACGTCGTCGAGGATGATCGCCATCAATCGCCGCTGTTTGGCGGGATCTTCGATGCGGACGGCGGTCTCGACGGCGCTGCGCAGCGAGCTCAATGGGTTCTTGATCTCGTGTGCGACATCGGCGGCAAAACTCTCGATCGCGCTCATCCGCTGCCACAGCGCATCGGTCATCTCGCGCAGCGAACCGGAGAGATCGCCGATCTCGTCGCCGCGGTGGGTGAAATCCGGAATCTCGACGCGGGCGCGCCGGCCGCGCGCCCGCTCGGCCGCTCCAGCAAGTCGGCGGATCGGTCGCACGATCGTGCCGGCGAGGTAAAACGAGAGCAACACCGTAACCAGAAGCGCCACGCTGAAAATCCGCAGCAGCTCGAGCCGTACGGTACGCACCTCCTCCTCGATCTCGCCGCTGCCGGCGGACAACATGACCGCGCCCAGGACCTGCTTATATCGCTGGACCGGGATGGCGACGCTGAGCACGAGGCCAGAGCTCGCCGGGTCGCCGCGGATCGCCGAGGCCGTTTCGCCGCGCAGTGCGCGCATCACCTCGGGGTAATCGTCGGCGCGCTGCAAGGCACTCTCGCGATACATCGGATAGCGGGTCCGGCGCGGTAGCTCGCCGACGACCCAATCGTAAACGCGATCGGTCAAACGCATGATCGGGCCGGCGGTTTTCGGTGCAGGCAACTCGAGCACTTGAACGCTATCGCCCGGGCCACGCAGGACCCGGCTGTCGGCGATGATTTCGCCCTTTATGCCAAAGAGCCGTGCCCGGGTGCGCGTCGGCTCGACCAGGCGGCGCATCATCTGGCGGGCGAGATCAGGAAGCAGGATTTCCCCTTCATCGACCGAATCGAGAACCGCACCCTCGCCAAGCGCGGCAGCAAAGACCTCTCCTTGCGTCTTTAATGACTCGATTTGCTGGCTAACGAGGCTTGCTTGGTATTTGCCGAGGTAAAGAAACCCGCCGGCGAGAAGCGCCAGCGCCAATACGTTGACGGCGAGGATCCGGCGGGTGAGCGGTGAGATCGGCCAACGCCCGCCGCTGTTCCTCCTCCGCAGATGAGTAATAGGGTGGAGCGCATGCGACGACGGCGAGGCCGGTTCAGCGGTCGCGGTATCGGTAGCCGACGCCATAGAGGGTTTCGATCTGGGCGAAATCCGCATCGACCGCCTTAAACTTCTTGCGGAGCCTCTTGATGTGGCTGTCGATTGTGCGATCGTCGACGTAGATGTGCTCGCCATACGCCGCATCCATCAGCTGGTCGCGGTTCTTGACGTGCCCCGGGCGGTGAGCGAGTGACTTAAGGATCAAGAATTCGGTGACGGTGAGCTCGACAGGTTCGCTATTCCACGTACACAGATGCCGCGCCGGATCGAGGATCAGCCGGCCGCGCACGATCACCGGCTCGCTTTGTGGATCGTCACGCTCGCGGGCGAGTTCACCGCGCCGAATGAGCGCGCGGATGCGCTCGATCAGAAGCCGCTGCGAAAAGGGCTTCTTGATGTAGTCGTCGGCACCCATGCGCAAGCCCAAGAGCTCGTCGACCTCGTCGTCCTTCGAGGTCAGAAAGATCACCGGGATGTGGCTTTGCCGCCGCAGCTGGCCGAGCAACTCCATGCCGTCCATGCGCGGCATCTTGATGTCGAGCACGGCAAGGTCGACGGGCTGCGCGCTCAGGCCCTTGAGAGCCTCGGCCCCTTCGCTGTAGCAGCGAACGGTAAAACCTTCCGCTTCGAGCGCCATCGAGACAGAGGTCAAGATGTTCCGGTCGTCGTCGACAAGAGCAATCGTGTTCGGCACTTGGGTACCCCCTCCTCGCCGCAAGGTAGCTTGGCGGCCTCCTAAAGGTGCTGTCACAATTACATATGGCCCTTGGGTGGCAAACAGAAACCCTCATTTTCTACATCTCCGTGCGTCTTCCTTGACGCGTGGGTGGCCTCGCGGCTCACTCTACGCATGTCCGAGACTCGTTCGAGCCACGATCCGGCGGTATTCGGCCGGCTGCTGGCGCGCGGGTGCACCCGCGCGGCGCTTGCCACCAGCCTCAACGGTGCCCCGTACGGTTCGCTCGTGCTTTTCGCAGTTGATGTCGATGCGAGCCCCTTGCTGCTACTTTCTGATCTTGCACAACATACCCGGAACATTGCCTTCGACCCGCGGGTCTCACTGCTACTCGACGCGACCGAGGGCCGCCCCGATCCTCTGACCGGTTCTCGGCTGACCTTGCTCGGGCGCGCTCTGCTGCACGAGGATCCACGCTGCCGCGAGCGCTTTCTCGCGCACCACCCGTCAAGCGCTGGCTATGCTAGTTTTCCCGACTTCCATCTGTACCGGGTGGTGGTCGAGCGCGGGCATCTCGTTGCTGGCTTTGGCCGGATCGATTGGATCAATGGGGACGATTTTCTGTTTGCATTAGATGCCGGCCCGCTCGCTGACGCGGAAATCGACATCCTCCGGCACATGAACGAAGACCACAGCGATGCCATTGCGCGTTATGCGAGCGGTCTGCTCAACCGCGGCGGCACGGGTTGGCAGATGACCGGCATCGACCCGGAAGGGATCGATCTACAGCGCGAGGGCGAGACAGCACGGCTCAATTTTCCAGCTTCTGTAGCGACCTCGATCCTTACTCCGGCGGCGGCCCGCGCTGCGCTCGTTCAACTTGCCAGCGCAGCGCACGAGTAACGCGCATGCGTTGAGGGAACTTTGACACAGTGACCCATCTGTGGTACGGCGCGCTCTAAGGGGACGTGCCTTGCGGGCTAGGCCTCAAAAGGAGGAAGCGTTCGATGAAGAAGGCGATCCAATGATCGGGGCCAAAAGTCGTTTCGGGCTCGAACGGCAGGGCATGCGCCACCTCGGGAAGCAGCATTGGAACCAGTCGATACCAGTCCTCTACGAGCATGCGATCCGGCGCGGTGAGGGCGAACTCGGCTTTGGCGGCAGCTTCTCGGTCTCGACCGGCCTCTATACCGGCCGCACTCCACGGGACAAATACATCGTCGAGGAAGCGGGTACCAAGGACGCGGTCTGGTGGGGCAAGATCAACCAGCCAATCGATCCCGCGCGCTTCGACAGCATACATCAACGGATGCTCGCCTACCTCCAGGGGCGTGAGCTGTTCATCCAAGACCTCTATGCAGGAGCCGACCCGGTATACCGCCTGCCGGTCCGAGTGGTCACGGACAGTGCGTGGCACAGCCTCTTCTCGCGTAACATGTTCATTCGCCCGCCGGTCAACGAACTCGAAGGTTTCGAGCCGGCCTTCACGATCCTGCACGCCCCGAAATTCCTTGCGATCCCGGAGCTCGACAAGATCAACTCCGATGTCTTCATTCTCGTCAATTTTGCCGAGCGGCTGGTGCTGATCGGCGGCACTTCCTACGCGGGCGAGATCAAGAAATCGGTGTTCGGCTATCTTAATTTCGTGCTGCCGGCGCGCGACGTGCTGCCGATGCACGCCTCAGCCAATGTCGGTCCAAAGGGCGACTGCGCGATCTTTTTCGGGCTCTCCGGCACCGGCAAGACGACGCTGTCCGCCGACAGCTCACGCACCCTAATCGGCGATGACGAGCACGGCTGGAGCCCAAAGGGCATATTCAATTTCGAGGGCGGCTGCTACGCCAAGGTAATCAATCTGTCACCGACCGCGGAGCCCGAAATCTATGCCACGATCGGTCGCTTCGGGACGGTGCTCGAAAACGTCGTGCTCGATAAAGAGACGCGGATCGCCGATGTCGACGATCAGAGCCTGACCGAGAACACCCGCGCCTGTTATCCGATCGATTTCATTCCCAACGCTGATCCGCACGGGTCAGGGCCACACCCGAGCAATGTCGTTATGCTAACCGCAGACGCGTTCGGCGTCATGCCGCCAATCGCCAAGCTTAACGTCGAACAGGCGATGTATCACTTCCTGTCCGGTTACACCGCGCGGGTCGCGGGCACAGAGAAAGGGCTGAGCAATGCCCCCGAGGCGACTTTCTCGACCTGTTTTGGCGCGCCCTTTATGCCGCGCCATCCGGCGGTTTATGCGAAGATGCTGGGCGCCCGGATCAAACAGCACGGGGCACAATGCTGGCTCGTCAACACCGGCTGGTCGGGCGGCACCTATGGCGTCGGCCAGCGTATGCCGATCGCTCATACACGTGCGCTGTTGCGTGCGGCACTCGACGGTCGGCTCGCCGGTACCACGCTGCGCGAGGACCCCAATTTCGGTCTCTTTGTGCCCGAGGGCTGTCCCGAGGTCCCGAGCGAGGTGCTGGACCCGCGCGGCACCTGGTCCGACAAGAAGGCCTATGACGAGACCGCGCGCGAGCTGACTCGGCGTTTCGCGGCGAACTTCGCGGAGTTCGAGCCGTTGGTAGGCAGCGAGGTCAGAGAAGTCGCGATCCGACCGGCGCTCTAGTGTTGGACGGAGTCGACTATCAGCGTGATCGCGCCAGCCAATCCTTCAGACGGCGCGCCGCCTCGGCGACGCTTTCGGTCGATCCGGCAAATGAGAAGCGCACCCAGCCGCCGCCATCGATCGGATCAAAATCGAGACCCGGGGTTACGGCGATCCCGGTTTCAGCGAGGAGCCGCCCACAGAATTCTTCACTGTCTCGCGTCAGACTAGTAATATCGACGTAAAGATAAAACGCCCCTTCTGCCGGCGCAAAGCGGGTCAGTCTGGCGGCATCGAGGGTGCCGAGCAACAAATCACGGTTGACGCGATATCGCGCGACGTGACCGTCCAGCTCGGTGCGGCAGCCGAAAACCGGTAACGCGGCAATTTGCGAAAGCGCCGGCGGTGAAATGTAAAAATTCTGGGCTAGGCATTCGACCGAGCGGGCGAGGTCGGGCGGCACCAGCATCCAGCCGAGCCGCCACCCGGTCATGCTGTAATACTTTGAAAACGAGTTGACGATGATGGCCTCACGCCCATAGGTGCGCGCTGTCGCTGCGGCGGCTTCGTAGGTGATCCCATGGTAGATCTCGTCCGAAACCAACCGGATCCCCCGGTCGCGGCAATAGGCCGTCAGCCCGGCGAGATCGGCGGCGCTGATCATCGTGCCGGTCGGATTGGCCGGACTCGCAAGGATCAGACCGTCGATCCTACCCAAATCCGCAAGCAACTCGGGTGTCGGCTGGTAATGGGCGTTCTCGCCGACTGAGATAAGCACCGGCTCTATCCCGAGAGCCGACAGGATGTTGCGGTAGGCCGGATAACCGGGGATGGCGAGACCCACTCGGTCGCCGGGTTCGAAGGCGGCGAGAAAGGCGAGCAGAAAAGCCGCCGACGAGCCGGTGGTCACGACGACCTCCGCGGGATCGACCGCGATCCCGTATTGCGCTTGGTAGTGCGCGGCGATCTCCCGCCGTAGCGGCGCGATCCCGAGAGCGTCGGTATAGCCTATCGGCTCATTGGTGAGCGCGCGCCGGGCCGCGTCGAGCACGGGCTCAGGCGCTGAGCTGCCCGGTTGGCCGACTTCGAGATGGATGATGTCGGCCCCCGCGGCCTCGCGCTCGTTGGCTGCGCGCAGGACGTCCATGGCGATAAAAGGCGGGATAATGCCGCGGCGGGATTGACGCAAAGTCATGCCATATCCTGCGCGAGAAGGTTGCTATAGGCGAGCGGCTTTCGGTATGAGGAACTGCCTATCCCGCATAACGGAGACTAGCCCCGGATGTTAGAGCCAGTGCCGGCCCGCTTGCTCGGAATGTCTGGCAGCCTGCGTAGCGGCTCCTATTCGAACGCGGTTCTGGAGACCTTGCGGGAAAAGTTCGAGGGCCGTGCCGATCTCAGAATTTACGATTTGCAGCCGATCCCGGCCTACAACCAGGACTTCGAAGGCGAAAAGCGTCCCGCGCCGGTCAAGGCGCTGCTCGCTGCTATCGCCGAGAGCGACGGACTCGTGCTTTGTGCGCCGGAATTCAACCACAGCATTCCTGGCGTCTTGAAGAACGCGCTCGACTGGGCCTCGCGCCCCGCCTTTACCTCGGTGATGGCATACAAGCCGGTGGCGATCATGGCGACCTCGCGCGGGCCGCTGGGCGGGGCGCGTTGCCTGGAGCATATGCGGGTGGCACTCGACTCGATGTTGGCGCGTGTCACTCTGGCACGCGAGGTGACGATCACCGCGACGGCCGACAAGATCCGAGAGGGTCGGCTCGTCGACGAGACGTCACTCGGCTTTGCTTGCGCTGGGGTCGAGGCCCTGCTGCGCGAAATCCGTCTGTGGCGGATGGCAGACGTCGTCCGAAACTAACCTGTCACCCCGGGCTCGACGCAGGCTTTTCGTTGATGCAGCGCAGGAGTTTCCAGTAGCCGAACAGATTGCTAGGCCGGACCTCGCGGATTGAGAGCTGGCTGTCGCGGCAGAATGCGTCGAACGGAAAATCGGCATGAAAGCCGATATGGCGGGCGATCCGGGCCAGCCGTTTTTCGATCAACCGTAGGACCAGGTTTTCGCTGGTGAAGTGGTTGACGACGACGATCGTTCCGCCGGTTATGCAAACCCGGCGCATTTCTGCGGCAAAGCGCGCCGGATTGGGCACCACCGAGGCGACATAGAGCGCCAGCACCGCATCGAAGGAGCTGTCAGGAAACTCGAGGTTTTCGGCGTCCATCACTTGCAAACTCTTGACATGGGCGAGGTCGAGGCGCTTGGCGCGGCGTTGCGCTTTCGCCAACATCTCGGCCGAGACGTCTATTCCCGTCACCCGCGAATCCCGCCGGAAATAAGGCAGCGACAGACCGGTACCGACACCGACTTCGAGAATCCGCTGACCCGGCCGGTCATTGGCGATGCGGACGGCGTCTTTGCGACCGGGATGGAACACCGGACCGAAAACGATGTCGTAGGAGCCGGAGAATAGGCGATAGGTCCGGATCGTATCGTGCAAGTCCATCGTCTCGGGCTTTCGTTGTAGTAGACAGGAGCGGTGCAAAGGGCGGCCGCATCGTCTCCGGAGCTAGCAGGTTCCGGACGTGTTGGTTAAGCTAACAATTGAATGCCGAGGATGCTAGGTCATCCGTATCGCGAGGTCGTTGCGCGGTTCGCAATTGACGCAGGGATGAACCGCCAAGAGGACGGGGTTTTTCGAGCCTTCCTCGCCGCCTTTTCGGCGGCATCCTTCAGATCAGGGTTATACGGTCGGCCTCGAGGCCTTTCTTGCCGTCGACGACTTCGACCCTAACCCGTTGGCCGGGACCAAGAGCGTTGACGCCGCTGCGACGCAAGGCGGTGATATGTATGAACACGTCCTTGCCACCGCCGTCGGGAGAAATGAATCCGTAGCCTTTTTCGGCCTCAAACCATTTGACCGCTCCCTCCATCGTCGTGGAGGGACGTGGGCCGCGGCGGTCCATCCCGCCGGCTCCGCCCTGCGGCAGTACCGCCGTACTGCTGTCGACGTTTAAGACATTGGTAACCACTGGGCCTTTGGCTCCAGCGCCGATCTCGCAGGTGATCAAGGCGCCTTCGCGCGCGTCCTCATAACCGGCGCGACGCAGTACCGCCATCGGCAGGAACGCGTCTTGCGATCCGTCGGCAACGGTGACAAATCCGAAACCCTTGCTGGCATTGAACCACTTGACTTTGGCTTCGACGCGATGGCTTGGGGGGGTATCCTCGCGAAAGAAGCCGGGGCGGCGTTCGTACATAGCTCCTCTAAACGCGCAAAGAATGCGGCTGCCGCATCGGACGTCGAACCATAGCGTAAAAACGTCGCACCACGCTAGCGGTCACATTTCGGATTCCATCGATCCCCTGCGGGTCCGCCACAGCCGTTACTAGGGCCGCGGCGATCACAGAGAAACGCCGGATAGCGGGTTATCCGCTGTAGGCTACGAGGCGCTGATTCTGCTCACCCAAGCCTTCGACCGACAGGCGGACCCGGTCGCCGGGTTTCAGGAATTTCGGCGGCTTGAAGCCCATGCCGACGCCCGAAGGCGTCCCGGTCGGGATCAAATCGCCCGGCAACAAGGTCATGAACTGGCTGACGTAGCTGACGATCTCGTGGACCCCGAAGATCAGGTCGGCGGTGTTGCTGCTCTGACGCCGCTCGTCGTTGACTTCGGTCCACAGCGTCAGCTTGCCGGGATCGGGAACCTCGTCGGCGGTCACCAGCCATGGCCCGGTCGGGCAGAAGGTATCGGCACTTTTGCCCTTGGTCCATTGCCCGCCGCGCTCGATCTGGAATTCGCGTTCTGAGACGTCGTTGACGACGCAATAGCCGGCCACGTGCTTGCGTGCGTCGGATTGGGAGACGTGGCGGGCGAGGCTGCCGATGACGATGCCGAGCTCGACCTCGTAATCGGTCTTCTGCGAGCCCTTGGGGATGATCACCTCGTCGTTCGGGCCGCAAATCGACGAAGTCGCCTTCATGAAGAAGATCGGCTCGGAGGGGATCGCTGCACCCGCCTCCTGCGCGTGCAGACGGTAATTGAGGCCGATCGCGACAATTTTGGACACCGAGCCGACGCACGGCCCAAGGCGCGGCGAGCCGGCGACCAGCGGTAGGCTTGCCGGGTCGAGGCGGCGCAACCGATCGAGCGAGGCCGGTGCGAGCGCCTCCCCGGCGATGTCGCGGACGGCACCCGAGAGGTCGCGGATCTTGCCGTCACGATCGAGGAAACCCGGCTTTTCCTGACCAATGGGTCCGTAGCGAAGCAGCTTCATCGAGGGATCTCCTATCGAGCATCAACCGCATGAAGCCAAACTGCCATGTCGCTTAGCCGCCTGTCCAACGGTATGCCGGCCGCGTCGCACCCGGGTCTCCCTGAGAACAGGGAGAAATTTTTTACAAAGCCCTGGCCCAGCGGCCAAGATGAATTTTTATCAATCACTTATACCCCACTTCGGACAGCGCTTTGACGCCGCTCTCAGGGAGGCTTTGACGCCACCTGAGGGAGGCTTTGATGCTGTTTTGACGCTTAGTGAGGGTGCTGGGTAAGGGGCTTTGCTGCCTCAGCGAAGTCCCAGCCTAGCCTTTGATGTTGTCGCAAAGATGGCGCGCCCGGGCGCCTGTCAAGCTCAGACGAGCCCTTTCTGCATCTTGAGGTCGTCTTCGATGAAGGCTTGGACCACCTCGTCGATGCCGTCGTCGGCGGCGAAGCCGAGGGCCGCGGCGCGCGGGGCGATGAGGGCTTGCGGCCAGCCGGAGACGATCCGCTCGATCAGCGGGTTAGGCTCCCAGCGGATCCTTGTGTACGCCTCTTTGCCGCCGGCGCGGCGAACCGCGTCCGCCATCTCGCCGACCGCGACCGAAAACCCCGGAAGCTGCAGTGACCGGCTCGTGCCGAATGCGGCGGCCGGCAGATCATGGGCATGCAGCAAGGCGTCGACGACGCGGCGCGGCGAGGCCAATGCCATTACGGTATCAGGCGAGACCGGACAGACCGCCTCCCGCCCCGACAACGGCTCACGGATCATCGAGGAAGCAAAGGTCGAGGCGGCACGGTTGGGGCGCCCCGGCCGCACGACGACGGTCGGCAAGCGCAGTGCGCGGCCGTTGACGAACCCCTTGCGGCTGTAATCGTTGACTAGGAGCTCGCCGATCGCCTTTTGCGTTCCGTAGGAGGTCTGCGGCGTCAGCGGCGTGTCGTCCCCGACCGTGGGCGGCAGTACCCCGCCATAGACCGCGAGCGAGCTGGCGAAAACGACACGTGGGCAGGTGCCGAGCGCGCGGCAGGCATCGAGCACCGCGCGCGTGCCGTCGAGGTTGACGCGATACCCGAGATCGGTATCGGCCTCGGCTTCGCCGCTGACCACGGCGGCGAGATGGAAGATCGAGCTCGTGCCCGGGCACACCACGCCGCGTACCGTCGCCGGATCGCCGACGTCGCCAGTGACCAGCCTCAGCCTCTTGTCCTCGGGGAGCGGCAGAGCCGAGGCCGCATTATCGAACAACACGAACTCGTCGAGGTCCGCGCGCTCCATTAGGCGCAGCGCCACACGACGGCCGAGAAACCCGCAACCGCCGGTGATGACAACCCGCACGGCTCAGCCGCCGATGCCGTAGCGCTTCGCCCAGCCGAGCCCGGCCTTGGTCTCGCCTTTTGGGCGATATTCACAGCCAATCCAGCCCGAATAGCCGAGCTCATCGAAAAGATCGAATAAGTACGGGTAGTTGATCTCCCCAACATCAGGCTCGTGCCGGCCGGGATTGCCCGCGATTTGTACGTGCGGGTAGTGTCCGGCGAGCGCACGGATGCGGTGGGCGAGGTCGCCCTCCATGATCTGCACATGGTAGAGATCGAGTTGTAGTTTGACGTTGGGGCGCCACGTTCGCTCGATGATCGACATCGCCTGGGTCGTCGTATTGAGGAAATAGCCCGGGATGTCGCGCGTGTTGATCGGCTCGATGACGACCGCGATGCCCTCGCCCCCGAGCCGCTCGGCGGCGTGCCGCAAATTCCCGAGATACACCCGTTCGGCCTCCGCTCGATCTCGCCCCGCCGGCAGGACCCCGGCCATGGCATGCAAGAGCCGACACTTCGTCGCCTTGGCGTAGACCAGTGCCTTCTCGACCCCGACGCGGAATTCCTGCTCGCGCCCGGTGAGCGCGCCGATGCCGCGCTCGCCGGCCGCCCAGTCGCCGGGCGGCATGTTGAACAGCGCCTGCTCGAGCTCGTGCCGCTTCAGCTGCTCGGCGATCACCTCGGGCGGATGGTCGTACGGAGTGAGATACTCGACCGCCTTGAAGCCGCAGGCGGCCGCCGCACCGAAACGGTCGAGAAAACCGACTTCCTGAAAGATAAAGCTGAGATTGGCAGCAAATTTCGGCATGTCTCTTTCCTCGTTTACCTGAGGCGGCAAGGTCGGTGCCGCTTGCGGGCTAGGGACTCATTCCAGTTCGTAGAGCAGCGCTTTCGCCTCTTTGAGATCGGGGGTGTCGAAGCCTTCGGTGAACCAGCCACAGACCGGTGACAGCAGGTCGCGGGCTTCGTTGCTGCGGCCCAGATCGCGCCACGCCCGTGCGAGGCTCACGGCGGCGCGCAATTCCCAAAGCTTGGCTTCCTGCTCCCTGGTGAGGCTCAGGGCGTTGCGATACAATTCCTCGGCGGCCTGGGTTTGCCCCTGCTTCAAAAGCAGCTGGCCTTTGTGCCGGTGCAGCTCCGCTTCAAACCAGCGCTCCCCTATCGTTTCAACTATCTGCAAAGCATCGTCCAACGACGTCAAGGCCGCTTCCACTTGCCCTGTGATCTCGTACGCCCTGGCCAAGAGGGCGATGTGATAGGGCATGAACACCCCCGACCCGGTGGCGCGGAAAGCCGCCAAGCCACTGCGCAGGAGAGATGTCCCCTCCGCCAGATCGCCATTCTCGACCTTCACCCAGCCGCGAAACATCGTTCCCTGAGCGCGCCAAAGGGGAAAACCCTGCTCGGTCGTGACCGCAACCAGCTCGTCTGCAAGCTCGCCGACGGCCTCGTTGTCTCGGACGAGCAAGCGCAGCCTGGCGCCGAAATTCAAGCTCAGCGCCAACGATGGCTGATGAGCTAGCTTTCGAGCCTCAGCGATCGCGGCGTTGCTCTGCACCAAGGCTTGATCTGGATAGCCGAGACAGAAAAGGACAATCCCCAAGACGGCCCGGGAGTTTACTGGGGGGTGGTCTCCGGCCTGATGGGCAAGCGAGCGGTGGGAGAATGGATCATAAAGCGCAAGCCCCTCTTCCAGATGGCATCGGGATGATGCAAACCTGCCGACAATCATCAGATTCCGACCGGAGGACAGGTGACCCAGAACAAGTCCGGCAGAATCGTTGCGCTGATGACTTAGACGCAGCAGATCCTCGTCCAAGCGCAGCGCCACATCCAATTCGCCGCGAAGCGCGTGATATCGAGACTGGCCAAAGGGAACTTGAAGGAATGCCGCGAGAGACTCCAGCCGCTCCCATAGCTCTCGTGCGCGGTCATAGACATGGCCCGTTTCCGGCGCCGCTGCGCCCTTGACGGCTTGCAAGACTGCTCCGAGGGCACTGTAAAATTCCAGCTCCCATCGCTGTCGTTCGGGGCCGTCCGGCAACAGCGCCAGCTGGTCCAGCCCCTGGTGAAATTGTGCTGCCGCCTCAGCCATTGCCGAGCGGGCGGCAGAGCTATGACCTGCCTTGCCCCAGAATTCGACGGATTTTTCAATAAGCCCGGCTTCTGCATAATGCTGCGCGAAGAGTTCGGGCTGGGTGTCCATCACCTCGGGAGAATGGCTTTCAAGCGCTTCGGCGATCAGCGCGTGTAATTGCTGGCGAGTGCTGCGCAATAGACTGCCGTGCGCCGCATCCTGCACCAGCGCATGCTTGAAGCTATAGACTGCTTCGGGCGGCGTACCGCGCTGGAACACCAGCTCGGACGCGACGAGGCGACCGAGAGCGGTTTGCAATTCGTCCTCGGGCAGAGGGGAGACGGCCTGCAGCAGCGCGTAAGAAAATTCCCGTCCGATGGCGGCAGCCGTCTGCGCTACTAGCCGCACTGACGCCAAGCGGTCGAGCCGCGCCATCAGTGAATCGTGCAAGGTGGTTGGGATGCCCACCAGCGGTACCCCGCTCTCCAGCACACTTTTGGTCAGCTCCTCGACAAAGAGCGGCACGCCGTCCGTGCGGTCGGCGATCTGGGCGACAGTCTCAGCGGATAATGCTTTGCCGCCGGCGATGTGCGCCACCAAAGCGGTCCGCTCGCGCCGGTCCAGGCGATTGAGCGTCAGCGTATTGACCTGCGGCTGACCGGTCCAGGGCGGCTTGAATTCGGGCCGGAATGTTAAAATCAGCAGCAACGGCAGGTCGCGCACGCGCTCGACGGTAAGGTCTAACAATTCGCGCGAGGTCGGATCGACCCAATGCGCGTCCTCAAAGACCATCAGCACCGGCTGCTGGTGCGCTAGACCTTCGAGCTGGCGGAGCGGCGCCTCCAGTGTCCGTATCTTTCTTGCGCTGCGGGCTGAGGTTGGGCAGCGGGTGGTGCGCCGAAACGGGCAATGACATGAGATCGGCGAGGAGAGGCACATCCTCGTCCGGCTGTGCTGCGCGGAACAGCACGGCTTCTAGCTTTTCTAACTTGGTCGTAGGCGGGTCGTCGCGTGCAAACTCAGCAGCATGCCAGAGCTGGTCGATAAACGGATAGAGCGCGCTGTCACGGCAATAGGGCGAGCAGAAATAGCGCAAATGGAGATGTGGCTCCGCGCGAAGGCGCTCCTCTAATTCCGCCGTGATACGCGACTTCCCGATGCCGGGCTCACCCGAGATCAAAACGATCTGGCCGTCCCCGGCCTTGGCGCGCACCCAACGGCGCAGCAGCAGATCGATCTCCTCGTCACGCCCGACCAATGGGCTCAGCGCCGATCCGCGCAGCGCCTCAAAGCGGCTCGTAACCGCGCTCGGGCGCAGCGCCTGCCATGCCGAGACCGGCCCGGCGATGCCCTTGAGTTCGATCTCGCCGAGATCGCGGTATTCGAACAGGTCGCCGGTCAGCCGGCGGGTGCTGGCGGCGATCGCGACCGTGCCGGGCTCGGCTAGGGTTTGCAGCCGAGCGGCGAGATTGGGCGTTTCGCCGACGACCGATTGCTCTTGCGCCGAGCCTTCGCCGATCAGATCGCCGACGACGACCACCCCGGTGGCGATCCCGACCCGCGCTTGCAGCTCGGCGGATTTGACATCGAGGCTGCCGACAGCGTCGATCACGGTCAGCCCAGCGCGGACCGCCCGCTCGGCGTCGTCCTCATGGGCCTGCGGGTAGCCAAAGTAAACGAGCACGCCGTCGCCCATATACTTGGCGACGAACCCGTCGAAGCTCCGGACGACCTCGGCGACGGCGCGGTGATAGGCAGCGATGACTTCCCGCAGATCCTCCGGATCGAGCCGCGCCGACAATGCCGTCGAGCCGACCAGATCGCAAAACATCACCGTCAGCTGACGGCGCTCAGCAGCCGGCGAAGGCATAGCCCAATGATCTGCAGCCTTCGTCTCGTCTCGCAGTGCGGCGATCGCTTCAAGCAGCTTGCGGCGGTGGCTCCCGAGCAGCACGCCGAGGTCCTTGAGATCCTCCGCCGTGAGTTTCGACAGCGTCTCCCACTCGATCTCGTTGTTTCGGAAAGTGGCCTCGTATCGCTCGAGCCCTAGGCGACGCAACCAAACCGCTACCTCCATCGGGCGCCTCCGAGTTCGTCGAACAGCGCCTTCGCCTCTTTGAGATCGGGGGTGTCGAAGCCTTCGGTGAACCAGCCATAGACCTGTGCTAGCAGATCGCGGGCTTCGGCATAGCGGCCCTGATCACGGCGGAGCCGGGCGAGGCTCACCGCGCCACGTAATTCCCAGAGCTTGGCCTCCTGCTCCCGGGCGATGTTCAGTGCCTTGCGATACTGCTGCTCGGCGGCCTCGGCATCCCCCCGCCGCAACAGCAACCGGCCTTTGTGGCGATAAAGCTCCGGCTCGAACCAGCGCTCCCCCGTCCTTTCAACAATCTGCACAGCGTCGTCCAACTGAGTCGCAGCCTCTTCGATATGCCCTGCGATCTCGTGTGCTCTGGCGAGAAGCGCGATATGATAGGGCCTCAAAGACTCTGCCCCAGTGGAGCGGAGGGCGGCAGAACCGCTGCGCAGGAGACACAATCCCCCCGTCACATTGCCATTGTTTACCTGGAGCCACCCGCGATAGATCGTTCCCGCCGCGCGCCAGTGCGGGAAACCTTGCTCGGTCGCCACCGAAACCAGCTCGCCCACCCGCTGCTCCAGGGCTGCGTTGTCTCCCACGACCGAAAGCAGCCTGGCGGCGGCCGTCAAGCTCTGAGCCAACGACGGCGGGTGAGCCAATCTGCGCGCCTCGGCGATTGCTGCGTTGCTCCGTGCCAATGCCTGGTCGGGATAGCCCAGACAGAAAAGGACAATCCCCGAAAACGCCAGTGAGACTACATGGGGGTCATCTCCGGTCCGATGGATAACCGAGTGGTGGGAGATTGGATCGTATAGCGCAAGTACCTCCTCCAGATGCAACCGGGATGCCGCAAACCGGCCCATATACATCAATTCTCGACCGGAGCAGATGTGGCCCAACACCAGGCCGGCATACTCGTTGTGCTGGCGGCTCAGGCGCAGCAACTCCTCGTCCAAGCGCAGAGCCAGATCCAATTCGCCGCGGATTGCATGATAAACCGACTGTCTAACGGGAACCCGAAGAAACTCTACGGGGGAGCCTAGCTGCTCCCATAGCTCTTGTGCGCGGGCGTAGGCACGTCCCGTTTCCGGCGCCGCGTAGCCTTTGGCAGCTTGCAACGCCCCGCCTAAGGCACTGTGAAATTCGAGTTCCCTTCGCTGACGTCCAGGGCCGTCCGGGAGCAGCGCCAGCTGGTCCAGCGCTTTGTAAAACTGCGCGGCCGCCTCAGCCATCGCCGAGCGTGCGACGGACATATGAGCGGCTTTGCCCCAACAGGTGACAGATTTTTCGACGAGCCCGGCCTCGGTGTAATGCCGGGCGACGAGCTCGGGCTGGTTGTCCATCACTTCCGGGGAACCGGTTTCGAGCGCTTCCGCGATCTGCGCGTGTAATTGCTGCCGAGTGCCGCGCAACAGGCTGCTATGCGCCGCGTCCTGTACCAGCGAGTGCTTGAAGGCATAAACTGCGTCGGGCAGCACGCCGCGCTGGAAGACCAACTCCGAGCTGACGAGCCGGGCGAGAGCCGACTTCAATTCGTCCTCGGCAAGGCCCGAGACGGTCCGCAGCAGGGAGTAGGGAAACTCGCGTCCGATCGCCGCGCCGATCTGCGCCACCCGCCGCACCGACGACAGGCGGTCGAGCCGGGCCATTAGCGAGTCGTGAAGTGTCGTCGGGATCGCGAATGGCGGCAATGCCCTATCGAGCACGTAGCGATCCGTTTCCTCACGGAGCAGACCGCTCTCAAGAACACTCCTGGTCAATTCCTCGATAAACAGCGGCTCGCCGTCGGTGCGATCGATGATTTGGTCGATAACCTCATCGGGCAAGACCTTGCCGCCGGCGATCTGCGCTACCAAAACGCTCCCGTCATGCCGGGGCAGGCGACTTAGCGCTAGCATCGTCACCTGCGGCTGGCCGGTCCAGGGAGGCTGAAAATCGGGGCGAAAAGTCACGATCAGCAGCACCGGAAGGCTGCGCACCCGCTCGACAGTGAGGTCGAGCAGCTCACGCGAGGTCGGGTCGATCCAATGCGCGTCCTCGAAAACCATGACGACGGGCAGCTGGCGCACCAACCCCTCGAGCTGCCGGATCAGCGCCTCCAATGTCCGTTCCTTCTTCCGCTGGGCGCTGAAATTCGGCAGAGGGTGGCGCTCTGAAGGCGGCAATGACAGTAGGTCGGCGAGGAATGCTGGATCCTCATCCGGCGGCTCGGCGCGGGCCAACAAGGCCTCCAGCTTCCCCAGTTTGACCGGCGGTGGGTCGTCGCGTGCGAACCCCGCCGCGCGGCCAAGCTGGTCGATAAACGGGAACAGCGCGCTGTGCTGGTTGTAAGGCGAGCAGAAATAGCGCAAGCGGATATGCGGCTCGGTCCGGAGGCGCTCTTCCAGCTCAGCGGTCAGGCGTGACTTGCCGATGCCGGGCTCGCCGGAAACCAGCACAACCTGGCCCTCGCCCAATTTGGCGCGCGCCCAGCGCCGCCGCAACAGATTGATCTCCTCGTCGCGGTCGACCAGCCGGATAAGCGTCGGTCCATGCAATGCTTCGAATCGGCTCGCAACGGCGCTCGGGCGCAGTATCTGCCAGACCGGCGCCGGTGCGGCGATTCCCTTGATCGTTACAGCACCCAGATCGCGATATTCGAAGAGATCGCCGACCAGACGGCGCGTCCCGTGGCCAATAACGACCGCACCGGGCTCGGCCAAGGCCTGCAACCGAGCGGCGAGGTTGGGGGTCTCTCCGACGACCGTTCTCTCCTCTGCCGGTCCTTCACCGATCAGATCGCCGACGACCACCAGCCCGGTAGCGATGCCAACCCGCGCCTGGAGCTCAACGGATTTGACATCAAGGCGCCCGACAGCGTCGATCACCCCCAATCCTGCCCGGACCGCCCGCTCCGCCTCATCCTCATGAGCTCGCGGGTAGCCGAAATAGACGAGCACCCCATCGCCCATATACCTGGCGACAAATCCGTCGAAGGCACGGACGACATCTGCGACGACGCGATGATACGCGGCAATGACCTCGCGCAGATCCTCGGGATCAAGCCGTGCGGAGAGTTCAGTGGAGCCGACCAGATCGCCGAACATGACCGTCAGTTGCCGACGTTCGGCATCGGTGCGCACCGGGGCGGCGCTGGGAGCCGCCTCGGCGTTGAGTGTCGCGATCGCATCGAGCAGCCGCCGGCGGTGTCCAACCGAGTTTACCCCGATGCTGATCAGGTCCTCGGCCGTTAGCCGCGGCAACACCCGTGCGTCGACATCATTCGCGCGGAATGCCGGCTCGTATTGCTCGAGGCCGAGCTTCCGCAGCCACTCCGCGACATCCATCGCCGACACACCGCCGTGATCGGAACGAGCGTAGTGTCCTACTCCTTTTCGCGCATGGCTACAGCCGATCGCCCGGCTCGGAACCGCCGGGCAAAATTTCCATTGTTATTCGGTTGATACGGCGATTCAATTCGTTGATCCGTTGAAAAAATTCCATTGATCCGCGGCGTAACGAATTTGCACTCTAAGTGCTTGAAATAATGCGCTGTTCTATAGGGTGTTCGTGGCGATTCTAGAGCAAAAACGCAATTTTCGTTGTTTTCATGGCTATGATTGACGCCAGCGCGGCTCGAGCCCGGCCGCGGTGGCAAATCGACAAGGTGTGGCGGGGGCGCTACCTTTCCGCCCGCGCAAATCGGGGAGCTTCAAAAAATGAGAAACCTTTCGCGGGCGCTGCTGGGCGCAATGCTCATTGTCTGCGGGGCGGTGGGTGGAGTGCGCGCCACCGAGCCGATCAAAATCGGGTTCAGCATGGAACTGACCGGCCCGTTTGCCGTCGTTGGCAAGACCGGGCTGCTCGCTTTCAAGATCTGGGAAGAAGAGGTCAACGCGGAGGGCGGTCTGCTCGGCCGGCCAGTCAAGCTGGTCTATTACGACGACCAGAGCAACCCTTCGCTGGTGCCGGGCATCTATACTAAGCTGATCGACATCGACAAGGTCGACCTGTTGATTTCGAGCTACGGGACCAATCTTGTAGTGCCGGCGATTCCGGTCGCGATCTCCTACAACCGGCTGTTCTTCGGCCTGTTCGCGCTGGCGGCCAACGACAAGTTCCACTATCCGAAATACTTCTCGATGCTGCCCTTCGGCCCCGAACCGGTGAAGACCTTCGCTGAGGGCTGGTTCGACCTGGCGGCGGCGCAGAGCCCGAAGCCCAAGACGGTCGCGATCGTCGCCACCGACGCCGAATTCCAGCACAAGGCGGCGGAAAGCGCTCGTGAGCACGCCAAAGCGAGGGGGATCGATATCGCCTACGACCGGGCCTATCCACCGAGCACGGTCGATTTCGCGCCGATAATTCGTTCCGTGCAGGCGGTCCAACCGGAGCTGGTCTACATCGCCTCGTATCCGTCGGACACGGTCGGCATCCTCCGTTCGGTCAGCGAGCTCGGCCTCCACACCAAGATGCTCGGCGGCGGCCTTGCCGGACTACAGGCGGCGGCGATCAAGATGCAGCTCGGCGAGGCGGCCAACGGCGTCGTCAATGTCGATTTGTGGGAGCCGGTCCCGACAATGCAATTCCCCGGCGTCATGAATTTCATCAAGAAATATCAGGCGAAGGCGCCGGCTGAAGGGGTCGACCTGCTCGGCTATTTTCTGCCGCCCTTCGCCTATAGCGAACTGCAAATCCTCGGGCAGGCGATCGAAGCAAGCAAAACCCTCGATAACGACAAGCTTGCCGAATACATGCACAGCCACCCGTTCCATACGATCGAAGGCGACATCGCCTTTGGACCCGACGGCGAGTGGACCGAGGCACGGCCGATCTGGGCGCAATACCACGACATCAAGGGGCACGATGTCGAGCAGTTCCGCGAGCCGAAAACCGTCACGATCCTGGCACCTGCGCAGTACAAGACCGGGGATCTGGCTTATCCCTACACCGATGCCAGGAAATGAAGCCGGGTTGCTGCGGCCGACCGCCTGCCGCATGATGAGCCGCGAACAAGGATAAGACATCGGGCCGGGGAAATGGGCGCCAAGAGCAAGGTCTGTGCGAGTTTTGACGACGCGGTTCGGGACATCCCGGACGGAGCGACGATCGGCTTCGGCGGGTTTGCCGTCGTCGGGATGCCGATCAACCTCTATCAAGCGGTCGCCAATCAGGGTGCCAAGAACCTGACTTGCGTGTCCAATTCGACGCGCGGGGGTGCCACCTTGCCGGCCGACGCGCCGGATATGGGCTGGCTGATCAGAAATGGGCAGATCAAGAAGGTGATCTGTGCCTTCACCGCGCCGACGCGCGCCTCGCAGAGGCTGGTCTTGACCGAGTATGTTGCCAAGGGTCTGATCGAAGCAGAACTCACGCCGCAAGGGACGCTCGCCGAGCGAATGCGCGCGGCGGGCGCCGGGATCCCGGCCTTCTACACCCCGGCCGCGGTCGGCACCGAGCTCGCCGAACGCAGGGAGACCCGCTTCTTCAATGGCCGCGAGTACTTGTTGGAGCACGCGCTGCCGCTCGATTACGCCTGCATCCGGGCTTATCAGGCCGACGCTTCGGGCAATCTTCGCTTCCGGCGCTCGCAGCGCAATTTCAACCCGATCATGGCGATGGCGGCCCGGGTCACGGTCGTTGAGGTCGAGGAGGACATCCTGCCGGTGGGTGCCATCGACCCGGACGACGTGCACACGCCGGGAATTTTCGTGCATCGGCTCGTCAAGATCCCGCCGGCGCCCGAAGGGTGGTGGCCGCAGCGTCCAGGGAGTGTCGGTTCATGAGCGAACGGGCCAAAGGCTTGAGCCGCCAGCAAATGTGCAACCGGCTGGCGATGGAATTCGGCGACGGCTGGATCGTCAATCTCGGCATCGGCATCCCGACCCTGTGCTCGAATTTCGATTTCGGCGACAAGGAGATCATCTTCCATTCGGAGAACGGGGTCATCGGCTACGGCCCGCTCGCCGCGACGGGCAAGGAAGACCTGCACCTCGTCAACGCCGGCGGCCAGCATGTCACATTGCGGCCGGGTGCGGCGATCGTGCACCACGCCGACTCATTCGCGCTAATCCGCGCCGGCCGGCTTGATGCCACCGTGCTCGGCGCCTACGAGGTTGCCGAGAACGGCGATTTCGCAAACTGGAAGTTGGCCGGGCAGCAAGGCGGCGGCATCGGCGGGGCGATGGATCTGGCGGCCTGCGCCAAGCATGTATTTGTCGCGATGGAGCATCAGACGCGCGATGGCAAGCCGCGGCTCGTCGAGCGCTGCGCGAT
>Ga0318533_10000235_pt1 | contig 20621 bp, 18 predicted proteins | sample GRESIP053b4f27_FD_203675 | JGI IMG/M metagenome (GOLD analysis project Ga0318533, IMG submission 203675) | Tropical soil microbial communities from Luquillo Experimental Forest, Puerto Rico - GRE.SIPMG.053b4f27 | ecosystem: Environmental > Terrestrial > Soil > Tropical forest > Bulk soil...
TCCTGGTACAGCGTTTCGTCAGTTATTCGTCGGGTGTCCATTTCCGTTTCCTTTCTCAGATGTTGAGGCGACGACGCGCGCGTTGATGTACGTGTCGAGATCTTGTTGACGATAACGGATGGAGCGATTGTGGAGACGCACGAACCTCAACGATGATCCGCGCACTCGCATTCGCTCTAGGGTTCGCTCTGATAGGCGAAGGACAGACGCAACTTCTCGCTGCGTTAACAGCGTTGCCATAAGCAACTCCTCTACGCGATCGCTCGCGTCGGTAAACGCTAGGGACGACCTAGCTATCGCGTTCGAGGAAGTGGGCGCTAAGGCGGCCTGGTGTTCTTTCGTCACCTAGGGCGTGCGCACCGTCCATCCGGCCAAGTGCTGGGCCGGGATCAGGGCTACGAACGATCTCGCCAACGCCGATCAAATAATGAAACAGAAATTACGTCAAGCGCCGACACGTTCAGAATTTTGTACGCGCAGACGCCAGGAGGTGACAGCGGTACGCAGTCACGGGGAGTTGATCCCCAGGCCCGTGGTTACGCGAGGTAACGAAGTTCGGGGAATGGCCTTGGTTACTGGTACCCCAGCACATTCATTATCACTCCCTCTATCCTCGATTTGCTGGGGGTACCAAATGAGTGGGCGCGCCTACGCCGTTATCTGGTCGATCCAATCAGCATAGCGCTGGAGTGCGCTCCTCATTTCCCCTTCATAGCGCGCACGATTGTAGATCCCCGCCACGCCACCTTTGTGGCCGCTTTGATGATTGAGTACTGCCTCGATGATGTGCGGAAGTATACCAATCTCGGCCATGTAGGTTGCGGCACTTCTTCGGCAATCATGCAGTCGCCAGGGCGCAATACCCAAGCGCGCATCCAATCTCCCCTTGTCCTGATCCCAGCCCTTATAACCATTCGCATCGCTAAACAGGAATGGCGTGGTGTTGCGGCGAGGTATGCGATCGATGACTGCCAGCGCTTGGCGCGAAAGAGGCAGTTCAAGGCCGCGACCATTCTTTGTGCGATCTGGTGGCAGCACGATCAGCTTGCGGGATAGGTCGATCTCGGACCATTGAAGGTTGCCGATCTCATTCCTGCGAGCAGCGGTGAGCAAGAGCAATCGCACAATCTCGCTAAAGCGATTGTCGCTCAAGGCGTGCCATAGCTTCCTCAACTCCTCGGCGCTCAGCACACGCTCTCGCGATCCGGCGACCTCTGCCTTGGCAGTGCCGGTCACGGGATTGAGTTCAGTTAGCCCTTCCGCAATGGCCCATGTCCAAAACGCACTGAGGCATGAGCGCAGACGATTGCGGGTAACAGCGCCGCAAGAGGTTTCGATCTGACCAAGTAGGACGGCGATAGTCCTGCGATCGATCTCGGAGATGGGTAGCTTGTGCAGGGGCGCGGAATAATCGCTGATATAGCGCACGGTCTCGACATAGCTGCGCGGGGCTAGCGATGCCCTCTTCCGAGCTAGGTAGCGCTCAATCTCTGCGCCGAAGGTTTCGCCTGCCAGCGAAGCAGTGAACGGATCGCTGCCAGACGCAAGGGTGCCGAGTAACTCTAACGCCTTGGCCCGCGCTGTCTCGACAGTCCAAGGGCTGCCGTGTCGGCCAATGCTTCGCATGATCTGTCGGCGCTGGTGGCGCACGCGCACATAATAGAATGTGCCCCGCCTCTGCTTGCGAACCCCAAAGCCGCAGACCTTTTCATCCCAAAGCCAGCCCTCAAGGCCGTTCAACTTCGCCAACGTGATCTTCCCAATTGCCATTCCCAACCCCTTTGCTTGCTAGCACTTGCTAGGTTCGTGCTGCGTTCGCGAGCTATCTGACGCTGACAGATCGCTCTCCAATCACCCGTAGATAACCGACGAGCAAGCCGTTAGCAAGCGCTAGCAAGCGAAATCCTGTCGGGAGTTGGCGGCGCAAGTCAGAAAGAGACGGTGAAGTTATGGCCGTTAAATCGACACAACAGCGTGGTTTGCTCCGCTCGACAGGCGTTGCAGAAAGGCAGAGCTATCTGAGGGGCGGCCAGATCGATCTTGCAGTCGAAACCTGTTCGATCCTGCTGCCACAACTGCGCGAGGGAAAGTTGCGGCCGCTCGGAACGCCGTCGCCGCAGCGGCTCGACGTTCTCCCCGACGTGCCGACTATGGCGGAGAACGGTGTGCCGGATTTCATCGCCAGTTCCTGGACCGGCATTGTCGCGCCGCCGGCCACGCCCAAGCCGATTATCGACAAGCTCAACCGCGCGACCAATGCCGCGCTTGCGCTTCCTGCCACGCAAGCCAAGCTCAAACCGCTGGAAGCCCAAGCCATGTTCGGCACGCCGGCCGATTACGCTGACTTTCTCGCGCGCGAACTGCCGAAATGGATCGCGATGGCGAAATTGTCGGGCGCGGGCGCGGAGTGATCCGCGTTAACCGCCGCGCCTCGACCCTGCTATCGACGGGTGTTGTCTGACCCCAGCAGTGGTATACGAGCGTCTATGATCATTCTGATCGACAATTATGACAGTTTCGCCTTCAACCTCGTGCACTATCTCGGCGAGCTAGGGGCGGCGGTCGACGTACATCGCAACGACAAGGTGACGGCGAGCGCGGTCGTCGCCGCCGAGCCCGACGCCATCGTGCTCTCGCCCGGGCCGTGCACGCCGAACGAGGCCGGCATCTGCCTCGATCTGATCGTCGCGGCGTCGCCGCGCATCCCGATCCTCGGTGTCTGTCTCGGTCATCAGGCGATCGGCCAGGCCTTCGGCGGCAAAATCGTGCGCGCGCCGATCCCGGTGCACGGCAAATTGTCGGAGATTAAGCATCGCGGCGCGAGCGTGTTCCGCGGCATCAATGCGCCGTTCAAAGCGACGCGGTATCATTCGCTCGTGGTCGAACGCGAAACCATGCCGCGCGAACTCAGCGTCACCGCCGAGACCGATGATGGTCTCGTCATGGGGCTCGCGCACGGCCGGTTGCCGGTGCACGGCGTGCAATTTCATCCGGAAAGCATCGCCTCCGAACACGGCCGTTTGCTTTTGAAAAACTTCCTCGACATCGCTGCAGGGTGGAACCAGGCGAATGGACGAGGCAGCGCCATCGCGCCGGTCGCCTCGCGGGTCGCCTCACCTGCCGCCCACAAAGCGCGGGCACGGGTCAATTGAGGGTGACGCCGTGACCATCGAATTGAGGCCGCTCATCGCCAAAATCGCAACCGGCGCGGCGCTCACGCGCGAGGAATCGGCCGCGGCGTTCGAGCAGATGATGTCGGGCGAAGCAACGCCGTCGCAAATGGGCGGCTTGTTGATGGGGCTTCGCGTGCGCGGCGAAAGCGTCGAGGAGATCACCGGCGCGGTCAGCGTGATGCGGGCAAAAATGCTGCGCGTGCATGCACCACCGGACGCGGTCGACGTTGTCGGCACTGGCGGCGATGCCTCCGGTTCGTTCAACATTTCCACTTGCGCAGCGCTCATTGTCGCCGGCGCCGGCGTCCCGGTCGCCAAGCACGGCAATCGCGCGCTGTCGTCGCGTTCCGGCGCCGCCGACGTGCTTTCCGCCTTGGGCGTGAATATCGAACTGTCGCCGGAACAGATCGGGCTGTGCATCCGCGAAGCCGGCATCGGCTTCATGTTCGCGCCGGCGCATCACCCGGCGATGAAGAACGTGGCTGCGACCCGCGTCGAGCTCGGCACGCGCACGATCTTCAATCTCCTCGGCCCATTGTCCAACCCTGCGGACGTGCGCCGCCAGATGATCGGCGTGTTCTCAAAACACTGGACCGAACCGCTGGCGCAGGTGCTTAAAAACCTCGGCTCGCAAAGCGTCTGGGTCGTGCATGGCTCGGACGGACTTGATGAGATCACGACGTCGGGTCCGACCAGCGTCACGGCATTGGAGAACGGCACGATCCGCAATTTTCAGATTTCGCCGGAGGACGTCGGCTTACCCAAGGTCAAGCCGGAAGCTTTGCGCGGCGGCGACGCGGCCGCCAATGCCAAAGCGATCGAGGACGTGCTGGAAGGCAAGAAGACGCCTTTGCGCGATGTCGCTTTGTTGAATGCGGCGGCCGCGCTCATCGTCGCCGGCAAGGCCAAGGATCTTGCGGCCGGCCTCGATCTTGCCACACGCTCGGTCGATTCCGGCGAAGCCGAGGGCCGACTCGATCGCCTGATCGTGGTGTCCAACGATGGCTGACATTTTGCAAAAGATCGCAGCCTATAAGCGTGAAGAGATTGCCGCGGCGAAGCGCGCCTGGCCGTTGGCGACGCTCGAGCGCGAGGCCAAGACGGCCGACGCACCGCGCGGTTTTCTCAAAGCGATCGCGCAACGGCTTGCGGCAAAAGATTTCGCGCTCGTCGCCGAGATCAAAAAAGCGAGCCCCTCGCGGGGGCTGATCCGCGATGATTTCGATCCCGCCGCGCTGGCACGAGCCTATGCGGTCGGCGGCGCAACCTGCCTTTCGGTGCTCACCGATGGGCCATCTTTTAACGGCGCACTCGATCATTTGCGTGTCGCGCGCGCAGCCTGCCCGCTGCCCGTGTTGCGCAAGGATTTCATGTACGATCCGTATCAGGTCGCGGAAGCGCGCGCTCATGGCGCCGATTGCATCCTCATCATCATGGCCGCAGTGAACGACGCCTGTGCCGCCGAACTTGAAACCACCGCCGGCGCGTTTGGCATGGACGCGTTATTGGAAGTCCATGACGAAGCCGAGCTTGCCCGCGCGCTGCGGCTCAATTCAAAGCTTATCGGCATCAACAATCGCGATCTGAAAACATTTGCGACCACGCTTGCAACCAGCGAGCGGCTGGCGCGGCTTGTCCCACGCGACCGCATCGTCATCGGCGAAAGCGGAATATTCACGCCGGACGACCTGGCGCGTCTCGCCGGCGCCGGAATTTTCGCTTTCCTCATCGGCGAGAGCCTGATGCGGCAGAACGACGTCGCAGCGGCGACGCGTTCGCTGTTGGCACGCCGCCCTGCGCTCGCCCGCTAAAGCCATGCGGTGAACCGTGCCGCGCCGGACCAAGAAGCTCACCCACCTTAATCGCAGCGGCGACGCCCGCATGGTCGATGTTTCGGCGAAAGCCGCGACCGAGCGGGTCGCGGTTGCCGAAGGCCGCGTGATCATGGCGCCGAAAACGCTTGCGCTCGTCCGCAAGGGCAACGCCAAGAAAGGCGACGTGCTGGGCGCCGCCCGCATCGCCGGTATTCAGGCCGCCAAACGCACGCACGAGCTCATTCCGCTCTGTCATCCGCTGGCCATCTCGCAAATAGAAGTCGAGCTCATCCCTGACGCCAAACTACCGGGCATCGTGGCGCGGGCGCGGGTCAAGGTCGCGGGCAAGACCGGCGTCGAAATGGAGGCGCTCACCGCGGTATCGGTAGCCTGCCTCACCATCTATGACATGGTGAAAGCGGTCGAACGCGGCATGCGCATCGAGGGCATTCGGCTTCTCGAAAAAAGCGGCGGCCGGTCCGGCCATTATCGCATAGCATGATCCCGAAAAGTGGGAACCGGTTTTCGGACGATCATGCTCAAACTGGAGTGATGCGGTGGCGCTGATCTCGGTGGCGGAAGCGCTCGATCATGTGCTCGCGCATGCCACGCCGCTGCCGCCGGAAACCGTGCCGCTCGATGCGGCGCTCCACCGCGTGCTCGCCGCAGAGCTGAAGGCGCTGCGCACACAGCCGCCGGCCGACGTCTCGGCGATGGATGGCTATGCGGTGCGCGCGGCCGATGTGGGTACCGTCCCTGCGCGGCTGCGCGTGATTGGCGAAGTCGCCGCCGGGCGGCCGTTCACGGCCACGGTCGGCGCCGGCGAGGCGGCGCGGATTTTCACCGGCGGCGTCGTCCCTGGCGGCGCGGATACGATTGTTGTTCAGGAAATCACTGAACGGACCGGCGATGCCGTCACCGTGCTCAAGCCGGTGAGCAAGGACCGCCACATTCGTCGGCAAGGCCTCGACTTCCGCCGCGGCGATACTTTGTTCGCGGCCGGCCATCGGCTCACCGCGCGCGACCTGGCGGTCGTCGCCGGCATGAACCACCCGATCATACCGGTGCGTTGCCGCCCGATTGTCGCGCTCTTTGCCACCGGTGACGAATTGGTGCCGCCCGGCGCGGAGCCCGGGCCAGGACAGATCGTCTATTCCAACGCTTTCGCGCTCACCGCGCTGGCGCGCCAAGAAGGTGCTGCGGTGGTTGATCTCGGGCTGGTCAGGGATGACTTCCAGGAAACGGTCGCGGCCATACGCAACGCGCGCTCCCGCGCGGCCGATATTCTTGTCACCACGGGCGGCGCTTCGGTCGGCGAATACGATCTCGTTCACAAGGCCTTTGCCGCCGAGGGCGTGGATCTGTCGTTTTGGAAGGTCGCCATGCGCCCTGGCCGTCCGCTGATGCACGGCCGGCTCGGCCGCATGCATGTGCTCGGGCTCCCCGGCAATCCGGTCTCGTCTTACGTCTGCGCCTTTCTATTCCTGGTGCCGCTGATCCGCCGCATGAGCGGACGCGCCGATCTAACTATGCCGACCGAATCGGCATTCCTTGGCTCTGACCTGCCGGAGAATGACGAACGCGCCGATTACCTGCGGGCAACGCTGCGGCACGGGGCCGACGGCGAAATCGCCACGGCCTTCCCGGTCCAGGACAGTTCGATGATGGTGCCGTTGGCACAGGCCGATTGTCTCATCATTCGAGAACCTTACGCGCCGCCAGCGCTGGCCGGAAGCCGCTGCACCATCGTTAAATTCGAGCGTTAGCGGGCGGTTTGGGCGGTCCTTCGATCTTCACTCCAAATTAAATGGTTGCGGAACACATATGGAACGGATAGGGTCTGTTCATGATTTGTTTTCGGCTGCCGGTCGGCAGTCTCGGGACTCGCAGGTGAAGAGAGGACGCGCCGATGTTGACCCGCAAACAAGCCGAGCTGTTGCGCTTTATCCATGAGCGCCTCAAGGAAGCCGGCGTACCGCCCTCGTTCGATGAGATGAAGGACGCGCTCGACCTGCGGTCGAAGTCCGGCATCCATCGCCTCATTACCGCACTCGAGGAGCGCGGCTTCATCCGCCGCTTGCCCAACCGGGCGCGGGCGATCGAAGTCATCAAGCTTCCGGAATCGGTGGCCCATGGCATGGGTGCCGGACGGGCGCGGGGATTCACGCCGAGCGTGATCGAAGGCAATCTCGGCCGCGTGCGCGCGGCCTCGGAAGACGATGGCGGCCGGCCGGTCGCCGTGCCGGTGATGGGACGCATCGCCGCCGGCACGCCGATCGAGGCGATCCAGACCCGCAGCCACACCATCAATATGCCGCCCGATCTTTTGTCCACGGGCGAGCATTTTGCGCTCGAAGTGCGCGGCGATTCGATGATCGAGGCCGGCATCCTCGACGGCGACATCGCCCTGATCAAACGCGCCGATGCGGCCGATACCGGCGACATCGTCGTCGCGCTCATCGACGATGAAGAGGCGACGCTTAAGCGTTTCCGCCGTCGCGGCGCGTCGATCGCGCTCGAGCCGGCCAATACCGCTTACGAGGTTCGCATCCTGCCGCCGAACCGCGTGCGCATTCAGGGCAAGCTGGTCGGCCTGTTCCGGCGGTATTGAGAAGAACACAAGCCGGATCGAGCGAGGTTCGCCACGCGCTCTAAGCGGTGCGAACTGTCATGGACCGGTCCAATCGAATGGAATGTGTTTGCTCGAATTCGTCGTCCATTGGAACTTGAAGCCAAACGCATCGACTGAACACGCGATCGACTTGCCCCAGGTTACAAGCTGCCCGGGTCCAGTCTCAGAACCAGGCGGGTTCATGAGCTGCGGATATTTTCCCGGCAGGCTTGTCGGGCCGGTCAGGGCCTTGGCCCACGCTTTTACTTTGCCAGCGATCTCCGTTCCCCATTGAGCGCGGTCGGGCGCGATCTCGAAGGTGATCCGCGCCCGCTCCACACCGCGCGACTGCCGACCTTCAGCGAACAGCGTAGCAACGAAGCCCGGAAATCCCCCTGCGCGGCCGCCAAAAATGCGGGGAAGCACCTCCGCTTGGCGTTCATCAGCGCGTTCATCGATGAACATGCCGGCAACACCCTTGGCCTTTCCCGCCCATATATCGCCTTCCCATCGTCCCACCCGGACAAAGCTCAGATCGTCGAGATTGATATCGCCGAAATGACCGGAACGGATGTGCCAGAAAAGCACCGATTCGCAGAAGCCGTTGTCCGGGGCCTGCGCGAAGGTGCAGGGGCAAGCGACGGCGCAACTGCAATTGTCGAACCAATCACCCGTGATGTGCCAGTTGGGAATCTCAGTCATGAGTATCTCCAAGCAACTTGAGGCAACCGTGCCGGCTGCTGCGCGCGCGACGCGACCGCCCCTGCGGCGGCGATGCCGACAACTGCGATGTAAGTGCCATTAGCAGTCATGTGACGTTCTTTGGCGCCACCTTTAGCGGACGACGGTACTGATTGCCGCCATCCGCTCGCTTGTTGGCTATGAACTCTATTGAGCGCCTATGCTTGGCAGGGATACGCGCGTGACCGGCGGCGGGTTCCACTTTCCGGTCAAAGCCTCCGCTTTCGGCGCGTACATCCGAAGCAGCAGATTGAACGCGCTTTTTGGAGCAGGAAGCCAGTTCGTCTCCTTGTCTGTGCCGGGACTTTCGTTCTGGAAATAAAGATCGAGCGAGCCGTCGGCGTTGTATTTAAATGGCATCCAACTGCTAACGGCAAACCTGTTAAGCGGGTTGGCAACCTGAAAGCCTTCGCTGTCGTAGAGCGTGACGGACCAGAAGGCACTCGCGGGCGGCATATTATCCTTATCGAAGTGGAGTGTGTATTTATTAGTTCCATCCAGCGGCTTACCGGACTCGTCGGCAAGATTGGCGGGATAAATGGCATCTTCGGGAAGATTCGCGCCGAGGCCGAGCTGCGCGACTATCGCGCGCTTCAAATAGTAATTGCCATAGACGCCCATCGTATCCGTATTCATTGACCAGCCGTTCACAACGCGCGCGAGCGTCGGCAGCTTCCATGCCATCAATCGCTGCGCGTCCTCGGGGGTGCTTTCCAAAGCCTTGCGAATAGCGGGACTGACTTTGTCCCACTCAAAGCTTTTGCCCGGCTCCAAACCGATCTTTTTTAATTGTGCAATCATCGGCTGGTCGGTGATGTGCGGCGGGATCACTTTGAGAAGCTCGGCGGCATAAGCGAAGTATTTTTCGGCGGGCATGGTGTCTACTTGAACCTTTGGCGGTGTCTTCATGTCTACCGATGGGTCAATCGTGACTGTGGGCGGCGAATAATTTTGTGAGAGTGGCGTAATTTTGTAGCCTGCCTGTATCTTGTGAACCGCATCGTAATCTTGCGGCCCGTCCGTTTTTGTCCGCCCGATAATCCAAACATAAGGCGTCGGCGCGTCGATGCGTGTCATTCCCGAAGGAGTGTCACCGTTCCAACCGGGTGGAGTGATGAGGAAGTTTCCCGCCTGAGTGCCCGTCGTGCGCCAACCGGGTGAGGCGAACACGTCGGTCCACATGTCGAGCATAGGCAGGAGATAATAGCGGCCCCCAGTATCCGGCGCTGACACGATGACAGGTTCTTTAGTCATGTCGAGAAAAGCAGCGGAGTAGAGTGTATCGAAATTTGGGCGCACGACGGTTTTGAAGTCCGCCGTAGGAAATGCTGAAAAGTTGTGGAACATGTTAGCGGGACCAAAGCCCGGTATCTTGCCAGCTTCGACATTAGTGGCCACCTTTCGGGTAATTTCCATGCTCACCAGCGGATAGAAATACAGATAAGCCGCGACGCCGATGGCATGGGCCTCCTGCTCGCTGAGCGCGGTTTGTGCGCTGGCTGAAGCCGCGCCGAAAACGGCCGACATCGCGAAACCAACCAGTGTGACGAAAATCCTTCGCCTCATGTGTGGACACTCCATGCAAACTGATAAGGACTGCGTCGAGTTACCAGCTAATTGTTAGGGCGGGTCTTTCCTTGATATGGATCAAGGTTCGGCCCCGAGGGAGGAGATCATTCAGCTGGTGCCCGCTTTGAGTCAGAAGCGCGGACACTGATGTCTCCAGCAGATCTCGCTTTATCCCAAAAGCAGACATCAAGCGTTATGAGTACACGCCCTAAGTCTCTACTGATCGGCCTCGATGTCGTCCGCGCGCGGCGTGGCGTCGCGCGACGCCCGACCGCTGGCATCGCTTTCGTCGGAGCCGCTCAAAGGCGCGGCGGCGAGGCTTTCGCGCGGCGCTGGGGCCGGCGCCCACGGCCGGTCGAAATTCTTCGGCGCAGCGCCAGCGCGCCCCGCGCGCGCCAGACCGCCCGCCCAATCACCATGGCCCGACAATCCGCCGGGGGGTCGCCGCGGGTCGCCACCACCAGAACGGCGCGGGCGCAATCTTCGTCGTAGGCTTCCGGCGTGACCGCGTAAGAGACGAGCGCGCCGTCGGCGAGCTTGCCGATGCAGCCGGATGGGTCGCAGTTGATCCCCTGCCCCAGGCTTTTGTCATGCACGTCGCGACCGTCGGCGTCGGCGGCGAGCCATTCCTTGATGGCAAAGCTGTCGCCGCCCACCTGATGGATCGCGAGCCGGCCGTCGGCGCCGCGGACCGCGAAACTGTGTCCATCGGCGCCGATCAGCACGTCTGGAAGCGGCGCGGACGCCGCCCAGACCACGGCGAGCGGGATCAGCGCGGCGCCGCTCCAGCGCAGCGGGGTTTTTAGGAGACCGATGACCAGAAAGCCTGCGGTCATTAGCGACAGTGGGCCGGTGCCGAACAAAGTGACGCGGCCGAAGGCGGCATGGTGAGAATGCCGAGGATGCCCATCGGCATGACCCAAGCCGAGACGATCGGCATGGCGGCAAATGGGTTATGGCATCGAGTGGATGAACGCGGTTGGGCTTTGGGTTGCGAGCCTGCCGGGGCGAGCAAGTTCGTCAGCACGCCATAGGGCGCGATGCGGTGAAAGTGGAAAGCTGCGTATGGTGTCGTCGCGAAGCCCGCGAGCAAGGATGCGACCGTCAAACCGATGATCTCGTTGACGCCCCACAGCGTCGCCCGCGCGCCAAGCGAGGTGTCGGCGCCGGAGCGCAGCTTGATCGCGCCGCGCTCATAGCCCGCGATCAGCGCCAGCGTTGCGGCAAATGACATCTGGAAACTTGGACGATCGATTCCGGCGCGAATAGCAGCACCACGAGCGCAGCAATGGTCAGTGTGCGCATGGTGAGCGTCGGCCGATCGCACAGTACGCCCACGAGCACAACGCCGATCATGATAAACGAGCGCTGCGTCGCCACCTGATTGCCCGACAGGACGAGATAGAAGCCGGTCACGACAAGCGCGGCGAACGCGGCCCATTTTTTGATCGGCGCGCGATCGGCGAGGCCGGGGATCAAGGCAAAGAAGGCGCGGACGAGGAAAAATATCAGCCCGGCCACCACCGCCATGTGATAGCCGGAAATTGAAAGCACGTGGCCAATGCCGGAGATAAAAAGTGCGTCGTAAACATTTGGCGCGATCGCGTCGCGCCGGCCGTTGATCAGCATTGCAGCAATGGCGCCGTCGTCGCCGGGGAGCACCGCGCGAATGCGGGCATCGATCGCGTCGCGCAAGCTTTGCACGAAGGCGTCGGCACGCTGCAGCGGTCCCTGGGCAGCGGGCGCCGCAAGCACCTTTACCGCGCCGCGGACAAAGCCGGACGCGCCGATGCCCTGGAAAAACAAATCGCGCGCAAAATCGTAACTGCCGGGCTCGAGCGGCTGCAGCGGCGGCTCAAGCGATGCTTTGACTTCAACGAAAGATCCCGGCGCTGGCGCCATGCCGCGCTTGACCGAAAGCCGCACGCGCCGCGGCTGGTCTTCGAGGCGCGCGCCATCAAGGCGATCGACGCGCAGCACGAAGCGGTCGGTGTGCCGGCTCTCCTCGCGCAATTCGACAAAGCCGGTGACGGTCACGCCGGACGCCGGAAAGTGCAGCACCGGATGGCCGATCAGCGAGGTCTTAAGCGTCGCGACCGTAAATCCCAAGGCGATGCCGAACACCCCAAGCGCCATCACATGCGGCACGATCTGCCGGCGCAGAAGTACCGCGCCGAGCCCGCAGAGTGCGGCGACCGTTATTGCCGCCCACAGCGCCGGCTCGCGTTCGGCCGTGAAATAGAGAACGACGCCGGCGCCATAGGCGACGGCAAACCACGGCAGCAACCGGCCGGCGGTTAGCTCCTGCGCCGCCCATTCGCGGATGCGCGCAGGCGAGCCGAACTGCGCGCGCCACCAGGCGGCGCTCCAGCGCGCTCCTGGACTGCCGCCCGGCCACGGCAGCGGCCGGGGCTCAGGCCAAGGAATCGAACCAGGAGTGGAGCCACGAATCGAGCGCTGGCGCGCCCGGTTTTCCGCCGCCCGGTTCTCCTTGTCGTTTGCTGGCACGATGCGAAAGCCCCCGCGCGGTCAGGAAGGAAGCCGATCTCATCCGAGCTTCACATCCCGCTTGGGCGAGCGCAACCGGCAGCTGTGGAGAATGGCTTGAGTAGATCAACCCTTGTGCGCCGCCTTGACCGGTGCCAGCATAGGTTTTAGCCGCCGCTGAGTACCCGCAGAGCTCGAGTGGCGGCGCATGGGGGCGCCGATGAAATGACGCCCTTTCTCGATTGGCTTGGCGTTAATTCTCTGGACGTCGCCGCGACTGCGCAACCCGCACCGCCATGGGGACCATTCGCCCCACCCGCAATAGCGCGCTCGCTTTCACACACGCTAACGATCACGGACGCATCTTTTTGATCGGCGAAGCGGTCGGCTGGAGCGCTTCAGCCCGTCGCCGCGACTTTGGCCCAGGTATCGCGCAGTCCAACCGTGCGATTAAACACGAGCCGGCCGGCCTTCGAATCCGGGTCAGGGCAGAAATAGCCCTGGCGCTCGAACTGCACGACTTCGCCTGTTTTCAGCTCTGCAAGTGCAGGCTCGAAGCGAGTCTCGGCGAGTACTTCCAGCGAATCCGGATTGAGCTGCGCGGCGAAATTGCCGGGGTCCGGGTCAGGCCGATTGAATAACGGATTGTAGAGGCGGACCTCTGCGCCAACACAATCCTGCGCTGAGACCCAGTGCAGCGTGGCCTTGACCTTGCGCCCGTCCGGCGCATTGCCGCCTTTGGTCGCCGGATCGTAGACGCAGCGCAATTCGACCGCTTCCCCCGCGGCGTCCTTCACCACTTCACGGCAGGTGATGAAATAGGCGTAGCGCAGGCGCACCTCCGTGCCGGGCGAGAGCCGGAAGAATTTCTTCGGCGGATTCTCCATGAAGTCGTCGTGCTCGATGTAGAGTTCGCGTCCGAACCGGATGCGGCGGGTGCCGGCGGCCGGATCGTCGGGATGGTTCGCTGCTTCGAGGTCCTCGGCTTTGCCGTCCGGATAATTCTCGATCACGATTTTGAGCGGCCTTAAGACCGCCATGCGCCGCGGCGCGGTTTTGTTGAGATGTTCGCGGATCGCGAAATCGAGCATAGCGGCGTCGACCACGCTATTGGCCTTGGCGACGCCGATCCGCCGCACGAATTCGCGGATCGCGGCCGGCGGCACGCCGCGGCGGCGCAATCCTGCAAGCGTCGGCATGCGCGGATCGTCCCAGCCGCGCACATGCCCGCCGCGCACGAGCTCGGTGAGCACACGCTTCGACAAGATTGTGTAGGTCAGATTGAGCCGGGCAAATTCAATCTGTCGCGGATGCGAAGGGACCGGCAGGTTCTCCAAAAGCCAGTCGTAGAGCGGCCGGTGATCTTCGAATTCCAGCGTGCATAGCGAATGGGTGATGCCTTCGATCGCGTCCGACTGGCCGTGGGCGAAGTCGTAGCTCGGATAAATGCACCATGTCGTGCCGGTGCGCGGATGCGCGGCATGGAGTATCCGATAGAGCACCGGATCGCGCAGATTAATATTACCGGAACCCATGTCGATCTTGGCGCGCAAGACGCGCGCGCCGTTCTGAAATTCGCCGGCGCGCATGCGCCGAAACAGATCGAGATTTTCGTCCACCGAACGCTCGCGAAACGGGCTGTTGGTGCCGGGCTCGGTCAGCGTGCCGCGGGTGGCGCGCATCTGTTCGTGGCTCTGATCGTCGACATAGGCATAGCCGGCGCTGACCAGGTCTTCGGCCCAGTCGTAGAGCTGCGCGAAATAGTCCGACGCATGATAGAGATTCTTGCCCCAATCGAAGCCCAGCCAGCGCACGTCGCGCTCGATCGCGTCGATAAATTCCTGGTCTTCCTTGGTCGGATTGGTGTCGTCATAGCGCAGGTTGCAGTGCCCGCCGAATTCGTCGGCGATGCCAAAATTGAGGCAGATCGATTTGGCGTGGCCGATGTGAAGGTAGCCGTTCGGCTCCGGCGGAAACCGCGTCACCGCGGTCTTGTGCCGGCCGGAAGCGAGATCGGCGCGCACGATGTCGCGGATGAAGTCCTGACCCGCTTCGCGCGTGAGGTTTTCAGCAACCGACATTTCACCAGCCATCTGTAACGTTGTGTCAGCCTTCGGATTGGACAAGCCGGCCGATCTGGTCAAGCCCACACCGGCAATTTGTTCGCGGTAATCCTTTTCACAGCTATATGTGGTACATGGGCGTCGTTTCCCAAATTGGCGTTCGTTCTCAAATCGGCCCGCGTTCCCCAATCCGGCAGACATGACCGTCGTTACCCGCTTTGCCCCCTCGCCTACCGGCTTCCTGCATATCGGCGGCGCGCGCACTGCCTTGTTCAATTGGCTTTACGCACGCGGCCGTGGCGGAAAGATGCTGCTGCGAATCGAGGACACCGATCGCGAACGCTCCACACAGGCCGCCATCGACGCCATCCTAGACGGCCTGAAATGGCTCGGCATCGGCTGGGATGGCGAGGCGGTCTACCAGTTTGCCCGTTCGCAGCGGCACCGCGAGGTAGCTGAACGGCTCCTGGCTGCTGGGCGCGCCTATCGGTGTTACGCCAGCCCCGAGGAGCTGACACAGATGCGCGAGGCGGCACGCCGCGAAGGCCGCGCCAAGCTCTATGACGGCCGCTGGCGCGATCGCGACCCGAGCGAGGCGCCGCCGGGCGTGAAGCCGGCGATTCGACTCAAGGCGCCGCTCTCAGGCGAAACAGTGATCGAAGACCAGGTGCAAGGCCGCGTCGTCTGGCAAAACGAGAATCTCGACGATCTCGTGCTGCTGCGTTCCGATGGTACGCCAACCTATATGCTCGCGGTCGTGGTCGACGACCATGATATGGACGTCACCCACGTGATCCGCGGCGACGATCATCTGACCAATGCGGCGCGGCAGAAGCAGATCTATGACGCGCTGGGCTGGCCGGTACCGGTCATGGCGCACATTCCGCTGATCCACGGACCGGATGGCTCCAAATTGTCGAAGCGCCATGGCGCACTCGGCATCGATGCCTACCGGGCAATGGGCTATCTACCCGCCGCATTGCGCAATTACCTGGTGCGGCTCGGCTGGAGCCATGGCGATCAGGAAATCTTCTCGACCGAAGAAATGGTCGCGGCTTTCGACCTGCCGCAGATCGGGCGTTCGCCGGCGCGATTTGATTTCGCCAAGCTCGGAAACCTGGACGGCCACTACATCCGCCAAATGAGCGATGCCGACTTGCTGGAAGCGATCGAACGCCTCTTGCCGCATCTCGCCGATGGCGCCGAAATCGCCGCCAAGATGACGCCGGCGCTACGCCGGCAATGGCTCGCCGCCATGTCGAGCCTGAAGGAACGCGCCAAGACGCTCGTCGAAATCATCAACGGCGCGCGCTTTCTGTTCGCCGATCGGCCGATCCCGCTCGATGAAAAAGCCGAGGGCATTCTCAACCAAGATGCGCGCACGCTCCTGCGTGGCGTTGCTGATGAACTGGCCACAGTCGAGCCTTGGACGACCGAAACCACCGAGCGCGCGGTTCGCGGCTTTGCCGAACGCCAGGGCGCCAAGCTTGGCGCGGTGGCGCAGCCGTTGCGGGCGGCGCTGACCGGACGGACGACCTCGCCGGGAATTTTTGAGGTGCTGACGGTGCTAGGCAAAAGCGAAAGCCTGGGCCGCCTTGCCGACCGGATCGCGCCTTCGGCGCCTTAGAGCATGATTCCGAAAACTGATCGCCGCCCGACATTTGGCCGCTGTTTTTAGTCCCGCCGGGCCCTTTCGCCGGGCCAATCGGCTATTATCTTGCAGTGCACAGGGGCTTAGGCTAGGCCAAACCAGCGGGAATTTATGCCACCCTCCCGCGTTCCTTGCGTATGGCGGTGTGACAGTCCCGTTATTCGTACTTCGAGGTTAAAACCATGGACGCGAAGACCGGCGCCAATATAAAGACCGGCGCGATCACGCTCGGCAACAAGAACTACTCGTTTCCCGTTTACGACGGCACCATCGGCCCGGAAGTGCTGGACGTCAGCAAGCTTTACGCCGAAGCCGGCATTTTCACCTACGATCCCGGTTTCACCTCGACCGCGAGTTGCGAATCCAAGATCACCTATATCGATGGCGATCAGGGCATCCTGCTCTATCGCGGTTATCCGATTGCCGACCTCGCCGAACACGGCGACTTCCTCGAAACCTGTTATCTGCTTCTCTATGGCGAGCTGCCGACCGCGACGCAGAAAGCCGACTTCGTCGATCGCGTGACCCATCACACGATGGTGCACGAGCAGATGAGCCGGTTCTTCCAAGGTTTCCGGCGCGATGCCCATCCGATGGCAGTGATGGTCGGCTGCGTCGGCGCGCTCTCGGCGTTTTATCACGACTCTACCGACATCACCGATCCGACCCAGCGCATGATCGCGTCGATCCGCATGATCGCCAAGATGCCGACGCTCGCGGCCATGGCTTACAAATATTCGATCGGCCAGCCGTTCATGTATCCAAACAACAAGCTCGACTATGCGTCGAACTTCCTGCGAATGTGTTTCGCGGTGCCGTGCGAGGAATACAAGGCCAATCCGGTGCTGTCGCGCGCGATGGACCGCATCTTCACGCTCCACGCCGATCACGAGCAGAATGCCTCGACCTCCACCGTCCGGCTCGCCGGATCGACCGGCGCCAATCCATTCGCCTGCATTGCCGCGGGCATCGCCTGCCTGTGGGGGCCCGCGCATGGCGGCGCCAACGAGGCGGCGCTAAAAATGCTTGGCGAGATCGGCGCGGTCGACCGCATTCCGGAATACATCAAGCGCGCCAAGGACCCGAAGGATTCATTCCGCCTGATGGGATTCGGCCACCGCGTCTACAAGAATTACGATCCGCGCGCCAAGATCATGCAGAAGACCTGCTACGAGGTGCTCAACGAGCTTGGCATCAAGGACCCGCTCCTCGAAGTCGCGATGGAGCTCGAAAAGATCGCGCTGCATGACGATTATTTCATCGAGAAAAAGCTTTACCCGAATGTCGACTTCTATTCGGGCATCACGCTGCGCGCCATGGGCTTCCCCACCGCGATGTTCACCGTGCTATTCGCGCTGGCGCGCACCGTCGGCTGGATCGCGCAGTGGAAGGAAATGATCGAAGATCCGCACCAGAAGCTCGGCCGGCCGCGGCAGCTGTATACCGGCGCACCGCCGCGCGAATATCTGCCGATGTCGAAGCGCAAATAGAGCCCGCAGCGTCTCAAAACGTTATTTCGACCAAACCGCAACCGTGGTTGCGATCGTCGTAGCAATCTTTTGAACCGACCATTTGTTTTCACCGCTCGGAATCACGGTGAAGCAATTAGGGGCCGAGTGTCCCCAAGCGGTGCAGAAACCCTTGGCATTGAGCTTCCACGTTCCTGTGCTCTGCGGACCGGGTTGCTCGAGAGGTTCGCGGGTCGTCTTGCCGTCCGGCGTAAAGACCATTTTGAATTTGGCGCCAGATGGACTTACAGCGGTGAAAGGCTGCCCGGTAAAGAAAGTTGTCCGAATGTCAGCGGGCACCATGGGCTCCGCAGCAAGAGCGGCAGAACATCCGAGTACTTCCGCGAAAATGAGCAGAATGAGGTTGAACACTTGGTGTCCTTGCGGTCGTGCCCCCCGACCACTCGCCTAAGCCCAGGATACATTCAATTCCTATTCCGTGACGGTCGTCAATCGCGCGCTAAAGCGTGATCCCGAAAATCGGACGCCGGTTTTCGGAAAAGATCATGCTCAAACAACAAGCTAAAGCGAATCATTTCGCTTTGGCATTTGCTGGTCGCCACGGCTTGTTCGTTTGCTGCCGTCATAGGCCCAGGTCAGATAAGCGCCACCCCAAGTGAAGCCGCCGCCGAAGGCGGCAAGGATCAGCCGGTCACCAGCCTTGAGTCGGCTTTCATAGGTCTGTCGCAAAGATCAGTGGCGCGCGTCGAAACCTAGATTTCGTTTCTGTAATCATCTGATTTTACGGGCAGATTCTATTTGAATTTTTTCAGGCTACTACTTCTACGTGCAAAAATAATCTACAACTGCGGTGGGCACGGTTGTCACGGGTATAAAGTCGACGCCCTAAACGCGTTGAACGTTGGTTTGATGGATGAGATGCGGAACGAAAAAATCAGCGCTATTTCGCCGCCGAGATTGCGAATTGTTGGCGCGGATGAATGATAAGAGAAAGCACATGATGGTGCCTACCACCGATCGCAAGGATTGGTACGTGGTCGGAAGCCTTCTGATCGCAACTCTAAAACGAGGCCAATCTCGGTAGTACTGCCAAGTGTTGATAATACGCTCGATCTTTGCGTCGTTGGTTATTCGTTATCGTCTTTTGATGTTCGTCGAAGCATGTCTTTCATGGCTTTTATCTCGACCAGCTCCTTGGTCAACCGCGCGATCCTTGCGTCCAGGCGCTCCTGTTGGTCAAGGTCATCGTCAAGGAATTCCCGCATATGAATAGTCGTGATGAATGAGTGCATCTTAACGATATCGGCACGCAGTGCCTCTGTGACAGGATCAAGCCTATCCGGATCGAGCGCGGCAAAGCCCGGCGTGCCTGGCAGTAAACCTGATTTGATTTCTTCAACAACAGCGGCGGCCCAGTCGGCGGTGGAGTCAAAATTCTGCCGCGGAAATTTTTGGTTCAGATAGCGGATTGCATCGGCGCGGAGGTATTTGCCCGCGTATTCTGTAAAGGCAGTTTCTGGTTCACGGTACATGAGGCAGCCGAAAGTAATCAGGCCGCGCGCTTCATCGAAAGCGGGATGGTCGGGCCTCATACTGTTTGAAATCCCCTTCGCTTCCGCAAATCGGCGCGAGCGACCCTTGCGCCACTCGGCGTCTGCAATACCGAAGACCTTACTCTGCTCGCTTGGACCAGAGGGAGTCCATTCGTCTATCAAAGCGGAATGCAATGCTTCAAATTCGCGCGGATCTTCACCGGGTAGGATGAGAGGCTCGGCGAAGACGCCGCTCTTTTCCGCATTCGCGCGTTTACGCCTGCGGTGAGGGGCGGCCGAATTATTTAGCCGATCAGTGGGCTTGAGAGCCGGTGGGAGATAACCATTGTGTTTGGGCATGGAGGCGCCCTCCTCAAAAAGAGATTGAACAAGGATCGCCTCCAGGAAGCGACTCACTCGAGGTGATTCGCTTCCGCAAACACAAGCTGGCACATTTAGACTGTCTGCACAAAGAGACCAAAAAAGTTTTTCACCGATGCTGTTGTAAGTAATTACGGCCTGTCGGCTCTGTACTATATGTCCGCCCACCCTGTTTGGCCTGCTTATACAATGCGGCCGGTAATACAGTATGAGCCCGCTTATACAATGTGCGGCCGCTTATACAGTGCGGCCGCTTATACAGTGCGAGCCCGCCTGTACAGTGTGCGGCCGCTTATACAGTGTGAGTCCGCCTGTACAATGTGCGCCCGCTTCTACAGTGCGACGTGCTTATACAGTGTGCGGCCGCTTATACAGTGTGAGCCCGCCTGTACAATGTGCGCCCGCTTATACAATGCGAGCCGGCCTGTTCGGTGTGGGGCCATACGTGGAGTGTGGGGCACCTTATAGTGGAGTCAGTGGTTGCCGCGCGGCTGCCTATACAGTGTGCTTTATCACAATCAGTCGGGGGACTGCCTTAGACCGGTATGGCCGCTAATGCCGTCTGCTGCTTATACGGCGGTGACCGCTTATATGCTTGTATAATGTGGCCGCCGGTAGTGTGTCGGCTTGTATGGGCTCGATCCTGTACAGGCCCCACGCCCGCGTATGCGGGCAATGCTCTATATGGCCCACTGTGTATACGGGGTCCGCTATGCGGCCTGCTGCATACGCCCGCGGTGCTCGGATCAAAAATTGGGTTCGTTTTGTAATTCGCAGTCAGAATGTGACCCGAACCCTAACCCTTCTTTTGCTGCCGCTTTCGTAGCCGCACCCCGGGGCCGCCGCCGTTCTCGTCGATGAACTCCGCTCCTGCACGCTTAAGTGCGCTAATGATAGCTGCAAGTGTCGCCGCGTCACCCGCGTAGCGGCCGGTTTCAATATTAGTTACCGTGTTTCGGTGGATTTGGGCGGCTTCGGCAAGGTCCCGCACGCTCCAATTTAACGCAGCCCGAGCCATCCTCACTTGTGCGCTTGTCACAGGCATAGGCTTGTGCTATTGTCACATGTGCTTGAGCCACAATTTTAGGGTTACCACAGGAACACTGAGGTTGCCATGCCAGAAAATCTCG
>Ga0318533_10000236_pt1 | contig 20576 bp, 19 predicted proteins | sample GRESIP053b4f27_FD_203675 | JGI IMG/M metagenome (GOLD analysis project Ga0318533, IMG submission 203675) | Tropical soil microbial communities from Luquillo Experimental Forest, Puerto Rico - GRE.SIPMG.053b4f27 | ecosystem: Environmental > Terrestrial > Soil > Tropical forest > Bulk soil...
CCGAAGCGGTTGAAGTCGTTGACGTAGAGCGAGCCGAGGTAGACCTGCAACGTCTCAAATACGTCCGAGAGCTTCACGTTCTCGCGCTTCACCTTGACGCGATCGACGTCGACGTTGAGCTGCGGCACGTTGATCTGATAGGTGCTGAAGGCACCGCCGATTGCGGGGGTCTGGTTCGCCTTGCCGAGGGCCTGCGATAGGGCCGCGAAGAGCGCTTCAGGCCCGGCGGCGGTGCGATCCTCGACCTGCAGCTTGAAGCCGCCGAGGGTGCCGAGGCCGATCACGGGCGGTGGCGTCACCACGACGACGAACGCATCCTGGATCGATGCCATCCTGGAGTTGAGCGCTGCGGCGATCGCCGGCCCCGACAAGGCACGCGAGGTGCGCCGCGAGAAGTCATCGAGCGGAAAGAAGATCAGCGCGGCACTCGAGCTCTGCGTGAAGCCATTCACCGACATGCCGGCGAACTCGACCGCGTGAGAGACGCCCGGTTGCTTGAGGGCGATGTCGGCAATGCGGCGCGTGACGGCTTCGGTACGATCGAGCGAAGCGGCGGGCGGCAACTGTGCGACCGCCACGAGGTATTGCTTGTCCTGCGCCGGGATGAAGCCGTCCGGCACCAGCCTGAAGCTGAATGCGGTGAGCACGATCAGCCCGGCGTAGATGGCCAGCGCGATGGCGCCGTGGCGCATGGTGAGGCCGAGGGTGCGGGAATAGTTGTCCCCACCCCGGGCGAACGCGCGGTTGAAGCGGCCGAAGAACCCGCCGAGGACCCGGTTCATCACCCGCGACAGTGCGTCCGGGGCCGCTCCATGGGGCTTGAGCAGCACCGCCGCGAGCGCCGGCGACAAAGTGAGTGAGTTGAATGCCGAGATGACCGTGGAAATGGCGATGGTGAGCGCGAACTGCCGGTAGAACTGCCCGGTGAGCCCGCTCACGAACGCCACGGGTCCGAACACCGCACACAGCACCAGGGTGATGGCGATGATCGGCCGGCTCACCTCGCGCATCGCCACCTTGGTGGCTTCGCGTGGTGACAGCCCCTCCGCGATGTGCCGTTCGACGTTCTCGACCACGACGATGGCATCGTCGACGACGATGCCGATGGCGAGCACGAGTCCGAACAGCGACAGGGTGTTGATGGAGAAGCCGAACGCCAGCAGCACCGCGAAGGTGCCGATCACCGACACCGGCACCGCGATCAGCGGGATGAGCGAAGCGCGCCAGGTCTGCAGGAAGAGGATGACGACCAGCACCACGAGCGCCACCGCCTCCAGCAGCGTGTGCAGGACCGCATCGATCGACTGACGTACGAACTGCGTGGGATCGTAGAGAATCCCGTAATCCATGCCCTCGGGGAAGCTTTTCTTCAGCTCCTCCATCGTCTTGCGGACGCTGTTGGAGAGCTCGAGTGCGTTCGAGCCCGGCGACTGGAACACCGGGATGGCGAGCGAGGGTTTGTTGTCGAGGAAGCTGCGGACGCCATAGGCCTGAGCGCCGAGCTCGACGCGTGCGACATCGCCGAGGCGCACGATCTGGCCGTCATCACCGGTCTTGATGATGATGTCGCGAAACTGCTGCTCATCGGTCAACCGCCCGGCGGCGTTGAGCGCGACCTGGAATTCCGTGTTCGAGGGTGGCGCGCCGAGCTGGCCCGCCGCCACCTGGACGTTCTGCTCGCGGATCGCCGCCACCACATCGCCGGCGGTGATGTTGCGTGCGGCGAGCTTCTGCGGATCGAGCCAGACGCGCATCGAGTAATCGCCGCCACCGAACACCTGTACATCGCCCATGCCGGGCAGGCGCGCCAGCACGTCGCGAATGTTCAGCACCGCGTAGTTGCGCAGATACAGGGAGTCGTAGCGCCCGTTGGGCGAGGTCAGGTTGACGACCAGCGTGAGGTTGGAAGAGGCCTTGACCGTGTTGACACCGAGGTTGCGCACTTCCTCGGGCAGGCGCGGGAGCGCCTGCGCGACGCGGTTCTGCACCTGCACCTGAGCCCGATCGATGTCCGCACCGATTTTGAAGGTCACGGTGAGCGTCAGCGCGCCATCCATGGTGGAGGTCGAGGACATGTACAGCATGTCCTCCACGCCGACGATCGCCTGCTCGAGCGGGGCGGCGACCTCGTCGGCGATCACCTTTGGGTTCGCGCCCGGATAGGAAGCGTGCACGACCACCTGCGGCGGTACGACCTCCGGGTACTCGCTGATCGGCAGGTTGAAGAGCGCAATGAGACCGCCGATGGTGATGAACGCCGAGATGACGCCGGCGAAGATCGGCCGCTCGATGAAGAAGTCGGACAAATTCACTGCGGGCTCTCCGTGCCGCTGCCGTGAGCGGCGGTGGTACCGGCCAGCAGTCGTTTACCCGGCGCAGCCCGCGGCTCACCCATGGCCACGTGCTGCGCCTGGACCTGTGCTCCGGGGCGCACACGCTGCAGGCCGTTCACGACGACGTTCTCGCCAGCGGCGAGTCCGGACTGCACCACGCGCAGGCCGTCGATGACAGGCCCGAGCTGCACCGGCCGGTACTCGACCTTGCTGCCGGCGCCCACCACCAGCACGTAACGCACGGTCTGATCGGTGCCGATGGCGCTGTCGTTCACGAGCACGGCCTCGTGCTGCGCGCTGTCGAGGAGTCTTATGCGAGCGAACAGTCCCGGCGTGAAGAGCCGCTCGTGGTTGTCGAGCAGCGCGCGGCTGCGAATCGTGCCCGTCGCCGGGTCGAGCGCGTTGTCGACGAATACCATGGCGCCCTGATGCGGATAACCGCTCTCATTCGCGAGCCCGACGACCACGGGGCTGCGTGCCCCGCTCGAGCCCCCGTGGGCGGAGGTGCGCACGGGCTTGCCGTAGCGCAGATACGCCTGCTCATCGCCATCGAAAGTGACATAGATCGGGTCGAGCGACACCAGCGTCGTAAGCAGCGTCTGCCCGTTCGATACGAAGTTGCCGCTGGTGATCAGCGCGCGGCTGATGCGGCCTGCGATCGGTGCCGTGACGCGCGTGAACTCGACATTGAGCTCGGCGGCATCGAGCGCCGCCTGCGCGGCTGCGACACTGGCTTGCGCCTCCTCGTCACCCGCCGTGCGGGTATCGAACTCTTCGCGTGAGATCGCGTGCTGGCCGAGGAGCTTGTTGGCACGCTCGCGCTCGGACTTCGCCAGCGCGAGCTGTGAGCGTGCCTGAGCCAGCTGCGCCCGGGCCCTGTCACGCTCTGCCACGTACGGCCGCGGGTCGATGACGAACAACACATCACCTTTCTTCACTTCGTTACCGTCAGTGAAGTTGACCGAGGAGATGTAGCCCGAGACACGTGGCCGGACCTCCACTCGTTCCACGGCCTCGAAGCGCCCGGTGAATTCGTCGAACTCCGTCACCTTGCGCGAGATCGCAGCCGCTACCGTCACCTGTGGCAACGGCGCCGCCTGCTGCTGGGCTGCGACGTTCCGCGCGCAGGCGCTCACGAGCAGTGCGGTAGCCGCGGCAGCGGTGAGCAGTAAATAAGAGTGGCGCATACAAGACTCCCCGGGTGCGGTGGTCGACAATTACAAGGAGAGCCGCTGGGGCCCCCCCCACAGGCAGCAATTGTTGTGTGCGCAGCGTCGCGCCGAAATTGATCACACGGGCAACGCCGAACATTTCCACCGGCAGGTGTGCGCCTCTCTCGCATGGGCGAGTGCGCCTGCACGGGCGATACCCCCGGCAGCGGACTGCCAGGGCGCCCGGGGGCAGCCGTCTCGGGGAATCAAGGAGTTAGCGCAGCGCTTGCTTGACGAGCCGGGCTCGGGGCCGTTCTAATACGCGCCCCCCACCCGGCGGCCAGGTAGCTCAGTTGGTAGAGCAGCGGACTGAAAATCCGCGTGTCGGTGGTTCGATTCCGCCCCTGGCCACCACAAATTTCTTTAGCTCTTCACCACTTGCAATCGGGCTGTGCCGTGGAAGTCCGGTGGTTGTGCCGTATTCGTGCCGTGACTTTCCGTGTTGGCGGCGTAGGCCGCCAGATGTTCCGCGGCGAGATGCGCGTAACGTCGCACCATCCTCTCGGTCTCCCAACCCGCGAGCTCCTGAAGCGCGAAGAGCGGCGTTCCACCCTGCACGTGCCAGGAGGCCCAGGTGTGACGAAGGTCGTGCCAGCGGAAGTCTCCGACACCCGCTCGCGCGAGCGCCTTGTACCAGGCCGCTGTGCTGACCTGCTTGATCGGCTGCCCTTCGTACGTGAACACCCGGGTCGGATGCTTGCCCTGCTGCGCTCGCAGGACCTGCATCGCCGTGTCGTTGAGCGGCACAGCGATCGCGCGCCTCGCCTTCGCCTGGTCCGGATGAATCCACGCGAGCTGGCGTGAGAGATCGACCTGCTCCCAGGTGAGTCCCGTCACATTTGCCGCGCGTAGCCCCGTCGCCAGGGTGAAGGTCGCCATGTCGCGCAGGTGAGCCGGCAGCTCGCGCAACAGCGTCCGCGCCTGGTCCCGGCTCAGGAATCGGATGCGCCGTGTCGGCTCTTTGAGGAGCCGGACCGCCGGCGCGCGATCGAGCCATTCCCAGTCGCGAGCGCATTTGTGCAGGATCGCCCGAATCAGAGCGAGCGTTCGATTCACAGTCGCGTTGCTGCATCCTTCGGCTCGTTTTGCTTCGGTGATCGCATCGATCAATGCCCGATTGATACTCTCGAGTTCCCGATCGGCCAGATGGCGATCGAGCCAACGCAGCTTCTCTTTGTCGTCCTCGATCGTGGCCTTGTAGGCCTGCTCGCGGAGCCAACGAACCGCTGCATCCTGCCAGATGCGCCTTGGCCGGTCCCCAAGCTTCTGGATCCGCCAGACTTCGCTCTTCAGCTTGTCGTGCAGCTCCTGCGCCTGGGCCTTGTTGCCAGTCTTAGCAGATCGCCGTACTCGCTCGCCGCTCGGCGTGACGATGTCGATCCACCAGACCGAACCGCGCTTTCTAAGTGACATAGATCCTCCTGTGAGGTTGTCACTTGCAGCGCTTGCCGCCTCACAGGATACAGCGAGCGTACGAACTCAGCGAGATCGGTCTCGAGGAAGACCCAGCGTCGGCCGGTCTTGGCTCCCGGGATGAGGCCCCGTTTTGCGCGCGCACGGACCTCTTCTGGGTGCATGCGGAGGAATGCGGCGGCTTCGTTGAGATCGAAGGTCTTCACGCAAACTGTCTTTCGAGGCGATCTCATCATCGGCGAGCCTGCTGAAAAAGTCAGTCAAGGTATGCGCCGAGTTTCGGCAGAAACCTCGACGGCTACGAACGTCCCGCGTGGGCGTATTGGGCGGAGTTTCTGCCCAAACGGGGTAGATACTCGGACCGCTGCGCGCAACACGATGCGCCATACTGCTCACCGCCCGGGAGCGCGGCTCGACTTGAGCCTACAGACTGGGAGCCTCAAGGGCGCGCATCTTCGCCAGCTGGAGCCGATGCTTTAACTGACGTGGCCAGTGTCAAGACGCCTGTTTCCGACGTGCACGCCACCCGCGCCACTCTTGTGGTGCGCGGTCATCACGTCCTGCCCGACGAAATCCTGGCAGCCTTTGCCCGCGTACAGCCCGCCGTGGTGTTCGGTCTCCAAGAACAGAAAATGGACACGCAGCACGCTTGTCTCGTTTCACGCGTTGGGCGAGGTGCGGACTAGGGCAGGATAGCCTCGCGGCTGCTCTTGTTTAACACTCCCTGATCAATGGCTGCGCCTCCCTTCGTGGCTGCTCGTGTGACGCCTGAGATGAAGACACTTCTGCGCACACTCGCCGAGCGCGAGCACATCACGGAGTCCGCGCTTGTCCGGCAGCTCCTCCAGGTCATGCTCCGCAGGTCTGCGATGGAAGGGTTCCCGAAGCTTGATGCTCTCGAGAAGACGAGCCGAGATACTCGGCTCAGCATCCGCCTTGCACCCACGACCGGACACTCTTGTCGGCGAGGGCCACGGCGCGCGGTATGGCTTCGGCGACCTATGTCTCCGTTCTTGTCCGGTCGCATCTTCGTAGTCTGGCGCCCCTCCCTAGGGAGGAGCTCTCCGCACTGAAGCGATCCGTGGCGGAGCTGGGCGCTATTGGCCGGAACCTCAATCAAATCGCCAGGGCCGCCAATCAGGGCGCGAAGCCGACCGGACCTGGACGTGAGGATCTCAAGGCGATGCTGCGGGTCGCTGAGGGACTTCGCGACCACGTCAAAGCGCTAGTTCGGGCGAATCAGATCTCATGGGAGCAAGGGCGTGCCGAGACGACTCATTGAAGTCGGGGACGGAAAGCCGCTTCTGGAAGTCGCCAGCTACGCGCGTCGTGGTCCGGGTCGCCGGGACCCCCTGTCGCAAGAAGAGATAGAGCTGATTACACGCACCGTGCGTCGAACGCCTGAAGTCATGGTTAAAGTGCTCAGTCGGGGTGGGCAGGACCTCCGGGCGGTGGGCCGTCACATTGCATACCTCAGTCGGGGCGGGGAGGTGGACACCGAGACCGACGACGGTCAGCGGCTTTCGGGTAAAGGGGTGGAGAAAAAGTTACTCGAAGACTGGGACTTGGACGTAGAAGAGCATCGCGGCACCGCCGAAGTTGGATCTGGCTGGAGACGACCTCACCCGAAGCTTTCTCACAAACTCATGTTCTCTATGCCGGCGGGTACACCGCCGGACAGCGTGTTTACAGCGGTTAAGAACTTCGCTAGGGAGGAATTCGGGCTCAACCATCGATACGCGATGGTCCTACATTTATGTGGAGCTGTTGTTTATGTGGAGTAACCGCCGCATCCGGTCTTGGGATGCGATCAGCAGGGCAGTCACTCCACATAATTATCAGAGCCGTCGAAGCCACCGGGTTAGTTCCGTGCCGTGCCATCGAATCCGACCTGCGAGTGGCGGCCCGAGAAAGTCCGGGAAGACCTGGGAGAGCGCCTGACGCTTGAGATCAATATCGGCGCGTGCATAGCGCATTGTCGTTGTGACGCTGGCATGGCCGAGGATCTGACTGATGGTTCCGAAATCGATCCCGTCCTTTAACATGTGTACAGCGGTGGCATGACGAAGGGCGTGCGGGTGAATGCGCCGCCCTGATGCGGCAGATCGATAGTTCGGCAGGTGCTTTCGCAGCAGGTAGCGGACGCCGAACCGAGTCAGCGGCCTGCCGTTGCGGTTGCGGAACACCGGCGCTGCTGCAAGATCGGGTCCATCCGGCGGCTGCGCTGCGATGAGCTCCCGAAGCAGGTTGGCGGTTTGTGGCCACAATGGACAGAGGCGGACTCTGTCACCCTTTCCCTGCAGGCGAACCTGCTCGGGCGGGTCCAGTCGCAAGTCTCGGCGCCGAAGGTCGAGGACTTCCTGGACGCGCGCGCCGGTATTGCACATGAGGGCAAAGAGGACGTAATCACGCTGACCCGCTGGCGTGCGCCGATCGATGTGCTCCAGCAGTGCGCGGATGTCGCCGCTCTCAGGGTATTCGATTGGGACATGCTTGGCTCCGCGCTTGAACGGGATGTTCAGGATGCTCTGGACCATGCCGAGCTGCTCGGGAAGCTCGGCTCCCAAATGCCTTGCGAAGGTGTGTAACGCGGCGAGACGGGCGTTGCGCGTGGCGATCCCATTGTGGCGTTCGGCTTCAAGGTGTTCGAGAAAGCGTTCGATACTCTCGGCAGTGAAATCGGCGACGCGCAGGGACTCGAGCCGGCGCCCCGCATCGCGCGCGGCGAACTGTAACCATAGGACAATCGCGTCGCGATAGCTGCGCAGCGTGTGGGTGCTCATGCCTCGCTGTGCCGGCAAGTAATCCTCGAAGAAGGAGACGACGAGGCGGCCAAGTTCCGGGGAGCTCAGGCGCTTCATGACTGCTCTCCCAGGATCTCGTTGCCGAACCCTGCTTTGAAACGCGCCATCGCAAGGCTTGCAAGGGCCGGCACGAACGTGAGGTAGTGCATCGTCGAGGCGATGGAGACGTGTCCCATGTACATCGAAAGCTTTGGCAGCCAGCTCTGCGGGTCGCCCTGGGTGCGGTACGAGCGGATGAGGCTTTGGACGGCGAATGAGTGGCGCCTATGTCGCTGACGACATAGGCGCCACTATGTGCCGTCACGGACTATGTAGGGTGGGTCGGATCCGCTGACGGATTGCACGCGAGTCAATGCGGGCATCGCGGCGAGACCGAGGGCGCACACCCCACATAGTGCGCCGGGCTCACAGGCCATTGAGGAAGCTCAGTAGCTGATCGCCGGCTCGGAAGAGCGCAGGCCGGCCCGGGCGTGGCGCGGTTTTGGCGAGGGCCTGTTCCTTCATGGCGAGGGTGGCTTCGAGATACATCTGCGTAGTCTCGACCGATTCGTGACCCAACCAGAGGGCGATGACGGCGCGGTCGACGCCGGCCTGCAACATCTCGAGGGCCATGGTGTGCCGCAGGAGATGGACGGTGATGCGCTTACCTTTGAGTGAAGGGCATATCTGGGCGGCGCGCACAGCATGTTTGCTGAGCAGGTATTTGACGCCGTGGACAGTGAGTCTTCCTCCTTTGGCGTTCGGAAACAGCTGCCTTCCGTCGCCTCTTGCGGGTTCTCGCAACCAGGCCTTCAGCACCGCGGCGGTGGATTTGGCAAGCGGTGTGCAGCGCTCCTTACGGCCTTTGCCGATAACGCGCACGTGCGAGGTGGCACCGAGGACGAGGTCCTCTCGGGTGGCGGCGGTGATCTCAGACAGCCGCAATCCGGTTTGGACGGCCATGAGTATGAAGGCGTGGTCGCGCCTTCCAAACCAGCTGCGCCGATCGGGGGCGGCGAGGAGAGCATCGACTTCGGGGCGCGTGAGGAAGCGAACCAGGGTACGCGTGAAGCGTTTGCTGGGGATGGCGAGCACGCGCTGGATCTGTGCCGAGTGGGTCGGGAGCTCGAAAGCGGCGTAGCGGAAGAACGAATGGACGGCGGTGAGGCGCAGGTTACGGCTGCGAACGCTGATCCCCCGTTCCTTCTCGAGGTGATCGAGGAATGCGCACACCAGCGGTGCATCGATATCTTCAAACGTCAGGCTGACGGGAGCCTTATGCAGACGCTGTTGCGCGAACTTAAGGAACAGCCGGAAGGTATCTCGATAGGAACCGATCGTGTGAGGGCTGACACGGCGCTCTTGCATCAAGCGCTGCATGAAGAAACGCTCGAGAAGCGGCGCGAGGCTTACGGGGCTCATGGATGCTGCTCCCAGCGCCGCTCGAGGCGCGCCATGGCTTCGCGCATGAGCTCAGGAAACGCACTCAGGTACCAGTAGGTGTCACTCCAGTGCGCGTGCCCGAGGTAGGCTGAGAGCACGGGCAAACGATGCTCGGGGTCCACACCGCTGCGATACCACCGCAGCAGCGTGTGCGAGGCGAATCGATGCCGCAAGTCGTGCAGCCGCGGTCCGTGACGATCACACGGTGCGCGCAGTCCGACTTGGTGGGAGAGGCGATAGAAGATGCGACGGAGACATTTACCGTCCAAGCGGTTGCCGCGAGCCGACACGAACAGGTAGTCCGAGGGCGCACCGTTCACGAAGGCGCGCTGGCGTCGAGCAAGGTAGCGCGAGAGCACTCGGCAGGTAGAGGCATGCAGCGGGACCAAACGGTCCTTACCGAACTTGGCGTTGCGGACCGTGAGTACGCCCGCCTTGAGGTCGAGGTCCTGGAGCCTGAGGTTTTGCGCTTCACCGACGCGCATCCCCGAGACGCTGAGAAGTCCTAGCAGACAATAAAAGGTCCAGGGCTGCAGGCTGTGGTGCTGGAGTCGAAGTGCCGCGCGCAGCAAGTCGCGGATCTCACGGTTGGAATATAAGTACGGACGCGCTCGCTTCGGGCGATAGGGCAACAGGTCCGGCGGAGGTACCTGCGTGCGAGGATCGGTCGCGCTTCGATAGCGCGCGAAAATGCGCACGTAGCTCAGGCGCTGTGCCCAGGTAGCCGGTTGTGCGTCCGCCGGCTGTTTGGCCCAGGCAAGCGCGAGCGGCACGGTGATGTAGGAGGCGCGATATCGCTCCATGAAGGTAATGAAGTCGAACAGCTGCGCTGCGGGGCGCTGCAACTTAAAGCCCAGGCTCCGGCGCATGGCCAGGTACTCCCGAGCAGACTGTCGGAGCGTGTTCATCGCACACCTCCGGGCCACGGCAAGGCGAGTGTGCGCAGCGCACCGATATCCACCTTGGTGTAGATCTTGGTCGTCTCAGGACTGCGATGCCCGAGTAACTCACCGATCTCGCCCAAGGAGGCGCCCCGGCGCAGCATCTCCGTGGCCAATCCATGGCGAAACTGGTGAGCCCCGAGGGTGGGAGCGTCGATGCCAGTGCGAATGAGCGCGCGGCCAACGATGGTGTCAATCGAAGCCGGACCGCGCAGGCCACGCAACGGGGCTTTAGCGCGTAAGAATACGCGCCGACTATCGCTTCGTGGTCGACCGCGCCGCAGGTACGCGACGATCGCCTCTCCGACCTCCTGCGGCAATGGCAGTTGGCTGCGGCGGCCGCACTTGCCGTGAACGCTCAAGCGTCCGGCCTTCCAGGCTATATCCTCGAGCTCCAACGTGAGGACTTCGCTGGCACGTAAGCCCAAACGGGCGAGCAGCAGCAGGATCGCGTAGTCGCGCCGCCCGATGGCGGTACTACGATCGAACCGACTCAGTAGCTGGCGCACCTGATCCGAGCTGATTGCTCGGGGAATCGAGGGCGTGGACCAGTTCGCCACGCACGGGACCGCCGCGGCCAAATCCGTGTGAATCTCTCCGCGCAGCCGCGCATACCGTAGAAATGATCGCAGGGCGGTCGTCAGCAACTTGGCACGCTTGCGATGCAACTGTGGCGCGCGGCGCTGGACAAAGCCGATGATATCGTGGGCACGGAGACTCGCCAGCTTGACCGCACGATCGTCAAAGCGATCAGCGAGCAACTCACGGATGAACGGCACATAGTTGGTCAACGATGCCTGCGAAAGAGCGCGCTCCTCGCGCAGATATCGCTCGAATCCTTCGATGCATCGCCCGGCGGCAGTGAGCCTCCGGGCAGGCGGGCGCTCCGCGGCGCTCACGCCCTGGACACGGAGACACTCAAGAAACTGCTTCAGTGCAAGCTCTTCGCCTGGGCGGCTTCCCAGTTGCCGCGCGCGATGCTGTAGGTACTCAACACAGTGACGCGCACAGATGGCGCGGGCGTGCACTGCCTTGCCTCCCAGCCAATGACTGAAACCGGTCGCGAGCCGAATCCGCTCGCGCAGCGAAGGCAGCGCGTACCCCTGCCGCCGTACCCAGTCAGCAAATGGAGGAATGTAAGCAGCGACTGGTCCCTGCGGCGGCCGCCTCAGGACTACCCGTTCGGTGATGATGTACTTCATGGGGGCTCCTCCCGTGCATCCAGCAGACGGATAAGGAGCCGAGACTATGTCGCCGACGCCGGGCGCGCCTCGGGGAAAAAAGCGACCTCTCGCAGCGTTACCCTACATAGTCAGGGTCACGAGATAGTGGCGCAGATCGTGGAGGCGCGGGGCACGCCCTTGGTGGTCATGAACATCTGCAGCCTCGAATAGACGATCGATGAGGCGATGCAGCCCCGAGGCACTGTAGGGACGGATGCTCCCGCCATAGCGGTTGAAAAGGAACGGTCCGCGCTCAGGGGAGTCTTGGGCGAAGAGCGCGCGCTGCTTGAGATACCTGCGCACCTGCATCTGCGCCGTCTCGGACAGAGGTACGAGCCGGGACTTATGGAACTTCGCCTCTACAATCCGGACGACTGATCTGGTGTCTTCGAGGTCTTCGACCGTTAGTCGCAGAAGTTCTCCGCAGCGCAGTCCGCTCGTGTACAGGAGCACCGTCGCGATCCGTCCCACCGCAGCATGCAACGGAGAGTTATCTCTGCCTCGGAGCCTATCGGCCGCTGCCAGCATGCGCGCAATCTGCTCGGGTTCCACGATCACCGGCCGCGTGTAAGGCCGTCGCCGGACGATGCTGTCGGCACTCGGAACGAAGAACTGCGCCTGGGAGCGTGCTCGATAGAGGCAGAATCGACGCACCGCCTGCTCTTCCTTGCGGCGGGTGTTCGCATGCAGCCTCTGACGGCTGCGGCGCCAGCTCTCGTACAGCAGACCGTTCAGGTCCGGGGCACCCTGCTGCGCGAGATAGCGTCCGAGCTGCCTGAGAATGCGCTCCACCCCCTCGTACTCGACGCCCAGGGCTCGGCTGTAGAGGAGGTAGGCATCCACCTGCCGACCAAAGGCCTGCGGCCCGGCCTGCACGGGGCTCACGCGACACCCCGGATCGGGCCTGCGTGGCCTGGGACCGGCAGTGCGACCTCACGCAGGGCATCGGCTTGTAGCCGCAGATAGATGCTGGTGCTGACCAAGCTGCGGTGACCCATGAGATCGCCGATCGCCTTCATCCCGACGCCGCGTTGAAACAGGCGCTGCGCGAATGCGTGGCGCAGACAATGCGCCGAGTACTGCGAGATCGGCGCTCCACTGCGATCAGCGCGCATGCGAAACACTTGGCTCACCGCGGACTTGCTCATCGGACCAAGCGGTGCCGCGGCTCTAAGGAAGAGCCAGGGAAGCTCGGTCCGGGGTCGGGCTGCCTGCCGATAGTCGTCGAGGACGGCGAGGGTCTGATCGTGCAGAGGCACGACCAACGTGGAGTACGTCTTCGACTGCCAAACGGTGAGCGTGCGCGCCTTGCGGTCGACAGAACTGAGGGTGAGCCGCGCTACCTCCCCAGTGCGCAAGCCGTAGCAGGCCAGCAGATGAAGGATCGCATGATCGCGGCGACCGGTTCGGTCGGCGCGATCGACCGACTGCAGCAGGCGCTCTACAAGAGGCCACGGCATGGCTCGGGGCGGCATGTCGCGCCGAAAACGTCGGGGCAAGTCAATGAGGTCGAGCCGTTCCGACAGTAGACCCCGGTGATAGCAATCCAGTAGAAACGCTCTGATGCGCCGCACTGCGGCCAGCAGCGTTGTGCGCGCAAGTTCACGGCTGCGTGACTCAATATAGGACTCAAGGGATCTCGGCGTCAGCTGTCCCAGTGACTGACCTGGCCGAAGCATGTGCTGCAGAAAGTGCGAGACCGCATGGCGATACTCGGTCACAGTAGACGAGGCCAGCCCGCGTCGGCGCACCAATCGACCACAGAACTCCGCGACCAATGAGCACAGCGGGTCCTGTGCTGGCGTCTGATCGATCAATCGGCCGCTGGAGCGCAGGTACCCGGTGTATGTCGATGCGGTATGACAGCGCGTCCAGCGTCGGGCGAGCTTCGCGAAGGCACGTCCAAGTACGTCGGCTCGCAGCGCGACACCCGGCGCGGCGCCGATAGCGTGCAGGACATGCTGTACACGGCAGAGGTGCCGGCGAGCGTTCTTGTTCTGGTAACTGGTGGCAAGGAGCCACGCCGCAAACCGCTCGAGATCCTCTGCATACTGGTCCTGTTCGTACCGCGAATGAACTCGGACGAAGACTTGCTTGAGTGCTGACATCGGAATCTCCGGTTGATGATCATGACCGGAGATACCCTACGGCTGCGAAGCATCAGTTATGTGGAGAACCGACCCTGCGGGAGCCCTGCCGCTCGCTGCCTATCTCGGGTGCTCCACATAAATGACAGCTCCACATAAGTGCAGTTATGTGCAGATCCACATAACTACATACCGATGAGCCGCATCCTACCGCGTGGTCTGCTTTGGGATCGCGCCTACAAGAACATCGTGAGTCGGGCTCGGTCGCTGAAGGACCACCCGCCCAGGACATTCGCAAGCCTCTTGGGAATTGAGGGGTCGATCGCTGCGGACTACTTCCGCGTTTGGTCTTGCCTTTCTATCAAATGGAAACGATCGAAGACCTTCGACAGCATGCGTCCGGGATCGCTGTCATAAGTCGCAATCGGGGGCAGGCTGCCATCTCTTCAGCGGTGGTCCGCGCCTGAGCTCATCTACGAATTCTTCGGAGAAGGGAGCGAACACACCCTTTCGCGGCATGAAGGCCAGCGGGAAATTGAAAGGGTGGATCTGTTCTTGGTAAGGCCGGCCTTCGTTGAAGCGAGCCATCCAGTCCAAGAGCTTCGGGCTCGAAGCAGCGTAGCGGATTGCCGCCGGTCTTTTCAGTGTCGGGTCAATTCAGCCCGAGCGTGTTTGGAGGCGAATGACGATAACTCGGTAGGTGAGCGCAGCTCCCAGTGTGCCGAGGATCGACACAGCAACTATGAGCAGGATTTGTCTCACGATGTCATGGATGAGCCCCTGTGTGGCCGACCGTACCCCAGGCATGGCGCTGTTTAGCTGTTGTGTTAGTGCACTGAGTTGTTCTGTGGTAAGTGTTGCGGCCCGCAGCGCTTCGGTGTAGTTACGGATATCAAAGGGCTGGCCACTCGGTTGCGCCTGGGTCCTTGGAGGCGGGCTGCTGGAGGTGAACTGCGCGGTGAGTTTGTTCAGGTTCTGAAGCGTCGCGTTAAGGGCGTTGGCTGTCGCCGTCCCGGCCTCGAGCGTTGAGCGCAGGTTGCCGCTTAACTCGCCGATTGTGGCGCTCTGGCTCGTGATTTCCCGCGTGAGCTGACGCAGCAGTGCTTCGCGTTCCTTCTCGAGGATGGATGGCAGATCGCTGGCAAGAGTATTCGCGGCGCTGCCAATGAGCGCCACGCGTTGCATGCTCGCAAGCAGAGTCTTGGTTTCGGGTTGTATCGCCATTTGGTAGGGGAGACCTTCGGCCTGCAGATCTAAGAGGTTCGGCATGCGTTGAAAATAGAAGATCATTCGTTCAGCTAGGTGACGTGTCTGCGTGACTTCCTGAATGGCCGGGTCGAGTTCCGCGAAGGGATTGAAGCCCACGATCGAGTAAAGGGTGTCACCCTGGTGTTCCTCCTCCGGCTCGCCAGTTAACTTCTCCAATTCGGTGAAGTGAATGGCCGCGACCGAACGAGTCACGGGATTGCGGGCTCGCCAGCGGTTGATAATGTCGTGCAGTTGCGCGGTTTGCGCATCGCTCAACAGGGGATCGGACAACTTCCAGGCGCTTTCCTCCAGCTCATGGTGCGTCTTCCGCAGATACTCGGCGCGCTCGTCATGAGTCGTCACATCGTCGATGACCATGCGGCTCAAAGTCGCCAGCACCACGATATCAAGGGTGTTAAGCCCAGGATTGGGACCAACCGCATCGATGTAGACGCTTTGGCATTGATTTATTTTCCACCTCTGCGCCTGCAGCCGCTCCTCGGGAGTCTGCGCAGTGGCCTGGAAACGATTGGCTCCATCGACGACGCGAGTGCAGTACTCGTCGGAGAAGCGCATCACAGTGAGCTGCAATCGTGTCAGATTTCTGGCCCGCTCCTGCGAGTGTTGGTAGGCAGGGGTCATCTCTTTCACCGTCGTGCAGCCGACAAGCAAGCAGGCCATTAAGACGCAAAGGGCGAAGAGCAACTTTTTCATGTTGACTCCAACAGTGGCTCGGTTTGTTGGAACAGTCGGTCAGGCCCTCTCGGTGTGCACAATCCGTCATGGAGGTTTCTTCGCGCCTTGCGGAGGGTCGCTTAGAAATAGCGCGTGCAATGGCTCAGTCACTAGGGGCCACCTCTGACCTGATGCGGTGGAGGTCCTGTCACCGCCTCCGTAGGCGGCAGCTTAGGCATTATGGCCCGCCGTGTACAAGCGGGCCTCCCGCGTACCGTGGGTTGCACACGTGCGTGCGCCGAGCCACATGTAGAGCGCTGCGAAAGCGTCATCTACACCAAGCACAGGAGGCAGACCATGGATGAGACTATCACGGGCTTCGTCGGGCTTGATGTGCATGCCGAGTCTTTGGCGATCGGGGTTGCGGAGTCAGGGCGCTGCGCCGCGCTTTGTGGGCACGGTGGGTCCCAAGTTCTCCGAGCTGAGCAAAGCTCTGGCCAAACTAGGCGATGCCTCAAAGCTGTCGATCGTCTACGAGGCAGGACCGTGCGGATACGCGCTGGCTCGGGCTTAAGCGCGCCAGGCACCGGTGTGAGGTGGTGGCGCCTTCGAAGATGCCACGTCGGCCGGGCGAGCGGGTCAAGACCAACCGACGCGATGCGCTGACCTTGGCACGCCTTGCCCGCGCCGGAGAATTGACCTTCGTCGGGCGACCGGAAACTGATCGGCGTTCACTGCATCGGCGACATTGCCTCAGAGATAGTCGGCATCGGCCAGATGGTGATCCGCTGCGGCCGCTACAGTGAACACCAATCGCTAATATGTCGCTCAACACTCCCACCTACAGCTATGCGTACAAGTACGCCGCGTTCGACGGTTTGCGCCGCCTAGCGGCCGCCAGAGCAACGACGGCTGTAGTGTCTGTGGGCGATGGCAGCGCAGGCGCAGAACCGCGGCGTCTACCCGCTCGGCCTGAGTGCCATCAATTCCGGCGTCAGCGGTGAGCCTGGACTCACGTACAACAACGCCTTCCTGTTTTACTCGCGTAGCGAGCAGAAGGGAGCCAACGGCGAGGTTCTCGCCACGGGACAACAATCGGTCCTGCTGGACATGAACACCCTTCTTTGGGCGAGCACGGGCCAAATAGCGATGCTGGGGGTGCCCGATTTTCGTCCGCGGTGACGATACCGATCGCCAATAACTCACTGAGCTCGAGTGCCCAGGGCGCTATCAGTGGCGGCGGCGGATTCGGGGACTTTTACCTTCAACCTGTCATTCTCTGGTGGCGCACGGTGCGCGTCGACATTCGTGGCATCTTCGGCTTCCTGGCACCGACCGGAAAATTCAACGCCGGTGCGACTGACATCGTCGGCAACGGCTACTGGACGCCGGTGTTGGCCTCGGGCCAAACGTTCCTTATCCGAGGATAAGGCAACGACGCTCTCCGCCTTCGAGATGTACGAATTTCACAGTACTCAATCGGGCACACACATTCATCCGGGCGAGACGTTTGACCTGGACTATTCGCTAATGCGGGCATTCACTTTCTCGGACTCTCGACTACAAGTTGGATTAATCGGCTACGGTGCATGGCAGACGACAGCGAAGACGGGGCCACAGATCACGCCGGCAGAAGAGGCGCAGCGCTACAGGGTCAATGCCCTCGGCGCCGGCGCGAATTTCGTGTTACCGGCTCGGAAAGTGACTCTGAGTTTCAAGTACTTTGACGAGTTCTCAAACCAGTGGACTTACCAAGGCTACTCACTTCAGATTTCAGCCGGGGTTAGCTTCTAGGCGTCTCTGTGCCAGCAGACTCACGTTGCCGGTTTACGATCGATCCAGCTTACCCGAGGACTTTTTAGAGAAATATCTGGGTAAGAAGAAAGCCCTTGCAGAGACAACGACTTGGTAGCGTATCGAACGCAGCCGGTAGAGAAACGGTAGAGGCCGCCCGTTACTCCAGCGATGTATCGGTGGATTCCGGCTCGGTCTGACCCAGGCGTACCTCAGTCGCACCCAGTGTGGTAGCCACGCTTAGAGCCCACTCGATCCATTCGGCAAGCTCACCGGTCGCCGGGTGACCGTCGCGGCGGCCGTCGCACGAGGCGGTAGCTTCGTGTGCTGACGGCTTAAAACGTTACCACCCGATCGCCGAGGTCCGCAAGGCCGGACGGTCCCGCGGATCCGAAAAGGAGTCCGGTGAGCGTTGATCCCCTACCGCATACTCGTAACCCTTAGGGAAGGGGTTGTCTTCCTCGTCAACGCAACTCCGCGCTTCTCGAGGCCGGTACTCAGCTTAAGACCACATAGAAAAGTGGCCGCCAGCTTCTTCTGGCGGCCAAGTCTATTGGCGGAACAGTGTTCTTATGAGTCGAGCTTCTGGCCTAAAAATTCCTTGGCTTTGGCCACTTCGTTGTCCCACTTACCAAGCTGCTCTGGATCCAGAAACTTAGCAACGCGGTCATGAATCTCGCTACGATGCTCCTTCACTTTGGAAACTATCTCTGCTTTGGTTGTGTTGGGGTGCGACTTCAGGTATTCCCCAACCCTTTCACGTCCGTCGGCAAGAGCAGTTTGAAGTTTCTCCTTCTGCTCCTCACTTAAGTCGAGGTCGACAGCGAAACGCTTCAGTTCCGTTGCAACCTGCTCGCGTTGCTCAGCTGTCATAGTCATAGCGAGTCTCCTTGTGTGTTACAGCCACGCCCACCGCGAACCGGCTTCGCGTTCGACCGGTCGCGGCTCGAAAAATTTCGCCCGTACAAGGCTGCGCGGCGCATCGCGATGATTACCTCGGCTCTCCAGCCCGCGCTCCTGAAGGCGCGGTCGCCGGGCAAAAGTGCGAAGCGTGACACTGCGCAGCTTCTGCCACTGACACATTGGTCGCCAGGCATTCGCGGAGGCGACGCCCACCGCACACCTCCGCTGGCGCAAGCCGGGAGCGGGTGAAGGCTAGCGTTGCGTCGAGTCGCCGCTCACGAGCGGTTGTCAGGCCCACCGTGGCCGGAGGGAACAACCCTCCGGCCGTTGCTGCAGCGGCATGTTCCTTCTACGCGATCCGTGCGATCGTCATGCCTCCTCTTCGCTTCTTTCGCGCAGCAGATGCGCGACCAACATGCGGCGCGCGCGCCCCCGCCGCATCGCACGCTTTCCCATAAGCAGCCGTGCGAGCTGGTGCTCGCCGCCGCCCTCGCCGTACTCATCCTCACCCTCATCCTCTTCTTCCCCGGCTTCACCTCTCTCGCGTAGCAGGTGCGCCAGCAGCATGCGACGCGCGCGTGCACGACGCATCACGCGCTTCCCCATAAGCAGCCGCGCGAGCCGGTGCTCACCACCGCCACCCTCCTCACCGTACTCATCCTCACCCTCATCCTCTTCTTCCCCGGCTTCACCTCTCTCGCGTAGCACGTGCGCGAGGAGCATGCGCCGCACGCGTCTGCGACGCAGAATGCGACTGCCAATCAGCAGCCGTGCGAGCCGGTGCTCACCACCGCCACCCTCCTCGCCGTACTCATCCTCACCCTCATCCTCTTCTTCCCCGGCTTCACCTCTCTCGCGTAGCACGTGCGCGAGGAGCATGCGCCGCACGCGTCTGCGGCGCAGAATGCGACTGCCAATCAGTAGCCGCACGAGCTTGTGCTCACCACCGCCACCTTCCTCGCCGTACTCATCCTCGCCCTCATCCTCTTCTTCCCCGGCTTCACCTCTCTCACGAAGCAGATGCGCAATGAGCAGATTGCGCAAACGTCGACGCCGCAGCAGCCGGCTGCCGATCAATAGGCGTGCGATTTTCCGCTCTGATTTCTCGCCCTCATCACCCTCTTCGGCCTCAAAGTCGTTGCCCTCCCCCTCAGCTCGCTCCCCGATAAGGTGAGCGAGAAGCGCACGGCTCATGCGTTGGCGACGGCGCATCTTGCCACCCGCTGCCAGCTTCAGCAGATCCTCATTTTCGAGCGTAGTGCTCATAAGAAGCTCCTTCTGATTACCATCTGCCCTTTTGTCAACTTCTCAAATTGAGTTACCGCGTGGACCGAATTACACGCCGGCCGCGGGGCCGCCTGTGGGAGTTGGTGGAGAGGGTTTTGTAGATCGTTGAATCAACGTTCCCAGGAGGACCCGGTTCACGGCTTCCCGCTGCAGCAAGCGCTTGGCCCGACTATGCTCGATGAGCGGCGTCACCAACAGATGGCGCAGCTCCGCGTCCTTTTCAGACTCCTCGGCGTCACTTCGACCGCTCTCTCCTCCGAGTATGCAGTCGATACCGGCTTCAAATGCTTCTTCGAGAGCCTCTTCGAGCTTCTGGCTTCCTTGTTGTGCGAGACTCGCCATCTCCTCATCAGAGATCGCGTGGCTGGCACCACTTGCGTCGACGGTCTCACACTTCACGACTTGCGCCGTATTAGCATCGATAGTGAAAGTGAAGAACTTACCTCGAGGCTGGTTATCCTCGGCCATCTGTTGCTCCTTCGGCGAAGCTTCGTTCGGATTTGAAGTCTTTTGTCTTACAGCCTTGTGACGAGCGCCTACGGTCATGCTCACATCAAGCTCCTTTCCAGACACATTCGATGTAGCGAGTTGTCTCTGCGCGCATGGTGAATTCGCCACGCCCGGGCAGGGCGCGAACCTATCGCACGAGGCACAAACCGTATATAGCCCTTTGGTCCAATCTCTGTTGCAGCGGCCTAGACGCAGTTTGGAAAAATTATGTGCGCATGAGCGTCGTCAGCAGCTTTGCGGCATTCGCGACTGCTCGCCCTTGCCAACCTATCGCATCGCACAACCGCAAACGCTGCCCGTAACACCCGATTTAGGCTGCGACTTCTCTGTGCACGAGAACTTGGCGAACACGAGGCTTAGAGAGGTGTGCGTGTTCGACGTCCAGTTCTGTGCAGCTGATGTGAACTTTCAGGCCGGGCAGTGTCGACACTGAGGTCAAGTTCGCGACGGAACTCGCGTTGGTAGGCAACACGCGCCTCATGTCCTTACACAGTGAGGCGCGCACAGTCAGTGACTGACGGTCGGTGTCGCGGTTATCGGAGGTAGGCTTTGGACTGGCACCGCACTTTGCTTTACGCCTTCCATTGCGGCGACGAGATCCTTGCACCCCGCTCCCCACCGCGAAACGGTCTTCAACGCCTGCGTAAAGGCGATGTCCACCGGATGGACGCGATCGGCGGTAAGAACGAAGACAGCACCAGCAAGAGGTGTGGGCACCGAAGGCA
>Ga0318533_10000238_pt1 | contig 20564 bp, 18 predicted proteins | sample GRESIP053b4f27_FD_203675 | JGI IMG/M metagenome (GOLD analysis project Ga0318533, IMG submission 203675) | Tropical soil microbial communities from Luquillo Experimental Forest, Puerto Rico - GRE.SIPMG.053b4f27 | ecosystem: Environmental > Terrestrial > Soil > Tropical forest > Bulk soil...
CATGGTCGCTTAGCCGAGCGTGACGCCCTGCTCATCATGATGGTCCACCGCCACGGCATCCGTGCTTCCGAACTCAGCCCGATAGGCAGAAAACCCTATCATCACCATCGAGTGCGAAAGCTATCGGCTTAAGGATAAGCGCAAGGCTGGTCTGCTACTGAAACCCGCCAAAGCCCCAAACAATGAGTGACCGCACCCGCCCGCAGCTGGCGATAAAAAATCGGAGCGATGGGTCATTTTACCTCGATGACTCGCCTCCAAAGTGGGCAGAATTCAACTGACGTTGACACAGGTGGCCAAGCTCGAAGAGCGCAAGCTCAAGCGCCGCCGAGTAAGCACCCGTAAAGGGCATGGCACAGATAGAGCAGCGCCAGGACAACCACCCAATGGGCGACGAGGCCGTGTGGTTGATCGGCGCCCCTCTGCCATGCTGCACAAATCCTCCAGCACAGCGCCTTCCGCAACAGGATGCGTTCGTTATAGATACTTTTTTCGATGAAGCATGATAGTGACGGCTCATGGCGCCATGACCGTGATTTGAGCACCAATGAATGGTGTAAGCCGCGCGCTCACGTAACCGAACTCAGGCGTGGAAAAGGCTCGCGGCGCCGTCCGCTGCAAATCCATCACCGGAGCTATCAGCACTTCAACCGCACCGGGCGGCGCTTTCCAGACCGTCCCCTGCCACCTCCGCACAGGCGGGCCGTGGTCGTCAGGCTGCTCGTGCTCGCTGCGCTGCTCGCCGTCGCCTACACCCTCGCGCCGCGCTAAGTCATCCGTCTCCTCGGTGAGAGCCGGCTCGTCCTCATCTGCCGAGTCGCGAGGCCGACCGCCCGTGGCTTTACGCTGCGTCCTTGATATCCCTCTGCGGCACCTGGGCAAGTAGCGCTTTCGGATCGTATGCCACACCGCCACGATAAACGGTCTTCAGTTTGCGCAGTTCGCGTACGTCGCTGATGGGATCGCCGTCGACAATCAGCAAATCGGCATAACGCCCAGGGGCAATGCTGCCGAGATTATCCTGTTGGCGCAGATACCGTGCAGCCACCGACGTCACCGCTTTGATCGCCGCCATCGAGCCGAGCGCTTCGGCCAACAATTCAACTTCGCGCAACAGGGCAAAGCCCGGCGGCGGGTAGGACAAGCCGCCGCAGTCCGTGCCCCCAACTACCAGACCCCCGGCTTCGTGGAGCGAGCGAGTTACCAGCTGATGCTTTTCGAGAGCCCTGGCGCCGCTTGCGGTCTCGGCCACGGGATTGCCGACGTCCCAGTCGGGGCGCTCTCCCATATGGGCGACCATCTGCTTTTGGCGTTCGAGCGCCATTGGCGGGATGAGCTTGCGGTCGGGATCGCGTTGCGCCGCATCGCTCCCGAACTTGGCCAGCCACAGCAGGTCGAGGGTCGTACCCATGTTGACCTGCTTGTCGACCATTGCCCCCATCCAGCTTCGCGCCCCATCCGCTTTCAAATCTGCCTCCTCCCAACCCTTGATGAGCCGCGGGAAGAATTTCGGATCCAGCATTGAGGCCCCAGAGCCAAACTGCTGGCTGACCGCGCAGAACTCGTTGTAGGGCGAGATCAGAACATGTTCGAGGCCGTCAATCCCGGCGTGAATCGCGTCAAGCGAATGGGTATAGCCAAGATGCGCCGTCACCGGGACACGCTTGTCCACATACTTGATGACAGCCCGGGCCGTGTCGGGCGGCATCGAAAAGTAGATCTTGATCCCGTCGACGCCAGCCTTCAGGAGGCCGCCGATTTTCTCGGGGACCGCATCGACAGATGGTACACTGTCGAGCATTCCGGCGAACGGACCGCTAAGGCTTTGGTCGGTTCCGTCGAGCAGCGGACCAAGCACAAAGAGCCGCGGGCCGAGTTGCGCGCCGCTGTTCAGATTGGCCCGGAGCTGGAGCACCTTCTCCAGCTTGCCGCCCACGTCGCGGGCAGTCGTCACACCGGCAGCGAGGAACAACGGCAGGCATTCCTGATCCATCATGGTGGCGTGCACGTGAGTATCGATCAGACCGGGCAGTACGGTTTGTCCCTTTAAATCGATAACCGTGGCGTCGCCCCGGGCGGGGATGTCCGCGCCGCCGACGGTGCTGATTCGCTCACCCTCGACGACGATCGAAATACCATCCCTGGGTCGAGCGGCAATGCCGTCGATCAGCCGCGCGTTTCTAAAAACAATGCTCGCCATAGCGTTCACCTTCCCTGCCTGACCATGTTCGCTTCAGGCGTGGCAGCCAAGTTTAAACGAGCTGCGGAGTTTTGCCATCGCACCAATGCTACCGAGGTTTCCCGCTCCTCGACCAGCGCACCAGGCGCCACGGCACAATGATTTCTCAGGAACTGCATCGAGCCGGGCGATCCGCCCTACCCTTTCGGTCCGGTCAAATTTCTGGTTGTCCTAGAAGCACCTCCTGTAACTTCACCGAGTAGTTCTCGAAGCCGATTTTTGAGACTCATTTCGGCGGGCGTCCGGCCTTGCGATTCGAGCCAGCGTTCGAAATCCTGGATGCGAACCATGTGCTGAACTTGCGGGTGCATCACTGCAACTGAAATCGTCGTTCGACCGCGGCCGACTTCGTTGATCCAATCGTTCTCACGAAACACACGGAAGCCTTGAGCCACAGCTTCGTAAAGCGAGTCCGCCGTGACTTCAACGACGTGCTCAACTCCGCTGGGGTCGCAGTACGATACCCTGCACTTGCGAAGACCCATCATCCGATGGAGTATCAGATTCGCCGTTTATTCGCCAGCGTCTTAATCATCTCTTCGCTTGGCCAAAGCGACGCGGCGGGGTTCTTTTCTTCTTCTGCTGTCTGCTTTTGATTGTGAAATCTATTCCGGCCCGCGCTTGAGCGACGCTGCTCGCGATGGCGCGGTGCGACGGATGTTCACTGAAAGCACAAGGTTAGGTGCGCACAGCGCTTCGGCGTTAGGGCTCAGTTGTTTCGGGCGCGGGCCTGCCACATTAAGGCAAGGACTCAGGATTATCGATCTGGGTTAAGAGAGTTAAAGATCTGTTAAGATCGCGCGCGCGTGTTAAGGGGACGAAAATGTCCGAAAACGGCGCAGTTTGATTGAGGAATTTGTTCGGGTTGGTCCCTGATGTCCCGAAGGCTGCGGCCCCTGAAATCCCGATAGTTCTGCCCCTGAAATCCCGAATATCGGTCCTTAAAGTCCCGAATCATCGTGTGATTCGGCCCCTGATGTCCCGATAGTGGCAAGGTGCCGGGCCAGGGCCTCGCCATCCTTGGTATAGAATAGGGCGCGGTCAGTCTCCTGTTCGTAGCGAACGCGGTAATCCGGCAGGGCATCATTGCCGGCTGCCCGTTTCAGTAGCTCACGAAATTTCTTGAGCGTGGCCTGGCTGCCGCTCTTTTTATGGAGAATATCCACGCTCACTGCCCATTTAGCTTGCCGGCCGCAGTGCTTGCGGGCCAGTTCATAGAGCCGTCGTTCAAGCCCGCCATCGAGGCGAAAATAGTCGCGATTAAGGGTCAGGATCTCGCGCGCGATGATGGCATTGAAGAGCCATTCGTTAAGCGTAATTTCGACCGCGCTCATCCGTCCGCTGGCTTGAAACCGTTCGATGATTTGCCAATTGTCGACCAGGCCAAAGCCGGCGCGCTGCCGCTTGCCGTTGGTCTCGATATCCGTATTGATTACGGTTCCCTTGAGCCGGTTCAGCGCGGCAGCGAGCAGATCGTAGTCGCGACCGCCGGTATGACGGTTGGTCGTGACGAGAAAATCGTATGCCCTGAGGCGAACCGTCCGGCTGACCTCACGTCCCTGGTTCAGACCTTCCGTCAGAACGCTTACACAGTAGAGCAGGATGTCTTTATCCCAAATCGTCGCGCGCCCATAGGCACTAGGCGCCACTGTGACGTGGATTCCGTTGTGTTCGTAATGGCGTACCTTCCGGTCCGGCGTCTTCGACAGGCTGAATATGGGGTGCTCCATGCTGTGCCGATCGTCCTTAAGCGCCCAGTCGAGAATATCGGCAATGAAGAAATCCCGGACCGGATGACGATCGGGCACTAAGGGCGGGCGAGCGCCCTGCCCTGCCCTATCCTTCTCGCCGGCGTTCGTTATCTTGTTGCCGAATCGCGTGAGGATATCTTCGAGCTTTTCCACCACACCACCACTCCTCCAACCGGCCGAGCAGCAACTGCGCTGGCCGGATCCGACATATGTCAGGGCTGAAGTTGCGCACTACTCCTCTTCGCTCTCGTCGACCACCATCACCCCTACGACCTCTCCCGGAGTCTCGCTCATTTCATCCTGACGTCTTGGCCCCTGTTCGCCTGCCGCGGTCACCGAGGCCAGCAGTACGGCTGCGGCCTCATTTAAGCGGTCGGCCGCTTCTGCGAGCCTCTCGGTGCTTTGTGCAAGCCGGTCCAGGATAGGGAGCAGTTGCACCTCGACCCGGCGTTGGCTCCCTCGGGGCTTCGCTGATTTTTTCGGTGCGCTCGGTTTTTTTGCGAGCATTCTGGAACTGCCGGACTTAGTCGCCTTTTTCATGTATCCCCCTAGGCGGTAATCGCCTCCGCTTTTGGCTTGTCCTTGCCCTTGAGTTCCGGCTTGCGCCAGAACAGCTCGCCAGCGGTCCGCCGCCCCCTCCCGCCCATTTCAAAGCTGAGGTGCACCACGGTGCGGTCGCCCCGATTTTTGCCTAGGCCGGTAACAACACCGGGACGCCATCCGTAGTCGCCGAACGGCGCCCAGACTGTCGAGCCCAAACTGAGCATTCTCCATGGCGCACGGCGCGGTTCGATGTTCGTCGCTTCCATCCCACCCTCCCCTTCAATTTCCCAGTTTCATTTGTGAACCGCACGCGCAAGTCGGCAGCCCGATATCAATCCACTGCTGCGTGGTCCGAATCGTATATCCACAGGCGCCGCAAATGACCTTGAGCAGCCGCGTGCCCTGCTTTTTTCGGCCGCGCTTGTCGATTGCCGCATGCGGATAGGGCCCGAGGTTCACGAGTAGCCCGTTTAAACGCGCTGTCAGGTCCGGCGTCGCCGGCGTGGTCGTCCAGGGCGCCTTGAACCCGATCGACTTCGCGATTTTGACGAATGCGCCCTTATGGCCGACATTAGGGCCCGCGGCCACGTGGATGAGCTCGTGCGCCAGGGTCTCCAGCACTTCGATCGGGTCCTGTAGAGCCGGCGAGATGAACAGGTTATGGCTCTGCCGATCGGTTGAGTGCTCCGGATACCAACACTCCCCTACCCTTCTGGATGTCCGGGCAACCGCCGCCTTGTGCGGCCACCCACAACTTACCCGACAGCGATGTCCGGCGAGCTGCGGGATGAGGCTATCGCGAATCATTGCCGCCGCATGCTCCAGCCACTGTTCGCGGGTCTGCACGTATTCCAGTGCGAGCGTCCGGTAGCTGATTTGCAGCGTACTATTCATGCATAGAGAGTATGACGTATATATGTATAGATGTCAATGCATCCATACGTCCACAGGTGTGCGATTGCAGTAAACGATTTAGCTCTCATCGAGCAGCGGCAGGCCTTGGCGTTGCCGCCTTTCTTGCAGCCAGCCGATAATCATCTGCGTGATATTGGTTTGCTCGTTGAGCGCCTGCTCGTGGAGGGCGCGCCAAATGTGCGGCTTCAATCGCAGTGTCAGCCCGACCGTCTCCCCTGCCCCGCGAGTTTTCCGTTTACGTTGCGGCTCTCGCGCGGCTTCCTTCCCAATAATGTTGCTGATACCCGTGCCAGCTTTTCGTCTCATAACTGTTTGCTGATCCACTTCCATAGCGTTTTGATCTCCTCCGCCGCCCTGCCCTCTTCCTCAAATTCTGTTACCGCTAATCCACTCGACAATGCCCGCGCGAAAGCCGTTCGGTGTGCGAGCATTGTGGGTGCGACCGTGTGTCCCTGGGCTGTCAGCGCTTCTCGGACCTCCGCGACTTCGAGGCCGCGGGGATTTACCGCGTTGAACACGACGACGAACGGACGCCCCACCGCCTGCGCCATCTTGAATGCAACCTCGGACGCGAGTAGGTCCGGCATAGTGCAATGCAATGGGATGACGATCAGGTCGGCTAGCGCAGCGAGGCGGCCAATGTCACCCTCGGCCCGAGGCGGCGTATCGACAATTACCAGGTCGCATTTGCCATTAGACGCGATGCTCTTGCCGGCCTCATAGGCACGGGCGGCTATGACGTGCGGCTCGCTCGCTTCGCGGTAGCGTGCCCATGCCATCGTTGTTGCTTGCGGGTCCGTGTCGAGCAGCATCACACGGTGTCCGGCTTGATAAGCGGCGACCGCGAGATGGATCGCGACCGTTGACTTGCCCGTCCCGCCCTTCATCCCCAACAACACCACCACACTAGGGCTTTTCATATTCTAGACATATATCACGGTTGAGGTATGCATGTATATATCTATAGACGCGTGTCCATAAGGCACATCGGTAGCGCAGACCCTCGGGGCGGGTAGGGTACCTCTGGGATCGAGCAGCTGCCGACCGGCGATCCGTCAATCTATGATGGCGGCCTTCATCCGGAGCTCAGACATCATCGGACGCCACAGGATATAACGGTCGACCTGTGTATATATATACCGATGGAGGTATGGATATATGGATAAACAGAGATCGATGATCGAGCGTACAAGAAGTGACGGAAGGGTAGGGTGATCCGCGGCGGACTGGGAAAAATGCTGGGGGGCGAATGAGCGCCACAGGTAGCTGAACCTGACATTGGATGCTCGGAAGCAACTGGGATTGTGTTAAGGCAAACGGCAAAGTGATAATCGCGTCCATCTAGGTGCGTGCGTTAACGCGAGCTCAGCGCGATTCCTTCCGCTAATGCTAAATGTAAATGTTTATGGCTGCTGAGGCCCTCGTAGGCGCGGGCACGACGTGCGGTGCGCTGGCTTCGACGGTACCGTGCCCCTGCCATCGTTGTTGCTTGCGGGTCTGTATCGAGAACGGTCAACGGTGTTTCTGGTAAGCGGCAACCGCAAGATGAATGGCGACCGTCGATTTGGCCGTCGCACCCTTCATCCCAACAACACCAGACAGTAGAGCTCTTGATAACCGCAATTACAGCGGTGTATCTGTGTATGTATCTATGGATGTATGCTACCTGTGTTTTAGGGCAGCTCACATTTGGAGACCAGGGTGTGAGAGGGGAGGGCGGGTGTACTAACCTGACTAGCGCCAAGGCAGTGTCCGTAATCGTTGGAATACTGTAGAAGTGGACCCAGTATTCCACCAGGGGGTGTACGGATATAGCTGTAGATCTGCGTATGTATGTATTGATACAGCAATGGACGTATGTACCTTGGGCCAACCGTGCGTTGTGTGCGAGGATTGTCGTTTGCCAAAAGTTCATTCTTGCTCACGAATTAGTGCCACGATCGGAGATGGTCGACCTTAGCGGAGAACACCACCGCAACAAGTGTGGGGGTATATGCGTTGCTCAAAATGTGGCAGCGATAACCGGCAAGGGCGCAAATTCTGTACGAGTTGCCGGACACCCCTGGTTGCCGCCTGCCCAAGGTGCGGCGCATCAATCCAGCCGGACGAAAGATTCTGCGGTGAATGCGGCAACGCCCTAGGTGATGTCGCGCCGGCAGCTGCACCTGGTGTTACCGCACCCGTAGCGGTGTCGGCTGGCGGAGAACGGCGCCATCTAACGGTACTCTTCTGTGACTTGGTGGGCTCGACCGAGCTCGCTGCTCGACTCGACCCCGAAGAATGGCGTGAGATGGTTGCTGCCTATCATCACGCCGCGGCCGAGGCGATCACTCGATTCGGCGGGCACGTCGCCAAGTATCTCGGCGATGGTGTCATGGCCTATTTCGGCTGGCCCGAGGCCCACGACAATGACGGCGAGCGCGCCGCACGCGCCGGTCTCGCGCTGCTCGAAGTAATTGCAAAGCTTAACGCGGATAGCCCCTTTTCCTCACCCATGTCGAAAGATGGGGGGGACAAACCCAAACTGGCGGCGCGCGTAGGCATTGATTCAGGTGGGGTGGTGGTCGGTGCTGGCGCGAGCAAAGATACCGACGTATTCGGCGAGACCCCGAATATCGCGGCGCGGCTCCAGGCAACTGCTACACCCGGGACAGTACTGATAACCGCCGCGACGCACCGCTTGATCTCGGGACTGTTCGTGGTCGAAGCACTAGGGCCGCGCACGCTCAAAGGAATTGCGACTCCCCTGGAAGTCTTCCAGGTGGTGCGTCCGACCGGGGTGCGCGGCAGGCTCGCTGCCGCGCGCAGCCTTACACCATTGGTGGGGCGCGAGGAGGAGTTGCGGCTTTTGCTGAGCCGCTGGCAGCGTGCGCGTGAGGGCGAAGGCCAGCTCGCGCTGGTGGTCGGCGAGGCTGGCATCGGTAAGTCGCGCCTGGTGGCAGAATTCCATGACCGCATCCGCGACACTCCGCATATCTGGATGGAGAGCGCGGGCGAACAGTTTTTCGAGAACTCCCCGTTTCATGCACTGACCGAAATGCTCTCGCAGTGGCTGCAACTGCAGGGCGCCAACGACAGCGAAGAGCAACTGGAACGGTTGGAACGGGCGCTGGCGTCGGCGGGACTGAAGCTGGACGAGGCCGTGCCGCTGGTCGCTGAGTTGCTGCAAATCCCGGTGGGCGAGCGTTATCCCGCTCTGACGATGGTGCCCGAACAAAAGCGCCGCCGCCTGTTTGCCGTGCTGATGGGATCGGTATTCGGGGCAGCGCGGCTGCAACCGCTGGTGATGGTGGTGGAGGATCTCCATTGGCTCGATCCCTCGACCCTCGAATTGCAGCAACTGCTGGCTGAGCAGGGGGCGACGGTGCCCCTGATGCTGCTGTATACAGCACGGCCGGAGTTTCGAGCGCCGTGGCCAATGCGGGCGCATCATGCGCAAATCACACTCAACCGGCTGAGCGCGCGTGACGTGCGCGAGATGGTCGCCCTGGTGGCTACGCGCAACGCGCTCGCCAGTGAGAGCGTAGAAGCGGTGGTCGAGCGCACCGGCGGTGTGCCGCTGTTCGTCGAGGAGTTGACGCGAGCGGTGCTGGAGAGCGGCGGCGCGAAGTTAGCCGGCCGCGAAATTCCGGTGACCTTGCACGACTCGTTGATGGCGCGGCTGGATCGGCTGGGGCCGGCCAAGGAAGTCATCCAGGTAAGCGCGGTAATCGGCGGTGAATTTTCTTACGAATTGCTGCGCGCGGTCCATCCGGTAGCCGAACCGGATCTCCAGGCGGCGCTGGGCAAGCTGACCGACGCGGAGCTGCTTTACGTGCGCGGCATCGCACCGGACACCATCTACCAGTTCAAGCACGCTTTGATTCGCGACGCGGCTTATGAAGCGTTGCTTAAGAGCCGGCGCCGGGAACTCCATCGGCAGGTAGCCCTCGCCATCGATGAGAAATTCCCCGTATTCAAGGATGCATATCCCGAAGTGCTCGCCCGTCATTGGACCGAAGCAGGCGAAACCGAACAAGCCGTCACCGAATGGCAAAGGGCGGGCAAAGCGGCGGAAGCGCGCAGCGCGTTCAGCGAGGCAGTGGAAGCTTATCGGCAGGCTATCGCGCTCCTGAAGCTGCTGCCCGAATCGCCCGAGCGCGAGCTTCGCGAACTGGACCTAACCTACTCAACCGTTCGGGTGCTTATCTTCACAAGCGGATTTTCTGCGCCTGAAACCATCCAGGCGATCGAGCGTGCGACAGCGCTGGCCGAGCAAAGCGGTAACCTCAAGCAACTCACTGATTTGATGATTTCGAGAGGGGGCACGATGTTTATCTCAGGCGCCTTGGTAGCCGCCAGTGCTGTTGCTGACCGAGCGCTCGAGCTCGCCCTTCGTGAGGGTAGTCCCGAGAGCCTCGGGCGCGCGCATACCCTCCAAATAGCGACGCGTCACGCTCGTGGCGACCTCGCCGGGCCAGAGGAGCATTTTACCGCCGGGCTCAATTTTTTTTACGAGCCCCGGCTTAGGGGCGGGTCCATTGGCTCCGTATCAGCCTTTGGTAATGCGAGCTTCAACGCGTGGATGCTGGGCCGAGCCGACGTCGCCCGTGACCGCGCTGTCCAGATGATGGCAGCCGCCGACACCAACCCGTACGGTTTAGCGTTGTCACGGTATTATGCCGCGATGCTCGGAGCTTACATGCGGGAATATGAGCAAGTCGAGGCTTTGGCGACGCAGGCACTCGAGCTATCCGATCAACATCAACTTACATGGGTGACATTAGTTTCCCGAATTGCTCTCGGCGATGCGCGATCGCGACTCGGACGCACGACCGAGGGAATCGAGCTGATTCGCCAGGGTATGGTTGGGTTGCTCGAAATGGCGTCGCACTTCGGCGCCAGCAGTTATACAGCACAGCTGGCGACCGCCCAGGAGCACGCCGGCGCTCTCGCTGATGCGGTTGAAACAATCGAGCAGGCGCTGCGGGTGAATCCTGATGAAATCTATTACCGCCCTGAAATTTTCAGGATCCGCGGCGAACTGCGGCTCAAGCAGGGGCAGAGTGAGTTGGCCGAAGCCGATTTCCACCAAGCGATTACCCTTGCGCAAAAAATGGGCGCGAAAGCGTGGGAACTGCGTACGACCATGAGCCTCGCGCGCCTGCTCGCTCAGCAAGGCCGCCGCGATGAAGCGCGCATGATACTTGCCGAAATCTACAACTGGTTCACCGAGGGCTTCGACACCGCAGACCTCAAAGAGGCCAAGGCGCTACTCGATGAGCTGAGCGTGTAGTCGAGAGATTCTCGCAGTCTCGAAAATTCCAGTAGCGGAATCTTGAGCATTACGTTATGTCGTTCATCGCGTTAAGTGCGTTTTCTGTTCGTTTCTCCCCAACACCCTAAATCAACTAAGCGACTGAGGGACGACTGCCAAATGATCTGTCCCGCCTGCAGACAGGAAAATCCTGATGACCTTAATTTCTGGATGGGGATGTAGTGAGCCTGGAATGGAATGAAACGTCTTCTTATAGACATGTATACATATGCACTCATAGATGTATGGAAGTCAACCTACTCGCATTCACAGCCGCTACAAATGCGGATCTCGTCGAATGACTTGGGATAGCGCGGAAAGGGGCCCGAAGGAAGGGCAGGGGAGGGCGCAAATAGGGAGAGCTGCCGGCCGCGCTGGTTCATGGCGGCTGGCATCATAAACCTGAACTGCAATTGTGACAGTCACCTCAGAAATAGTTATCGATAGGTAGGGGTGCTGGTTTGACCCAGTGCATGGCAATGACCGATGATTCAGCTTGGTGTCCCGGCCGTTCTCATTAGAGCCGATGCTCTGCACGGGCGCCGAGCGGCTGCCGGAAAATCCCGAGTGGCGGTATGAGGTGAAGCTGGACGGGTTTCGTGCGATTGGACGTAAGGCCGGGCGCACTGCTCAGCTTTGGTCGCGCAATCAAAAGAACTTCGCACGCCGCTTTCCAGGCGTAGTGAAAGCTCTCGCCAATTTGCCGGACGATACTGTAATCGACGGCGAAGTGGTCGCGTTGGATGAACACGGCCGGCCCTATTTGACCTCCTGCAAGGACTCGGCACTGGAGTCCCGACCATCGTGCTGTATGCGTTTGATCTGCTGATGGTGCGTGGTCGCGGCGTGCGGCCTTGGCCGCTCGAGGACCGTCGCGAGCAGCTTCACGAGATCGTATCGACCCTGCCGGAAGTAGTACGCTATTCAGAAACCTTCAATGTACGCCTGGCCGACCTGGAACGCGCCGTTAGAGAGCATCGCCTCGAGGGAATAGTCGCCAAGCGCGCGCGAAGTCCATACCGTTCCGGTGAACGTAGCGGCGACTGGCTTAAGTGGCGCGCCAATCGAGGCCAGGAGTTCGTGATCGGTGGTTACATTCCGATTGGATCGGTGGTCGATTCGCTACTGGTCGGGTACTACACTGGCAGGGACCTTAGGTATGCTGGCAGCGTCCGTGCTGGCCTGCCATCCGAGTTCCGGCGAGTGCTACTCCCGCATTTTGAGCAACTTCAGATAGTCAGATGTCCGTTCGTGAATCTGCCGGACCGTGCCGAGGGCCGGTGGGGCGAAGGACTCACGGCCGCGAAGATGGGCGCTTGCCGCTGGCTGCATCCGTTGCTGGTTGCTCGCATCGAGTTCCTGGAGTGGACGCCTGAGAATCGACTACGCCACCCGCGTTTTTCCGGAATCCGCAGCGACAAGGATGCGAGTGAAGTTGTTCGCGAATAAATGCGACAGCGGCTGCAGGGGTAGGACTCCCCACCGTTTGTCAAGCGGCGCATGGTGCCTCCGGGGTGGGGGCAGGATGCGGCGACCGACGAGGGTGGGTGGAATCAAAGAGGCTCTCGCTTTTGAGCATGGCAATCAGGATGCGCAGAAGTCGATCGGCGACACTGCGCAGTGCGCGGGCGTATGAGTGACCACGCTGACGCAAAGCGGCGTAATAGGTTTTGCTGGCGGGGTCGCAGGTTACTGCGACTCGTGCCCAATGATAGAGCGCGTAACGTAACCGGCCATTACAAGCGTAGCGCATGACGACCGTACGGCGTTTGCCACTTTGCTTAGTGACGGGTGCTATACCAGCATGAGTGCGCAAAGCGCGGTAATCTCGTTCGGCAAGAGGCCCCGAGGCCTCGGCGAGCACCGTGGCGGCTACGACTCTTCCCACTCCTGGCAGGGACCGGAGGATCTCGACGTCGCGGTGCTCGCGTTGCTGGCCTTCATCGCCGTCGACGGCCGCGAGCTTATCCAGCAAGGCATCCAACCGCACGCCGCAGCGCTGGCGCTGAGTGTGGACCAGGCGCAGGCGTGGCAACAGCAAGGCAATATGCTCAGTTGCGGCCTCAACGACGCCAGGTGCGACGCGCAGCGCGGGAGCACGCAGGGCGGCAAGGACATCTTGCGCGTTCACGCGGCGAATGCGGTGTTGGCGCAGCAACCGCTCAAGGGTTTTCTGTTGCAATCGGTTCCCGGCGGCGGGCGAAGATGCCCGTTCAAGCAAGGCCCACAGCCATGGTTCGTCAGCGGACGGGCACAGCTTGAGGGCTTGGACATAGAAACGGTTGAGCTGTTCGCGCAAACGGTTGGTTAACCGATTGATCTCGCGCCCGAGATCCTCATCGACCCGGGAGAGCTCGCGCAGCTGAATCACCAGCGGATCGTCCAAACGAATCTGGCGAAAGCGGGCCCGATCGGTGCGCAGCGAGTCACTCAGCACAAACGCATCGCGGCGGTCGTCTTTGGCGCCGGCGACGCTGTGACGGTCGCGAAAACGATCGAGCTGCTTGGGATTGATAGCGTAAAGATGAAACCCTTGCTCAATCAGGGTTTCTACTACCGCGCCCCGCGGAACCTCGATCGCGATGGCAGCTCGACTCGGGTCACCTCCGGCAACTCCATGCAACCATTGCGTGAATCCAGCAACTGCTTCACCGGTATGTGCAAACGAACGTTCAGCCAGAATGCAGCCGGTGCAATCCAGCACGCAGGCCTGATGGGCTTCGGTCGCCCAGTCGATTCCGACATAAATTCGATACTCATCATCCACCACAACTTCCTCCCTCGCTTCGGTCTCCCACTGGCTCGGCGCCGATCGATGCCTCATCGCCCCTGTACTGGCGCTCGCGGCGCAACTCCCCACTGGACGTGCATCAATGGCCGACCCGGTCGGGGCGCAAGTCCTACCCAGGCGACTCGAAGCGCAGGCAGGGCGGGGCGCTCCCGGCGGGTGGCCGAGTTCAAGCGCGAGCTTAAGCGCACAACAAACATAGCGGAAGGCGTTGCCCACAGGGTCCACAGGCTCTGGGATCGAATTGAGCATCCCGCCTGTGGACTTGTGGACAACGCGTTCCAGAATCTTTTACTTGGATGAGCCACGACCAAAAAGGTACAGGGCAGGGCGTTCACGCATAGCCGTATTCTGCGAGTAGCTTTTGATTGACCCACGTCGGCCATTCCGCCTGTCCGTGCTCGATATCGTTCAGCAGCATTGGGCTGATTCCCAGAATTTGCGCCTGCTGATTCTGGCTCAGTTGCCACTTCTTCACGCGCAACTTTCTGATCGCATCGCCGCGCCGATAGCGCTCGGCCAGCGTGCTATCAACGATTCCGAGGCCTCCGCAGAAGTCACAGGCGACTGTTTTCAGCCGGCAGCCCATTTCCTCGCCGCCAGGTTGTTTCGGCCCGCACATCACGGCGACGTGCGGCCCCTTGCCACTACACTGTGGACACGTTTCTGTGCCATTGGCTCCAGATGTTGCCATCAGCCGACCTCCCTTAAGGTCAAGGCCATCAACAGCCTGGTTGCGGCATGCGCCAGGTGGTCCTCCAGCTGCTCGCCGTCCTGGAGCAGGCGCAAATGTTCCACCGCGCGGCCGACGTGATAATCGACTGCACGCTGCATCCAGTCGTTGTCTGGATGCCGCGCCACGCCATCACGCATCACGCCGGCGATGACTGCGAGAGCTTGATCGAATGGAATCTGCATTATCGAATCTCACGCCGCAGGCGCCGCGCCGTTTCATAGCTGATGCCGAGGTCCCGTGCGGCTTGCTCGACCTCCGGTGGCAAGCCCGAGCTCGATATCGTCAGCTCGTCACCGCAGCGCTGGCATCGATAGGTGGTGCCGGGCTTCATTTCCCGCCGCCCTGGTCCGATGATCGGCGAGTAGGGTAGGCGAGCGATGGGCAGGTCCTCGGGATTTAGCCACTGATGCGAACATGCGTCCATGGTGCTTCCCTTTCGCCGCGTCCGCTCTTGCGGCAGGCATTCGTTGCTGACGGTGGATCCTCAAACACCAATCCATCGCGCCGGCCCTCACCCGTTCCGGACCGGCGCGTAAGGTCTGAGACCGGCCGGCTCGAAACGGCAATTGATGACAGAGTCTTGGCTGGCGTCGATTGCGGAAGAGGCGGACGCACAACAATTTACGGAGTTGTGTCGCTGGGTCGTTTATTGCAACTGCTTAGTCATGTTGGCGCAGAAAGCGTTCCAATCCGCGGGGTATTTCCCCATCATCAAGGACGCGCGGTCGCAGGAGGTGCCCCCGCCGCAGCGGTCGGCGGCAATATAGGGCACGCTATGCGCGGCGTCGCACCATTTTTGATCCGGCACCGCAGACGATGAGGATGGCGCGGTCCCGGTTCCGAGAGTACGCCCGCCGAGTAAGTTACGAGAGCCGAGCCAGAAGCCGATGAGAACGCCGAAGGAAATGAAGCCGAGAATGGATAGGAGCGACGTAGAGATGATCCGCAGTCGCACGGCAATTTCGGTAAGTGTTTTCACTGTAAGATGATCTCTCTGCGATCTCCGTGCGTGTTGAACTACTCTTTGCTCGGTAAAGGAGGTTTGACAATGACGACGCTCAGAACCGGCGGCTGCTTATGCGGCGCTATCCGCTACGAAAGTTCGGGAGAGCCGGTGTTTGCGCTGCAATGCCATTGCCGCGACTGTCAGCGGCAGACCGGCAGTGCCTATGTCGCCGCAGTTCGGGTGCCGGCGGCGGAGTTCTGTATCACCAAGGGCAAGCCGAAGCACTACATCGCGAAAGCCGACAGCGGCAACGAAATCACCCGCGTGTTCTGCCCCGATTGCGGCAGCCCGCTTTATGCACAGGTCTCGACCCGTCCCGATCTGGTCGGCATTCGCGTCGTCAGCCTCGACGATCCGAGCTGGTTTCGGGCGGAGGCCGATATCTTTGTCAAAAGCGCCCAACCTTGGGATCACATGAACCCCGCTATCCCAAAATACCCGACTTATCCGCCGGGAAGGTCCTACCGACCGGAAACGGGGGAATGACCGCGCCGCTGCGGCGGCCGCGCGGCGGGCGCGACTGGTCCGCAGGGCGGGCGAGGTGGAGGGTGCGCCCGACTACCAGCCCGCCCTGAGCTTCCTCGAAGTTCAGAAAAACGCATTGACACCCCGGATCTGATCGATGTGCGGCGAATGCTCCGAAAGGCATTAGATCCGCTTTTCCCGCTGATTCCTCGGCCTTCTAACCGACTGATCCAAATTCATCACAGATTTGTCACGCGGTCCGTCACGCCCATTTGCCAGAAAGGTCATCTGGGCTAAAAACTCAAATGCCAATCGCCAACTTCACAGTCACTGTCTGCTGCTCCAGTGCTCGCGTGGGCCGTTGCTTGACTGCATCGAGCGCGATTTCCTTCTTCGGATCGCGCGTGACTGCCAACCGCAGCGCTTCGGCGTCGTTGGTATAAACCCGAGCATCGATTCGGCCGCGCGAGATGCTGACGTAGAGCTGCTCCCGGTTCACGAGTCGCGAACTCCGCATCGAGTCGTCGTTGACGATCACCCGATCGACAGTGCTTCCCTGGCTCGAGAAGCTCGTGACGGTGTAACCGTAATCGACGTGGCGCATGGCTGAGAGGGACAGGGTGAGCTCTCGTTTCTGCTTACCATGAAACCGGATAGTGGCTTCGGTCGTGCCGATGGCGGCGAGAACAGCGAATTCACCATTTGCGATGTTCCGCCGGTTATCTGGACGCCGAAATTGGAGCCGGTCTCCTGCCGCAAGCGTCCGGTTCTCCGGTTTGTAGACTTCGGCCGCGACGTGGCCGGTGTCGTTCCATTTGATAGGGCAGGCTTCCAGCCGGCGCCCGTCTTCGGTTCGAAGGATTAGGGTTTTAGCCGACCGGTTGACCGCTTCGACGGTCAGATAGCTGTCCTTGCGGATGCCCTGGCGCTGCTGGACACGTGTGCCGGCACAATGGATGACGTCGCCTTCCTGATAGCTCCCGGCATTTGTTAATTGTGCGGGCGTGAAATCCCGCCGTACGAGGGTCTGATGCTCCTGGCCGTGCTTCTCAATGTGCCCGTGTTCAACAAGTAGTTTGCGGATTTCGGCATTGAGCGCTTGCCGCTCGTCGTTTCCCGGCGAGACGACAAGCGTGTTCTGGCGCGCCTCATGTCCGGCCAGGTAGTCTGCCGCAATTTGGCGGTAGCGCTGATTTACGTCGGTGATCTCCATGATACGGCCTTTTTCCCGGAGAAAATCGAATGCGGCGCGGCCGTCATCACGGGCGATTCTGACTGCGGTGCGAAGCTGGGGGTCCTGCTGACGGCGGATCTCCTGGAGTGTGGCGACAGGCATGCCCTCGGCGAGGAACTGGCGCATTGGCGCACCCGCCTCGATACCCTGATGCTGACCCTGGTCACCAACCAGCATGAAACGCTGGACGCCCAGTCCGGCGGCGGCCTTGAGCGTCTGATTCGCTTTCATCGTGGCAACGAGGCTCGATTCATCCACGAACCAAAGCGCGGGGCCGTTAGGGTAGGGTAGGGGGTTCGCAAGCAGGCTGGCCAAGGTACGCGCCTCGATGCCAGCCTCGCGTAGGGCTTTGACGCTACCGCTGGTCATTCCAAAACCGTGCACCGTATATCCGTGGCTTTCAGCGAATTCCCGGATAGCGCCGACGGTTGTGGTCTTCGCAGCCCCTGCGAATCCCTCGATCGCCGCGATCCCCTTATCGGAGCTTAATGCAAGTTGTGCGGCGGCGATCTGCTCGGCAGAAAGGCCCTTCGCTTCACCCCAGCGTTGGACCTCTTCTCGATGCGCGACTGGCTGCGCCTGTGCTTCCAGCCGAACGCGCATGAGCGCTACATTCTCGCGTTCCAAGGCTAGCATTTCGTCTGTGGTGAACGCGCCTTGCGGGTGGCGCGGGGTGGGTTTCCCGGCGCGGATTAGGCTGAGCGCCGTTTCCTGGATGCCGATCTGCTGGCGTACCGCGGCAAGATCGATTTTGCCCATGCCATGTTGCAGGGCGGACGCTTCTATATCGCGGCGGTCAACGACCGCATCGCGGTTAGTGGTGTGGGCACGGGCGAAATCCAGCGCCTCCTCTGATATCGCGTGTGTAAATTCCGGGTTCTGATCGCCTCGGCCGAGGGCCTCCCAGAAGTGCGCTCGGGCATCGATGCCGTACTCTTTCGCGCGCTTTTCCCAGTCGGCCTTCATCTCGGCCTCGTCATAATCCCGCTTCGCTTGCCGGGTGCCGAGGGCGACAATTTGCGCTGCCTTGGCGCCACTCAGGCCCTGCTCCGCCAGGCGCTCCAAGATCTGCTGGCGGCGAGCTGAAAATGCCATTACCCGTTCGCGGGTGTAGCCTTCGAGTTCCCACGCGCCGTTCGCAGCCGTGACCTGAATCCGGTAGCCAAGCCGCTGGACCTCGCGGGCAAGTTCAGTTCGATAAACGGCGGAGCCGAGGTCCTGCGCCCCGAAAATCTGCATGGGATCCAGGCTCCGCCATTCACCATCCGGCCGCCGCGTCATGTTCAGCAGGACCACGTGGGTATGAAGCTGAGGGTCGGGCAACCGCACATCATCCGCGGGCCGGGCCGCGAGATGGTTGAATGCAGCTCCGACGACATTGCTAGTGATGACGTATTCCTGGCCGCCGCGCTGCCTTGCCAGAGCATGTCCCTCGACCTCGCCCATGGCGCGTTCCACGGCACGTGCGTGGGCGGTGATTAGGCGGTTGTCTCCGCCGATCAGCGCCTGGATGCTGACTGACTTCGGGGCCGAGAATACGCTGTCCCAGCCGGCGCGATGCTCGCCGTTATGAGTTGCCGCGGGAATGAGTACCGCCCCCGTATGGGGAGAAACGCCCTGCAGAAGGGCGCTGAAATCGTCACGGCTGACGTCGCCGGCGAGCTCAAGATCGGCGGCGCCCTTGCCGATCCACTGGCCAACACACCTCTCGCCCTGGGTGTAATAGTCGTCGACGGAGTAGTGCTCGTCGAAGTAGTGCTCGGTCTGACCGGCACTCAGGGCATCACTCATACTCATCATGCTGGGGCGCCTCGCGCTTTATTTGCCGCCTGCGGCGGCAGCGGTACTCCTGGTTCTAGGAATGAACGTCGGATGGTGCCGTTCGAGATGGCGCTCAGGGATTGTGATCGTGGTGCGATCGTTGCCGGCCACGCACAGATAACCATGAAAAGGCTTGAGTAGTTGAATCTCGGCCGCCGTCACGATGTGTTCCGTAGAACGGCGCGACTGCAGGTTGACGCCCTCGCGCATATTGGACAGGCCGGCGAGCATGGTCATCTCGGTCCGTTCGATTTCCCGCTTGCCGAGGAGGTCGCTCGCCCATGTAGCGGTCTCGGCCTCGTCGCAGCGGAGGATAATCTTGGTGGTGGGTGCGCTGCTCATGGTGACTGTCCGATCGCGGCCGTAGATGGCGCGGAGTTGAGACACATTCTGAAAGCCAATAACCACTGATAGTCCGCGTTTGCGGCCTCGGGTGAGCAGCTGCTCGATCTGGTTTTGATAGCCCATCGCCGGAAGCTCATCGGCGAAGATCCACACCTGCTCGCTCCCGATATCTGCGGCCATCAGCCAACGCGTTAGAGCGTCGAGCCAGACGCCTTGGAGACTTTGGATCGCCGCGCGGGCGTCTTCGGTTGACGATAGAAATATCCATCCACGTCGTTGGCTGGCCCATTGGCGCGCGCTCCAGAGCTGATTGGTCTGTTCTCTTCGCGGCAGGTGGTAGAAGGCCTTGGTTGCGTTCGCGGCGACGGAAATGATGCCGGTTCCTTGTTCCGCCGCGTGCTCGTCGACCAGCGGATAGGCCCGCGTGCCGGCGAGCTTCTTATGAATCTCGGGGCGGGGTAGGGCAAGGAAATCAGCAATGCCGCCCGAGTGCCGGCGGTCCGAGACCTTTTCGAAAATGGCTTCGATGAGGGTGCGGGCCGAGTCGCGGAAGAACTCTTCGGTGGGAGTTCGAGGGGCGCCGCGCACAAGCGACGTGGCCATCGCCTCGGCATCCATGGTGAAGGATTCGTCGCGGAATTCGAGCCACGGGCTCCAGAACGGGCAGCGGGAGTCCAGTGGATTGAGCACCACGTCACCCCGTCCCTCGTCATAGAATTCCTGGACGAACTCCGAGTCGACATCAAGCACGATCGCGGTCTGGCAGCGGTCGCGCACCTGCGTGAGCATTTGCCGAATGAGGGTACTTTTGCCGGCTCCGGGGGAGCCGGTGATCAGGAAGTGCTCGCACTCTTTCTCTCGGGGGATTGTGCTGGCGCCGAGCTGAATTCCTGCGTTTCGGCTGAAAATCTGCCGGATTGACGCTCCGTTGAGCTGGCGGTCGTGTTCTCGCGGGGTCAGCAATCGGAGGCCGCGAATATGGATTGCGTCCAGCGCATGGCGTGAGCGCCAGGCGAGGACACCGGCGCCGAGTCCGAGGGGAATCAGGGCGGTGCGGATGCCATAGTGCCAGAGCCAGTAAGTTGACGGCAGGTGGTACATCTGGTCGCTGTTCAGCCAATCGGTGAACGCGCCGATGGGATACCACGTACCATTATAAGGTATGGAGCAGCGCAGCACGATCGCGGAGACAAACGGGGTGCGGGTGAGAATTCCGCAAATCATCCAGCGCCAGAAATAGGCATGCTGAAGGTCAGGGAAGAAGACCTCGGTCTGGCGCCAGACCACGTAGACCGTGAGCGCGGCCCAGGCCAGAAGAGTGAGCGTCAGCGCCTGGCGCCAGAGCTGCACACCCATCCGTGCCCTGGTCCGGTACGCCTGGAAGCGCGCCGCGTCGGAAGCGCTCAGGCCCATCTCAGTGACTGC
>Ga0318533_10000243_pt1 | contig 20371 bp, 17 predicted proteins | sample GRESIP053b4f27_FD_203675 | JGI IMG/M metagenome (GOLD analysis project Ga0318533, IMG submission 203675) | Tropical soil microbial communities from Luquillo Experimental Forest, Puerto Rico - GRE.SIPMG.053b4f27 | ecosystem: Environmental > Terrestrial > Soil > Tropical forest > Bulk soil...
CTCGGCCCACGGGAACGCTTCCTCGTATGTCATCAGGGACATCGGCGCTACACCGCCCGGTACATGGCACCGCGAGCATCGCTCTTTGAAGATCGGGAACACATCGTCGTTATAGGTGTATTTCGACGTGATCGGCTTGTGGGCCTCGCCGGACTGCACGACGAGCGCGAGGGCACCCAGGACAATCGCGATGGAGACCACCCCGCGCACGTTCATGGCTGCTTGGGAAAAGCCGATTCGATGTCACGGACGGCGCCGGCGAACTCCGCATATGCGTCGGAGATCTGCTGCTTGTTGCCGAGATCGCCGAAGGCGTCGAGGAGGTACGCGGTGCGTACCAGCCGATTGACCGCCGGGCCGACAATCCTCTGGCGATCAGGCGGGAGGTCGCCCTTCTTGCCATCGAGCGCGAGGGCGACGTCCTTCGCTTGAAAGGCCGGCACGTACACACTGGCGAACGCGCCCCGATCGATGAACATCTTGATCTGCGTGTTCCGCGTCTGCAATTGTGCGAGCATCTCCGGCACCGTGTCCGGGATCGGCACCGGCACGAGCGCCGCGTCAATGCCCGAAGCGCCGGTGGAGCCGCCTGAAGCAGCTGCAACGTCGGGACCAGTGGGTGCGGCTGCCGGGTTGGGCGCGTCTGCCGGGAGGGGCGCCGCTGTGGGCGCAGCCGCTAACGCGCCGGGCACGCTCGGCGCGGCCGCCGGGGACGCGGGCGGAGCAGCGTTTCTCGTCGTCACGGGGGCTGGCGGCAGATCCTTTGAGTACTTCTCGAAGGTGAAATCAAAGAGACGCTCCGGCGTGGCCGGTTGGAACGTCACTCTCGCCTGCATTGTTGCCGGAAACGGGAGCTTGCCGATCCTGGCCTCCAAATAGGTATCGTTGCTGCCGCCGCGCCGGTTGAGGACCAGAGGGAACTCCTGGCGGCTGGAGTCTGGGCTGACGATGAGGCGCGCCGTGGCTTCCCGGGCTTGGGCACGCGGCAGCGGCCTGGTGAAATCATCGTACAAGTACAAGTGGAACACGCCGGGCGCGTAGTAGCCGCCTTCCAGGTGATGCCAGTTGTCCGGCGCCATGAAGAACCCTCCGCCGTGCTGGGGATTGTGGTTGCCGTGAGGACGCGGAGCATACTGCCGCTGCATCGGCGTCCCGTCGGGGCACGTTCCAGGCGTCAACGACGGTTTCGCAAGTTTGGCGTCGGGATTTCCGGGACAGCCCCATGACACCGACATGGTCATCTGCACGAGGGGGCGGCCATCGGTTGGGCACTTTCCGGGCCGATCGCTCGTGAAGGCCGTATTGGTCAGACACGTCCAGACCGTGTCGAGCCGAATCGGTTGCAGCTGCATGCCGCATTTGCGGCACACACCCGGTTTGTCCTCGATCACGTCCTCGTCGCCCGCCATCGGGCAAACGTAGGACAGCGGAGGTAGATTGATGTCGCCCTTCGACTGGGAGCGCGTCGCTTTGGTCGGCGCGGGCGTGGCCGAGGAGACCTGGGGCATCGCTGCCCGCCCGTTTGCCAGCGCCATCATCAGGATTCCGGCGAGGAGTGCGGCGCGCATCATATCCTCTATCTCCTACATGTTACATTCGCGGCAATGAAGACAAAAGCGACATGGCTGAGCGTGGTCGCGGCTCGGTTGGCCGCCCTGGCTCTCGCGGGGTGTGCGATGGCCGGCGGCAGCCAGCCCTCGGCCGAGCTCTCGGCGTCGCAGCCGTTCGGTGGCTCATCGGCGACTCCAGGAGTGGACGCCGCGATAGACGCCGCGTTCGACCGGTTCTGGGCCGCAGCCGATGCGTCGGACGCGGTCGCGCGTGCCGAGGACCTTGCGCGCAGCGGCGTGTCGTTCGAGGAGGCATTTCGCAGGCTGCGTCGAGGACGCCCGTATCGGCCGCAGACGGCCGGGCTCGTCAGGCTGACCAACAGGACGTCGGACGGCGTCGAGCATCACTTTGCAGTCACCGTTCCCGAAACCTACGACCCCCGCCGGACCTACGCAGCCCGAATCCACCTCCATGGCGGCGTGATGATGCGCCACACCAACGTCCCGCCGGCCGGTGCCGGCGGCGTTGGCGCACTCACCGGAGACCCGCCGCAGTTTTACATTGTTCCGTTTGCGTGGGACGGCGCGCCGTGGTGGACGACCGATCAACTCCTCAACCTGCGCGCGATCGTCGATGCCGTCAAGCGGAGCTACAACATCGACGAAAACCGGGTCGTCGTCGCAGGCGTCTCCGATGGCGGAACGGGCGCGTATTACGTCGCGATGCGAGAGACGACGCTGTTTGCCAGCTTCCTGCCGCTGAACGGGTTCTGGGGCGTGCTGGCCAGTCACGACTTGCGAGTCGACGGCCCGCTGTTTCCCAACAACATGCGCAACAAGCCGTTCTTCATCGTCAACGGGGAGCGCGATCCGCTGTACCCGACCGAGATCGTCGAGCCGGCTGTGGCCCACTACCGCAAGATCGGAGTTGCCCTCGAGTATCACCCGCAAGCCGGCGCGGGCCACAACACGCAGTGGTGGCCGCGCGTGAAGGACGAGTTCGAGACCTTTGCGCACGAGCACCCGCGCAACCCGCTGCCCGACACGTTGACCTGGGAGACCGCAAATACGCTCGCGTTCAACCGGGCGCATTGGTTGGTCGTGGACAGGCTGGGCGCCGCTCGCGGCGAGCGTCCGCTCGACGACCCCAATCTCGTCGCTTCAGGCTCTCGCCTCGAATTCGGCGTGCGCAGCAGCGGCAACCGCATCACACGCGTCGTCGCCGGATCCAACGCCGAACGGATGGGGCTCAAGCCGGGCGATGCGCTCGTCCGCCTGAATGGCGACACGGCGCACATTGCGATCGATGCCGAGGAGATCTTCGACGGCATCACGCCCGGCTCGACGATCACGCTGCTGGTCGCGCGCGACAACGCGCCGGTTGAGCTTATGGGCGTCTACGACCCGAAGCGCGTCGACGTTGCACCGCGGCCGCTCTTCGATCGCGACGAACCCTCAGGCCGCGTGGACCTCATGCGCCACGACAACACCGTCAACGCCAGCACTCACGGGGTGACGGCATTCACGCTGCTGCTCTCGCCCGATCAGTTCGACTTCACCAGGCCGATCACCGTGGTCGCCAACGGCAGGACGGTCTTCAAGGGCCGGGTGGAGAAGAGCGTCCGCACGCTGGTGAAATGGGCTGCCATAGACGACGATCGGACCATGCTGTTTGGCGCCGAGCTTCACATTCGGGTCGAATAGGGCGGGATGCCATGCGGCGAAGTCATGGGTCCGATACGTGCAGCGCGCCAATCACGTATCTGGTTCTGAGATACTTTGCATCTGTAAGTTCTATTTTACTTATCGAAGACGTGCTGCCATAAACGTCGCCATGCAGCACGACGCGTGCGGCGTGGGCTTCATCGCCCGCGTCGCCCCGAATGGCGGCGAGGCGGGCCACGAGATCGTCCGCCACGGGCTGACCGCGCTCGTCCGGCTGTCCCACCGGGGGGCACCGGCGTCTCTCGGGGCCGTCGATGGCTGCGGGCTGCTGACGGCCATTCCGTGGCCGCTCCTGTCGGCATCGTTCGGCGATCGCCTGCCCGCCGGGCGAACGCGCGCTCTCGGCATGCTGTTCGTGCACCCGCAGGACACGAACGCCGCCATGCTGCTCGTCGACCGGGAGCTCAAAGCCGCCGGCGCGCTGCTCGCCTGGCGCGAGGTGCCGACCGACCGCGCCGCCGTGCTTCCCGCGCAACGGGCGTCGACGCCACGCGTGCTGCAAATCGTCGCCGCGTTCGCGGATGGGCGGCACGCCGCCGCGGAGCGTTTGTACAGGGTCCGCCTCGCCATCGAGCGCGTCGCCGCCGAGCAGGGCATTCGTCTCACGTTGGCGTCGTTGTCCACGACGACCGTGGTGTACAAGGCGCTCGTCACGCCTGATGCCCTCGAACGTTTCTACCCGGACTTGACAGACCGGCGTTTTACGTCGCGCTTCGCGGTCTTTCACCAGCGGTTCAGCACCAACACGTCGGCCGATTGGGCACTGGCGCAGCCGTTTCGCGTGCTGGCGCACAACGGCGAGATCAACACCATCGGCGGCAACCGTGCCTGGATGCGCGCCCGGCTGCTGGATCAGACATCGTTTCCCGGGCTGGCCGGCGAGCAGCCCGTCACAACTGACGGATCCGATTCTCGTTCGCTCGACGACGGGGTCGAGTTGCTTCGACATCGGGGCTATTCGGTCGCCCACGCGTTGTTGCGGCTCATTCCGCCAGCGTGGGAGCGTGACCGGGACCTCGCCCCTGATGTCCGCGCATTCCACGAATTCCAGTCGCTCCTGAGCGAGCCGTGGGACGGCCCGTCGGCGCTGGCGTTTGCCGATGGCCGATTCGTCGGAGCAGCGCTTGACCGCAACGGCTTCCGGCCGGCGAGGGTCGTTCGGACGCCGAATCTCATCGCCGTTGCGTCGGAAGTCGGAGTGCTCGACGTGGCGGAGCACGAGATCCTGGATCGCTCGCGCCTGGGCCCCGGCGACATGTTGATGGTGGATCTCGATCGTGGCGTCGTGATGGAGACCAACGAAATCCGGCGCCGCCTGGCGTTCCGCCGGCGCTACCGCGACATGGTGGCGAAGGCGGTGCGCACGCTCCCGCACGGCGTCGTTATCGGCGGGGCGGACCCTGCGACCGTTCCCGTCCGCGCGCCCAGCGCGAGCCGCGCGACCCTCATGGCTTTTGGCTGCTCGCGAGAAGAGATCGAGCTCTTGCTGAAGCCGATGGTAGTCCATGGCCATGAGGCTGTCGGGTCCATGGGCGACGACACGCCGCCCGCGGCGCTCTCGCGGAAGTCTCGACTCTTCACCGACTTCTTTCGCCAGCGCTTTGCGCAGGTGACGAACCCCTCGGTGGATCCATACCGCGAGTCGGCGGTCATGTCGTTGACGACGCTGATTGGCGGGCAAGGCAGCTTCGCTGACGAGTATGCCCCGCGACCCGCGCGTATTGTGCTCAGGTCGCCCGTCTTGGCTGACGAACAGTTGGAGCAGCTCGGCGCCGTGTCCGAGCTCGCGCCGGTCACCATCGCGACGCTGTTCCCGGTCGACGGGATCGACCTTGGCCAGGAGGCGCTCGGGCAGCGACTGGCGGCGAAATTGGCCGCGATTGCCGAGCACAGCTGCCGGGCCGTTGAGAAGGGCGCGGCGCTCATCGTCCTGTCGGACCGCAATGTCGACGCCGGACATGCGCCAATCCCCGCGCTTCTCGCCACGGCAGCCGTCCATCAGGCGCTTACCGATCGCGGCCTGCGACTGCGCGCCAGCATCGCCGTCGACACAGGCGACGCGCGCGACGCGCATCAGTTTTGCACGCTTTTCGCCTTCGGAGCGTCCGCCGTGTGCCCGAGGCTTGGCTACCAGATCGTGACGTCGCTCGCGCCCGCCGACCCCACCGGGTGCGACGGATCGATGGCGCGCTATCGCCTGGCGCTCGAGCGGGGCGTGCTCACGATCCTGTCGAAGATGGGGGTTTGCACGTTCAGCAGCTATTGCGGAGCACAGCTGTTCGAGATCCTCGGCCTTGCGCCTGCAGTCGTGGGCCGTTTCTTTCCGCGGACGCCGTTTACGCCCGGGAGCATCGGGCTCGGCGAGCTGGCGCGCGCGGTGGTTGATCGGCACCTGCGCGCGTTCTCGAGCGGGACTGATGCAGGAGCGCTCGACTACCCCGGTCTGCACGGCTACCGGCGCGACGGCGAGTATCACGCGACCAATCCGATCGTCGTCCGTGGGCTGCAGAAAGCGCGTGATGACATCGTCGTCGCGAGTCATTCGGCCAAAGAACCGGCGCCGGCGTACGACACCTTCACCTCGCACGTTTACAGCCGTCCGCCCGCAGCGGTGCGCGATCTCCTTGAATTCTCGAAAGGCCCCGGCAGGCCGGGTGGGTCCAGTGGGTCGGGCGAAGACGAGGTCGAGTCGATCGACCGAATCTGCACGCGGTTCTTTGCGTCGGCGATGTCGGTCGGCGCGCTGTCGCCGGAAGCCCATCGGACAGTCGCCCGAGCGATGAACATGCTTGCGGCCCGCAGCAACAGCGGCGAGGGTGGTGAAGAGCCGGATCGTTTCGCTCGACCTCGCGACGGCGGCCTCTCGGAGTGGGAAGGCAGCCGCACGAAGCAGGTCGCGTCGGCGCGTTTCGGCGTGACGCCCGCTTACCTGCGATCGGCCGACGAGCTCCAGATCAAAATCGCCCAGGGATCGAAGCCGGGCGAGGGCGGTCAGCTGCCTGCGCTGAAGGTCGTCCCGCACATCGCGCGCCTGCGCCACGCGCAGCCGGGCACCACGCTGATCTCGCCCCCGGTCCATCACGATATCTACAGCATTGAGGACCTCGCCGAGCTCATCCATGATCTCCGGACGTTTCATCCTGCAGCGCGGATCAACGTCAAGCTGGTCGCCTCATCCGGCGTCGGCATCATCGCCGCGGGCGTTGCCAAAGCGGGCGCCGACGCCATTCAGATCAGCGGACACGACGGAGGGACGGGTGCTTCGCCGCGCGCGTCGATCAAACACGCGGGGCTTCCCTGGGAGATCGGCCTCGCGGATGCGCATCGGGCCCTGACGCGCGCCGGCTTGCGCGGCCGCGTGATCCTGCAAACCGACGGGGGATTGAAGACCGGCCGCGACATCGCGATGGCGGCGGCGCTTGGCGCCGATGAGTATGGGTTCGGGACGGCGGCGCTCGTGGCCATTGGCTGCGTCATGGCGCGGCAGTGCCATGCGAACACCTGCCCGGTGGGCATTGCGACCCAGCGCGAGGATCTGCGCGGCGCCTTCTCAGGGACCGCTGCGATGCTTGTCGGCTACCTGCGCCTCGTCGCGGGCGAAGTGCGCGAGATCCTCGCCTCCCTGGGGCTGCACTCGCTCGATGAGCTCATTGGGCGCGCGGACCTGCTGCGGCCGCGCCAGGGATTCCCTGAAGGGCTCAGCGTGGAAGGGATTCTGGCGGGCTACGGCCACTCGACAAGGAGACATGCAAGCAGCGAGGGCGGAGTGAGCCGCGCGGGAAGACCCGGCGCCGGCGGAGACGACCTCGGAGCTCCCCATACAGCCGGATGGCGGCCATCCGAAGCATTTCGAGGCGTTCTCGATGCGCTCGGTCAAGGCCAGGCGGCTTCGCCGGTTGTTGTCACAGGCACAATCTCCAATGTGGACCGGGCGTTCGGGGCCGACGTCGCGGGCGCAATTGCGGAGCGGTACGGCGATGCCGGACTGCCTGATGGCCTCGTTTCAGCGAACATGACCGGAAGCGCGGGACAGAGCTTCGGGGCGTTCATGCTACCCGGCATGCGGCTGACGCTCATCGGCGACGCCAACGACGGCGTCGGCAAAGGCATGCATGGCGGCGACATCGTGGTCGCCCCCGCAGCGCGGGAGCGCGGGCGGCCCAATCAGGTGCTGGTCGGCAACGCCGCGCTCTACGGCGCAACGGGCGGGCGCGTCTTCATCGCGGGTCGCGCAGGCGAGCGCTTCGCCGTCCGCAACAGCGGCGCTACGGCTGTCGTGGAGGGCGCGGGCGATCACGCCTGCGAGTACATGACAGGCGGCGTGGTCGTCATGCTCGGACCTGTCGGCCAGAACTTCGGGTCCGGGATGACGGGCGGCGTGGCGTACGTGTGCGATCGCAAGCGGGCGCTGGCAGCGCGGATCAATCCGCAACAGCTCTCCGTCGAGGCGCTGACTGCATCGGATCAACGCGTGCTGCGGCAGCTGCTCGAGCTCCATGAACAGCTGACCGGCAGCCGGCTGGCGCGCACGATTTTGCGCCGCGACCGCGCCTTTACCACGTTCAAACGGGTCGTCAGCCTCGCCGCGCCTGCCATGGCTTCTGAGGTTCCGCTGGCCGCTCAGGAGATCGCGGCAGTGCCTCCTGAAGGTGCAGAAGTCGAGCCGCAAGCGCAGGCCGCTTACGCGTAGTCTCGCGCCCCAACGCGGGTGCCGCGTTGGGGGCCCGGCTCTCACACCCCAACGCGGGTGCCGCGTTGGGGGCCCCGCTCTGCGATAAGATTCGGCCGTGCACCTCACACCCCGTGAAGTCGACAAACTGCTCGTTCACTCCGCCGGGGAAGTCGCCCGGAAGCGCCGCGCCCGCGGCTTGAAGCTCAACCATCCCGAGGCCGTGGCGCTCATCACGTCGGAGATCCTCGAGCTGATTCGAGACGGGCGATCGGTCGCCGAAATCATGAGTATCGGTTCGACGATCCTGCCGGCAGACGCCGTGATGGAGGGCGTCGCATCGATGATTCCCGAGATCCAGGTGGAAGGAACGTTCCCGGACGGTACGAAGCTCGTGACCGTGCACCAACCGATTCGATGACACGTGCCGCCCGAATGACCCCCGGCGAGTACTTCCTGTTGGCCGACCCTATCGAGCTGAACGCGGGGCGGCCGACGGCGCGCCTCGAGGTCTGCAACCGCGGTGACCGACCGGTCCAGGTCGGATCGCACTGTCATTTCTTCGAGGTCAATCGGGCGTTGTCATTCGATCGCCGCGCCTCGTACGGCATGCGCCTGAACATCGCCGCCGGAACGGCGGTCCGCTTCGAGCCGGGAGACACTCGCGAAGTGGAGCTCGTTGCCATCGGCGGCAGCCGGGAAGTGACCGGGCTGAACGGCCTGGTCAACGGCCGGCTGGACGACGACCGCGTGCGCAGTCGCGCGATGCACGAGATCGAGGCCTTCATCGGGCGCGCCTGAGCTTCGGGCCTGGGCCCCGCGTAAACGTGACAGGGCAATGAGAATCGACAGGCGGACCTACGCCGATCATTACGGTCCGACGACGGGCGACCGGATTCGTCTCGCAGACACCGATCTGGTCATCGAGATCGAGCGGGACGCGACGCGTTACGGCGACGAAGCGAAGTTCGGCGGCGGCAAAGTGATCCGCGATGGGATGGGCCAGTCTTCTTTGATCACTCGAGTGGGAGCCACCCGTCTCGGGGCCGGCCGGCTCGGCGGCTCGCCGGATCTCGTCATCACCAACGTCGTCATCGTCGACGCGGCCGGCATCCGGAAGGCGGACGTCGGCATCCGCGACGGGCGCATCTCGGCAATCGGCAAGGCCGGCAATGCGGGGGTCATGGACGGCGTCACGCCCGGCCTCGAGATCGGTGCTTCGACGGAGGTCCTCGCCGGCGAGGGACATCTGCTGACCGCCGGAGCGATCGACTCGCACATCCATTTCATCTCGCCGAATCAGATTCCAGACGCGTTCCATTCGGGCACGACGACGCTCATTGGAGGCGGCACCGGGCCGGCCACTGGGACGAAAGCCACGACCTGCACGCCCGGCGCCTGGCACATCCGTCGGATGTACGAAGCCGCCGAGGCGTTTCCCGTCAATTTCGGATTTTTGGGGAAAGGCAACGCGTCGTCGCCCGACCCGTTGCGGGAACAGATCCGTGCCGGCGCCCTCGGGCTCAAGCTGCACGAAGACTGGGGCACGACGCCCGCCGCGATCGACCAATGTCTCGCCGTGGCCGACGAGCTCGACGTCCAGGTTGCCATTCACACGGACACGTTGAACGAGACGGGCTTCGTGGAGGACACGATCGCTGCGTTCAAGGGGCGCACGATCCACACGTATCACACGGAGGGCGCAGGCGGGGGGCACGCGCCCGACATCATCCGGCTGTGCGGCGAGTCGAACGTCCTGCCGTCGTCGACAAACCCGACGATGCCGTTTACGAGGAATACGCTGGACGAGCATCTGGACATGCTGATGGTGTGTCACCACCTCTCGCCGGGCGTGCCGGAGGATGTCGCGTTCGCCGACTCGCGCATCCGTCCCGAGACCATCGCGGCCGAGGATGTCCTGCATGATCTTGGGGCGCTCAGCATGATGTCGTCCGACTCGCAGGCCATGGGTCGCATTGGCGAAGTCATCTGCCGGACCTGGCAGACGGCCGACAAGATGAAGCGGCAGCGCGGGGCCTTGCCCGGAGAAAAGGCGGGAAGCGACAACCTGCGCGTGCGCCGCTACATCGCGAAGTACACGATCAATCCGGCCATCACGCACGGCATCGCGTCCCAGGTCGGATCGGTCGACGTCGGCAAGCTGGCTGACCTGGTCCTGTGGAAGCCGGCATTTTTTGGCGTGAAACCGGAGCTCGTGATCAAGGGCGGATTCATCGCCGGAGCCATGATGGGCGACGGCAACGCTTCGATTCCCACGCCCCAGCCGGTCATCGCGCGATCGATGTTTGGCGCATTCGGAGCGGCATTGGATCGCTGCAGCGTCCATTTCGTGAGCCGGGCCGGGATCGAGAGCGGGGCGCTCGACGGGCTGAGGCGTGAGTGCGATGCCGTGCGCGGATGCCGCAGCGTCTCGAAGCGGGATCTCGTGATGAACGACGCGCTGCCGAAAATCGAGGTCAATCCTGATACATACGAGGTGCGCGCCGATGGCGAGCTGCTGACATCGGAGGCGGTCGATGTGCTGCCGCTGGCGCAGCGCTACTTTCTTTTTTGAGGTTTCCGAGGTGGCTGGCGATGTCATGGTCGTCGATCGAATCGATAGCGAGAGGACGCTGCCCCCGCGCGCGCGCGATTATGCACGCGATACGGTGACGCTCGGATGGGAGGATCGCACGCACGTGCACGGGCGCCGTCGGACCGACGGCGGCGTCGAATTCGGCTTGTCGCTGCCGCGCGGAACGGTCGTGCGTGGGGGCGATTGTCTGGTGCTGGACGGCGCGCGGCTCGTGGTGTCGGTCGTCGAACGGGCCGAGCCTGCGTTCGTGATCGAGCCGCAGAGCGCGCAGGAGTGGGCGCGGTTCGCGTATCACATCGGCAACCGCCATCAACCGATGATGGTGATCGACCGGGGTCTGGTGTGTCCCGACGTGCCCGGCGTCGAGCAGCTGCTGCGGCAGTTGAAGGTGCTGTACAGCCGCGAGCGGCTTCCGTTTACGCCAATAGGCGGTCCGGCCGGCCATCACCACGGGTAACGAGCTCCGAGTACCGAGTGCTGAAGCTTTTACACCTTTGCGACAGTCTGTTTCCACTTGGTGGCTTTGCGTACTCCGACGGCCTCGAAACAGCGGCAGCTTCGGGATTGGTCGGCGACGCAGAGGGGCTTGCGGCGTGGCTCGATGTGTCGCTTGACGAGACGATCGGGCGGCTCGACGGGCCGGCTGCCTGGCAGGCATGGGGGCACATCCGCGATGAGCAGTGGGATGCGCTCAGCGGGCTCGATGAGGAGTTGGTGGCCCTGCGCCCCTCGTCAGCTGGGCGGCGTGCCACCCGCGCGATGGGTCGGCGTCTGCTGACAACTTGGCGCGCCCTCTACGCGACCCCGCAGCTTGATCGGCTCCAGGATCACGTGGACCGCGGCGAGCTCGCGCCAACGCTGCCCGTGGCGTTTGCTGGCGCCTGCATTTCTGCGGGGATCAACCGGCATGACACCGTGAAGGCGTTCGCCTACACGCGCCTGGCATCAACCGTATCGGCCGCGATGCGGCTCGCCCCGATCGGGCAGATCGAGGCGCACGCGCTCCTTGCCCGCGTGCTTGCGCGCACGCCAGAGGTCGTCGCCAGGATTGCCGGGCCTGACCTCATGGCCCGTGGAATCGGGCTGCCGGGAGTGGGAGATGCACCGCCCGAGGCGTTCTCTCCCGCGCTGGACATTGCCGCGATGTCGCAGCAGTACCTCCATTCGCGGCTGTTTCGATCGTAATGACCAAAGCGCCCCTGAGAATCGGCGTCGGCGGTCCCGTGGGATCCGGCAAGACCGCGCTCGTTGATTCGCTGTGCAAGACTATGCGCGATCGCTACCGACTGGGCGTCATCACGAACGATATCTTCACGCGTGAAGACATGGAGTTCCTGGTCAGGAGCCAGGCGCTCACCCCCGATCGCATCATTGGCGTCCAGACGGGCGGCTGCCCGCACACGGCCATCCGCGAGGACGCGTCGATGAACTTCGACGCGATCGAGGAGCTTACGGCAAGGCACCGCGACCTTCAGGTCCTGTTTCTCGAGAGCGGCGGCGACAATCTGGCCGCGAGCTTCAGCCCCGAGCTCGTCGACGCATCAATCTACGTGATCGATGTCTCGGGCGGCGACAAGATTCCAAGGAAGGGCGGGCCGGGCGTCACGCGTTCCGACCTCCTCGTCATCAACAAGATCGACCTCGCGCCCTACGTCGGCGCCGACCTGGAGATCATGGCGCGCGATTCGAAGACCATGCGCGGGGATCGCCCCTTCATCTTCACCAATCTCAAGACCGGCGCCGGGGTGCCGGATGTGATTGCATGGATCCGGCGCGAGCTGCTCTACGAAGCCGCGTAATCGAACCGCCGTTCGGGCCTCCGGTCGTCGCGCGGGCCGGCGTTCCGCACGATGGATTGGATCGCCGCGAGGCTGCGGCTGTCGGGCGGTCCGCGCGCCTCGAGCTGCGGTTCGAGAGGCGGCATAACCGAACGGTTCTCGCCGGCGAGTACGCCGAGCCGCCGTTTCGCATCGGTCGCGCGCTCGAGATCGACGATGCGGCGTACGTGATCATCGTCTGCGCCGGTCCGGGTGTCTTCCCAGGCGATACGCTCCGCCAGTCGGTTCACCTTGGACCCGGCGCAAAGGCCGTCCTGACGTCGCAGGCGGCGTTGCAGGTGCGCCCGGGCGTCGCGCCCGCGGCGGCTGCCATCGATCACCGGTACGTTCTTGAAGATGACGCCGAGCTGCACTGTCATTGGGACCCGATCATTCCTTTTGCCGGCTCGCGCGCTGCACTGAGTTTCGATGTGCGCATGCCTTCCAGCGCGCGTTTCTACTGGAGTGACGCCCTCATGACGGGACGCGTCTCGCGTGGTGAGCGATGGCGCTTCCGCGATCTCGCCCACGAACTGCGTGTCCGAGTCGGGGGTGAGCTTCGATATCTTGAGCGCTACCGCCTCGTGCCATCGGACGGCCGCTCGGTCACTCGAACCTGGATGGCCGGCGACTCCAACTACCTGGGGACCACTGTCCTTCATCACGGCCTTGCAACGGCAGAGACCGTCGCGTCGATTCAAGGAGAGCTTGACCGGCTCAAACGTGACTGGCGCGACGACGTTCGCGCCGCAGTGGATCTCGTTGAACCACAGCTCGTGATCGCGCGCCTCATGGCCACGCATGGCGTCCCGTTCGCAGGCGCACGGGCGGTCTTTCGGCGTGTTGCGCTCGAACATATCTTCGGAAACCGGCACCTGGCGGGGCGCAAGTCGCCATTCGGGGGATGACGTAGGATAATCGTCCGCATGATTGGAATCATGCTGACGGCCGCGATTCTCTTCGTAACTTCTGACGCCGGGACCTATTCCGAGAGCCACGCCGCGAGCTCCTCCCCCCAGGCGGCCCAGGATCAACAAGCCGCCAACCTGAGCGGCGAATGGGCGGTAACGGTCACCGCGCCGCGCGGAGAGCTCGACTACACGATGTACCTGAACCACGAAGGCCCGCGGTTGACCGGCTACTTTCAGTCTCAATATGGCGAAATGCCGCTCAAAGGGAGCGTCAACGGCGACGAGGTGAAGCTGTCGTGGACGATGGCGGATGGGGCGAAGGAACTGGCCGTCACCATGACGGGCAGGGTGAAAGGCGATACCATCTCAGGCACCGCCAGGCTCGGAGACATCGGCGAAGGCGCGTTCCGGGCCGAGAAGACCGGCAGTTGAACGACCAAGAGAACAAGGTATGCTTGCGCAGGGGTCCGACTTATGAACAGGCACATCTTCGCGACGAGCTTCCTGGTTTCGCTTCTGTGGGCTTCCCTCACGACCACCATCACCTCCGCGCAGACCAGCATCGCCGGTGACTGGGACGTGACGATTCAGTCGGCTCAGGGCACCAACTCGATGCTCGTCACCTTCAAGCAGGACGGCGACAAGATCTCGGGCCTCCTCAAGTCACCGATGGGGGAGCTGCCGTTTCAGGGGGGCACGCTGACGGGGAACGACTTGAAGTTCGATTTCTCGATCGCGATTCAAGGACAGCCTCTCCAGATCACGATGAGCGGCACCGTCGACGGTCCCACGATCGCGGGCAAAGCGCAGTTCGGGGCGTTCGGCGAAGGCGACTGGACGGCCAAGCGGGTTGAGGCATCGGCTGCCGCCGCCGCAGCCCCAGGCGCGGCGGCTCCTGCAGGTGCTCCGGCGTCGGCGACCGCCGCTCCGGGAGGCGCGGCCGCTCCGGGCGGCGCCGCCGCTTCCGCCCTCGGATTGAACGGCAAATGGGACGTTACGGTGAAGACGCAGGCGGGGGATCTGCCGGTGACGGCGGAGCTGACAGTGACAGACGGCAAGGTCATGGGCACGCTGGCCGGACCGACCGGGCCCGTCGACGTGAGCGGCACGTTCGACGGCAATTCGCTCAAACTGGAATTCACCGCCAAGACACCGCAGGGCGACATTCCCGTGTCCATGACCGGTGACCTGAACGGCGACTCCATCGTCAACGGCAAGGCGGAGTTCGGCGGGATGGGGCAGGGCGAATGGACCGCCAAGCGCAGCAGACCGTGAAACCCACGGCAATGCACACGTCGCTTGCGCTCGCGCTGGTGGTGTCCGTTCTCGTGCCCTCTCCCTCCGCCGCGCAAGCGATCAAGCTCGCCACGGTGGTCCCGGAAGGATCGATCTGGGACAAGAACATCAGGCAGATGGGCGAGGAGTGGAAGCAGGCGACCGACGGCCGCGTGACGGTCACCGTATACGCCGGTGGCGCGCAGGGCGACGAGCCGATGGTGCTCCGGAAGATGCGTCTCGACGCGCTCCAGGCGGCGGCGTTTACGGCCGTCGGCCTCGGGACCATCGACGCGTCGTTCAACGTGTTCGACATCCCGTTCTTCTTCGAGTCGTACGACGAGCTCAATTACGTGACGGAGCAGCTGACGCCGACGATCCGCAAGCGCGTCGACGCCAAAGGGTTCGTCCTGCTCAACTGGGGCCACGGCGGCTGGGCGCAGGTCTTCACGAAGAGACCCGTCCAAACGGTCGATGACCTGAAGAAGATCAAGCTCTACACATCTGCCGGCAACGATCGGATGGTCCAGTGGTTCAAGGCCAACGGGTTCGAGCCGCGCCCGATGGCCATGACCGACATCATGACTGGGCTGACGACCGGCATGATCGAAGGGCTGCCGACCCCGCCGCTCGCCGCGCAGTTGTTCCAGTGGTATCGCCAGACGCCGTACATGCTCGATCTCGGCCTCGCGCCCATCATCGGCGCCAACGTCATCACGAAGAGCGCCTGGAACTCGATCCCGCAGGCGGACCGCGCAAAGCTGATGACAGCGGCCGAGGGTGTCGAGAAGCGGTTGCAGGCCGAGGTGCCCAAGCAGGATGCGGCGTCCATCGCCGAGATGACCAAGCACGGCCTGACCGTCACCAAGGCGTCGGGCCCGGAATGGCGCACCGAGCTGGACAGCCTCGCAAAAACGATGCGCGGCGAGATGGTGCCGCCTGATATTTTCGACGCCGCGCTCAAGGCGCGGACCGAGTACCGTAAGGCGCATCCACCGGCGAAGTGAGCGGGGCCTCGATCCTTCTTCCCGGAGATTCTGTCCAGCCTTCCCGACCCGCGCGGCCGGTTGCCATCGCCTCGGTTTTGGAAGATGCCGTGGCATCACTGGCACTGCTGGTGATGGTGCTTCTCCCTCTGCTCGAGATCGTTGTCCGCCGCGCGTTTGGCAGGGGCGTCCCAGGGTCCGGTCCCATCGTGCAGCATCTGACGCTCTGGGTCGGGTTTCTCGGCGCGGCCATGGCCGCTCGTGACGGCAAGCTGCTCGCCCTCGCGACCGGCACGTTCATTCCTCCAGGACCGTGGCGCCGCGCGTCCGACAACCTTGCGGCCGCCTTCGGCGCATGGTCCGCCATCGTGCTCGCCTGGGGCGGATGGCAGATGGCATCCATCGAGCGGGAGGCCGGGACGACGATCGGGGCGGGCATTCCGACGTGGATCACGCAGATCGTGCTGCCGATCGCCTTCGTCCTGATAGCGGCGCGCCTCGTCTGGCGCCGCCCGGGCGCCGTGGATCGCCTCCTCGCATCCAGCGGCATTGTGCTCGGCGTGCTCTGCCTATTGAGGCCGTCGCTCATTCAAGGCCACACACTCTGGCCTGCGATGCTCATCGTCGTCGCCGCCGCGGTCGCCGGCACGCCGCTCTTCGCGATCCTTGGCGGGACGGCGGCATTGCTCTTCATGCACGACGGCATCACGCCGGGGACGATTCTCATCGAGACCTATTCGCTCAGCGTGTCGCCGACGCTGCCCGCGATCCCCCTGTTCACGTTTGCAGGCTTTCTGCTCGCGGAAGGCAAGGCATCCGAGCGGCTGCTTCGCGTGTTCAGGGCCTTCTTCGGGTGGATTCCAGGCGGCACCGCGGTCGTCTGCGCCGTGCTGTGCTCGTTCTTCACGGTCTTCACCGGTGGGTCGGGCGTGACGATTCTTGCGCTTGGCGGCGTTCTCTTTCCGGCGTTGATCAAAGACGGCTACCGGGAGCGCTTTGCGCTCGGTCTACTGACCGCGTCCGGATCGCTCGGCCTGCTGTTGCCGCCCGCGCTGCCTCTCATTTTCTACGCGGTCGTGGCGCAGATCCCGATCCAGGACATCTTCATCAGGGGGATTCTGCCCGGCATCCTCCTGACGGCGATGGTCGCCGCGTGGGGCGTGCGCGAGGGGATCGTGTCGAAAGCGGGTCGCCACCCATTTCGCGCCGGCGAAGCGGTGTCGTCGCTCTGGGCCGCGAAATGGGAGCTGGCGATGCCCGCGATCGTGCTTTTTGCGATATTCAGCGGGCTCGCGACGGCCGTCGAAGCGTCAGCGCTGACGGCCCTTTATGCGCTGGTGGTGCAAGCCTTCATTCATCGCGATCTCTCGCTGCGGAAGGACCTCCCGCGCGCGCTCACTGAGTGCGTCGTGGTCATCGGCGGCGTCCTGATCATTCTGGGCGTGGCCGTGGGGTTGACGAACTATCTGGTCGGCGCGCAGGTGCCCGCGAAGCTCCTGGACTGGGCCAGGGGGAACATCACCTCTCGGCTGACGTTTCTGCTCGTCCTGAATCTCTTCCTTCTCGCTGTCGGCTGGCTTATGGAGATCTGGGCCGCCATCGCCGTCGTCGTGCCTCTCATCGTTCCGCTCGGGGCGGCGTTCGGCATCCACCCCGTGCACCTCGGGATCATCTTCATCGCCAATCTCGAGCTCGGGTTCTTGACACCGCTCGTTGGCTTGAACATTTTCCTCGCCTCCTACCGGTTCAAGCGTCCCGTGCTCGAGGTGTGCGCGGCAGCGCTTCCGATGATGGCCATCCTCGGGATCGGCGTGCTTGTGATCACCTACGTCCCGTGGCTGACCACCGGCCTCCTCGCGCTACTGGGTCGTTGAGCCCGCACGGTATCAGTCGCCCGGTGCGTTGAGCGCCGCCACTTGCTGGCGATAGGCCTTGGTCCAGTCTTTCCGGAACGCGTCCTGTGCGTCCTTCAGCGACATCTTGCCGGCACACACCATGTCGCGCAGCCGCGCGGCGACGTAGTCGGCCGCGCAGACTTGAGCGCTGTTCGCCCTGGTCGTGGCGCCAGGCGCGCATTCGCGTCCTCCAACGAACTTGAAATGATTCCGCAGGTGAGAGAGCCGGAAGAGGCTGCTGGAGCAAACCCCTGCTCCACCCGGGGCCCGGCGCCGCGCGCCGGGATCACTATCGTATATCGACGCCGCCTGGAATAAAACTCGACGTGCCGCGGTCACACGCTGGAGACAGCAATCGATGTGTTACATTCTCGCGAATGAACACCAGGTGCGCGCACGCCTTGGTCGTCTTTGCAGCCCTTGCGACACTTAGTGTGGCGTGGCGGACCTTGCCTTCGGGGAGCGCGCTCGCGGCTCAACAGGACAAGCCCCAGTTGCCGAAGAGCCAGATCCCCGATCTCGGGCGCCCGACGCGCCCGACGGACGAGCAGCCGCCGTTCAACTTCGGCGAGTACTTCATCGGCAGGTGGACGTTCGAGTGGAGCGTGCCCGAAGGCGCTCTGGGGCCGTCCGGCTCCATCAACGGCAGCGTCACCTATAAAGCTGTGGACGGACCGTTCTTCGAGGCAACGACGACGGCCACCGGTCCGGGCGGCCCGTTCACGATCAAGGAGACGATCGCGTACCGGGTCGAAGGGAAGACCGCCGCCCGCTGGCTTACGGATAGTCGTGGCTTTGCTTACGTGCAGTTGGCGACAGTCGGCGGCGATCTGGGCGGGTACTACAATCTGTACTTCGAGGGATCGCCGTTCACCTACAAGGGCAGGAACATCAAGATCAAGAATGCGTTACGCTTGACGTCGCCGCTGCGGTACCGCAACACGGTCACCGTCTCGACCGACGGTGGTCCGTTTCTCGCATACGGGAGCGCGTGGTTCGAGAAGGATCCCGCCTTAGCCCGTCATTAGCCAACTGTATACTTGGGAGCCGTCATGCGCGGTGCGTCGTTCGCATGGGTGTTTGGGTGTGTCTTTGGTTTGATGGTCGTCCGCGGGATCGCGCAGGGCAACCCCGACGCGGCGAAGATGAAGAACCCGGTCGCCGCGAGCCCCGAGTCAATCGGGGCCGGCAAAGCCGCCTTTGCCAAGAACTGCCGCTTCTGTCATGGAGCCGATGCTAAGGGCAACGGACCGATGGCGCCGCAGGGCACCCATCCTCCCGACCTCACCGACGCCAAGTGGGACCGCGGCTCGACCGACGGCGAGATCTTCGCGGTCATTCGAGACGGTGCCGGTCCGAAATTCGACATGAAAGGCTACAAGGACAAGCTGCCTGAGACCGAGATCTGGAACATCGTCAATTACCTGCGCAGCATCGGCGCGAAATAGATGAGACCACGGCTCGCCGCGCGCGCCCTTGGAGCGCTCGCGTTTGCCACATGCGCGCTCGGGGCGATCGCTTGCGGTGGCCCGCCGCCCTCGTCGCCCGACGTCTTTACGCCCGCCCACAAGACGATGGTTTCGGCGGCGCGAGACTACTTCTACGTCCGTCCGGCGGCGCGCCAGCCGATTCCCTTTCCGCACAAGATCCACATCGCAAAGCAGGCCATGTGCACGGACTGTCACGAGACCGTCGAGCGCGGCCCGATCGCCGGCATTCCGAGCGTCAAGACGTGCATGGTCTGCCATAGCCAGATCGCGACCGATCGGCCGTTGATCAAGGAAGTCACATCCTATTCGGAGAGAGGCATCGAGATTCCGTGGCAGCGTGTGTATGGATTCCCGCACGAGTCGCACGTGCGCTTCAACCACGCGCCGCACATCCGCGCGAACGTCGAGTGCGCCAGCTGTCACGGCGACCTCGCGAACATGACCGTCGCGGAGCGCGCCGTCAGTCACACGATGGGCTTCTGCGTGAACTGCCACCGTCAGAAGAGCGTGTCGAACGACTGCCTCACGTGCCACTTCTAGAGCGGGTAGGTCGAGGAGGTCGGATGGGTCGCGTCGGACAGAGACCATGAAGCGCCGGGACTTCATCAAATTGACCGCCGTCACAGGCACGGGCGCCGCGCTGACCGCGTGCGGCAACCCGGAGCATCAGCTTATTCGCTTCGTGCCGGACGACGACCTGGTGCCGGGCATCGCGGAGTGGAAGCCGAGCGTGTGTCCGCTCTGCCGCGCCGGCTGCGGCGTCACGGTTCGCGTGATGGACGCGGATTTGGAGACCGTGCGCAACGGACAAGAGGGCGTCGTCACCATAAAGGCGGCCAAGAAGCTCGAGGGGCAGCCCGGACACCCCGTCAACCGCGGCGGGCTGTGTCCGCGCGGCCAGGCGGCGATCCAGATCACCTATCACCCCGATCGTTTGACGGCGCCCATGAAACGGACCGGCGCGAGAGGGTCGGGCGAGTACCGTCAAATCACGTGGGACGACGCCATCGAAGAGCTGGTCTCAAGGCTCGACGCCCTGACCGATCGACGGGCGCTCGCGTGCATCGCACGGCCCAGGCACAGCCGGCGTCTGGAGCTCGTCGCAGAGTTCCTGGCACGGTTTGGCGCGCCCGCGCCAATCGGCTTCGAGCCGTTTGGCGAAGATGTCCTGCGCCATGCCAACGGCTTGAGCTACGGGCGCCGGCAGCTCCCGACGTTCGACCTCGCGCGGGCGAAATGCGTCGTGAGCTTTGGCGCCGATTTGCTCGGCACGTGGAACTCGCCCGTTGCCCAGAACGCCTCGTATGGAGAGATGCGTCAGAGCCGGACCGGCGCTCGCGGGGCATTCATCCAAATCGAATCGCGGATGTCGTTGTCGGGCGCGAGCGCCGATGAGTGGGTGGCGATCCGGCCGGGGACTGAGGGCGTCCTGGCGTTGGGGTGGGCGCATGTCCTCA
>Ga0318533_10000250_pt1 | contig 20277 bp, 18 predicted proteins | sample GRESIP053b4f27_FD_203675 | JGI IMG/M metagenome (GOLD analysis project Ga0318533, IMG submission 203675) | Tropical soil microbial communities from Luquillo Experimental Forest, Puerto Rico - GRE.SIPMG.053b4f27 | ecosystem: Environmental > Terrestrial > Soil > Tropical forest > Bulk soil...
CATAGACATGCGTGAGGACGAAGCCGCTGAGGACGAAAAACAAATCGACGGCGAGATATCCCCGGCGACAGATCCCCGGCGAAGCGCCGCCGCCAAAATGGTAGGCGAGGAAACTGCTGTGATAGAACAGAACCGCCATCGCCGCGATCCCGCGCAACGGGGTGAGCGACGGCAGCTCCCTGCGTGCGTCGAGGCTGCCGCCTGCAGTCGCGCGAGCCAACCACCAACGGGATATCGCCGGCAAAACGCCTCCTGGTGAGCAGGGCTTTATTTGGCGCAACTATCTCGACAAACGCAATTGGAAAACACCTCCCTGTCAGAGGACAGGGTTTGCTCCTCGATCAGCGCATTCGATCAGCGCAGAGCCGGTCCCAGACCATCGTCTCGTTCAAATTGTCGGCGCCGGGGAGGCGACGATGGCTAATTTTTATGAAACGTCCCCATGTCGTCTTCATTGAATCTCAGGGCCAGGTCGGCAAGATCAGGGCGACGATGTCCACGCAACACATGATCCGCTCATCGGACGGTGTCGGTTTCACTGTGCTGTCGCAAACCGGTGATCACTTGGAAGCGAGGTCTCTTACAATCAAGACCTTCTTCCTCTCTGCGGCGATAATCGGGATAAATTTACTAATTAATCTGACGTCCCCCGTTACGGCGTTTCCGTACGATGACTTCGTTCTCATCGACGGCATCTGGCGGACCGTTGAGGGGCAACATGTCGGCATCGATTATCACGATGCCATTGGGTTCTGGTTAAGTCATATTGGCGCGGCGTGGTGGCGAATAATCGGCCCAGATCGCGGTGTCCTTGCGCTCACCAGCGCCACTTTTAGTATCATAATCATGTTATGTGCGAGCTTTGTCTTGGCAAACCGGTTGTGGTTTTTGCCTCGGTATTGCCTTCTAATCGGCGCAGTCCTGGCTTTCGAGGCGTCGGCGCCGTCGGTTTACGGTTGGTCAGTCTTCATGACCGGTATGGCCGGATATTATAACCGCCTGTCGGTCGCCGCCCTCGCCGTATTATTCTTACAATTCTTTACAGGGCAGCGTACCCGATCGCATACCGGCCTTGTAGTGGAATGCGGAACTGCGGCCATCCTGCTCAACATCTTATTTTTAGTAAAAATCTCGGCCTTCATTCTGGGAATAGGAATTATTGCGACGAGCACGCTGGCACTCCGACTACGTTCTTTCTCCAGTACAGCAAAAATGTTGATGGTTTTGTTCCTAATTCTAATTATTATTGTTGCCACCGATTTTGTTATTGCCGGCACCAATCCATCAGATTTTCTTCTTACCTATCAAGCAGCTGCGGCAACGAAATTGTCGCCGGTTTCCGGCAATAGCATCGACCGCATATTCAAGAGCTGGAGCCTGGTCGTGTCCGTCCTGTTATTGGTTATGTATGCACGGCGACCGCCCGCAATCCCCCGCAGCGCATTGGTGACAGTGATCGGCGCGTATGCCGTCATCCAGCTTTGTTTGAATGTGTCAAATACTCAGCCGGAGACGATCTTTCTGGCGCCGGCATGCGCCCTAGCCCTCCTCTCGTGGTGTCCGCCTTCGGAGCCGGAGCGGTCGAATCAAGCGCCCCGCCGACATTGGCTGAGAAAATCGCCAATGGCCGTGTTGCCCGGAGTAATGTGCCTCTTGGTATTGGTTCCGCAGATGGCTTCGGCCGCTTTCGGTCTTGCCCTCGCGGTTTCAGTAGCCTCGGGCTTCGAGGCGCCGATTTACATCTCCGCGGAGAAGGGCGTTAGCGTCCCGGTCGTCGGCGCGCTCGGAGATGCCGGCCGTGCAGAGCAATTTGCTATAAACGTCAATAAGGGGGTCGACGCATTACAACACTTCAAGATGACTGACGGAACAATCGCTACCCTCGATTATGTCAATCCATTTCCGGCTCTCTTTGGTCTGCCTTCTCCGAAGGGGGTACCCGTCGCCTGGGCTCTCGGTTACAACCAGCCCTACGACAGCATGCTGCAAGAACGCGAGTTAGTCGGGGATGCCTGCATCGTAATGCTTCCGATGCGGCCGACACGGGTTGTTAAGGGAAGCACGGAATTAATCATCGCGGCCGCGGAATCGATATTGGCCGTGTCCTTCAACCTCGTGGGAGACGACGATTATTGGAAAATATACCGCCGCAAAGACGGTTGCCGGTAACAGGGAGGTCGGCGGAATCGAAGTGAAGGCTTTGGCCAAAATCGCGATCGTTACGCCGGTGCTCGACGACTGGCCGGCATTCGGCCACCTGCTGCGGGAAGTGGGCCGCTCGCTCGCCGGGAAAGTGCAGGACCTCGACATCGTCGCGGTCGACGACGGCTCGGCGCAGAGTTTCGCGATCGATGCGCTCGAGCTGCCGCCCGGTCCAATCCGCCGGATCGAGATCCTGCAGCTCGGGCTCAATCTCGGCCATCAGAGGGCGATCGCGGTTGGCCTCGTCGACATCGCGCGGCGCGACGATCTCGACGGCGTCTTTGTCATGGACTGCGACGGCGAAGACCGTCCGGCGGACCTACCAAGACTGCTCGCAGCGAGCCGCGAGCGGCCGGGGCACATCGTTGTCGCCCAACGCACTGAACGATCGGAGGGGCAACCGTTCAAGGTCGGGTATGCCCTGTACCGGTGGCTGTTCACGCTCCTGACCGGGCAGCAAATCAATTTCGGCAATTTCAGCTTCATTCCGATCGCGTGCGTCCGCCGCCTCGTCTTCATGCCGGAAATCTGGAACAACCTGCCGGCCGCCATCCTGCGCTCGCGCATCGGGCATGTCGCCGTGCCGACCGCCCGCGGCGAGCGCTATTTCGGGCGGTCGCGGATGAGCTGGATCGGGCTCATCGCGCATGGGCCGAGTGCGACGTCAGTCTACATCGATATCGTTTTCGTGCGGCTGCTCTTCGGCGCCGCCATCGTCGCCGGCGTCACGCTGGCCGGCATTGCCGCCGCCGTCGCCATCCGCCTCGCGACGCCGCTCGCGATTCCCGGCTGGGCCACGACGGTAGTGGGGGTGCTCGGGCTGCTGCTGATGCAGCTCGTCGTCATGGTGGTCGCAATGCTGCTGCTGGTGCTGGCGGGGCGCAACAGCCGGCCGATCGTGCCGATCGCCGACGCGGGCATGTTCATTGCGGGCCGCCAACGCTTCGACATCGAGCCGGTCTCGCCGCTCGCGCGCGAATGCGGGGGGACGGACGAGCGGCAATGAACCTGCACTACCCCGGCGGCGAACTCGAGCTCTTCGCTGGCGCGGCGAACTGGAAGAGCTACGTTGCCGAGCTGCTCTCGCCCTATCTCGGCGAAACCGTGCTTGATGTCGGCGCCGGAATCGGCGCCCACGTCCCGTTCTTGTGCAGATCCGGGGTGAAGGAATGGGTTTGTCTCGAGCCCGATGAGCGGCTCGCATCGCAGATCGCCCGCCGGATTGAGAAAGGCGAGCTGTCGGCTGCCTGCCGCGTCGTCACCGGCACTCTCGAAGCGCTCGCGGGTTGCACCCGATTCAGCGCCGTCCTCTATCTCGACGTGCTGGAGCACATCGCCGATGACCGCGCCGAGATGGAGAAGGCGGCGCGCAGGGTCGCGGATGGCGGTTGCCTGATCGTTCTGGCGCCCGCTCACCAGTTTCTCTTCAGTCCGTTCGATGCCGCAATCGGACATCACCGCCGTTACACCACCGCCGCGTTACGGGCACTTACACCGCCGGAATGCCGACTCGAATTTTGTCGAATGCTCGACTCGGCGGGTTTTTTCGCCTCGCTCGCCAATCGCTCACTGCTCCGTTCCGCAAACCCCACGTGTGCGCAGGTGCAAGTCTGGGACAGAGTCCTGGTACCGGTCTCGCGGCGCCTGGACTGGTTTCTTTGCTACCGCTTCGGCAAGAGCATCCTTGCTGTGTGGCGGAGGACGCGGCCATCGTCTGTTCGCGTCGGGGATGGCGCGTCTTGAGGCGACCCGATTTAAGGCTGCCGGCGGCGGCAATCGCGGTCTTCGCGATCTTTGCCGGCCTTTATTATTGGGCGCGGCCGGTTTATGAGTTCGCGCTCACCTGGTACGGCATTGCGCCGTTCCGGTTCCCGTTTCTCGATACCGACGCGATCACCGCGGCGATCGAATGTTATCGCCAGGGGATCGACGTCTATATCGCGAACCCCTGCGATGCCCTGGGCCGTCCTCATGTCTATTCCCCGCTCTGGCTCGCAGCATCGGTGCTGCCGGTCACGAGGGCTTGGACCATGCCAATTGGCCTCGGCCTCGATCTCGCTTTTCTCCTATCGTTGGCGGCGATCCCGGTTCCGGCCCAGGCGCGCGACCGCCGGATCATGTTGGCCGCCGTGTTCTCGACAATGACGATCTATGCGGTCGAGCGCGGGAACAACGATCTCTTTGTTTTCCTCCTCGTACTGCTGGCCGGGCTCACGCTCGCCAGCCCTGCTGTCTGGAACGGCTCTTCGATCAGACGCTGGTGGGGCTATCTGCTGATCGCGACCGCGGCATTGCTTAAGTTTTACCCGGTTTCCGCGTTGATCGTATCGTGTCGCGAACGAAGGCATGCTTTTATCGCGATCAATCTTCTAATGCTCTCGGTGATCTGCGTCTTCGTTGCCATCGTCAAAGACGATCTCAAGCATACTGCCGCACTGATCCCCTTCGGGAGCTATTACACCGATCTATTTGGCGCCAAAAATCTGCCTTATGGCATTGCGCATTTGATCTACACGCCGTCGCGCGAGTTCATTGTCGACTTCGTGCCGCCCCTTCTTCTGGCTATTCTCTGCTTGCGCGCGCTTTGGTTGGCGATCGGCCTTGCCCGGCGTCCGGCGCTGCACACCGCCTTTCTCAAACTGGAGGAGCGCGCGCGGATATGGCTGATCCTCGGTTCCGCGATCATTACGGCGTGTTTTTTTGCCGGACAGAGCGCCGGCTACCGCGGAGTGTTTTTTCTTCTCGTCCTGCCGGGACTGTTTGGACTGGCGCAATGCGCGGAGGATGATCAGGCCGCCAGGCTCGTTCGCCAGGCTCCCTGGCTGATCCTCTTCGTCATGTGGAGCGAGGCTCTGCGTCATGCCATCGTTGCCGTGGGACCGGGCTGGCTCGTCATCGAAGCGACATTCTGGATCGCCAAGGAACTGGTGTGGTGGCGGATCATCGCGACCCTGGGGGGCGTTCTCCTCTGCTTTGTGCTGGCCTCTCCGGTCTGGCGCAGGGGCTCAGCCGACCGGGCAGCGACGGCGGAGCAGGTCGCGGGTGCGTAATTTTTTTCGAGACGTTTTGGTCCCGCATAGATTGAATCTCGGGCATAGGATTGTTCGCATCAACCGAAGCGAGTTTCCGGACGCGATGGACCCGGTATTGACGATCGCCAAGCTCGGCGCCGGCTTTGTGGTCATCACGTCGGCGATTTTTGTGATCGGGCTGGCGGTCGAGACGGTCGCGCCTGCTCAAAGGCGGCAGCCGGCAAACGGGACCCGGCTCAACATCGGCTATGCCATCTTCCACGCGTTCATGCGGTCGGCCGCTACGCTCTTGGCTGCTATCCCTGTTCTCGGCATCGGAGCGCTGGGCGGGGGCTTGATCGCCTTGCCGAGCGAAGGATGGACGGTTGTCCTCTCTGCAATCGTCTATGTCGTCGCGATCGATTTCGCCGAATACCTGTTCCACCGGGCGCAGCATGGATGGCCGCCGCTGTGGGCGCTTCACTCGCTGCACCACAGCGACCGGGCGGTAAACGTGACGACGAGCACGCGCCACCATTGGGTCGATCTCTTCATAAGATCGATCGTGATCTACCCCATCGTCGGGCTGCTGTTCGCCGTCCCCTACCAGGCGGTGTTGGCCAATGGGTTGATCGGCTACTACAATTATTTTCTGCATTTCAATATCAGAATATCATTTGGGCCGTTGTGGGCGGTGCTCAACAGCCCGCAATATCACCGGCTGCATCACTCTCATGCGGCGCGGCACCAGAACAAGAATTTTGCTGCGCTGTTCCCGATATTCGACGTGCTTTTCGGCACTTATTGCCGGCCGGCAGCCGGCGAATATCCGGCAACCGGAATCGAAGGGCGGCAAGGTCCGAGCCGAGTCTGGGGGGCGGTCGCATGGCCATTTAGAGCGTCACCGGGGGCGGTCGGGCGCGTGCGCCGAGCGGCGGATGCTGCCTGATCACCTGCAGGCCGGGACGGCGAACGATTTCATCGAGCCGGCCAATATCGGCCTGACGAAGCGACCCGGTGCGCGCGGCCCACGGACCGGCGGACCTTCCTGGAAATGGTCTCCCGCGAGCCCGGGCTTCCGCTTTTGGGCGGGTGTGCTGTTGGCTCTGTGCGGCGCGTACAGCGTCACGTGCCTAACGCTGTTCGCTTACCGATCACCAGGCGCGCCGCTCGGCGATTGGCGCGCTCTTTGGACGTGGGCGCGGTTTCTGACCGAGCATCCGGCCGCGGAAATGTATGACCCGTCGATCCTCCACGCGGGCCAAGCTGCAGCGGGGCTCGAACCGGGCCAATATTATCCCTTCGCATACCCGCCGAGCTTTCTGCTCGTCCTTTGGCCAATGGGCCTGCTTCCGTCCGGCCTAACGTACGGGGCCCTCCTCGTACTCGGTTTGCCGTTTTATCTTTGGGCGACTGTCGGCAAGCGGTGGCGCTCCCCGATGACATTGGCGGCGCTGATAGCGCCGACGACCGCCATCTCGATCGTCGCCGGGCAGACCGGCTTTCTCGCGTCGGCTCTCCTGATCGGCGGGTTGCGACTGGCCGGCTGCCGTCCGATACTGGCCGGCCTCCTCCTCGGCCTGCTGACTTACAAGCCGCAAATCGGGTTGCTGGTGCCGGTCGCGCTGGTATCGGCTAAACTGTGGCGCTGTGCCGCCTCCGCCTGCGCTACATTCCTGCTGCTGTTCGCGGTCACGAGCGCCGCATTCGGGCCCGGCATCTGGATCGCGTGGTTCGCCGCGATCCCCGGCTTCTCGAGCCAAGTAGCGGCGGGGGGCGGCAGGATCCTCCATCTGATGCCGACGGTCATGTCCACGCTGCTGCAGATCGGCGCCTCCCCGACAGCCGCGCGGCTGGCCCAGGGCGCGGCCACAATCGCCGTAATGGGCGTCGTATGGGCGTCGTTTCGCGCGGGGCCGACACGGCTGGCCGCCGCCACATTGCTGGTCGGCACACTTTTGGCGACTCCGTATGCCTTCCTCTACGACATGCCGATTGTGGCCACGGCCGTGTTGTGGATGATCCAGGAACGGCATGACCGCGGTGGTTCCTTCGGATGGGGCGAAATCCTGGTGCTGACGATAGCGGCAATCGCGCCAATGACGATGCCGGCGGAGACAGCGCGTCCGCCGATAAGCGCAATCTCTCTCGTCCTGGTGTTGGGTGTTATCCTGCGGCGGAGTTGGATGCTGCGATATCGGGCAGAATCCGAAGTTGCAACCCGGGCGTTACACTGCGGAAACGCGAGTTAAGCGGCGAGCAAGGTTGATGTGCTCACAGTTCGGCAATTGGAGCACATCTGGGCTGCCGGAGACGCCGATGCCCCACGACCAACCGCGATGCGACGTGTGCGACTGCGAGTTGCGTGCTGGCTTTCCTCGAGTGCGCGATCCGCAGACGGGGCATTGGTTCGCTATCACCCACTGCCCGGAATGCGGTTTGGGCCATACGACGCCGCAGCCCGACGACTTGGATGAGTACTATGGCTCGGCGTATCACGGCGGCCGCTACGGGATCGCTGAACAGCTGTGCGTGAGACGCCGTCTGCGCTTTGTGAGAGCGGTCGCAAGCCCACATCGCGTGCTCGACTTTGGCTGCGGGGATGGCGCCTTCATCGCAGCGGCATCGGCCGCCGGATTGCAGGCGACTGGTGTGGAAATGCGACCGGAGCACGCCCGTTCCAAGGGGCTGACGGTAGTCGAGCGCGTCGAGGACGCCGGAGGTCCGTTCGACCTCATAACCCTATGGCACAGCCTGGAACACGTCCGCTCGCCACGGGAGCTGCTCGAGCGACTGTTGCCGCGGCTGAGCGATGACGGTTTCCTTGTTGTTGCTGTGCCCAATGCCGAGAGCGTACAGGCGCGGGTTTTCGGGCCGGGCTGGTTTCACCTCGATGTCCCCCGGCATCTCTTCCACTTTACACCGCGCGCGCTGAAGCGATTGTTGGAAAGCTGCGGCCTGGAGGTGGTCCGGCGCTGGGACATCGAAGTCGAATTGGATCTGTTCGGGTGGGCTCAGAGCGCCCTCAACCGGGTAATTCGCACTCCGAACGTGCTCTTCGATGTGGTCACCCACCGGCGGCGGCGTCATAAGCCATTGGAGATCGCGGCCAGCCTTGTCCTAGGCACCGTGGTCACGATAACTGCGGCGCCGGTGGTGCCGCTTGCCGCCGCGCTGTCAAGCGGCGCCGTGGTGATCTTTGCGGCGAAGAACCAGCGCGCTAGCCGTTGAACCGCCGGTAAGCTCGTGCAGTATTTTTAAAGCTGCATCTGAACTTGTGGAGCCAGTGCTTTGCGAGGCTCCCGTCGCTGCAAGCCCTCGAAGACGCTGCCGCGCTCCCACCCCCAGCACGCCAGGCGAAACTCGGTAGCAGTCCGAAGTACGCCAACGCCATAGGCAATGCTTCGGCGAAAGTTTATAGAAGATGCCCCGGTGAAATACCGGGTGGGACAGGAAATCTCGCCAACCCGAAAGCCGCGGTAAATGATCTGGGAAAGCATCTCGTTATCGAATACAAAATCATCCGAGTTGTTATCGAGAGGAATATCCTCTAGGACAGCGCGAGTGTAAGCGCGATAACCGGTATGGTATTCAGATAGCTTATAGTTCAGTAAGATATTTTGTGTAAATGTAAGCATACGGTTGGCAACATATTTGTACAGCGGCATTCCCCCTGCCAAGGCGCCAACACCAAGTATCCGAGATCCCAGGACCACGTCGAAAAAACCAGACGCCAATAGGGATGCCATGGGTAAGATAAGCTTCGGTGTATATTGATAGTCCGGATGCAGCATAATTACGATATCTGCGCCTCGGTCGAGCGCTGTGCGGTAGCAGGTTTTCTGGTTGGCGCCGTAACCTTTATTGTGATCGTGGGCAATCGTGATAATACCAAGCTCCTTGGCAAGCTTCAGAGTCTCATCTGTGCTAGCGTCGTCAACAAGAATGATGTCGTCTACTACATCGATCGGGATTTCGGCGAACGTCCGTTGCAGCGTGAGCGCGGCATTAAACGCCGGCAGAACAACACAAAGTCTATTTCCAATTATCATCACTTAACCTATCTGATCTTGACGCTGGAGCTCCGGAAATTTCGGGGTATTACATATTCCTGCGGTGGACCACGGCGTAGTCGTCGCTGTAGACGCGTTGCCATCCGGGGAGGTGGTCGAGCAGGGCCGCGGCCGCGCTCGACGGCTCGAACAGCGTCCAGGCGATGGCGTAATGGTCGAGCAACCCGGGCAACGCCTCGCCGATCCCAGCGCTCGCCGCGGCATTGCAGGCGAGGAATTCGTCGCCGAAGAGGTCGGCCCGGCCGTCGATGAAGGTGGGTATGCCGACGAACGTCAGATACCCGCCGAACCGGATCGAGTGGAGGACGTGGCCGGTAAGGCCCGCTGCGCGCGCGGCGTCGACAGCCAATACCGGCGCGACGGCTTCGCGCGGGCCAATGCCGCGCCGATCGAGCGCAAGCGCCGTCGACAGAAATCCGAGCGCGATCAAGACCGCAGCGATCACCGCGGCGGCAAACGGCACCATCGTCAATCCGCGCGCGGCCCGCTTTCCCGCCGAGCCGGTTCGCGCCGACACCGGGGAGCCCAGCTGAGCGGAGAGCGGGGCGGCGATCAGCAGCGGGCCGATGATGCCCAGCAGCTCCTGGTTGCGCACATGGGTCAGCGCCAGGTGCAGCAGCACGAGAACCATCGCGGTTCGCGTCCACGGCAGTCTCAATCCCAATGAAAACCCGCCGAGGATCGCCAGCGCGATCCACACCTCAAGCGGCTCGAAATGCTGGAAATCGGCGGCGTGCCACTCGGAGAGCGCGGAGATTGCAAAACTCATCCGCAGCATGCGCAGCGGCAATGTGAACAGGTCGAACCCGTTTGGCGATACCAGCGCAGCGAGGGTGGACAATCCCAAAAAAACGCCCCATCCCCGGAGCGTTTGCCAGCGGGCCGAGGCGGGAGCGACCAGCACCGCCTCCGCGGCGAGCAGTCCGGCAAACAGCAACCCGACGACAAAACCGCCATGCAGGTTGCACCACAGGATCATGACCGGCAGCAGGGCGAAGGATGGGGCGGCGCCCTCGTCTCGCGCTCGGATCACGCCCGCCATCCACGCCACCAAGAGCGGCAACGCCAACACATGGGGGCGGGCGAGCAGATGCGGCTCGGTCAGTGCGAAAGCCAGCAGCGCGCCGATCGCGGCGCGGCGCGGCCCGAGCGAGCGCTGCAAGGCGCGGGCGAGCAGCGCAAACGCGGCAGCGATCGCCAAACCGGTCGCGGCGATGACGCCGCCCCATCCGAGCCCGTCATAGACGGCGGCGAAGACGATCTCCGCTAGCCATTCGTGAGGGACCCAGCTCCCGCCAGGGAAGGTGAAGGTAAACGGATCATGGAACGGGATCGCGCGGTGCTCGACGATCCAGCGTCCGATAACGATATGCGAGAGCGTGTCGCCATCGTTGAGGAGAGCAAACGCCGAAGCTACCGCGACAGTATAAGCTCCCAGACCGACGAGGAGCGGCACCAACCACGCGCGAACCGGGTGCAATAGATGCGTATCGGTGAGGGCCGGCGATCGCGGAAAGGACGCGCCTATCGACTGCATGCCGCGCGCCCGACGTGCCTGACCAGGACTCGCTCAGCTACCAACCGCGGCGAGCGCCGGCGGGGACTGGTGCGGTGCGACTTCGGGCTCAGCCACGGGCGGGCGCGGAGCAAAGGGCGGCCGCGTGTCGCTGCCGTTCATCGCAGTTTTGAGGCGAACGCGACCACGGGCTAGATGCGAGCGCACGGCACCGACGGAGGTGCCCATGCTCTGCGCCGCCTCGTCGTAGGACTTACCCTGGACGCCGATCAGGATGACGGCCGAGCGCTGGTTGGCGGAGAGACGGCGCAGCGCAGCGCCGAGGTCGCGCAACAGAAGCCGCAGCTCAGCCATATGCGTCGCCGGCGGCGGTTCGGCGGCGGCAATTTCCTCCAGCGCTGTGGCCGAGCGGTTGGATCTGTTCACGACCGCGAGAAAGCGATTGCGCATGATCGTGTAGAGCCAGCCGCGCAGATCCGTCCCTGCCTGCCACAAATGCGCGTTGGCGAGTGCTTGCACGAGCGTGTCCTGGACGAGATCGTCGGCATCGGCCCTTTCGCGATGCCAGCGCCGCGCCGCACGGCGCAGGAAAGGTATCTCTTGCTCGACTTGTCCCGCGAACTCCGCCTCCGCAAGCTCCGCCGATGCCGGCGCGCGGGTACTTGGCTGCGGCGCTCCGGCTGCGACTATATCATGCGAACCCGGCGCCTCGTAGTTCGTTGACATTCTACGTGACCCACACGCAAACAAAGGCGAATTGCACGGACCGGTAAACGCAGCGTCGAGGTGAAACAGCTGATGCGTTTATTCAGGACGCTTCTCTGACACAAAATGGACAGCAATTCAAGCAAATTTTACCGAAGGGTTAACGGCTGTTACCGGACTGTTACGATTGCCCACTCTCCTTGACGAGAGACCGGGTCGACACGCGACCCGGCGGTCCACGGGGTTGAAGCGCGGCGCGCTGCGGGCATCAAGACCCCGATTTTGGTGCCGCTATCGGCGGACGGCGACCAGAGGACTGCGCTCAGGCAAGTGTCCGCGGCGTTCAGCAATTAAGTCAAAGGAAAAGGATCCACACGAGGGCGTCCGCTTCGCTCAATATTACTCGAGAGTCACCGTCATCTCACACTGCAGGGTCACTGAACGTCAAAAATGCGTTCGGATAATATTTTTTGCTAGAACTTTTTTTAGTGGTGCTTATGTTGCAATCGTCGCGAAGTAGCGGCGCACGGAAATAACAGTCCGGAAGAGGACCAGAGGAAAAGTAATCGATGGCTATACTAGACCAGATCGGACAGGAGAAGCAGCGGATCTCCGAGCGGCTCATGCGGGTCGATGCGGAACGGACGAAGTTGAGCGAGCAGCGCAATGAACTGGAAACCGCCGAACGTGCTCTGAGTCGACCGGGGAGAAAGCGCTGGTAACCGAGAAGCGGAGGAGAGGGCACGCGGCGAGCGCCGCATCGTCAGCGGTAAAGGGCACAAGAAACGAGGTGGCAAGCGGGCGCCTAACCTATCGTTGCGTGACGTCACTTTGAAGGCCGTGCAGGCGCACGCTAACGGCGCCAGCGCCAGCGAAGTCCTCAACCACCTCTCTCGAAAATTTGGCCTGACGGTCCGGCCGAACCAGCTCGGTAGCGCGCTTCAGGGGCACCGTCGCGCAGGTCGGCTCGAAAACCGCGATCAGCGCTGGTACATGCCGCGCCCGGCGTAGAGAGCCACAGCAGCGAACGACAGCTCGATCGTCCCGAGAGATCCGAGATTGCCACGCCATCCGTTCGGCCGTGACCAATGGCTTCGAACCGCGTCGTCAACCAGGCGGACAGGAATTGCCGATCGGAATGGTGGCGGGCGTCGAAATTCCGGGACCTCAACCACTTTCGCGCGGAGGTAAAGCCCGCCCCGCCCGACCAGCACGCCGAACGAAAGGTATCCGTTTGCCAGGCGACCTCTTGCGACATTTCGGAGTTCGTCAGATCCGGCAGAAAGATCGCCGAGGCGAAGGTGACGGCAGCAGATAACAGAATATAGAGCGCAATCACGTAGCCCGATCCGGTCCACGCGAGCAGCGCCGTCGCGATCAACGGCGCCGAGCCGCCCGCAGTGATCGAGGCGAAATGGAATCCGAGCGAGAAGTGGCTGTACCGCAGCCTGGGGGTGAAGCGACCTTGAGATATTCGGGGCAGTCTTGTTATCGGTTGATGCAGCCGCAACGCAGCAGGAAAAGCTCAGCGTCCGACGGCGGTGATTGCCGGTCGTCTCCCAACCCTAACCGTTCATTCACTGCACTTGGCGAGATCGGCGGCTCCCGACGCGTGCCGATCTGGTACTGTGGGCATGCCAAAGCGAGGCTTCCGTCGGTGCGCGAAATACGGCAGCGGCTACATGCCGCTGGCTTATCCAGCGGATGATGCCGCGTTGGCGGCCTTCTCCAAGTTGCGCGCGCTGCCGCAGGAAGCGGAGCGTGATCTTTCAGCCACGGGGCTGGAAATCTGGGTTTCTTCTGGCGCCGGGAACGCGGATGATCGTCGCCGCCAAATCAGCTTCTGGAAAGACGCAGGGGTCACGCCGGTGACGGAGCACACGACCGATGTGAGCGGGCACCACAAGCGCATCGGCGGCCGCAGCGCCGCAGAGCACTTAACGGCGATCCCCGGTACCTTGAAGCAGTGGCCAACCTGCTGTAGATCGGTGTTCGCGAGCTTTGGCAAGTCGCTTCGTGAGGGCTCTGTCCGTCGAAGCGACAAAGTCTCGGCGGGCGAGGTCCGGATTTTGCGCGCACCCTTTTTCGCAGGCCGAAGACAGGGAGATTTGATCGATTTGCTGCGGTAGCGATAAAAGTCGGCGACGCTTCGCATTGGCCTCCGGCGGCACAGGTCCGGACGGAGCGGTTCTGGCCTTTTCGGTTAACCCGCACGATCTCGGGTAGAGTAGACACTCGTGCGCGAAATTGGCGAGGCTTGTCATGTGTCGTAATATCAAGACGCTCCATAACTTCAAACCGCCCGCGACAGAGGACGAAATCAGAGCGTCTTCGCTGCAATTTGTGCGCAAGCTGAGTGGTTTTACTCAGCCCTCCAAGGCAAACCAACTCGCTTTGGACCGCGCCGTCGACCAGGTGGCCAGCGCAGCACGCGAGCTGCTTGACTCTCTCGTGACCAATGCCCCACCCCGCTATCGCGAAGTGGAGGCGGCCAAGGCCCGAGCGAGGGCGGCGGACAGGTCCGCTCATCCGACACCCGACGCGCTACTTAGCGGCGGGAGCGGGTCAGCGCCGTGGCGCCGCTATAGCGCTTCGTCGGCGCGGAGCGCATGATTGCTCAGTAGGCAGCTAGTCCCGCCGCCGTATCGAATGGCGGCTTCGTGCCGGAGTCGACATTCACGGGACCTGCCCCGTACTGCCGCAGTCGACACACAGCGGTGAGTGGCTGGTCTCGCGTCGAGATCCTGTGCATAGAACCCCCAGCAGACAGTCAACCTCAGGCACGGCAGGTCGCTTGTCGATTGGCCCGGTATTTGCTAGGAAGACTAAGAAAATTGAAACGCGCCGGGCGGCAGCTAACGGAGATCGGCCATGCTCAACGGGAAAATCGCTCGCTTTGCACCGACCGTCGCGGCGGCGCTTTTGCTGGCTTCGCTGAGCCACTCGGCTGAGGCTGGCGGGACGTTGCGGATCGCAATGACCGCCTCGGACGTGCCAACGACCACCGGGGCCCCTGACAACGGCTTCGAGGGCCTGCGCTTCCTGGGCTATCCGGTCTTCGAGGGACTGGTGCTGTGGGATCTGTCACGCGCCGACAAGCTCGCCGAGATCCGGCCAGGGCTCGCGGAAAGTTGGGAGCAGGACAAGGGTGACAGGAGCAAGTGGGTCTTCCACTTGCGCCACGCCGCCAAGTTCCACGACGGCTCAATGCTGACGCGGTGATGTGGAATCTCGACCGCTATTTCAAATCGGATAGTCCGCAATACGATCCTACCGGCAGCGCCATCGCGCGTGCGCGCAATCCTTGGGTCTCCGGCTATCGCAAGATCGATGATTACACGATCGAGATCGCCAATCCACGATCGCTCAGCTATTTCCCTGGGGCGCTTGCCTATCTGTTCTTTTCGAGCCCCGCACAATTCCAAAAGACCGGCTCATGGGCCGAGTTCGCGAAGGCGCCGTCCGGTACCGGCCCATTCAAGATCACCGAATTCAAGCCGCGCGTCAGCGCGACCCTGAGCCGCAATGAGGGCTATTGGGACCCGCACCGCGTTCCCAAGCTCGACAAGATGGTGCTGTTCCCAATGCCGGAAGCGACGACGCGCCTTGCGGCGCTTCGCTCCGGACAGGTCGATTGGATCGAAGTGCCGCCACCCGACGCTGTGCCGAGCCTTAAAGCCGCGGGGTTCGAGATCGTGACCAACAGCTACCCGCATGTCTGGCCTTGGGTGATGAGTTTCGGCAAGCCCGACACGCCCTGGCGAGACGTGCGGGTGCGCCGGGCGATCAACTATTGCGCCAATCGCGAGGGGCTCGTCACGCTGCTCAACGGATTGGCCGAGCCTGCCGCCGGCGTCTACAATAAGACCGATCCCTATTTCGGCCACCCCAAGGAGCAATACACATACGACCCCGCCAAGGCGAAGGCGCTGATGCAAGAAGCCGGCTACGGACCGGACAAGCCTGTGAAGGCCAAGATCATGATCTCGACGAGCGGCTCGGGGCAGATGCTGCCGTTGCCGATGAACGAATATCTGCAGCAAAACCTCAAGGAATGTTGGTTCGACATCTCGTTTGAGGTCGTCGATTGGGGCACGATGCTCGTCGCGATACGCAATCCGCCGACCGCGCCACAGACGCTCGGCGCGGATGCGATAAACATCAGCCTGGCGCACGCGACTGAGTTCTCGCGCTTCGCGACCTGGTTCTTATCGACCACCTTTCCGCCCGCCGGCGTCAATTGGGCGAACTGGAAGAACCTGGAATTCGACGCGCTCGTTGACGAAATCGAGAAATCGTCAGACCCGGAGGAGATCGCAGCCAATATCCGCAAGGCGCACGAAGTGATCGTTGACGATGCGCCTTGGCTGTTCATCGTCCACGACCGCAACCCGCGGGCGATGACCAAGCACGTCAAGGGCTTTGTCAGCGCGCAGAGCTGGTTTCAGGACTTCACCCGGGTCTACATGGAATAGGCGTGTCGGGGCGCGCATGCGGCCAGGCAGAAAGTGAGGCAGCGCGGTCGTGTGGGTCTATATCTTTCGCCGCCTGCTCTATGCCGTGCCGATCCTGCTCGGCGTCTCGCTGCTGGTGTTCGCGCTTATCCACCTCGCCCCCGGCGATGTCGTCGATATGCTGGTGCCGCCGGAGGTGCCGCGCGAGGTCGCAGATCTGCTACGTCGCCGCTTCGCGCTTGACCAGCCGCTCCACATTCAATATCTCGCCTGGCTAGGCCGGCTTCTGGTCGGCGATCTCGGCATCTCGTTCTTCACCAATCGGCCGGTCGCCGACGAGCTGTTCAGCGCACTGCAGAACACGCTGATGCTCGCTTTGCCGGCGGCGCTGCTCGGCTTTGCGCTGGGCGTCACGCTCGGCGCGCTGGCTGCCTTCAACCGCGGCACCTGGCTTGACAAGCTGTTTGCCGCGACCGCGATCACCGGTGTCAGCCTCCCGCATTATTGGGTCGGCATCGTGCTGGTCTCGGTTTTTGCGGTGATTTTCAACGCGCTGCCGGCACAAGGCATGGGACCGCCCGGCTTTCCGGCAAGCTGGGAGCAGATCAAGCCGCTGATCCTGCCGGTTGTCACGCTGTCGTTGATCCCGATGGGCGTGATCAGCCGGCTGGTGCGCGCCAACGTGCTGGAAATGCTGAGCCATGAATTCGTCGGGGCACTGCATGCGAAGGGCCTGTTGAGCCGGCGCGTGCTCTATCACGTGATGAAGAATGCCGCGCCCTCGGCGCTGGCGGTGATGGGCCTGCAATTCGGCTATCTGCTGGCCGGCTCCATCCTGGTCGAGACCGTATTCAACTGGCCCGGTTCAGGGGGGCTGATGAACCTGGCGATCTTCCGCCGCGACATCCCGGTCTTGTCGGCGACGATCCTCGTGCTGGCGACGATCTTCGTCGTGATCAACATCCTGGTCGATGTGCTGCAGGCGCTGATCGACCCGCGCATGCGACGGTAGATGGGCGATGGTCGAGGTCCCGGCCGTCCCGGTCAGCCCGCTCGATGCCGCCGAGGCGGTGGGGCGCGCGCAGCAGAGCAAGGGCTATTGGCAGCGCGTCCGGACCCGGCTGCGCCAGGACAAGGTGACCTTGGCCATGGCCGCGGTGCTCGCCCTGCTGCTCGTCATGGTGATCTTCGCCCCGTATTTCACCCTGCACGATCCCTATGACGGCTCCGTCCTACGGCGGCTGAAGCCGGTCGGCACCCCCGGTTACTGGCTCGGCACCGACGAGGTCGGCCGCGATCTGTGGTCGCGCATGCTGTATGGCGGTCGGTTGTCGCTGTTGGCCGGTGTGGTTCCGGTCGCATCGGCGCTGCTGATCGGCGGGTTTCTGGGGACGCTCGCGGGCTATTCCGGCGGTCTCGTCAACAGCGCGGTGATGCGGCTGGCCGATGTGCTTTATGCTTTCCCATCGGTGCTGCTGGCGATCGCAATCACCGGCATTCTTGGCTCCGGGCTGCGCAATACGATCATCGCGCTGACCGCGGCCTTCGTGCCCCCGATCATCCGCATCTCGGAGAGCGTGACGACCCAAGCGCGCCATCTAGACTTTGTCGAGGCAGCGCGGGCGAGCGGCGCCGGGGTGCTGATGATCATACGCTACCACATCCTAAACAACGTGCTCGGTCCAATCCTGGTTTATGCGACGAGCCTGATTAGCATTTCGATCATCCTGTCGGCCGGTTTGTCGTTCCTCGGCCTCGGCGTGACGCCGCCGCATCCGGAATGGGGTTTGATGCTAAACAGTCTGCGACAAGCGTTGTGGGTCGACCCGGTGATCTGCGCCATGCCCGGTGTAATGATCTTCATCACCTCGATGTGCTTCAACCTGCTCAGCGACGGGCTGCGGCAGGCGATGGACGTGCGCCTGTGAGCGCCGCCACGACGAGCCACCCGCTGCTCCGGGTCGATCGGCTGACCAAGCATTTTCCAGTCAGGGGCGGTCTCCCAGGCCGAAGGCAGGTCGTTCAGGCGGTGGACGACGTCTCGTTCGAAGTGTGGGCTGGCGAGACCTTAGGGATTGTCGGCGAGTCAGGTTGCGGCAAATCGACAACCGCTCGGCTATTGATGCACCTAGTGCGGCCCGACAGCGGCACAATCGCCTTTGACGGCAAGACGCTGGGATCGGCGATGTCGCGCCGCGATCTGCACCGGCAGATGCAGATGGTGTTTCAGGATTCATATTCGTCGCTCAACCCGCGGCTGCCGGCGGCGGTTTCGATTGCCTTCGGACCGCTGGTCCACGGCGTCGCCAAGCCGGCGGCGCTGGGCCGGGCGGCCGATCTGTTGCAGGCGGTTGGGCTCGACCCGGTGGTGTTCGCCAACCGCTATCCGCACGAATTGTCGGGCGGCCAGCGCCAGCGCATCAATGTTGCCCGCGCCCTGGCTCTGGAACCCCGGCTGGTGATCCTCGATGAGGCAGTCTCAGCCCTCGACAAATCGATCGAGGCGCAAGTCCTCAATCTGCTGCTCGATCTGAAGGACCGGTTCGACCTGACCTACGTCTTTATCTCGCACGACCTGAACGTCGTCCGCTTCATCAGCGACCGTGTCATGGTCATGTATCTCGGCAAGGTTGTCGAACTCGGCCCAGTCAACTGGATCTACCGCCAGCCTCGCCACCCCTACACACGGGCGCTGCTGTCGGCGATGCCGTCGATGAACCCGCGGCGGCGGACGATGGCGGCACCGCTGTTCGGCGACCCGCCAAACCCGATCAACCCGCCCTCGGGCTGCCGCTTTCGCACGCGCTGCCCCTATGCCGAGGCGATCTGCGCCGCGCTACAGCCGGAATTGGCCGAGATGCCGGGCGAAGACGGAAGGGCGATTGCCTGCCACATCCATCGGCCAGGCTCCGGCCACAGCCGCGCCACCCAAGCCGGTCTGGCGGCCTGAAGTGGCGCTCGCGCCCGCCTCAGACAACGCGAGCACGTCACCAGTCGTCTCGGTCGAAGACCTGCACGTCCTGTTCACGACACCGGACGCCGTGGTGCACGCGGTCAACGGCGTCTCGTTCGCATTGGAGGCCGGCAGCGTACTCGGCATTCTCGGCGAATCTGGCTCGGGCAAGACTGTCACGTTGCGCGCGTTGATTAGGCTGCTGCCAGCGCAGCGTTGCCGGGTCGAAGGCCGGGTCACCGTCGCCGGGCACGAGATCACTAGCCTCAGTGAGACAGCACTGCGCGACGTGCGCGGCACCAAGATCGCGATGATTTTTCAGGAACCGATGGTCGCGCTCGATCCGGTGTTCACGATAGGCGAGCAGATCGCCGAGACGATCGTCCGCCACGAGGGTGCGGCCCATGCCGCTGCCTGGCGCCGCGCCCGCGACCTGTTGGAGATGGTGCAGATCCCTTCGGCGACGCGCCGGCTCAAATCCTTTCCGCATGAACTCTCTGGCGGCATGCGGCAGCGGGCGATGATCGCGCTAGCGCTGTCCTGCCGCCCGGCAGTGTTGCTCGCCGACGAGCCGACCACCGCGCTCGACGTGACTGTGCAGATCCAAATCATCGTGCTGCTGCGGCAGTTGCAGCGCGAGCTTGGCATGGCGGTGGTGTTCGTCACCCACGATGTCGGGGTCGCGGTCGAAGTCGCCGACCGGCTAGCGGTCATGTATGCCGGGCGCTTTGTCGAGACCGGGCCGACCGAGACCGTTATCGAGCGTCCGGCCCATCCCTACACCGCCGCGTTGCTGACCTCGACCGTGCTTGGAGCGGTGTCCGGGCATCGACTGGAGGCGATCACGGGGACCCCGCCGGATGTGAGCCTGTTGCCTATGGGCTGCAGTTTCGCGCCGCGCTGCCGGTTTGCCGTCGATGCGTGCTGCGCGGCAACACCGCCGGAATTCGTTCTCGAACCTGGCCATAGCACCCGCTGCCATCGCGTTGCCGCTGGCGAGATTCAACTGACGCGGCCCGGCCTCGTCGAGCGCGCTTCGGCGTGAGCCGATATTATGGCCTCGGAGAAACTCTGGGAATTTCTTGGTGTGGTGTCGGGGTCTGCATTCCCACCCCTCCGAGCCATTCAGGACGAGGACAGCAGAAGGCAGCCTTGGGGGTTATCAGCGGTCGAGGATCATCTCCCGATCCTCAGAACGAAAAACCCCATGGCCGCGGCCAAGGGGTTCAGAGAGTTATATCTCACTTAATTGCCGATATCGGTTCCGGCACGAGGCTTTCCAGCCGTCCATCAACATATCGCTAGTTCACGGCATCATCACTTTTGACGACACGGGTGTCGCGGACGGCAAACCACCTCATCA
>Ga0318533_10000261_pt1 | contig 19791 bp, 22 predicted proteins | sample GRESIP053b4f27_FD_203675 | JGI IMG/M metagenome (GOLD analysis project Ga0318533, IMG submission 203675) | Tropical soil microbial communities from Luquillo Experimental Forest, Puerto Rico - GRE.SIPMG.053b4f27 | ecosystem: Environmental > Terrestrial > Soil > Tropical forest > Bulk soil...
CGCCTGACGGGTGACGCATCCCCGATGCGCCAGGGGTGTGCAAGCGGATTGAGGGTGTCTGATGCCGCACGGAAGGAGGACCATCGATTGACGCTCTTGGTCAAAGACGCGAACACGACAACCCAGCCGATTTCGACGCAGACCGATGTCGCGGGCAACCTCGTGCCCGTGCATGCGCCGGCAGCGGTGGTCGGCGGCATTGCAACGCCGGTTGGCCCGACGGCACCCTTGCCGGTCATCAATACCTGCGCCGCCGCCGCGACAGATGGCAGCGGTACGGTGGTCGCGGGAGGCACAGCGCAGACGTTGTTCGCCGGGGTCGTCCCGATCAACGGCTATCTCATCGCCAACAATTCGTTGGCGACGATATACGTAAGCGACGTCGGCCCCGCGACATCAGGCGGCGCGTCGATCCCGATAGCCGCAGGTGCCGTGTTCGTGACCCCCTCGGGCTATAAGCCGGCCGGCCCGGTCTCGATCTTCAGCGCCAGCACGGGCGAAACCTTCGCTGCGCGCCGCTGGTGAGAAAGCCTCTTGCGCTCGCACTTTTGGCGATCCTTATTAGTCCCACGCCAGCATGGGCGTGGCAATGAACTATAATATAGGCGGCGCCCGGTTTGTCGTCGCAGCTTGTCGCACTTGACTTGACGCGCTTGCACAATTGCGGGGTGGCGCTGGTGCTGAGTGTGTCGCCTTTCATAACGGCAAACGCGACCGTGCAGGTAACGGGAGGCAAGCCGTGCTCGATCACGAATGATCCGACGGCGGACTGCTCGCCGGGCGTCCGATCTTCATCATTCGTCCAACATTGGAATAATCACGACACCCTTGTGTCTCAGCCCGAAACGGCGAACGGGAATATTCAATTCCCCCTTTGCGGCTGTGACGCTGAACCTTAATTCGATTTCGATCGGCGGAAGCGTGACATTGACCGCGGTGGAATGTGAACCATGAAAATTTTCGTCCTCGTGGCTCTGCTGTGCGGCTTTGCCGTCGCGGCGCGCGCGCAAGCCGTACCAGGGAATTATACGACGATCTCGTATGTCAGCAGCCCATCGATCACGACCGGTGGGACGGCGCAGAATATCGCGTGGACGCTGACGGCCGCCAAAATTCGGTGCGTGCAAAATCCGCAATCTGCGACTGAAGATTTGTTCGTGAACTTCGGTGGCACTGCAGCGGCTACCGGCTCGCACGATCTGCCGGCCGGGGTTGAAATTTGCATTGCCCTGGAACGGCGCGGTATCGGTCTATGCCGTGACGACGAGCCATGCATTCATAGCTTTTGAGGCGCAGTGATGCGAACCAACGCACCCGGCGCAATCGCCTTTTTGGGCATTATTCTGTTGCCGGGGCTTTGTTTTGCCCAGAGCCTCCACGGGCCAAACCAATGCGAGGGCGGACTTGGAAGGGCCGCCGCATATTTCCATCCAGGCCCCAACAAATGTGGCTCTGGATCGGGATACGTCGGCCCTGGTGACGCCGCTGTGGTTGCGGGCTTAGGCAACGCTACGGACTTCGGGAGCTGTACCTATGCCTACAACAGCGCCTACGCAACCGGGTCTAACCCGGCTTGCTCGTTACGACGGGCGGATGGCCAGACGTGCACGGTTCTGATCGGCAAAAATGGGTTGGTCGACGTTTCCGTGGGGACGCCGTGCACAGGAACCGGTCCCGCCGGAACCACCGGAGCCTCAACCGCGACCCAATTTTGTGCGTCGACTACGTGCTACGTCAGCACGGTTTACAACCAGCGTGGCACCAATAACTTTGTCAATACGTCGAATAACGCAACGCAGCCGGTCTTTCAGTTTAATGCAATCCGGTCACTCCCGGCGATCCAATGCTCACAAGCAAACAACACTTTTCTTTCCGCTACCGTGTCGGCGGGGACGCAGCCATATACGTACTCCTACGTCGGCGAGCGTACCGTGCAGGACACGGGCAACGGATTTGCTACGGGCACGTTCAACGGCACGACCGGGTCAGAATTGGGGTGGGAGGGGGGCACTAATGACACCACTCTGCTCTACGCCGGCGCAGTATACAGCAACCTCAACATCGTAGACACCTATCCCCACGCCTTCGGCATCGTGCTGAACGGATCATCGGCGGGGGCTACGACGATCGACGGGACCAGCACGACTGCGCTCAATATCGGCTCGCTGGCCGACAGCGCGACGCTGGCGATCTGCAATCGCGGGACGTTGGATGCCTCGTTTACCGGAATTGTCGGCGAAGTCGGCCGCTGGGGCGCCGCCGCCACGCCGACCCAGGCAACGCAATTGTGTGGCAACCAGAACCTGCGGTGGGGGGTCGTCAGTTTCCCTTACGCTATCGCCGGCAACGTGATTTGCGCAACACCTAAGCTGATACTCGTGGCGCACGGCGATTCCATCACTTACGGGTACGGGCTCGTTCCCCCGAACGCATTGGCTTATACGAACGTGCTCTCGGTCTATCTGACCAATGAATCTCTGCCTGCCGCGTCGCACAACTTCGGTGACATCACCGCCGGCTTTACCTACCCAGGAGTTAGTGGTTACACGCTCGATCAGTCGGCCCCGCTGTGGGTCGATCCCTATGCCTCGACAGCGACGGCGCGGCTGATCATCTTCGCCGGCACCAACGGACTCGACGCGCCAGGCGCCACCGGCGCTTCGGTGTTTAACGACTTCCTGAATTACTTTAATGCCAGGCTCGCGGCCGGCTGGGCGGCGAACAAGATCATCGTCGTCGAGTCGTTGCCAAGGACTCCGGTGTCGGGCAACGAGACGAACCGGCTCGCCTACAACGCATTGCTCTCCTCCAATGCGCCGACTTATAGATACCAGGAAGTGCCTCTGGGGACGGATACCTTGATGGGCCAGACCGGCCAGTGGAGCAATACGACCTATTATCAAGACGGCGTCCATCCCACAGCTGTCGGGCAGGCCTTGTTGGCATCGGATATGTTTGGCCCGACGGCGAGCTGTGCTGCGTGCCCAGGTATTCATTAGCCCACCCGAGGTGAGACGGACACTATAACTGCCGGGACTCGCCTCGCGACGAACATGCCAAGCGATTTTTGCTTTTCTCGCCCCAGTGTGGATAGACCCGATTGTTTCGTATAAGGCAGTCAAGGGATTTGGTCAGGGAAGCTCTAAAATCCCGGGCAGAGTCTACGTCATCGATTGCGCGATCGGCTCCAACGCTGTCGGCACCTATGGGGATCCGACGGATTACGCTGCAGCCGTAGCGAGCGCGTGCGTCGCCCGCAAGACGGCCGGGTTTAACTATGGTCATGACGACCCTGCTGCCGCAAGCCGACGGCGTGATGACCGAGGCGAACAGGCTCGCCTATAATGCGTTGTTGACAAGCTCTTCCTGACGAGCGGCAAGCGGTATTGATGGAGTCATTGACTTCGCCGGTCAGACCACCATGGGGAATCCAACCAACCTCCCGGCAAATAATGGAGGGGATACGACTTATTATAACACCGATAATATACACTCCACCCAATTTGGTGGGACTCTATTAGCACCGATTATACAATCTGCGCTTAAGGTATTATTTACAAAATTCGGTTGATGCCGGGCGACTGACGAGAGGACGGACAAGATGAATGATCCAAGAGTATGTCTCGGATGTCGGAACACGGCCTCGGTGACCGGGACGACGATGCCCATCGCCTCGGGAAACGTGATCGTGACCCCCTCGGGCTTTAAGCCGGCAGGTGCCGTCAGCCTTTGGGGTGGGGCAACGGGCCAGGCCGTCGCGGCGCGCGGGTGGTGATGAAACGCCTCCTCTGGCTGGCCGCGTTTGCCTTCGGGCTCGGCGTCGCTCTGCCGAGCGTTGCGCAGTCGCCGGGAAATTTCTCGACATTGTCAACGACCGGTACCGCGACGATGGGCGGCGACGTGCTGATGTGCTCGGGACGCCCTTGGATCGATGTGCGCTGCAACGGCGCGACCGGCGACGGCAGCCATGACGACACGACAGCGATCAACACGACAATCTCGACGGCGATCACCAATAACTGGCCAATACATTTCTCGGCCGGAACCTACAAGGTCACCTCGCCGATCTCGATCGACTATGCCGGTCAGGCGACCAAGGGCTTTCGGCTGATCTCGGAAGCGGCGACGCTCGATGGGCGGTCGGTCGCCTCGGGACCGGTGCTGCAGATCCAGTGTGGCGGCGGCTCGTCCACGAGCCCCACCGGATGCTTTTACTTCAAGGAAGAGGGGACCCTATTCGTCAACGCCAGCACCCCGACTTATGCGGTCGTGCTCGGTAAGACCGATTTCTCCGACGCGCATAATTCCGTGAGAATCGATCATCTGATCGTCAATAATGCCAGCACCGCGCCGAGCTCCGGCGGATGCCAGTTCAACTTCGTTCTCGACAGCGACATTTACGCAGTCTGCGTGTCAGCTGGAGGAGCCGCGGGGATAGCGCTCGAACAAACACAGTTCTCGCGGATCTCAGGCGCCGGCACTGCGCAGGGCACCGGCGGCCGGAGCCTGGTCCTTGAAAATGGATACAATTTCAGCAACACATTTTTTGCGCTCGATCTCGAAGTGTCGCCGACCTGCCTGGCGATCACCTTCAACCACAATGGCCTCAACACCTTTGTCTCACCCTATTTCAATTGCGTCACCGCGGTCAATGCAACGGCTAGTATTGGCAATGTGCTGATCAACCCGAACTACGGCGGCGCAACGGTCAATTTCGGGCCGTCCTCGACCGGGGTTACGGTGATTGGAAGCGGGTCGCGCAGCCGATGGTATTTTCCATCGACCGCGGGCTATACAGCGGCCCCGGTCGATGACGGACTCAATATCTCGAGCTACAATGCCCCCGGCGCCTCAATGACGGTGACCCTTCCGGCCGTCGGCAGCGTAAACCCGGGCTGGTCGATGGGTTTTGCGACGGATAACGGCAAGGGCATGACGGTCACTGCTCCGTCCGGAGCGATCTTGTCGGGCGGCAAAGCGGTGTCGTCGATCGTCCTTGCCCGGTAACTACGAGAACGTCGCTTTGCAGTCTGACGGCAACAATTGGCGCATCATCTCCTCGACACGCAACACGCGTCTCGTCAACGGCTTTGATCCGCCTCCCTGGCCCAGCAACTGGCTCTACCCGTCGACCTCAGGCTATGCAGCAACATTGGGGGACAACGGCAACACTTTGTCGAGCTTCAACACGCCATCGGGCCTGACCGTGACTCTGCCTGCGACGACGGCGTTGCCGACGGGATGGAGCATGGGTTTTGCTACCGACAGCACAAAGCCGCTGTCGGTTCAGGTCAATGGGACGTCAGGTGGACACATCGTGTGGCCTGGATCAGGCGCATCGGCGACGACCCTGAACCTCGCGAATACCGCCCAGGGCGCCTACGAGCTTCTGGTTCTGCAATACGACGGAAGCGGCAATTTCCGCGTCGTCGACGCGACGCCGGCGACGGCGCAGGCAATCGGCATGATCGGCACCGGCGGGATCAGTCATTGGAGTTTCCCGGCGGTCAGCGCTTACACCGCGGCCGTCGCCGACAACGGCAATGTGGTGTCAAGTTTCAATAGCCCACTCTCGTTCTTCGCGGTGACATTGCCGTCGACCACGGCTATCCCGATGGGTTGGACTATGGGAATCGCCAGCGACAGCAACAAGAGCGCGGCGGTCCAAGTAAATGGCACCTCGGGCGGCCACATCCTGTTCCCGGGCAGCTCTGCCGCGGTGACCTCCGCCGCGCTGGCATCCGGCAACTACGAGCTTCTCGTATTGCAATTCGACGGCAGCAACTTCCGGGTCGTCGAGGCGACCCCGGCGACGGCGACCAAGATCGGGATTTCCGGCAACGCCCCCGGCATCAACCGATGGAGTTTCCCAGCGGTCGGCACCTACGCAGCCTCGCAAACCGACAATGGCAATGCGGTGTCGAACTACAACGCGCCCACGTCCTCGCTGATCGTAACCTTGCCGGCGACGACGTCGATCGGTACCGGTTGGATCATGGGTTTTGCGACCGACAACAGCAAGACAATGACCGTCCAGGTCAATGGTGCCGCCGGAGAAAAAATCCTGATCTCGGCGGGTGGCGGCGTGGCGAGCAACTCGATCACTCTGGCGGTCGGTCAGAATTACGAATATGCGACCTTGCAATTCGATGGCTCGAACTTCCGGGTCGTCGCAGCGACACCACAGACGCTCAACAATCTGGGCGGGCTGATCAGCTCGAGCTCGCCGGCCTCGTCGTCGGCCTGCACGACCAACCAGATCACGCACGACAGCAATTTTCTCTACATCTGCACCGCGCCGAACACCTGGAAGCGCGTGGCGATTACCGGAGGCTATTGATGATGGTCACAGCCGGTCGCGCAACAGGTGAGGAATAAGCCATGCCACCCGCCGGCGGCAAGCGGACTTCGCTGACGCACCTCGCTCCGATTGCATCCTACAGCTGGGGCGGCTGGGGTTCGCAAAATAACATCACCCAATTTCGCGAAGTCTTTCAGCCCGACCAGGGGATCTTTTCTCCCAGCTATCCGCTGGTACCGCCCGAGCGCGAGCGGGTGCGGCTGTGGGATTTTCCGGTCGGCTACAACACGATCTACACGCCGCGCGCCTACGAGCCGATCGGGTTTGACGAGCTGAGGGCCTTGGCCGAGAGCCACGATATCACGCGGCTCGCGATCGAGACGCGCAAGGACCAAATCGAGAAACTCGAGTGGACGATCAAATCGCGGGACGACCGCAATCCGGCGGCGGACGCTCCATCGCGCATCGAGCGGCTGACCGAGTTCTGGCGTATGCCCGACGGCGAGCAACCCTTCGCGACGTGGCTTCGTGAGGCGCTCGAGGACGTCCTCGTGCTCGATGCACCCGCCTTCGAGGTACGCCGCAACCGCGGCGGCGACATCATCGGCCTCGATGTCGTCGACGGGTCGACGATCAAGGTGCTGGTCGACGACACCGGACGTCGACCGCAACCGCCGGCGCCGGCATATGAGCAGGTGATCCACGGCCGGCCGTGGCGCCTTCTAAGCGACGCCGAGCTGATCTACCTGCCGCGCAATCGTCGCCCGCACAAGGCATATGGCTTCGGCCCTGTCGAGCAGATCGTCGTGACGGTCAACATCGGACTGCGCCGGCAGATCATGCAACTGCAACACTTTACAGAAGGTAATGTCCCGTCTGGGCTAATGGCCGCACCTGACGGCTGGAACGCTGAGCAGATCCACCAATACCAGGAGTGGTTCGACTCCCTTTTGGCCGGCAATACCGGCAGCCGCACCCGGCTGCTCTGGGGACCGAGCGGCGCCAAGTATCAGGCCTTCAAGGAGGCCCCCTACAAGGATGACTTCGACGAGTGGTTGGCACGGATCGTCTGTTATGCGTTCTCGTTGCCACCGACCGCCTTCACCTCGCAGGTCAACCGGGCAACGGCCCAGACCACGGAGGAAACCGCTCTCGAGGAGGGCTTAGCCCCGCTGATGGGCTGGGTCAAGCGGCTGGTCGATAGCGTCATCCAGAAGCGAATGGGCCATAGCGACCTCGAATTCGCTTGGTCGGAAATGCGGCCAACGGACCCCAAGGACCAATCCGTAATTCTCACCAGCTATGTCAAGGGCGGCATCTTCACTCTGAACGAGGCGCGCGACGTCCTGGGCCTCGATCCGGTCGAGGGTGGTGACGCGCCGATGTTTCTAACCGCTCAAGGGCCGGTCCTGTTGCGCGACTCCATCGCATCAAAAGCGGAGACCCGTGCAAGGACCGCCAACGAATAACCGCAGCCCTTCTTCCGGTGTCCCGATCGCCCTCCGGGGTCTCTGCTGGCCCGATCGACTGCTCGAACCCGATGTCGACGAAGATAGGAGCCTTTGATCAGCGTGCTGCCATCCGACATCGTCGTTTATGGCTCGGCCGACATGCCCGAGACCGACGGTGCCACTATAGGCGGTGCGGCCGACTTCACTCCTTGTATCGCGTTTTACGAAATCACCCCGGCCGGCAGTGTCGATGTCATCTCGAGCTCATTGAGTGATACCGCGACGACGATCGCCTATTCCGGACGCGACTCGACCGGTGCCGTTCAAAGCCAGACACTGACCTTGAACCGGCAGAGCTGGGTGACCGGGTCACAATCATTCGAGCGGCTGCTCTGCGCCGCATTGTCAGGGGCGAATGCGAACGGACCATTGGCCGATCCGAGTGGTACACCGGCGGTCGGTGACGTGGCGCTCGCTGCCCATAGCTGCGTGCTGCCTGCAGGCGCGGTGACGACCGACGCGACGGTGCGCAACGCGCAGGCTGGTTCAGCCAATCACAGCGGTACGACGCCGTCACTGTTCAAACCGCAATCGGGCAACGGAGCCGTGGTCTCCATCGGCCAGATCATTTGGACCAAGAGCGGCACCGGTGCGAGCCAGTTGCGGCAGATCATCGCTACTGTCGGTTACGGCACTGATATTGTCGCGGTCAGCCGAGACTGGGGTACTGTGCCGGACAACACGACCACTTATAAGATCCTGCAGGAGATGCTGTTCGAGATCTCGCCGAATCCAGTGACGCAGTGATCCGCATGTTCTCGACCAGTGCGGCGGATGTGTGCCGGCCGGGTCACAGCGTAGCGTGCCGAGCCCGGGCAACCTGCCGCCCGGGCCCGCGCCGAATGCGGCCGGCGCGCAAGGTGGCTGCGGCTGACTTTGCCAGCGGGTGCCACTGCCTACAAAGGCGCGGCCGACTACCGGATCCAATTTACCCCGTGAAAGGGCTCAAGCAATGCGAAAGCGACCGTTTGTTTCACATGCATTTATATCGCTGCTGGCGCTGTCGGGGTGTGCCGAGGTCGGCAAGCTCGCGGCCGCCGATCTGACCAACGCGGCACAGGTCGCCACCCAAGGTGGTGATCCGCAAGGAGCGGCGTGCTGGGTCGCGTTGACTCCCGTAGCCAAGGCGGTCGAAACTGCACCAGCGCCCGGTTTGGCCTCAGTTATCGAGACCGACCGGCTCTTCGCGGCCGCGACGCAAGAACAAAACGCACCGTGCAACGCCGTCAGCGGCCTGATCCTGTCGATGTTGCTGCGAAAGACAGTGCCGTTCTTGCCGTAAAAGGGGCTGCTCAGCTTGTTCTTCTTCTAGCCGACGGGATTGCCCGCCTTGCCCGGCAACCCCAGAGCGTCTTCGCAGTTTCCAGCGGTAGCCACCCGCTTAGCGGCCAAAGAGTAGCTCGCCTATGCGCTTGGCAATGCCATTCGATCCGAACGAAATCGGCAAAATCGACACCTTCGCTTTCGATTTTACCGCGGATCTGGGAGCAGCGACGATGGTTTCGACGAACTGGACCTGCGGGGTGGCGCCGTTTGAGACTGCCACGGACCCGGTACCGCAGTCTCGGGTATTGTCGGTCTCGACCCAGACAGCAATCCAGTTGCGCACCCCGATCGATGGGTTGCTGCAGACGCGTACTGGGTTCTTCTCGGTCGCCTCGATCGGCGGCATGCCGATCACGGCTGCCGGCGGCACCTATATCCTCGAAGCCTCGGCTGCCCTAAGCGACGGCCGAGTGCTCAAGCTCGACGCTACAGTCCTGTCCAAACCCCCGGGTCCGTGACAGTCAGGGAAACTCGGCTATGACCACATAGCTGTTCGCACCTGCCGCTTACGCGCGGTATCCTGCCAGTCTTTCCGACGGCGGTCGAGGCGGGCGCTATTGTCATTGCCTTGACGGACTCGTCCTACACGACCGGCGCAGCCAATGACGCGGTTGCCATCTGGTTTGAAGTCAATGCGATGAATTGATTGGATAACAGACATATGTTCCAAAAGACAGCATTCCGCTGGCCGCCCCAGCCCAGCACGGTCATCGGCTTTGGCATCCTCGCCGGCGCCGTCTGCTATTTCATGACGGGAGACCCAGTCTGGGCGGGCCTTGCCGCCGCGGCCGTCAAAATTCTTGTTCCGGACAATTCGGCTGCGGCGGATCAAGTGTTGGGAGCAATTAAGATACTGGCACAGGCAGTAGGCCGGCCGCTCCCGACGCTTGCGCAGCCGGCGCCTGTCGCCGCCGGCGATCAGGAATGGGATGCGGGATCGCTTAGTCGGGAGCCGCCGGGAAAATGACCAGCTACCAGACGCGCTCACGCGGCTCATTGGCGGGATGGTGATCATGCGACTCTATGGCGCAATCGAGAAGGTCGAGCCTCAAGACGATGGAACCGTGCGGGTGCACGGGATCGCGTCGTCGGAAGTGGTGGACGACCAAGGTGAGATTGTTCGGGCTGACGCGATGCGCGCGGCGATCCCGGACTACATGCATTTTCCGGCACTGCGCGAGATGCACCAGCTCTCAGCCGCTGGAACGACGCTGGAAGCCGAGGTCGGCGACGATGGGGCGACGCGGATCGTCGCGCATGTCGTCGACCCGATCGCTATCACCAAAGTCAGAAACCAGGTGTATCGTGGCTTTTCGATCGGCGGCCGAGTCACCCAGCGCGAGGCCGGCAACCCCAAGGCCATCACCGGCCTGGTTCTCAACGAAATCTCGCTCGTCGATCGTCCGGCCAACCCGGAAGCGATTTTCGACTGCTGGAAGGCATCCACCGTTTCCGATGCGACTCGCTGCCGAGCGGAGGCGCGTCCGCCGGCGACGCTATCACCAGCGCCCACGCGAGAGCCGTTCAACCCTCCGATTCAGATCTGGGCTTGTGGGGTGGCGGACCATCATCATCGTGGCAAAGGCGACGCCGTCAAATGTCTCGAAGGGCGGGCGCTGGGCGTAACAAACGTTCATTTGCCGCCGTCACCGCAAACGCTTCTGATTTCACCGCCGGTGAGCAACCGAGAAGCCGATAGTGCTACCAAAACCGAAGCCGCGATCGATGCGGCAAAAAGGGCAATTGAGACGGCCGAAGGGGCGCTCGCTAAGCTTGCCCCTGGCGGGGAACAGGGGGCTGATGGTCGTGCGAATAGGAGCACGTCCGGCAGTTTGCTCGACGGCCATAAAGAGCTAAATTACGCCGATCCCGGATACCAGTCGGACGGAAAGCGTCGCTACCCGATCGACACAGAGCGTCACATTCGCGCTGCCTGGAACTACATTAACCGACCCGGCGACGGTCAGCGATACACTGCCGATCAAGTCGGCCGAATCAGAGCGGCCATCATCGCTGCCTGGAAGGAGAAGATCGACATCGAGGGACCGCCCTCCGCTGAGGGTGACGAAAAGGCTTCTGCCGCGCTAACCAAGGCGCTTTGCGATGTTGGTCACGTGGCTCAAATAATTCACGACCTCGACTGGCTTCAAGACGCACTCGAGGTTGAGGCAGCGATCGAGGGCGATGACTCGCCGCAACCGCCCCGACTTCAGTCCATCATCAGCGAACTGTGCGGCTTTCTGAACGCGCTGGTGGCCGAAGAAACGTGTGAGCTTCTAGGCAATGCGCAAATGGATGACGAGTGTCTCCCACAGCGCGCTGCTGAATTGATTGCGATGACCGCTAGTGCGCCCGGAGCCGCGCGCATTGCCGCTCTCCTGAAGACAGGGAACCCGCACATGCAGAAGCTCGCCGCCGCTCTCCTCGCCACGGCCAAGCACTCGCAAGGTGACCAAGCGCTCGTGGACATCGCTCTCTGCGCTTGCGACAGATGCCTGAAGATCGACGGTCTGTCGGTCGAGGAGAAGGCGCACATGGCCAGGGTTTGCGACCATCTTCGCGAGGCCGGCGCCGCTCCGTCGGAGACTTCGAGCCTCCACGCAGCGGGCGACATCGAGCCCATGGCGCCGCAAATGGAGCCGCCGCCGTCGGATTTCCGCCCCGGTGACAATGCCACGGTCGACAGTTCAAAAGGGTCGGGCGCTATCACAGCGGCGGGTGGCAAGCGCGACCGTGCGCATCAGAACCTGATGGATATCGCCCATGAATGCATCAGCAAGCTGACCAGCGGGATGGCATGTTTTCAGCTGTCGCCGGGTTCTGATTTGGGGCCGGCGCCTGCAGGAAGCACCGAGACCCAAGAGGTCGCAAAGGCCGGTGCTCACTGTTCCGCCGAAACGATAGCACACCTGCGCACGGCGCACGGCCACCTGGTCGCTGCCGGCGCCAAATGCGACGCTGCGGGTATCGGCGAGGAAGAGCACCAGGGCACTGAATTCGAGGCGGGTAAAACTCTACAGACGGAAGACCTCGCCAAGGTGTTGGCCGACGAACGGGCCGAAAAGACGGCGCTGGTCAAGGCGCTCGGCGAAATGGTGCCGCTGCTCGATCGACTGTCGAAGCGGGTCGACGACATCGCCCGTACTCCGCTTCCGCCATTGACGATCGCCAGAGGCGCCGTCGCAGTGTCGAAGCAGCAGGATGGCGGTAACACTGGAAGCGCCAGTGACAGCCCGCTCTCGCCGGAGGCGATCGCGTCCGCGCTTGCAAAGATGAGCAAGGAGGAGCAGACCCTCACCCTGATCAAGGCGAGCTATGCCAATCCAATCCCGGTCCTCGGTGCAGCCACTGGCGAACGCTGACAGGGCACCAGACTAACACACGCCATCCGGCCTCGCGGCGAAACGCTGTTCGCATGACGGCGACAGCGCAAGCGCCCGCTTGCGATGTCGCAGCGAAGCCGTCACCAAGCCTGGTCTTTGACCGGGCTTTTTATTGCCCCCCTTCCGGGAGGACCGTTAAATGAATTCGCTCACTCAGGAATCGCTCGAGCTCTTGAAAGGCGCTCTGGCCCAGCCGAATGACACGCTCGCCAAGTCGATCTCGACCGCGACGGGCCTGCTCGCCTACGACCTTCAAGCACCGGCCAAGAATCTCTACCCCTTCGTGACCCCGATCCGGAACGTGATGCCGCGGGTCGGCGGCGGCACCGGCTCAGCAACGAATTGGCGCCAGGTCAACACGATCATCGGCTCCGGCTTCGATGCAATGGGCTGGGTACCAGAAGGCCAGCGCTCAGGCCAAATGTCTTATTCGACCTCGAACAAATCAGCCACTTATGTGACGATCGGCGAGGAGGACGCGGCGACCTTCGAAGCCATTTCGGCGGGACGCCAATTCGAGGATATTCAAGCGCGAATGACCTTTCGCCTTCTGCAAAAGATGATGCTCAAGGAGGAGATGGCAATCCTCGCCGGCAATGCCTCGCTGACACTCGGCACGCCGGCAACCCCGACGTTGTCGGCATCGGGCAGCGGCGCCACACTCCCGTCGGGGACCTACTTTGTCAAAGTCGTCGGCCTGACACTCGAAGGATACCAGAATTCGACCCTCCTGAACGGCGTCGCCACCTCGAAGAGCGTTACGGGCGCCGACGGGAAGAGCTACTCGCTGTCCGGTGGCTCGTCGAACATCAGCGCAGAGGCGAGCCAGGCTGTAACCCTCGGCCAGACCCTGTTCTGCAGTGTCGCCGCTCTGCAGGGCGCGGTTGCCTATGCCTGGTATCTCTCGACGGCGACCGGGGCCGAGACCTTGCAGGCCATCACGACGATCAACAGCCTTGCCGTCAGTCTCCCGCTTAGCACCGGTAACCAGTCACAGACCGCGATTACCACAGACAATTCAGCCAACTCCAGTTATGCCTATGACGGGTTGTTGACCACTGCGCTCAAACCTGGGTCGAACGCCTATGTCAACGTCATGCCGACCGGCACAGCCGGCATAGGGACCCCGTTGACTGCCTCGGGCCGTGGCTCGGTCGTGGAAATCGACACGATGTTCCAGAAGATGTGGGATGGTTTCGAGCTGTCGCCGACAGTACTCTACGTCAACTCTCAAGAGCTAAAGAACATCACCAGCAAGGTGCTGTCGAACGCGTCGGGGCCGTTGCTGCGCTACGACTCGCCGGCAGACGGGAGCCAAGGCGAGTATCATGTGACAGCATCCGGGGTAGTGCAGTTCTACTATAATCCTTTCGCGATCGATGGAGGACTTCGGATCCCGATCAAGATCCACCCGCGCGTGCCGCCGGGCACGGTCATCGGCTGGGCCGAGAATCTGCCGATCCAGTACCAGTCGAACGAGGTGCCGAACGTCGCCGAGATCAAGACCCGGCAAGATTACTATCAGATCGACTGGCCGATCGTCACGCGCCAGCGCCAAGTCGGTGTTTATGCCGAGGAAGTCCTGGCCGTCTATGCGCCGTTCGCAATGGGTGTCATCTGCAACATCGCCAACGGCTGATTTACATTCATAACCGTCTATGATTTGGGCTGAAGGGGATACTCCGTGTCTGATCTGGTCACATTACGCGCAATCTTCCCGGTGTGGGATGCCATTGGGCACGGCACGGAGCGGTACCTCGCGACGTCGCCGTACCTCTGCTCCACAATGGCGGTTATGTCGTCCACGACACCGCGCTTGCGCCGGTGCAGGACGGCGAAGTGGCCCCGGCGGTGACACGATGACCGGCGTTGACACGATTACTACCGATCACCCCGTGGTCAAGGCGATGCAAGAGATCAACCCGGCCTTCATGTCTGCGGCCAGCCGTCTCGGCGTGTCGGTGGCGCTGGAAGGGCTCGGCAATCTTCTGATCATGAACCTCGCTGCTTTCTATGGCGAGAAGGTGGCGATGGCAACGCTCGGCGACATTGCCGCGAATGCGGCACCGGTCGCTCATATGTGGGGCGCCTTGGCCGCGGCCGAGGATCACGAGCCGGGACACGCGTGATGGCCAACTTTGCTTCGCCTGGGGCAAGCTTCGGTGATTTGACGACGCTCGCTGAAGTCAAGGCGTGGTTGCAGACAGGGCAGAGTGCCTTTCCAGCGACCGACGACGCGCTGTTGACGCGTTTGACCACGGCAGCGAGCCAATTTATTCAAACCTGGCTCAATCGACAGATCGCCTCCCAGGATTGGATCGAGATTCGTGATGGTCTAGGCGGCCCCCTTGGCCCATACGATGTTCGATACCAATTCGCGGCATTTCCCGTGAGCGCCGTCAGCCTCGTTGTCGTCGATGGCTTGACGATTCCACCGATCCCAGCTTCCCCGCCGGCGCAACCCGGCGTCGCTGTCGTCAGCACTTTTGCGACCCAAGCGGGGTACCGCTTTACCCCGACTCAGCTCGCGATCAGGGGTTACGTAGTCCCGCGTAAGGCCGGATGCGTGACCCTGCAATATACTGCCGGCTATGCGGTCACACCACCCGAGCTGGCTCAAGCCTGCATCGAGCTCGTGGCGCTGCGTTACCGCGAACGCAGCCGTATTGGCGAGGTTGCGCGGTCGATCGGCGGCGGCGAGACAGTGTCGTACTCGCAAAAAGATATGAGCGACTCGATAAAGACATTGATCCAGCAATACCGCATCGTCGCGCCGATCGCCGGATTCTTGATGCCAGCGCTGACTCAAACAAATACGGCTACGCTCGCGGGTGCGATGTGATCACGGCCTATCTTGTTGGCGACCTGCAGTTGCTGGAGCGACTACGCGCACTGCCGGACGCAATCAATTCGGGGCTCCTGCGCGGGATCACCCAGCTCGGGATTGAGCTTCAGCGCCACGTTCAGCAAGACAAGCTGAGCGGACAGGTGCTCAGGAGTCGTACCGGATCACTGAGGTCGAGCATCGGCCTCCAGGTCGATCAGAGCGGCAGCGCCGTCACCGCGAGCGTCTTTACCGACAGCCGATATGCCGGCGTACAGGAATACGGTTTTGCTGGAACGGTCAGTGTCAGGAGCAGCCTTCGGCGCATCAGGGAGGCCTTTGGTCGGCCGATCGCCGAGAAGACGATCAGCGTGCGGGCCTACGATCGCCACATGGATCTCCCCGAACGCTCTTTCCTGCGCTCGGCGCTCGAGGAGATGGCGCCGACCATCCGCGACGAGGTGGAGGCGGCTCTGGCGGAGGCAGTATCGCAATGATTGCGTGGGACACGGGTCTCTCGCGGCGGAGAGCGGCCGATGATCGTCCGTGAGTCGATCTATGCCGCGCTCTGGGTGCTTGGGGCCGGTGCTGCGAGCTTCGCCAGCGCGAACCGGCGGCTGCGACATTGGGCCGACGTGGCTCCGGCTGAGCAGCCCGCGCTGTTCATGAGCGAAAAGGGCGGGCACGCTGTGACCAAGGCGCTTGGCGCGCCGATCGCTTGGACGCTCTACGCGGATTTCTATGTGTACGTCCATTCGAGCGATCCCTACTTGGCGCCGGCAATGCTTCTGAATCCAATGCTGGACGCGCTCGAGGCGGCGCTCGCACCGTTGCCGGCGACGGGCATTCAGAACCTCGGTTTGCCAACGATGGTGCAGCACGCCTACATCCAAGGCAAGGTCGAGACTGATGAGGGCGTGCTGGGCGATCAGGCCGTCGCCGTAATCCCGATCGAGATTCTCTGCATCTGATTGCGCGCCTTTACACGACTGAAAAAGCTGCGGCCCCCCGCGGCGCGACTCTTCTCGAGGAAAGTCAAATGATCAATGCTGCCGATTTCAAGGACGCAGCTGGCAATCCCCTGCGTGGGGGCGGCGATGATGCACAATGCGTACAAGCCGCTGTCAATTCTGCGGGCGGCGCGGGCTCGATCGCCCTTGGCAGCGGCCCCTTAATATTCAAATCGCCAATTATCATAAACGGCCAGATACGCATCATCGGGGACGGGTCGAATGTGACCCAGATAAATGTTGCTGCGCCGATTGACGGCGACATACTCCAATTTGGATCGCTGCAGGAAAATCTCGGCTGGGCTGGTATGTACGGTGTGGAGATTTCGTTATCATCCACGCATACGGGTGGTGCGCTTATCCACGCCGTTAACACTCACGATTTCGGCGTCGACGACGTTGTGACCTGGGGCGCATTCAACACCATTGTCCAGATCACCGGCGGGTCAGCCGAGTTCATATCCCGCCTCAGGAATTGCGAGTTTAATTCCAACGGTCCCGTTGCGATCCTAGTCGACGGCTATGCACAAGACGTCTATCTCTATGATCTCACGCTGGGTGGAAGTAATACTGGGCAGACGGGGATATTTCTGCAGGATTGCTCCGGGGAAAACATCCGAGATGTAGATATCATTTCATTCGTCGGTTACGGATACGCCGCATACCCCGGCGCCGGGCAAACCGTCCGCGAAGTATTCGTTGACAGCATGCAGGTCGATGGGTGTAATCAGGGCGCTGGTGTCCAGAGCGGTGCAATCATTGGTACGACGAACGGCAACAACACGCGGCACCATTACGCGAATTGCTGGTTTTCTGACAATAAGGGCGATGGAATGTGCGTCGGCCAGATCACAGGTGTTGAGTTCCTCCACCCCATCACGTACGTGAACGCCGATTACGGTGTGCGGATCGTCAGCGGGGCGGATTATGTGAAATATTCCCAAGCCTGCTCTGGCGGCAATGCCAACGGTGACGTGGTCGACCTCAGTGGCGCGTCGCATAACCAGATCGACGCACCCTTCGTCATGCCGATCGTATAGCTTGGTCCAGACCAAGGAAAATCACCATGGCAGATGACGGCGGCTGGTTTCCGGCCATGCCTGATGAGTTATGGCGAGGCGCTACGGCAGCACGCCGCGGACGCACGGAGGCACCTCTCTCTTGGTTCCGACGCAGATCCGGGTGGGCGATCACGAACCTCTATCAGAGCCCGCCAAAATCGATCCTGTGGCGATTGTCGACCAATGGTTCAGCGACACCTTCCCGGGCTCCGTCGTTGCGCACGATCCGCTGGTCTGCGGCTCGCGCCACGATCCGAACCCGCTGATCGATGCGGTCGAACAGGCCATCGCGCCGTCGCCGGCGACGGCCATTCAGAACCTCGGATTGCCCGCGATCGTGCAGCACGCCTACATCACCGGCAAGGTCGAAACCGCCGAGGGCGTGCTCGGCGATCAGGCGAACGCGATCGTCTCGGTCGGGGTCTTGTGCGTCTGACCATGCGACTCGAAGACGCCTCGTGACGGCAGAGAGAAGCACCCGAGATCGTGGTTTCTCTCGCCTCTGTATTGAACCCTGCTCGTAGGAGTATCCCGATGGCTGTGGAAGATTCTGAAGGAAGCGCGCCTCTTCCAGAGGAGATCGAACAAAGCCCTGTCGCGGCGAGAGGCGGGGTTCTTTCGATCGACCAGCTGATCGAGTGTTGGTGGCAGGACCATTTCCCGGGCTCGGCAGTCGCTCGCGATACCCAGGCCTGGAATGTCGCCCATGCCGCCAAGGAGATGCTTAAGCGGCTTTTGAAAGGGAGTATCTGACATGCAATTGAGCTTCGGCTCGGGTGCGGTCTGGGGCGAACGCACCGACGTGACTGGGTCCGGGATTGGTCCGCGCCAGTTCGGCGTGCTCCAGGATATCCAGATTGATTTCGATTGGACCGATAAGCCGCTGTACGGGCAGCTTCAGTTCCCCGTGGCGATAGCGCGCGGACAGGGCAAGATCACCGGTAAGGCAAAGTTCGCCCAGATCCTTGGTTTGCTGTATTCCGACATCTTTTTTGGCCTCACCCCGGCTACCGGACAATTCGCAGTATCCCAGCTCGAGGCTGCCAGCACCCCGGCTGTAACGCCTTACACAGTGACTGTCGCCAACGCTACCAATTACAACGACGATCTTGGCGTCGTCTACGCCGTCAGCGGTAAGCGCTTCAATCGAGTGGCGACCCCCTCTGGAGCCGGTCAGTACTCAGTAAACTTCGCTACAGGCATTTATACTTTTGCGTCCGCCGATGCGAGTGCTGCCGTTTTGATCTCTTATACTTACAACCTAACGACGTCGGGCAGCAAACTCACCATCACGAACCAGGTGATGGGGACGACGCCGACTTTCAAGGCGACGTTCTATACCAACTACGCCGGTAGTGGGACGGCCTTGCGTCTCAACGCTTGCATGGCCGACAAATTGTCATTGCCGACCAAGGTCGACGACTGGATGATTCACGAGCTCGATTTCTCGGCTTTCGCTGATGCTTCCGGAACGATCGGCTATCTAAGTACGGTGGAGTGATGCTTCCCGGGGTAACCATTGCGATGGGCGGCCGGGATTGGTTGGTTCCGCCGCTCACTCTCGGCCAGCTCCGGCGGCTGATGCCCAAAGTGCGCCAATTGACCGAGATCGGCGCATCAATGGGCGAGACACAGATCAGCGTGCTCGTCGAAATTGTCACCGTGGCACTACAACGCAATTATCCCGAGGCGACGGCAGACATGGTCGAGAACCTGCTCGATCTTGGCAATGCTAGTGCTGTGCTGAATGCGGTGCTTACCGGCTCAGGGTTGAGGCTGTGCGATGACCGCCTGGGGGAAGCGTCGGCCCCCGGGGCCAGCCCGGGGGCAGGCTCGACAGCCGCAGGACTACCATCGGACTAAGTCCGGGAAGCGCCGACGGCTGGGGCCATATCTATGGCCTCCTCGCCACCGCCTGCGGGTATTCGTATCCCGTCATCGACGAAATGACGCTCTTCGATTTTGAAGAGCTCGCGTCATATTGGGTCGAGCATCCGCCGGTTCATGTCCTGGTCGGGGCGTACCTCGGCGTCGGAAAAGATCAGCGCAGGCGGATGCCATCGGCCGGTTTCAGTCCGGGCGGCGCAGCAAGCTCGGATCCCCAAGCCATCCTTGCCGAGCTCGGCCCCGGGTTTGGCGAGGGCGACGTTCATACCGGACTGCCCGGGGTGGTGCTCGATTTTTCTGAGCTACGTCGCCGGGTGAGAAACGGCAATTAGATTTCGCGGAGCGACACAAGCGTCGAGAAATCAGCACGCTTTGGGGCACACCTCATTGAGGGGCTATCATGGCCGACATCGAAACCAGCGTCGTCATCAGCGCCCAAACCGACGACCTCCAATCAGGAATGGAGGCTGCATCGAATTCCGTTCAAG
>Ga0318533_10000262_pt1 | contig 19771 bp, 17 predicted proteins | sample GRESIP053b4f27_FD_203675 | JGI IMG/M metagenome (GOLD analysis project Ga0318533, IMG submission 203675) | Tropical soil microbial communities from Luquillo Experimental Forest, Puerto Rico - GRE.SIPMG.053b4f27 | ecosystem: Environmental > Terrestrial > Soil > Tropical forest > Bulk soil...
TGCGCCCCCGACGATTTCGCTGATTTCCTGGGTGATCTGGGCCTGCCGCTCGCGGTTTGCCTCCAGCGTCAGGGCCTTGATGAGGTCGTCGGCGTTGTCGGTGGCCGACTTCATCGCCCGCTGGCGCGACGCCAGCTCCGATGCCGCCGATTCGAGCATCGCAGCGTACACACGGGTGGTCAGGTACCGCGGCAGCAGCGAATCGAACAGCGTCGTCGCATCCGGCTCGAACGAGTACAGGGTGCGCAGTTCGGGTGCTTCCCCGACGTACTCCACCACCATCGGGGCGATGCGGTGGGCCACCGCTGTCTGCGACAACATCGTCTTGAACTCCGTGTAGATGATGTGCAGCTCGTCGACGCCCGTGGCGTCGGACTCACTTTCGCCCTCATTGCCGGCGCCGAGCATGAACGCGTCGAGCAGTGTCGCGGCGATCTCCGCGGCGTTCTCGTACTTCGGCTGCTCCGAGAAACCCGTCCATGATCCGGTGATGTCCCAGTTCCGGAATTTGTAGTAGTTCAGCGCTTTACGGCCCACGGTGTACAGCACCGGCGTCTTGCCTTCCTCGCGCAGCAAGGAAAACAACTCCTCGGCGTGGCGGAAGATGCTCGCGTTGTACGCGCCACACAGACCACGGTCGGACGACACCACCAACACGCCCGCACGCTCGGGTTCCGGGCGTTCGACGAGCAACGGATGGTCCAGAGCGGCTTCGTCGGCCAGGGTCGTGAGCGTCCGGGTGATCTGGGAGGCGTATGGCCTGGCGGAATGGAGCCGGGCCTGTGCCCTGCCGATGCGCGATGTCGCGATCAACTCCTGGGCCTTGGTGATCTTCTTGATCGACCCGGCCGACCGGATCCGTCCGCGCAGTTCGCGAAGTGTGGCAGCCATCGGTTGCTATTTCTTTTCCTTCTCCGGCGGTGGCGGCTTCCTCACCTTCACCGATTCCATTTCCAGCTCTGCCTCCTCCATCGCCTCGACGTGCTCGTCGGGCACCACCGACCCGCCGCCGCTGGCCGCGAAGCCCTTCTTGAAGTGGTTGATGATCTCAATGAGTGCGTCGGCGGTTTCGTCGGTGAGCTTCTGGGTGTCCCGGATGGTCGCCAGCATCTTTTGTTCCGAGGCCCGCATGTGGTCCAGCAGTTCGGTTTCGAACCGCCTGACATCCTCCACCGGCACCGAATCCAGGTGACCCCCGGTGCCCAGGAAGATCGAGACCACCTGCTCCTCGACGGGCATGGGCTGGTACTGCGGTTGCTTGAGCAGCTCGACCAGCCGCGCACCGCGTTCCAGCTGAGCTTTGGATGTCGCGTCCAAGTCGGAAGCAAAAGCGGCGAAGGCTTCCAGCTCGCGGTACTGCGACAAGTCCAGGCGCAGTGAGCCGGCGACTTCCTTCATCGCTTTGATCTGCGCGGCGCCGCCGACCCGGGACACCGAAACCCCGACGTTGATGGCCGGCCGGACACCCTGGTTGAACAGGTCGGTCTCTAGGAAGCACTGCCCGTCGGTGATCGAGATGACGTTGGTGGGGATGTAGGCCGAGATGTCGTTGGCCTTGGTCTCGATGATCGGCAGGCCCGTCAGTGAGCCGCCACCGAGCTCGTCGGAAAGCTTTGCGCACCGCTCCAACAGGCGCGAGTGCAAATAGAACACGTCACCCGGGTAGGCTTCGCGGCCCGGCGGGCGCCGCAGCAGCAGCGAGATGGCGCGGTACGCCTCAGCCTGCTTGGTCAGGTCGTCGAAGATGATCAGCACGTGCTTGCCCTGGTACATCCAGTGCTGTGCGATCGCCGAACCGGTATACGGCGCAAGCCATTTGAAGCCCGCCGAGTCCGACGCCGGCGCCGCGACGATGGTGGTGTAGTCCATCGCGCCGCCCTCTTCCAGCGCGCGACGGACGGCGGCGATCGTGGTGCCCTTCTGTCCGATGGCCACGTAGACGCAACGCACCTGCTTCTGCTCGTCGCCGCTCTCCCAGTTCTGCCGCTGGTTGAGGATGGTGTCGACGCAGACCGCCGTCTTGCCGGTCTTGCGGTCGCCGATGATGAGCTGGCGCTGGCCGCGGCCGATCGGGGTCATCGCGTCGATGGCCTTGATCCCGGTCTGCAGCGGCTCTTTCACGCCCTGCCGCTGCACCACCGACGGCGCCTGGAGCTCCAGCGCGCGCCGCTCGTCAGTCTCGATGTCTCCGCTCCCGTCGATCGGCTGGCCGAGCGGATTGACCACCCGCCCCAGGAACGCGTCGCCGACGGGTACCGACAGCACGTCGCCGGTGCGCTTGACCTGCTGGCCCTCTTCGATGTTTTCGAAATCACCCAGGATCACGGCGCCGACGCTGTGCTCGTCGAGGTTGAGTGCGACGCCGAGGATTCCGCCCGGGAACTCGAGCAGCTCCTGGGTCATCACGGACGGCAAACCCTCGACGTGGGCGATGCCGTCGCCGGCATCCATGACGGTACCGACTTCCTCGCGGGAGGTGTCCGCGGTGAAGGAGCTTACGTATTCTTCGATCGCGCTCTGAATGTCATCAGCGGAGATTGTCAACTCGGCCATGGCTTTTCGTCTTCCTACCTCGTTTTGGATTGTGCTGGCTAGTTCGTCTTCAGTCGGGCAACTGAGCCTTGGCCGTGGTCAGCCGAGACGAGAGCGTGCCGTCGACCACCTCGTCGCCCACAGTGATCAAGAGCCCACCGAGCAGTTCGGGATCGATCTGCGACTGCACCGTCACCGGATGACCATAGATGCGGCTGAGCACTCCGGTGAGACGGGTGCGCTGGGCGTCGCTCAGCTCGGCGGCCGCACCGACCTGCGCGACGACTTCACCGCGGCGCGCCACCGCAGCCTCCGCCAAGAACTGCATGGCGTCCTCGGCCGGCTCGCCCCGCAGCAGCTCGACGGTCTGGGACAGCAGCGCGACCGCAATCTTGTTGACGCTTCCGCTCGAGCTGCCGAGCACCTTGCGTAGCAACGCGATACGGCCTTCGGCCGGGGCCGTGTAGTCGCCCAGCAGGATGGCTAGTCGTGGCTGCGCGTCCACGATGCGGGAAAACCTGAACAACTGATCTTCGACTTCGTCGACCTGATCCAGGCGTTCGGCGACTTCCAACAGCGCCTGCCGGGACATGTGTTCGATCGCGTCGACAAGATCCGAGTTGGCCGACCACCGTTCCGACACCGCTGCCCGTAGCACGTCGAGCGTGGCATCGCCGACCTTGCCGGATACCAGCCGCTCGATCAACCGGACCCGGGGCGCCGCGTCTTCGGCCGGCATGGAGAGATACCGGGTGACGACGATTTCGCGGTCGAGCATTTTGGCTACCGACACCAGCTCACTGGAGACGGTGGACAGTGTTTGATTGTCAAGGCTTTTGGCGATGGTGCTGAACCGAATCGACAGATCGGCCAGTGCGTGCCGACTGGCCGAGCGCATCTTCGCCATGATGGGATATTCGACGTCGGCGGGGGCCGGCGCCATGGCATCGAGTTCGTCCAGGAAACGGTCGACGGTGGCCGACCGCTGCGCCGGGTCGGCAAGATAGTTGCGCACCAATTCCCCCGCCTGGCGCACGGATTCGTGGCCGAGCTCCAGGCGAAGCTGACGAGTCAGCTGTGACCGCAACAGCTCGACCTGGCGCGCACCCTGCACCCTGATGCGTTCTGCGTCGATCTCGGCCTGGGCCTGCAATTGTTCGGCAATGCGTACGGCGTCTTCCCGAGCCTCTTCGACGACTTGTTTCGCCTCGACCTTGGCGTCCTCGACAGCCTTGCTGTGGGCTTGACTTGCTTCCGTCAGCCGATCGGCGGCCGCCGCCGAATCCGTCAACTGTTGGCGCACCGTCTCCTGCCGGGCCGTCATCATTCGACGCACCGGCGGCACCACATAGCGCACCACCAGCCATACGATGACGGCGAACCCGCCCAACTGCCCTAAGAAAGTCAACATCGGTGGCTACCTCGTCGCAGCTGAGGTGGTGACGTCGACGCCGAGAATCCGGCTTGCCAGGGTTGCCGACATGCCAGCGACGTTGGAGCGCAGATCCAGTTCCACGGCGTCCCTTTCCCGCTTCAATTGCTCCGCGGCCACGCGCAATGTCGACATCACCTCTTGCTCGGCACGCGCGCGCGCGTCATCGACGACCTTCCGGCCCTCCGCCCGGGCATTGTCGCGGAAGGACGACGCCTGCACGCGGGCTTCCTTCATCGCTTCTTCGTAATCGGCCTGGGCGGCTTCGAACTGCTGGGCCGCCTTCTTGTTGTCCTCATGCGTCTTGTGCACCATCGCGTCGCGTTCGCGCAACACCTTCAGGATTGGCGGCACGACCCAAGTGCCGATGACGCCGAGCACGATCAGGAAGATGGCCAGCACGAAGAAGAAGGTGCCGTTGGGAACGAGGAAGTTGTTGCCACCCTCCGCTGCCTGGCTCGCGGCCATAGAAATGGGGCTCACTTCAGGCATCCAACCCGTCACAGCGAATTAGCTGACCGGGGTGGCGAAGACGAACAACGCCATGAACGCCAGGTTGATGAAGTAGGCCGCCTCGACCAGACCCACCGTGATGAAGAAGGGGGTGAACAACCGGCCCTGCGCCTCGGGTTGCCGGGCGATGCCCGAAACCAGTGCGTTGCCCGCAATACCGTCACCGATACCGGCACCGATCGCGCCGCCGGCCATGATCAGGCCACCACCGATGAGCGCGCCCTGAGCGATCGCGGGATCCATTTGATTCCTCCTTTATCTGGTAGCGGTCTACCAGGGTTCCTGTAGTGGTGCGTAGGTCGGGCAAGTTCGTTGCGGTGCTAGTCATGATCCTCATCCAGCTCCATGGCCTGGCTGAAGTACAAGATGGTCAGGATGGAGAATATGAAGGCCTGAATAGCTCCGACGAACAAATCGAACGATTTCCAAATCGCGTTGGGCGCCCACATAATCCACGCGGGGAAGAGCGCGATCAGGGACACCAGGATGCCGCCGGCAAAGATGTTGCCAAAAAGACGGAGGGACAACGAGATCGGCTTGGCGAGTTCTTCGACCAGGTTGATCGGCGCCAGGAACGCCACGTGACCCTTAAGCAGTTTGATCGGGTGTCCGATGATGCCGCGTCGCCAGATCCCGGCCGCGTGGTAGCAGACGAACACGAAAAGGGCCAGCGCCAGCACGTAATTGATGTCCCCCGCGGCCGGCGTGAGTAACTCGACGGTGTGCCCGTGCTCTTGGTATTGCAGCGGAAGGACGGACAGCCAGTTCGAGATGAGGATGAACACGAAGATCGTGACCGCGAGCGGCAGCACGAACGGCGCGATCCGCATGCCGATGGCGGCCTCGATCTGACCGCGCATCTGTACGGTGATCGCCTCCCAGAACAGCTGCACTCCATTGGGCACGCCCGTCGAGGTGACCTTGGCGCGGAGGAAGAAGGCCAAGGCGAGCACGATGATCCCCGCGATCGCGGTCGAGAGCACCGTGTCGGTGTTAACCGTCAGCCCCAGCCAGGTGGCGTGGGGATGCGCGCCAACCTCGATTTTGGCCTCGGCCAGGGTCGTCTCAATCATCGTCGGCGCTCCTTTCTCCCGTCCCCTCCGGGCCCGAAGCCAGTGCCGGCTCCCCGGTGCGCAGCTTCTTCCAGACCGGCAGTGCGGTCGATGCGACCAAGAGCACCTGGAAAAGCGCCAGTCCGAAGACCACGCCCAAGCCGGCCGGCCGGAAAACGTAAGCGATGATCAGCCCGAGAATGGTGATGATGGCCAGCCGTGACGCTGAGTTGATCGCCATCGAGCTTTTCAGCGGATGGTCCCGGGCGGTAATGGATGCCACCGAACGCCGCACCAGGAGCGCGTTGAGCAAACCCAGTAGCAACCCAATACCGAAAAACACCCCAACCATGAGGTGACCCGACAATCCGGCGGCAAGCATTGCCACCGCGGTGATCCCAACGCTGATCACCAAGAGCCGAACCGGGCGGAAAGCAACAGAGGGAAACACCAACGGCGCGTCCTGCGCTGGTGTCGTCACTGCAGCACCTCAATCCCAGGTAGTGGAGCGGAAAACCCTCGATCGACCGATCGGTGGCCCGCCGAGCGTATCGCACATCACACTGGAATCACCCAAGGGGTAGCTCCCTTTGTCGGTCGTGAATCGGCGCCATCGGGCAAGCGTCCGACGGGGCGGCTGGCCGGCAACCCTCAAGGTCTCTTTTTGGGGTTCTAGCTGCACCGTACCATATGGCGGAGACCACTACTACCCCTTGTCGTAGCCCTCGTCTTCGTAGTCGTCGCGGCGGCGCAGGAGCGGAATCAGCGTCACCACGCCGGCGACCACGATTGCGCCCAGCATCACCGCCGCGGTATCGCGCGGATTGAAGAAAATCGTGCTCGCGGCGCCGAACGCCACAATGCCGACCCATAGATAGATCAGCAGTACGACCCGGCGATGCGAATGACCGATTTGCAGCAACCTGTGGTGCAGGTGCATCTTGTCGGGGCTGAATGCGCTTCGACCCGCACGCGTGCGGCGCACGATCGCCAGCAGCAGGTCGAGCATCGGCACAAACATGACCGCCACCACCAGCAGGAACGGTGACAGCAGAGCAAACACATCGCGAGCGCCGTACGCGCTCTGCGAGACCGGGCCGGCGGCGGTCGTGGAGGCAGCGGCGAGCATCAACCCGATCAGCATCGAGCCGGAATCGCCCATGAAGATCTTGGCCGGGTGAAAGTTGTGTGGCAGGAAGCCCAGACAGGCCCCCGCGAGCACCACCGAAATCACGGCGGGCGGATAGAACAACACATCACCGCCGTGGTCGCGCAACAGACCAACAGAAAAGATGCAGATCGCCAACGCGGTGATCAGACCCAACCCGGCGGCCAGTCCATCGAGCCCGTCGACGAAGTTCATCGCGTTGACGATCGACACGGTCAGCGCCAGGGTGAGCAGGATCGACGAGGCCTGGTCCAGCACGATGGTGCCGACGCCCCCGATCGGGATATAGAGGACGCTCCAGGCGACACCCATGGTGACCAACACGCTCGCCGCCGTGATCTGCCCGGCGAATTTCGTCAGAGCGTCCAGGCCCCAACGGTCGTCGATCAGGCCGATACCCATGATCACCGCACCCGCCACCAGAACCGCGGGCATGCCGGCGGAATAGACGAACCCCCGGGTGAGCGCCGGAAGCTGCGATGCCAGGAAGACGGCCGAGATAACGCCGAGAAACATTGCCAGCCCGCCCATCCGCGGGGTCGGCGTCACGTGCACGTCGCGCTCCCGCGGGTAGGCGACCGCTCCCAGTCGGGTGGCCAGCACCCGAACCGGTCCGGTCGCGAAGTAGGTGACGATCGCCGCGGTCAGTCCGACCAACGCAAGCTCGCGCAGGGGAACACCGGTGCCGCGATCGGATAGGGCGAGCACGCCACCGGCAAGGCTGGCTAGATCGCTGGACACCTCGAGACCGTACTGCACCAACCTGAGACCCGAACAACCGTGCGGCTGCTCGAGTGGGACTACGCGATCAGGCTTCCCGGGTCTAACTCAAGCACTTCGGCGATCCGCTCGACGCTCACGGGACCCGCCCGCAGGATGCGCGGGGTGGTCCCGGTCAGGTCGACGATCGTGGACGCGGCCTGCTGCTGCGACCGCCCCGCGTCGAGATAGACGTCGACGAGCTCGCCGAGTTGGTCGCGCGCCTCGTCGGCGTCCACCGCGGGCGGGCGGCCGGAGACGTTGGCACTGGACACCGCCATGGGCCCCACCTCGCGCAGCACCTCGATGGCAACCGGGTGCAACGGCATCCGCAGCATCACGGTGCCGCGGGCATCGCCGAGATCCCACTGCAACGACGGCGCCTGCGTCACCACCAGGCTCAGGGCGCCCGGCCAGAATGCACGAATCAGTTCGCGGGCGCCGTCGGGCATCGCGTAGACCAAACCCTCGATGGTGTGCCACGAGCCGACCAGCACGCCCACCGGCATGTCTCGGCCCCGCCCCTTCGCCGCCAGCAGCGCGGCCACCGCGGCGCCGTCGAAGGCGTCGGCGCCGATGCCGTACACGGTGTCCGTCGGCATGACAACCAGCCGGCCGCCCTTGAGCGCCCCTACTGCCGAGGCGATTCCGACTGAACGTTGGTCAGGGTCGGCACAGTCGAACACCGCGGTCACGACTCAACCCACCTTCCGGGCCGTCACGAATCTCGGGCGGCCGGCCAAATCTTGGCGGGCCTCGATGTGTTCGAAAAGCCCAGTGCTCTTTACCAATTCGACGGTTTGTGACGATGTGGTGTCATCGTGCTCGACGGCGAACAGTCCACCCGGGCGCAGCCAGCGCTCGGCCAGGCGGACAACGGCGGCGATCACCGCCATCCCGTCCACGCCGCCAAATACCGCATGGGGCGGATCATGTTGGGCCACTTCGGGTTCCAAGGCGATGTCGTCGGGAACGTACGGCGGGTTGGCCACCACCAGATCGACCCGTCGATCCAGTTCGGGAAGCAGGTCCGGCTCGGTGACGTCGGCGTGCACGAGTTCCACGGCGGTGCCCTCGGCGTTGCGGCGCGCGAACTCGAGGGCTGCTTCGGAGTCGTCGACGCCGATAACCCGTGCCGCGGGCCGGTGTTGGGCGAGTGCGACCGCCAATGCGCCGGATCCCGTGCATAAATCGACGATCACGGACCGCGGCGCGAGTTGTTGCGCGGTGGCCCACGCCAACATGGCCTCGGTCTCCGGACGCGGTATGAACACACCGGGGCCGACGTGCAGCACTACCGGCCCGAACGCCGCGGTTCCGGTGAGATGCTGCAACGGCACTCGCCGCGAGCGCGCGGCCACGATGTCGCGGTAGCGGCCGAAGAATTCGTCGCCCGGCGGCTCGAGCAAGGTCAGCCGGCCGCGCTCGGTGCCGACCAGGTGGGCGGCCAACTCCTCGGCATCGTAACGCGCAGAATCGATCCCCGCTTCGGCGAGTTGCGCCGCAGCAGAGTCGATCGCGCGTCGCAGGTGGGTCATGCCTGTTGCAGCCGGGACTGCTTGTCGGCGGCGCTCAACGCGTCGAACAACGCGTCGAGATCACCGTCGAGCACCTGGTCGAGATTGTGTGCCTTGAAGCCGATCCGGTGGTCGGTGATCCGGTTCTCCGGGAAGTTGTAGGTGCGAATGCGTTCGCTGCGGTCCACGGTGCGGATCTGGCTGGCGCGATCGGCCGACGCGTCGGCCAGCGCCTGCTCCTCGGCAATGGCCTGCAGGCGAGCCGCCAGCACCTGCAACGCACGGGCTTTGTTCTGCAGCTGCGACCGTTCGTTTTGACAGGTCACGACGATCCCGGTGGGCAGATGCGTGATCCGCACCGCGGAGTCGGTGGTGTTGACGCCCTGGCCGCCCTTGCCCGACGAGCGGTACACGTCGATGCGCAGATCCGACTCGTCGATCTGCACCTCGCCCACTTCCTCGGGTTCGGGATAGACCAGCACGCCCGCCGCCGAAGTGTGGACGCGGCCTTGGGATTCCGTCACCGGGACCCGTTGCACCCGGTGCACCCCGCCCTCGAACTTCATGCGCGACCACACCCCGTCGGCGGTGTCGCCCTTGGTTGCGATGCTCAGCGTCGCGTCCTTGTAACCGCCTAGGTCCGAGGTGGTTTCGTCCAGCACCGTAACCGTCCAGCCATGCCGCTCGGCGTAGCGGATGTACATCCTGGCCAAGTCGGCGGCGAACAGGGCCGATTCCTCGCCGCCCTCACCGGATTTGACTTCCAGCACGATGTCGTCGGCGTCGTGGGGGTCGCGCGGTGCCAGCATGTCGGTCAGTTGGGTGTCGAGTTCGGCCACCCGTGCTTCCAGTTCGGTCACCTCATCGGCGAACGACTCGTCGTCGGCGGCCAGCTCGCGCGCGGTTTCGAGGTCGTCGCGCGCGGCAACCAGCTTGCGGTAGGTGCCGACGATGGGCGCCAATCGGGCGAACCGGCGCCCCGCTTTGCGCGCCTCGTCGGGCTTGCTGTGCAACTCGGGATCCGCCAACCGATGCTCGAGCTCGGCGTGTTCGGCCAGCAGCACGTCGATCGTCTGTACCGGCTGCGTCATGTCACACCTCCTCAGCTCTTTACTGCAAACGCGAACCGACGCCCGGCCTGTGCGGCTGTAGGCACAGTTCGGGCGTCGGCAACCCAGCTATTTGTCGGTGTTTTCGGCGTTCTCGGCGGCTGCAGCCTTGCGCTTGCCGTAGCGCTTCTCGAAGCGGGCCACCCGGCCGCCGCTGTCCAGGATCTTCTGCTTGCCGGTGTAGAAGGGGTGGCAGTGCGAGCAGACCTCGACGACGATGTTGCCGCCGGGCTTGGTGCTGCGGGTCTGGAAGGTGTTCCCGCACCCGCAGTGCACAGTGGTCACCTCGTAGGCGGGGTGAATGTCAGCTTTCATCGTGTCCTCTTCGATCGTTTGCCGCCCGGACGGGGCTCGAACTCCGGGAACCTGAATTGGTCCTGGGGTAGTCGACCGTCGATTATGCCAGGTCAACCTACATCACCCCAAAACACCGAGCTGTGCCCGCGCATTCCCGGCGAGGTTTGCGCTGACACTGCAACCACGCACACGTGCATCGGGGCGTGTCGTGTGCGTGGTTGCAGTGTCGCGTGGTTGCGGCTAGCGCAGGACTACCTCATACGCCCCGCTCCGCCCGACACGCGTCCAAAGCACGCCGCCGCCGGGTGTCGCGCCGCGCGCGGTCAGCTCCCGCTTGAGGATCTTGTTGGTCGCCGTGGTCGGCAGCCGATCGGTGAGCCATACGTAGCGGGGCCACGCCTTGGGCGACAAGTCGGGCTGGTCGGCCAGGAACTCGCCGAACTGTTCTGCCGTCAGAACGGCGTTGTCGGCCAGCACGATCGCCGCCATAACCTGATCGCCGACGTGTTCGTCGGGCACCGCATACACCGCGACCTGACTGACCGGCGCCAACCGCTGCAGGATCCGTTCGATGGGCGCGGTGGTCATGTTCTCGCCGTCGACGCGCAACCAGTCGCCGCTGCGCCCGGCGAAGTAGATCCACCCGTCGGCGTCTTTGTAGGCGAGGTCGCCGGACCAGTAGATGCCGTCTCGAAGGCGCGCATCGGTGGCCCGCGGATCGTTGTAGTAGCCGCCGAACAGCCCACCACCCGTGGTGTTGACCAGCTCCCCTATCGCCTCGTCGGCGTTGGCCAGGGTGCCGTCCCCGTCGAAGACGGCCACGGGGCACTCGGAAAGCGTGTCCGGGTCGTAGATGGCGACGCCTGGGAAGCCCCGGCCCAGCGAACCCGGCGGGCAGCCGTCTTCCCGGGTGATGATGATCGCGCCCTCCGTGGAGCCAAAACCGTCCCAGACCGTGCAGCCGAACCGGCGGCTGAAATCGGCGATATCGCGATCGCTGGCCTCGTTGCCGAAGGCGACGCGCAGCGGGTTGTCGTGGTCATCGGGTTGCTCGGGCGTAGCCAGGACGTACGCAAGCGGTTTGCCGACGTAGTTCATGTAGGTGGCGCCGTACCGGCGCACATCGGCAAGCAGCCCCGATGCCGAAAAAGCCGCGGGAACCATGGCCGTGCCGGCGCCCACGGCCACGCTCCAGCCGGCCAGCAGCGCGTTTGAGTGAAACAGCGGCATTGACAGGTAGCAGACGTCGGAGGCATCGACCTCGAAACGGTCGATCAGCGACCTGCCGGCAAACAACACGACGAGGTGCATTATCTGCACCGCTTTCGGCTCGCCGCTGGTCCCGGAGGTGAAGATCATCATGAAGGTGTCGGTGGCCGCGACCTCGCGATACGGGGCCAGCGGTCCGCCACCGGCCAGCAGCTTCGACCACCGCTCACTCGACACGTCGAACACCCGCACACCGGGCAGATCCAGGCCGTCGAGCAACCCCTTGTGCGCCGGATCGGTCAGCAGGATCTGGCAGTCTGCCCGCAGGATGTCCCTGGCCAGCGCGTCGCCACGCCGGGTGTCGTTGATGCCGCACAGCACATATCCGCCCAGCGCCGCGGATGCCATCGCCGTCAGCATTTCGGGCGTGTTGCCCAGCAACGCGCCGACGTGCAGCGGACGGTCCGGATCGGCGGCCCGGATCAGGGCGGCCGCGGCGGAGGAGGCGTCGGCCAGATGCTCGCGCCAGGTCCAGACCCGCTCGCCGTACTTGACCGCTGGCGTGTCCTGGTCCAACCGCTCACGAAGCAGTTGCTGCAGCGTCTCCGCCACGGCAGGCGAGTTGGCTAGTCGTTGTCCATCGACCCAGGCGTCGTCTTGGACACCTGCACCAGGAACTCGTAGTTGTTCTTGGTCTTGCGCAGCTGGGACATCAGCAAGTCGATGGCCTGGTGGGGATCGAGACCCGACAGCACGCGGCGCAGCTTGTGCACGACGGAGAACTCGTCGGGCGACAGCAGCAGCTCGTCCTTGCGGGTGCCCGACGGATTCACGTCGACCGCGGGGAAAACTCGCCGTTCAGAGATCTTGCGGTCGAGCTTGAGCTCGGCGTTACCGGTGCCCTTGAACTCCTCGAAGATGACCGTGTCACCGGTGGATCCGGTCTCGACCATCGCGGTCGCGATGATGGTCAGCGACCCGCCTTCCTCGATGTTGCGTGCGGCGCCAAGGAAACGCTTGGGCGGGTACAGCGCGGTGGAGTCGACACCGCCGGACAGGATGCGGCCCGACGCCGGCGACGCGTTGTTGTAGGCGCGGCCGAGACGGGTGATCGAGTCGAGCAGCACCACGACGTCCTTGCCCTGCTCCACAAGCCGCTTGGCACGCTCGATCGCCAACTCGGCGACCGAAGTGTGGTCCGACGGCGGGCGGTCGAACGTCGAGGCGATGACCTCGCCCTTGACCGAGCGCTGCATGTCGGTGACCTCCTCGGGCCGCTCGTCGACGAGGACGACCATGAGGTGGCATTCCGGGTTGTTTTTGGTGATCGCGTTCGCGATGTCCTGCAGGATCGTCGTCTTACCGGCCTTGGGCGGCGAGACGATCAGCGCGCGTTGGCCTTTACCGATCGGCATGATCAGGTCGATGACCCGCGTCGTCAGCCGCTCGGGGGTGGTTTCCAGACGCAGCCGCTGGTTGGGGTACAACGGCGTCAGCTTGCTGAAATCGGGCCGCTTCTTGGCGTCCTCGACCGAGCCGCCATTGACGCTGTCCAGGCGCACCAGCGGGTTGAACTTCTGCCGCTGGTTGGGCTGTTCGCCGTCCCTGGGCACCCGAACCGCGCCGGTCACCGCGTCGCCGCGGCGCAGGCCGTTCTTCCGCACCATGTTCATGGACACGTAGACGTCGTGCGGACCGGCCAGGTAGCCGGAGGTGCGGACGAACGCGTAATTGTCGAGGACGTCAAGGATGCCGGCGACCGGCTGGACGACGTCGTCCTCGCGCAGTTCGGTGTCCGCGCCGTCGCCCGACCGTTCGCCCCGGCGCCTGCGGTCGCGGTCGCGGAACCGGCGTCCCCGCCGGCCCTGACGGCCCTCGCCGTCGTCCTCGCCACGCGGTTGCTGCCCCGGGCCCTGTTGATCGCCGCTCTGGTCGCTGTCAGCGTCTTGTTTGCGCTCGTCGGTTTTTTCCGTCTTGGTGTTGCCGCCCCGGGTGCCCGAATCCCCGCGATCGGAGTCCTCGTCCGTGCGAGCGGGTGAGCCCGCTTCGCGCGAGGAGCCGCGGCGTTCCCGGCGCGGCTCCGGGGTGGCACCGTTCTGTTCCCCTTGGGGGGAGGGCGCTTCCGCCGGCCCTTCGGCCGTCGCGGTATCGGATTTGCCGCTGTCCTCCGGGTCAGCAGGGGCCGAAACCCCGTTGGCCTGTCCCCTGATTCCCTGTATCGCGGCGATCAGTTCGTTCTTGCGCATGCCCGACGTCCCCTTGACGCCGACCTGGTTAGCCAGCACGCGCAGTTCGGCCAGCACCATCGTGGACAGTGCGCCTTCCGGGGCATTGGTTTTGACGTCGGGAGTGTCTGTGGTCACGGCGTTCGACGGCTGATTGCTGTCGGTGTTTTCGCCCGCCGTGAACAAGTCCGTATCAGTCACGGATTTCCTTTCTTCCCCCGCTGATCAGGTCATACGGGGGTTCGTTGCATTCAGCTAAAGTGCCGAGTGCGCCCAATCATCGACTCTGCAACGGTGATCGGCGGATAAAGCGGCGAACCTCGTTCACGAGAAGAATTGGTGTTGTCCTAGCGTCAAGGCAGTATGGATGCAGATGCAGATGCTGCGATTGCTGGACGGCTCCGAGGATAACCCGCATCCTTGTCGGAAGCAAGCAAACCCGCCCGCCACGCTGTGGATCAACCCGCGACCGTGACTCCCGGGCTCCAGCGAACTCCTTCACCGGCGGTCATCTTGGCGATGGTAAATCCGTTCGCGGCACCATAGTCCATCGCTTCCAGGGGCAACTCGGGTTCTGTGCTCAGTGCGATCAGCGCGGGACCAGCCCCAGAAAGCGTGACTGCAACGTTATGACGCCGCAACAGTCGCAGATATTCCGCCGAGATCGGCATCGCCGGGGCCCGATGCGGTTGATGAAGCACGTCTTCGGTAGCCGCCATCAGCAGATCCGGCCGTTCGGTGAGGGCAACGACCAGCAACGCGGCACGGCTGACGTTGAACCTGGCGTCGTCGTGGCTGACCTGGGCGGGCAGCAGCACGCGGGTCTCCGCGGTCAACGAGCGCTCCTCGGGAATCGCGCAGAACAACCGGATATCGGGATGGAGCCGCAGCGGTACGGCCAGGTAGGCGGGCCGATCACCGGTGCGGTCGATCCACGAAACCACCGCACCGCCCAACACTGCGGCGGCGGCGTTGTCGGGATGCCCCTCGAACTCCGAGGACAGCTGGATCAGCTGAGCGGTGCTTAGCGGTGTCGAATCCGTCTGTGCGACAAGGCCATTAACCGCAGCGAGGCCACCGACCACGGCGGCAGCGGAGGAGCCGAGACCCCGGGAGTGCGGGATGGCGTTGCGGCAGTGCACCACCAGACCCCGCGCGCCCACCCCCACGGCTTGCAGCCCGCGCTCTACGGCGCGCACCACCAGATGTTCGGCATCGAGCGGCACCTGGTCTGCACCCTCGCCCTCGACCACCACGACCAGACCGGAATCTGTTGTCTCCACGACGATCTCGTCGATAAGGCTCAGCGCCAGGCCGATGCTGTCAAAACCCGGACCGAGGTTGGCGCTGGATGCCGACACCACTGCGCTCGCCACCAGCCCGGCAGGCAGCATCGGGGTCACCACCAGGCTTTCGAGTTAGTTGCGTGCCGACCCGTCCCCCGCAAGCGGGCGGTACCCCCAGCGCCCGGCTTCGCCGCGCTTGCGATCGCCACTAAGCCAGCCCCAACTTCTCGACAACAAGCACCGGATCAACGGGCAGCGGGGACACGCTCGGCATGTCCTTCAGCGCGGTGTCGGGATCCTTGAGACCATTGCCCGTCACCGTGCACACCACCGTCGACCCGCGAGCCACCCAACCGTCGTCAACGGCCTTGAGTAAGCCCGCGATGCTGGCGGCGGAAGCGGGTTCGACGAAGACGCCTTCGGACTGGGCCACGAGGTGGTATGCGGCCAGGATCTCGTCGTCGGTGGCCGCCAGGAAGCGCCCCTTGGACTGCTGCTGGGCCTCGACGGCAGCCGTCCACGACGCTGGTGCGCCGATGCGGATAGCGGTCGCGATGGTCTCCGGGTGGCTGACGGGATGGCCGAGTACCAGGGGCGCGGCGCCGGCCGCCTGGGTCCCGAGCATGCGGGGCAGCTTGTCGATCACGCCCTCGCGGTGATACTCGGTGTAGCCCTTCCAGTACGCGGTGATGTTCCCGGCGTTGCCGACCGGAAGGGCGTGCACGTCCGGCGCGGCGCCCAGCGCGTCGACGATCTCGAACGCCGCGGTTTTCTGGCCCTCGATGCGCACCGGGTTGACGGAGTTGACGAGCGCGATCGTCGGGAAGTCGGCGGCCATCTTGCGGGCCAGTTCCAGGCAGTCGTCGAAATTGCCGTCGATCTGGATGATCTTGGCGCCGTGCATAACCGCCTGCGCCAGCTTGCCCATCGCGATCTTGCCCTGCGGGATCAGCACCGCGCAGGTGATGCCGGCCCGGGCCGCATAGGCCGCCGCCGACGCCGAGGTGTTTCCGGTCGACGCGCACAACACGGCCCGCTGGCCACGGGCCAGGGCGTCGGTGACCGCCATCGTCATGCCCCGGTCCTTGAAGGAGCCGGTGGGGTTGAGGCCCTCGACCTTGAGGTGGACCGTGCATCCGGTCTTCACCGAGAGCCGGGTTGCGGCGATCAGCGGGGTACCACCCTCGAGCAGGGTGACCGGGGTCCAGTCGTCGCCAACCGGCAACCGGTCACGGTAGGCCGCGATCACCCCCGGCCAGGGCTGGTGGGTGGCCGTCCATGGAACGCTCACAGGCCGTCTCCTTCCAGTCGCAGCACGCTTGCCACGCTCTGCACGACGTCCAAATCCGCCAGCGCATGGACGGTTTCGGAAAGCGCGGCGTCGGTGGCGGTGTGGGTGACCACGACGATGCGGGCTCCCACCCGTCGCCCCTCGTCCACCACGCCCTCCTGGCGGACCTCGGCGATGCTCACCTCGCGCTTGGCGAATTCCGCTGCCACCGAGGACAATACGCCGGGCCTGTCGGCGACATTCATGCTGACGTAATACCGGGTGGAGATGAGACCCATTGGTGCGATGGGAAGTTGGGCGTACCTGGACTCTCTCGGACCGCGGCTGCCCAGGACCCGGTTGCGGGCGGCCATTACCAGGTCGCCGGTCACCGCCGACGCCGTGGGCGCGCCGCCCGCCCCCTGGCCGTAGAACATCAGCCGCCCCGAGGCCGCGGCCTCGACCACCACCGCGTTGAACGCTCCGCCGACCGTGGCGAGCGGATGCGACAGCGGCACCAGCGCCGGATAGACGCGGGCCGAAACTCGTTCCTGCCCATCGTCTCCCGCGATCCGCTCGCAGATGGACAGCAGCTTGATGGTGCAGCCCAGGGCACGCGCGGAGGCGAAGTCGGCCGGGGTGACCTTGGTGATGCCCTCGCGATACACGTCGTCGGCGTGCACCCGGGTGTGAAAGGCGATGGACGCCAGGATCGCGGCCTTGGCTGCGGCGTCGTAGCCCTCGACGTCGGCGGTGGGATCGGCCTCGGCGTAACCCAGCGCGCTGGCGTCGGCCAGGGCGCTGTCGTAGTCGGCGCCGGTGCTGTCCATCGCGGACAGGATGTAGTTGGTGGTGCCGTTGACGATGCCGGCCACCCGCAGCACCGTGTCGCCGGCCAGCGACTGGGTGAGCGGGCGGATCACCGGAATGGCCCCAGCGACCGCCGCCTCGAAATAGAGGTCGACGTGGGCGTTTTCGGCCGCCTGCGCCAACTCCCCGGTGGAGATGGACAGCAAGGCCTTGTTCGCCGTGACGACGGACTTGCCGTGCTCGAGCGCCGACAGGATCGCCTTGCGGGCGGGCTCCACCGGCCCCATGAGTTCGACGACGATGTCGACGTCCTCGCGCGCGACGAGCTCCTCGACGTTGTCGGTGAGCAGATCGACCCGCACACCACGGTCGTCGGCGACGCGACGCACCCCAATCCCGCGCAGCACCAGCGGGGCGCCGACGCGAGCCGCCAGATCGTCGGCGCTGTCCTCGATGATGCGGACGACCTCGCTGCCGACGTTACCCAACCCGAGTACTGCTACACCGACGGGCTTTTCGTCACCGGACACGGGTCACCTCACCTCCAGACTGAGCAGATCGTCGACCGTCTCGCGCCGCAGGATCAGGCGGGCGCGCCCGGCGCGCACGGCTATCACGGCGGGGCGGCCGATCATGTTGTAACGGCTCGACAGCGAATAGCAGTAGGCGCCGGTGGCGGCAACCCCCAGCAGGTCGCCTGGCTGCAGATCGCCCGGCACCCAGGTGTCGCGAACGACGATATCGCCTGTCTCGCAGTGCTTTCCGACAATACGGGCCAGCTCGGCTGGCGCGTCGCTGATGCGCGAGACCAATCGGGCGTCGTACTGCGCGTCGTACAGCGCGGTACGGATGTTGTCGCTCATGCCGCCGTCGACGCTGACGTAGCGCCGGTGGGCCGTGGTGCTCACGTCGACATCCTTAACGGTGCCGACCTCGTACAGCGTGATGGTGCCCGGTCCGGCGATGGCACGTCCGGGCTCGACGACCAGCCGGGGGGTGGGCAGCCCCACTGCGTCCGACTCGTTGCGCACGATGACGCTGAGCTTGGCCGCCAGTTCGGCCACCGGCGGCGGATCGTCGGGTGCCAGGTACGAGATGCCGAAGCCGCCACCGAGATCAACCGTCGATAGCTGGGCCGTCTTGTCAACGCCGAACTCGCCGACGATCTCGTGCAGCAGGCCGATGACGCGGTGCGCGGCGAGTTCGAAGCCGGCGACGTCGAAGATCTGCGAACCGATATGGCTGTGCAACCCGACCAGTCGCAGGTGGTCGGTGGCGAACACCCGTCGCACCGCTGCCATCGCCGCGCCACTGGCCACCGACAACCCGAACTTCTGGTCCTCGTGCGCGGTGGAGATGAACTCATGGGTGTGCGCCTCGACGCCGACGGTGAGACGCACGAGCACATCCTGGACGATCCCCGCCTCGCCCGCGATGGCGTCGAGGCGCTCGATCTCGGCCATCGAGTCCAGGACGACGTGGCCGACTCCGGCCTTGACCGCTGCGGTCAATTCCGCGACGGATTTGTTGTTGCCGTGGAAGGTGATCCGCTCCGGCGGGAAGTCGGCGTGCAGGGCAACGGCCAGTTCCCCGCCGGTGCACACGTCCAGCGAGAGGCCCTCTTCGTTGATCCAGCGCGCTATTTCGCTGCACAGGAACGCCTTGGCGGCGTAGTGGACGTTCTGGCCGCCGCCGAAGGCCGCCGCCATGTCTTGGCAGCGGGAGCGAAAGTCTTCCTCGTCGATGACGAACAGCGGGGTCCCGTACTCCTGGGCGAGATGGGTCACCGCCACTCCCCCGATGACCGCCGCTCCCGTGTCGTCGCGAGTTGTGTTGCGCGGCCAGACGTTCGGCGCCAACCGCAGCAGCTCCTCGGGGGATTGCGGGCGCAGCGGGCTTTCGGCGGGACGGGTTTCGTCGGCGTGCCGAGGACCGGCGGGATGGACGTTCACATTCGCTCCGGGGCCGAGACGCCGAGAATCGTCAGCCCGTTGGCGATGACCTGGCGGGTGGCCTGGCACAGCGCCAGGCGGGCGGTGTGCAGGTCGGTGGGTTGCTCGTCGCCCTGGGGTAACACCCGGCACGAGTCGTAGAACCGGTGGTAGTCACCGGCGAGGTCTTCCAGGTAGCGGCATACCCGGTGCGGTTCCCGCAGGGATGCCGCCGTTTCCAGCACGCGCGGGAATTCGCCGATGGTGCGCAGCAGCGCGCCCTCTTTGTCGTGGCTGAGCAGTTCGAGGTGCGAGGTGTCGGGGATCAGGCCGAGCTCGGCGGCGTTGCGGGCCAGCGCCGAAAGCCGGGCGTGCGCGTATTGCACGTAATAGACCGGGTTTTCGTTGGAAGCCGAGGACCACAGCGCCAGGTCGATGTCGATCGGGGTGTCCACCGATGAGCGGATCAGGCTGTAGCGCGCCGCGTCGACGCCGATCGCCTCGACCAGGTCGTCGAGCGTGAGCACGGTTCCGGCCCGCTTGCTCATCCGGACCGGCCGGCCGTCGCGGACCAGATTCACCATCTGCCCGATGAGCACCTCGACGGTGGCCGGATCTTCGCCGAAGGCGGCGGCCACGGCCTTGAGCCGGGCGATGTACC
>Ga0318533_10000280_pt1 | contig 19340 bp, 19 predicted proteins | sample GRESIP053b4f27_FD_203675 | JGI IMG/M metagenome (GOLD analysis project Ga0318533, IMG submission 203675) | Tropical soil microbial communities from Luquillo Experimental Forest, Puerto Rico - GRE.SIPMG.053b4f27 | ecosystem: Environmental > Terrestrial > Soil > Tropical forest > Bulk soil...
ACGCAAGCGGCTGCCCTATCAACCAACGAACGTCGGGCGATTGCCAATTTTCTGGGTACAGCGGTGACGGCGGAACGGCGACGGGATGAGATCGCGAATCCGTGCCCAGGCGGCGCCGCCTGGAAAGACGGGGCAGGCTGGACCAACTGGGGTGCCGGGTTGGCGAACACGCGCTTTCAGACCTCAAAGGACGCGGGACTGACAGCCGAGGACGTGCCGCGGCTTACATTGAAATGGGCGTTCGCGTTTCCCGATTCCACGATGCTCCGCTCGCAGCCCGCTGTCTATCGCGGCAGGGTCTTCGTCGGGAGTCAAAGCGGCGACGTGTACGCGCTTGACGCCGCGACGGGCTGTGTGCATTGGACCACAACCGTGCAGGCTGACGTGCAGTCCGGAATAACCGTTGGCGAAGTCGCGGGGAAGGCCGCATTGTTTTTCGGCGATTCCTCGGGCCACGTGTATGGCTTGGACGGGATCACTGGAAAACAACTGTGGAAGGTTCGGCTGGATGAGCATCCGGCGACGAAAGCCACGTCTACGCCGGTGTTTCACCAAGGACGGCTGTATGTCGGCGTCTCTTCGCTCGAAGAAGCGTTGGCCGTGTCCTCGGCCTACGTCTGCTGCACCTTCCGAGGAAGCGTGATGGCGATCGACGCGGGCGAAGGGAGGATCCTGTGGAAGCGGTACATGATCGATGAAGCGGCGGAGAAGCGACCACGGACCCGGCGCGGGTCTGCCGCCTTCGGCCCATCGGGCGTGGGCGTGTGGACCGCTCCGACGCTCGATCCCGATCGCGACCGGATGTACGTCACGACCGGCGACAACTACTCGGACCCGCCGACCCCGTTGAGCGATGCTGTCGTGGCGCTTCGGATGTCCACCGGGGAAATCCTTTGGTCGAAACAACTCACGCCCGGCGACGCCTGGAACAGCTCCTGTATGGTCGACAAGGTCAACTGCCCAGATGCCGATGGCCCCGACTTCGACTTCGCGGCCTCCGCTCTGCTCGTCTCAGCGGCCAACGGACGGCGCATGCTCGTGCTCGGGCAGAAATCGGGTGTCGCGTATGGCCTCGATGCGGATCGTCAAGGCCAAGTCCTGTGGCAGGCGCGCGTGGGCGAGGGTGGCACCATCGGCGGCATCGAATGGGGGCCTGCGACTGATGGCCGCAATGTGTACATCGCACTGTCCGATGTACGCTTTCAAGTGACGCTGGCTGCTGGAAGCAGCGAACGGATCTGGGAACTGGATCCGACCAAGGGCGGCGGCCTGTTCGCCGTCTCGGTCGCAAACGGCGAGCGGATTTGGCACACCGCGGCACCCGGATGCGGCAGCCGCCGACCATGCAGCCCTGCGCAATCGGCGGCGGTGACGGGGATACCCGGCGCCGTATTTTCCGGGTCGCTCGATGGCCACTTGCGGGCGTATTCGACAGCCAACGGCCGTATCCTCTGGGACTACGACACCGTGCGCGAGTTCGAGACGGTCAATGGCCTCGCAGGACACGGCGGCGCGCTTGACGTCGGGGGTCCGGTCATCGCTGGCGGGATGTTATTCGCCACCTCTGGATCGGCTCAGCGAAACGGGCTGCCTGGCAACGTGCTGTTGGCATTTGCAGTGACTCAGTAGTGTCCGAGAATCCGATCGCGTTCCTGCAAGCCAGATCTGGACGCGGGATATGCGCGCGGCCGCTCGCGATCGATAACGACGCTCCGGCCTCTGATACGCTGCGCTTGTGTCTCCGCTTTCGCATCCCCTCCAGTTTCATCTAGTCGCCGTGGCCGGCTGGATCAACAACATCAGCGCGAGGTGATCGAGTATCTCCAGGCGGAGAATCGGATGCTTCGCGAACAGCTCGGGCCGCGTCGGCTGCGATTCACCGACGATCAGCGCTGATCGCCTATTGTGAGCTGTGCCGGATCAAGGATTCGATGTCGTGGCCGCCATTGGGCCGAGTTTCCTGAGGCGCGAGCCCTCCCCAGACTGCTTCAATCGGGTGTTCTGGCTTCGGCGGAGTCTTCGCACAGGACGAGGAGCACCACCGCCCGGCCAGACTCGTCCCAGTCAGGCACGCTCCGCGGAGACGTTCAGCTCGACCTGCATGCGATACGGTGACATCTCCGACCATCCGGGGCGGTTGCTCGCTGGAGGCAGGCGTTGCCATCGCGGTCAGCAGCGCCCGCGCGATGGTAAAACGAAAGCTCACCATTTGAAGACCTGCTCGCGGATCGACGCTCAATCTGGGTTGGTGCCTCCCGAAGGCGTGACCCCGTATGCGCAATTCAGGTGTCTAACGGCTTGTGCCGAGCCGGCGGAGCTGCGCGAAAAGCGTAGACGAGTGATGACAATTCGCCGGCAAAAAGCGTTCCTCGAGTGAGATATGGAGTTCAAACACTTCGTCCAACTGATCGCGATCGGGTTGCAGGCGCGCATCCCCATGCACATGACGGGCTTTCCCGGTGTCGGCAAGACCGAGTTCACCAAGAGCCTCGAGACGGGATTCGCACGCGTGGGCCTCAAGTGTAAGGTCTTCATCCTGATCGGCTCCGTTCGGGAACCTCAGGACTTCGGCGGGTTTCCGGTTTCGACGCCCGAAGGCGTGCGGCTGCTGCCGATGGCATGGGCGCGCGACGCGAAACGCCTGGCCGAGGATGGCTACCTGGTGATCGTCTTTCTAGACGAGCTCACCACGGTCCCACCGACGACGCAGGCGGCGATGTTGCGCTTGCTGACGGAGAACGTCTGCGGTGAACTTGCGCTGCCGCATTACGAGCCCGGCAAGGGCGGCGTGGTCTATTTATGCGCCAGCAACGCCGTCGAATGGGCCGCCGGCGGACAGGAGATTCAGCCGCCGATGGCGAATCGCTTGTGGCACGGCGACTTTCCGATGGACCACGAAACATGGTGCGACATGTTGCTGAGCGACTTTCCGGCGCCTAACGACCTGCCGATCCTGCCGGCCGATTACCTGCACAAACATCATCATCAGCAGCGCGCCGTGATCGCAGCGTACGTGAAGGCGGCGGGTCACGATGCCTGGATGGCACCGCCCGAGGATCCAGCCCGGCGAAGCGGTCCGTGGCCGTCGGGCCGCACCTGGTATCTGGCGTCGCGACTCCTGGCCGCGATCGAAGCGGTCTCTCCAGGCAATCGACTGCTGCAGGGCCCTGCACTCGCGGGTCTGGTGGGCGACCAGGCCCTGCCATTCCTCGAGTACCGCGAGATGTTGAATTTGCCGGACCCTGAGGACATTCTGAAAGATCCGCGCAGGTTCGTGCTGCCCGATCGTGTGGATCGCGCGTACGCGATCTGCTACTCCCTCGCGGGCGCCGTCATCAACCACAAGACGCCGGAGCGATGGGAAGCGGCGATGATTGCCCTTGGCGTCGCGGGCGGGAAGAACGCCGACATCCCTGCGGCAGCGGCGCGAACCCTGTGCGACAAGAGGAACCGTCCTGAAGGCGTGATCAAACTGCCCGAGGAGTGCCGCTCGTTCTACGAGCTGATGCAGATAGCGAAGCTGCTTCCGGGAGGGTGACGTGGGAATCAGACTCTTCGACTTGATCCGCAGCGCCGATCACAAGTCGGACGGGTACTCGCGCGCGCTGCAGGCGGCGCGGGTGCGGGCGGCGCATCAGCGCAGCTATTTTGCACCGGCCCTCTTCAGCCTCGTGCCGGTCGAGACGGATCTGATTGCGAGTATGGCGGTGGATTCCCACTGGCGGCTTTACTACAACGATGCCTGGGTGGCGACGCACACCGTCGAGCAGAATGCCAGCCTGCTTATCCACGAGGTCAGCCATCTCTTGCGCGACCATGAGGGACGCAAGAAGGCCGCAGGCATCCGGGACTACCGGCGATGGAACACCGCCGGCGACTGCGAAATCAACGATGATCTCCACGCCGAGGGACTGCCACTGCCAGGCGACCCGCCGCTGCCCGACAAGTATGGACTCCAGAGCGGGAACAACGCCGAGAGCTACTACAAACAGCTGCCGACCCCGGCACGAGCCGACCAACACGCGACGGCTGGCGATGAGCAGCCGTCGCCCGACTGCGGGTCTGGAGCACACGGCGAACGGCGATTCTGGGAACTACCGACCGACGATGAGGCTGACCGTGGCGTGCCGGGCGTGGACCGGATCAAGGCCGAGCTCGTGCGGCGGGAGGTGGCCCGACGCATCGACGAGAAGTCCCCTTACGACAACGATGTCCCGCTCGCCTGGCGCCGCTGGGCCCACGCGACGCTTGCGCCAAAGGTTGACTACATGGCGACGCTCCGTCACGCGGTGCGGCGCGCCTTGCGCGACAGCACGCTCGGCCGATATGACCGCACCTACAGGCGACCGCATCGCCGGCAGGCCTGCTACGGTGAGTTCATCATGCCCAGCTTCTACCAGCCGCGGCCGCGGCCAGGTTTTTTGATCGACACGTCCGCCTCGATGGGGGACACGCAGCTGGCGAGAGCCGTCTCAGAGCTGGGAGGCTTGACGCGCCAACTCGGGTACGGCGCGGACGTGGTCGTCGCCTGCTGCGACGCGGCGGTGCATCACGTGAGGAAGGTCTTCACGAGGACGCCGATCGAGTTGTATGGCGGCGGGGGTACGGACATCGGTGTGGGGCTGCGCGCGTTCATCGAACGGAAGGTCGCACCAATCGATCTCTTGGTCATCGTCAGCGACTGCCGCACTCCGTGGCCGAAAGAGATTCCGCCGTTTCCGGTCATCACGCTCCGAGTCGGCGACGGCGCGGCGCCGCCGTGGGGACATCAGGGCACCAACAGAGTGATTACGATTGAAGAGCCCGGCGTTGCGCCCCGCGAGAACACCGCACGAAGGAGATAGTGATAGAGATGGCGGTGCCCGTGCTACGCGACATGACTCCTTGGAAGAGTCGCCCGCTCACGGTCCCACCGGATTCGACACGGGCCTGGGTCCGCCTGGCCCTGTGGGAGTGTTGGATGGGCATGCTCATCTGCGGCGCTCTGGGGTTCGGCACACGGCTTATCGCCACGGCTCCCGACAACATCGTCGCGGTCTTCGATTTCACGAACTGCTACGCCGCCCCGCCGATCGTTCAGCCGTGTGAACGCGTCGCATACCGAGCGGGAACGCTGAACTTCGTGCTCAACGCGTGGTGTGGCTTGCTGCTGATCGCCGCCGCGGCATGGCTCCTATGGGAGTTGTGGAGTGCGGTCGCGCCGAAGCCAATCACCGATGACTTCCTGAAGCTGCTGGACGACTCGTTCGGGCGCGACTGGCGCAGTCCGCGCACCTGGCCATGGGCGCAGATGGGCTGGGCCTACGGGTTTACGCTCATCGGCGCGGCCTCGGCGCTCTGCAGTGCGCTACTTGTGTCCAGGGTAGTCGCGTCCTCGAGACCACCCAAAGTGCCGATCTTTCACGTTGAAACCTCGCAGCGCTTCAGACAGATTCCGTAAACGTCGCGCCGTGACCAACGCAAAATGATTCCAGTTGCAGGCCGAGCTGTCTCTGCAGACATTCTGCAGAGTTGCCTCCAGGGACATTCTACACTTTCCCGCGCGAGCTCTCGTGAGTGAGGCGGACCTTCTCATGTTGGCGGCCGGCCCGCCATGTCCTCAAAGAGTTGAGTCAGGTGAGCGACCGGCGATGATTATTCCCTTGTTGTTTCACTTGCCAAACCGTGGGGCGACAAACAAACCTTGCGACGCCGCGGCATCGCGTAGGCGCGGATCGAAGCTGACGAGCGTCGCCGCTTGAGCGTCAAGAGCAGACGCAAGATGGAGCGCATCGAGCGCGCGCAACGGGAGCGATAGCGACAACATCAATCGCTCGGCGCGTCGATGGATCGGAGGCGTTAGTTCAGCGTGCCGAGAAGACCTGAGCACCTTCGACGCCTCACGATACAGGCGTTGTGCCTCATCCCGGGACAGAAGCTGTTCACGCGCACGACGCCCGAGCGCCAACGCCATCTCGGTCAGCGCCAGGTCCGAGATGATCACGTCGGTCATACCAACAAGCGCCGCGTTTAGGTCGTCGCTCTCACTCTCTGGAACGAACAACTTGACCAAGGCGCTTGCATCGAGATAGATCGGCCCCACCCAGGGACGAGGTTCAATCGCGGTCACACCCGGTCTTCTCGTTCCTCGAGGACGGCCTGGGACAGTTTCGGATCGCGTCCGCGCATCGCTCGCCGCACCCGAGCAAGATCGGGAAACGAACGACCGCGCTCGACCGGCGCCAATCGCGCGACCGGACGTCCGCGATCGGTAATCATCACCTCGCGCCCCTTCTTGACGTCATCGAGCAGGTCGGTCAAATTCTGACGGGCTTCACGCACACCAGCAGTTCGCATACTTCTATTGTGTCACATGTAGCACTTTGTCTTCAACCCCTGCATTGTGGCGATGCAACGGTCACATCGCGTTCTGTCCGGGAATTCGATCGACGTCCCGAAAGGCCCTTCTGAACAAGCCGGGTAACGGCATCAGCAGCGGCTCACCGCCTCGATGAGGCCGCTCCGTCACTCTGATACGCTGCGGCCATGGCTGGTAGGCTCGGAGCTGGGGCGGTAATCCGTAGGCAGCCTCTTGGCCGTCTCCGAGGTTTCCCCCTTCGTATGAGGCCATCGTGCGCGAAAGCGGCTGCTGTGTCGGTCAGGAAATTATGTAGATCGTCATTCACCGCCTTGCGACAAACAGGCCCCGATCCGTTGCCGGCCGCGACAAGTCGCCATTCTTACGACCAGACGACCGACGCTTCGTCGAAGGCAATTCTCGCAGCGAGTTGGGAATGTGACCACATCGGCGGCGACATCAACCAAACACCAGCTTTCGGGTCCCACACCAGCGGTCGGGCGTGGATCCGTTACAACGATGCGCATGAACATGCCGGATAATGTATCGGGTATGTGTCCTCAAAGCACCTTGGCTCCGTCAACATCGGGCGCAAATTGGAGACGCGGCTTGCGTATCTCCGCCTTCCTGGCCACGTGCGGGCTGACGACGATAGTCGCAGCGGAGGCGACGGCATTGCGCTCCCAACCATGCAGGAGCGCGGGCGATTTACGGCTACCGTCGCCAGACGGCCGACGTGAGTTGATTCTCTACACTCGTGTGTGTGGGGAGCGCGCAACGGGAGAGGTTGAGATAGCACCGAAGGGCATGCCAGTGCCCGATCGGCCAGGCAACGTTGATGTTCCTGGTCATCCGATTCGGACGTCCGCGCGTTGGATGTCGAACGACTCTCTGAGCATTGCGATTCCTCGTGGGGGCGCCCTTCCGAGAGCGCTACAGGTGAATGGCGTAACGATTACGTTCAGTCGCTTGACGGATGACCGATGATAAGTTTCGCTCTTGCACTGCCCGCGTGCCGGTTTTATCCCATCGATCGGCCGGAGCGATAAACGGCTGATCACGGCGGCGCGCAGGTAGTAGTTGGGAAGCCTGTCCCTAGCGAAAGCCGGTACAGCCTGTAGCGATTGAGCTTACTGGTCTCTTGCGGATAACGTTCACCTCGTCATGCGCCCAAGCATTACGGCGTACTGTCCAATTACTCGATCGATATCGGCGATGCCGAGTCTGGACCAGGGCTGGTGGAGTCCCTCGCCGATCTGTCTTCTGCATGACGCTGCTCCGTGCCCCTGTTACGCTGCGCTCATGCTTCCGCTCTCGCACCCATTCCGGTTTCTCCTGCTCGCCCTGGTCGGCTGGATCAACCAACAGCAACACGAGGTGATCGACTGGAAAAAACGCAGTCAGCGCCGCCGTAACCACCGCCACCAGATTCATTCCAGTCATGTGTTGTCGGTCCTCCCTTTATTCCTCACACGCGCTGGGGCGGCGATCCATGACTGACGCTCGATCCGCGTTTTCAAGTGGACTTTGACGCGGTCGCCTTGGTCTTTACCAATTGCCTTACGCACATCGGCCTTCACAGGCAGCTTGTGCTGACCGTTGCCTAACGCCATGAATGAGCTTCGAAACGGATGGCCATCGACTGTGCCCGCGACCTTCACGAGCCCTCGAGTTCCAAAGAACCTGACTGAATCTGGCCAGATGACGCACACCCAGCCGCCTGCGCTCTTCCGCAACCTGGCTGTAAATCGCCGATTGATCTTTGTCATATTCGTGATGCCTCTGCTTATTCGTCGAACGGAGAGACGCAATTTCGACACCGGCCGACCCTACGCCGTCAAGCCCAGCAAGCGCGGTTACGGCCATCCGTCCCCTGGTGCGGGCGCTTCGGTCGCCAGCACCTGACCCGTTCGCGGGCCTTGGAACATATTCGCCGGCCCCCTCCACTCCGTCGCGACGATGAAGAGCATTCGTCGGTCTGAGCCGCCGAGGGCGCAAGCGAAGCCGCCGCGATCAAGCTCGATTTTCTGAAGCACCTCACCACCTTCACGGACCCGCACGCAGCGCTTATTGGGGACATCTGCGTACCAGACGGCGTTCTCGGCGTCTGCACAGATGCCGTCGGGCACGCCGTCTCCGAGCGTGGCCCACACCCTGCGCTTCGAGAGGCGACCGTCGGATTTGATGCGAAACGCCGTCAGCTGCTTGGCGTAGGACTCGGCGACGATTAAGGTCTGGCCGTCGGGCATCACAAGCATGCCATTGGGGAACGCGAGTCCGTCTGCAACCTTCCACGCCGACCCGTCCGGCCTGACCATCGCGACGATTCCCGTGGCATCCGCCTGCCCTAACGGTTGGCCCCCGTTGACATACGCGTTGCCGCGACCGTCGACCACCAGCTCGTTCCCCGCCGGGGGGACAGACAGCTCCCTCAGATCGCCGTGCGTGACGAGCGATCCGTCTGGCTCTCTACGCAAAATCAGGCCATCGCCTCCGGAAACGACGAGCAGGCGCCCGTCGGGCAGCCAGTCGACACAGCACGGAAACGATGGCGCCTTGAGGATGACCTCGCTGTTTCCCTTGAGGTCGACCGCAATCACCTCTTGCGTGCCCCAGTCCGAGAACCACAGCCTACCCTCATGCCAGCGCGGCTGCTCACCGAACAGGATGCCTGTCATCAAGGTCATCACGAATCAGCCCTCCTTCATCACGGGACGGCACGCCGTTATTCAGAACGATCAACCACTCTTGATCTTCGCGCGGGTGGGTTCAGCGCTGATGATCGCGGTCCTCTGCCGGTCATGCAACAGCTTCCCGGACGATGATCGATCCAGCCGCGAGGACCCACGGGCAATGCTGGTAATCGGCGATCCGCTGAATGTGATCGTCTGCGCCCACTTCGACCCGGATAACGCCCCCGATCTCCCATGCGCCATCGCGGAAATGCAGAAGAACGATCGTAGGTTCACCATCGACGTCGCCGAGCGCCAGCCGCCACCTCACTTGCATGCGTGAATAGACCCCGAGGTATCCGCCATCCGCAAAGCTGCCCGAGTACCGATCGGCCACGAGCAACCGGGCGTCGGCACTGATCAGTTCACGGAGTCCCTCCCAATCCTGACGATTGAACCGCTCGACGTACAAACGGAGGATCTCTTTGTTCTGGGGTGTCGACTCGCGCGACGCTGCCTGTCGTTCGTTGAAGGCCGCCAACTTCGATCGGCCTCGGTTGAGGGCCGCTTTGACGCCGCCTACCGTCGAGTCGACGAACTCCGCGATTTCCTCCAACGAATAATCGAAGACATCCTTGAGGAGCACGCACGCCCGCTCCTTCGAAGGCAGGTTCAAAACCAGATGCTCGATGGCGGGTCCGACCCGAGCCCCGGACAACTCGTGTGGCGCGACGAAGTCCGGCTTCGCCGCCGCGGTTTCGGCCTCTAGTTGCACGCCCCGGCGGCGGAGAAAGTCGATACATTGGTTATGGGCGATCCGGAATAGCCACGGCGCCAGCGGGCGGCTGTCATCGTAGGTGTTAAGGCTGCGGTAGGCGCGAAACAGCGCATCCTGCACCACATCTTCGCCGTCTGTGATCGAGCCGGTCATCCGGGAACAATACCGGTGCAGCTGCGGCCGGAGCTGGCTGATGGTTTCGAGAAACGCCAGATACCGAACGTCGAACTTGCCTGCGTCTTCTATCATCATCTCCGGCGCTGCACCTTGAACGACGAGGCCGTTGCTCCGAGCCCGATCACTGAGAAGCCTTCTCCCAATTCCCGTCTCCCGTCCGGTTGGGCTGTCCCTTGCCTGTCGCGATTAGGCTGCGCAAACTGTCGTTGATATAGAAGCCCCATGCGTCCGAACAGCCACCGTAGCATTCGAAGGTGGGAACCAGGCCCACGTGCGTAAAGCGGAGTTCGGTGAACTCGGCGCCGAGCCGGTCGGTGCTTCCGTCAATGTCTCCTGACCACCACGCGCGCACGTTGTTGATGGCGTTGAAGACGTCTTCGGGAGACTGCTCGACCGCAAAAGATGTTGTGTAATCGTTGGTCTTCATTATCTGCGCTCCCTTTGGCTTCCGTCGCACGTTCGAAACGTCATCCCAAACTGGCCGCGTTCTCCGGTGCGAAGACGGCGAACTGGCGCTCGAGGCCCTTCACGACGCCAATGCGCCAGCCATCGGCGATGGACCGAGACGCGGGGTCAGGAAAGATCTCCTCTTCGCCTCGTGCCAGCCCGTCGAAGATGCCGGCCGCGGCAGACTCCGGCGACGCCTTCGGAATCTCGAGACCGCGGTTCATGTCGGTGTCCACCGGACCGAGGACGACGCCATGCACCGAGACCCCTTCGCTCGCCAGGAGCGCTCTGAGTGACTGCGTCATGTTGAACGCCGCGGCCTTCGAGATGGAGTAGGCCGGGATCATCGGGAGGGCAGCGAGTGCCGCCAAGGACAGGTTGTTCACGATCGCGCCATGGGAGCGCTTCAGGAGCGGCACGAAGGCGTGCGTCACTCTGAGCATGCCGAGGAAGTTCACCTGAAGGTGCCGTTCGACGACGTCCAGGTTGCCCAGGTCGTCGTAAATCGCGACGCCAGCGTTGTTGATGAGGACGTCAAGAGCGCCGACCGCCTCGACCGCCTGCTGGATCTGCGAAACATTGGTCACGTCCAGCGTGAGTGCCGTGACGCGGTCGTCGGCGATACCGAGTGGGCCGCGCGTTCCGGCAAACACCCTCTTCGCTCCTCGTCGCAGGGCCTCGTTGACGAGCGCGCGGCCGATGCCGCGGTTCGCGCCGGTGATCAGGACTGTCATGTTCGCGATGTCGATGCCGTGCCGTGTCATGTGGATGAAATCTCCTTTCACCCCTTACTACGGACCGCATCCGACAAAAGATACGCGCACGCCGGATCAACCGCTGGACGGCGGCCACTGGCAGGCGCACTCGGCCTAGGAGGTGCCGCGCCATCGTCGAGCTCACGTCGCGCAATCCGCGGTTCGGCTGCGCACAGATCGCGCGCATCATCGCACGCACCTTCGGCGTCGATATCGACCGGAACGTCGTGCGCCGCGTGCTCGCCCAACACTACCGGCTCCTCAGACGGGACCGGCCCCTCGTGGTTGTCGGTGATCTGACACACCATAGACAACCTCTGAGCGTCGACCTCTTTCGCTGCAAATCTCTCGGGCTGCGGACCTATTGGGTGCTCGTGGTCATGGATCAATTCACTCGAACTCGAAGCGGAGATCCTGGCCCTCGCCACCAACATTTGGCGTCGTCACCGTCGAGGCGTCCTTGATCGTTGCGTCGGCTGCACTGGCTTCGCTCTAGAAGTCGATCTCGCGGGCCGCTCCTTCGGGACTTTGCCGATGCGAGGATCACACGCAAGAACCAGTTCGCACGCTCTAACGGCCGACTCCTCGAAATCGGGAGCATCAACCGGAAGCACCTGCCAGCCGGTGACCTTTTTCCCAAACAGGTGGATAGATCGCATCCGCGGAAACTCGCGGCGGAGGCTTGGCATCCGACTACCTCCACAGAGACGACACGCGGGGTCCCACGATCCGGCCCTGTTCGCGGCCGGCACGTGCGGCGCCTTCGCGAACCGCCGGATCGAGCAGGTTGCCACCGACAGACGTGAACACCGTCTGAACGGCCTCGTCTGGGTGGACAATTTCGACGCGCGCGCCCGTCCCACGAAGCATGTTCACCGCGGCGTCGAGCGAAACGACGCACATCGGCGGCACGCGCGCCGGTAGCGTGAGGACGAGGACGCGATCGTGTCCGACGGCGAGATCCGCGTTATCGATTGAGTAGAAGCCGCCATCGATATAGTGCCTCCCGTCGATCTGCACGACCGGCCAGATGCCGGCCACCGCGCAGCTCGCGGTCACCGCGTCTACGAGATCCACACCGCTGTCGCGCGTGAACGCGCGGCGCTCCCCACTTTCAGCATCGACGGCAACGATGAGCACCGGCCGCGTCGGCCACGTGGTCCTGGGCAGTCGAGCCGCGATCAGCCTACGCCTTTCGGAGGCAGACTCGGCCGGCCGGCCAAGCGCGAGCGATCCTAAGTGACGAAGGAATTCACTGTCACTCCTCGCCTCCTGCTTCGCCGCGACCAGTGAGGCGCGCCAGTTCGCGAAGTCGACTTGCGGCGGCGTCTCTTTCACCTGGAGACGCGGATCCACTTGACGCTGAAACAGCTCGTCCAGGCTCAGACCGCTCGAGAGCTGCGCGGCGACAATGGATCCGGCCGATGTGCCAACCATGAGATCCGCATCGCTGGGGTCGACGCCAGCATCTGCGATGCCGGCGATGACGCCAATCTCCCAAGCGATCGCAGCGTTGCCACCCGCTCCGAGGACGAGCGCTCGTCGCACAGTCATTCGCCTCTTCGAGCGTTTCTTAGGGTAACTCAGCCGCGTGTGCAACTGCAGCGGCGTCTTTCGTGGGAGCGCATGCAGCGTCATCGCCCGTTCCCCCGAGATGCGACAAATCACCTTGCTTTACGGCTTAGTCGCGTTTGGTCAGATCGTTTTGCACCGCATCGCTGGGCACGAGCAATTACCGGCCTTGCTCGCGAAGGCTTGACCTCTCTAGAGTTCGACTCCGCGGCTGAGGCCGAGCGCGTGCTCGAAAAGCTCCGGCATCTATGGACCGGCCCCGCTGGAGCCGTGATGCGGAACCCCGATTGTGCAGAGATTGTGCAGAGCGTGAGGGCCGATTTCTTCAACGACTACTGCAAGCTTCAAAGCCGACGGCGAGTGAGTCGAGAAGAATCTCGGATGGTCATCTAGCGAAGAGGGATCTCCCGTCGCTCATCTAACGCTTCATTGACCACGACAAGCGTTCCATCGTCCCCCGCTTGCAACTGTTCGTTGGCATTGAGCAACTCGACGCCGTACACGGTCCCATCTGGGGCCAAATCAACGTTCAACTCGTCGCTGCCGCGAATGGTTTCGACTTCCGAGCTTTTTTCCTGAAGCCTCAAATACGCGATGTTCCGCCGCGCGTCGTATGTCAACTTCATGAGGTCCCCTTCTGGCCAAAGTACCTGACGACCACTGACCAACACCTGTAATTCTACGGCAATAAGCGAGGCTCGATAGGTCGTTGGCCACCTGAATGACGGGAACTCGCGCGGGAAAGTGCAGAATCTCCATGGACATAGCTCTGTTGGGAACGCCGTCGAATCGCCGCAATCGATCTTGCAGCCATACGGACGGACTTCAGCACAGACCGCGCGCTCTATTTACGACGAGACCGTTCTTCGGCTTGCAGAATCATCGACGAAAAGTTGACGACCACATCGACCTCGCGAGCGCGAAGATCCTGGTCCTTGTCCTCGACCATCACAAAGCGCTGGCCATCCGCCGTCACATCGTAGTTCGCTGACGCCACGCCCGGCCCACCGCACGACGAGCTCGAACCGAACGTATAATGTCCCTCCCAAAGGACTCTTGGTGAGGAAAGAGTGATCGCCGGCGTTCGCGTGACTGTGACGACCATCATCTTGTCGCCGTTCCGGTAATAGAGCTCCTCGCCGTCACGCCGCCACACCGGATCCAAGCCGCCTTCAGTGGAAACCTGGATCTTGGCCCCGGGCCCAGGGTACTGCGTGATGAACACTTCAGGACGCCGCGACTCATTCGATGAATACGCCAGCCACCGCCCGTCCGGTGAGAACTTGGGCGATGCCTGCAGAAACTTGGCTGATTCGAGCACCGGTTGGGATTTGCGGCCGCCCTCGAGCAGGAACTCCCACACATCAAAGTGCCGCATGTCATCCATGCGGAGATACGCGATCGTCTTACCGTCGGGAGACCAGGATTCTGGACTGAGCATGTGTCCGGCGGCCGGCAGCTGCTCCTCTCGACGGCTTTGATTCACCGGCATCGACCACAGCGTCATGCCGTTCGTCTTCCAGGATCGAAACGCGATCCGGTCACCGGTTGGCGACCACATCGGCCAATGGCTCGCGCCGTCGAACGTCAAACGCGTCGTGACGCCGCGCGACAACTCATAAGAGTAGAGATCGTGCGCCGGCCCTTCGATTTCGAACGCCAGCTGCTTCTCGTCCGGTGACAAACGCGGGTGCAGGTAGGAGCGCGGCGGAAGGCCGAACGATTGTGAGCGGCCCTGCCGATCGACCCACATCAGCTGGCGGCGTCCGCGTTCGGTCGGACCAGGAATGTAGGCCAGATCACCGTTGGCGGCGATGGCAAAGTCGGCCGCGCCGGTGTTGCGGCTGCTGAAGATCCCGTCGAGCACCGGAAACGGCTGGCCCGTCACGACCAGCTTCTTGGCATCGAATGGGACGGCGAAGAGACTCCCGCCGCGCGCATAGACTAGGTGGCCGGTGGTGGCATAGCGAGGCGATGATCCACCTTCGATCAGCGTCTTGTATTGTCCCGTCGCCAGGTCCAGTGCCGCAATGCGGGCATCTTCGTACCCCTCAATGTCTCCCGTGCCGATGGCGAACACGATCGCCTTGCCGCCCGGTAGATATTGCGGCTGACGAAAAAAGCGCTCGCCTTTGTCGATATTTACCTGCAGCAGCGTTTTCGGGGTGCCGCCGCTTGCGGCCACCGAGAACAGATTGAACCATGCCCACACGATGTTCCCGTCCTCGCCCCATGTCGCACCGGAAACTGAGTCGACGTCGGCCAGGACCACCGGCGCACCGCCGCTCAGCGCGACTTTTCTGAGCGTCCGGCTAAGTCCATTCCAGTGGCCGAGCCATTGCCCATCGGGTGAAAAGAACGGAACGCTCCCGAATACGTCGGGCAGCGCCTTCGGCTGATCCTGGTCACGCCACCGGACATAGAGCAACTGGCCCAGTGCAGACCCGCCGGCGGCCGTATAACCCACTTTGGATCCGTCGTCGGAAATCGTCACCAGCGGTGAATGGCTCGTTCCGACGAACTCATTCGGGCCGAAAGGAATCGCGAACCGCGTCACAAGACCCGATGGCCGGGGGACTGGCGGGCGCATCCCAAACCACGCGGCCATGGCCCCGACACCCACCAGCAGTCCCGCGACGGCTATCGCCGCCGTGAGCGAGACCGAACGCGCACGGACGCGAGCGGACTCGGCAACGTCTGCTGGCTCGCGTGACAACACGTCTTCGAGATCGAGTCGAGCGTCGCCGATGTCCCGCAGACGCCGCGCCGAATTCTTCTCCAAGCATCGTGAAAGCAGGCGCCGGACAGACCGCGGCGTCGCTGCTGGGAGCTTCGCGAAATCCGGCTGACGCTCGAGAATCGCCGCGATCGTGTCCGAGATTGTGTGGCCCGAAAACGCGATCTGTCCCGAGCACATTTGGTAGAGCACGCATCCGAAGCTCCAGATGTCAGTCCGCTTGTCCAGGGCCTGGCCGCGTGCCTGCTCCGGGCTCAGGTAGGCCGGTGTCCCCAGAATGACTCCGTCCCGCGTGCCCTCGATTGTGACGGTCGGCACCGTCGACAGATCGGGACTCGTCCCGCCACCAGTGACCGCCTTGGCCAAACCGAAGTCGAGCACCTTCACGACCCCATCGCGTGTGACTTTGATATTCGCTGGCTTCAAATCGCGGTGCACAATGCCGCGCTCGTGCGCCGCTTCGAGCGCCTCGGCGATTTGGCGCGCGATGGCCACGCTCTCGGTGATTGAAAGAGGGCCGCGCTCCAGACGTTCGGCCAGCGTCGGCCCCTCGACCAGCTCGAGCACCAGCGCGTGCACGTCGCCGGCTTCCTCGATCCCATAGAGTGTCGCAATATGGGGGTGATTGAGCGCCGCCAGCATCCGGGCTTCTCGCTCGAAGCGTGCCAGCCGGTCGGGATCCGCGATCAACTCGCGGGGCAGGATCTTGAGGGCGACGTCGCGCCTTAGTCGGGTATCGTGCGCTCGATACACTTCGCCCATCCCGCCCCGGCCGAGCAGCGACGTCACTTCGTACACGCCGATGCGGTCTCCGGTCGCCAGATATGCGGCTGGGCTCGCCAGCTGTGTCGCGGCGATGACGATCGCCGGGTCCGCCAGAAAACGCTCCGCGGGCTGCGCGAGTAGCGACTCGACCTCGCGCCGCAGGCTCTCGTCATCGGCGCTGGCCTCGGCCAGAAACGACGCGCGGTCGCGCTCGTCGCGGGTCACGGCTGCGTCGTACAGTTCCTGGATTCGCCGCCAGCGTTCGGGCGTCATCGCGCCTCCCAACTCAGCTCGTGCTGCAGCCACGTCTTCGCGAGCCAATCGAGGATGACCGTGTCGGCCGACACCTGCAGCGCCTCGGCCGTTTCATCCACACTGAGCCCCCGAAGAATCGCAGCGTCCACGACATGACTCTTGCACCGGTCAACCACCTCCAACGCGTTCAACGCCTCGTCGAGCGCGAGAGCAGCAGGGCCATCGGATCCTTGGACTGCGTCGAAATGGCCCATTCTACGCCGCTGCTGAGTTAGCAGCAGCCGTTTTTCGCGTTTGTCTTCACGGCCTCAGATTTTCACTGAGTGTTCTTGGCTTTAAGAATGGGGGCGGTTTGTCCCAAGAAGTCCGTCCTCCTGTCCCCACTGAATAGTCGGTCTGGTTTGATGGGAGCGTTCCTGTCCCTACCAGAAACTCTGTCGGCGCCTCTGAGAAGCCTTGGACGGCCTGCTATCAAAGTCAACGCGGATCCAAATGCGGAGACACGAGTTGGCATCGCCGCGGGGTATCGAGCCCTTCAACGCGGGCGGAGGCAATGATCCGCCTGGATCCCACGGCGGCGCTTCGGGCCAAATAGCGAACGCTCAGTGCTTCTTGGGTGCGACCATTTTCGTGACCCGGCCAACGCTCGTGTCGCCGGCATACAGGTTGTCTTGTTTGTCCATGGCCCAGTAACTGGCTTCAATGAACTGCCCGGCCCTGATGCCCATTCCGTTACCGATCGCACCGAGCACCTTGCCATTCCGATCAAGCTTCAGGAACTGGCCATCCTGCCCGCTCGCCATCCACGGCTCGCCGTGCGAGTCGAAATACAGGGCGCACACGAGGTTTCTCATTTGCATCGTCTTGAGAAACTTGCCGTCGCCGCTGTAGACGACGATGCGATATTCCTCGCGGTCGCCGATCCAGACATCGCCGCTCTTCGGATCGACGGCGAGGCCGTGGACCGCGCTGAACTTCCCTTGTCCTACCTCGTTGCCGTACCACTGATTGATGAATCTGCCGTTCTTATCGAGGTGGATGACTCGCGCGGCGCCAATGTTGTTGGTGGGATCATCTGAATCGGTGTCGTTGGGGCTCTCGTTCGCGTGCCCTTCGCCGATATAGAGATCGCCGCTCGGGGAGAAGGCGACCATGAGCGGCTACCACAGAAGCCGTTGACCCCGGGCTTCGTTCCAGTCGCCCCTGCGTCCCGGCTCGCCGATGGTCATGAGAAGCTTGCCCTCGGGACTAAGTTTCATCACGGTGGCACCGTTCGCGGCGCAGATCCAGACATTGTCTGCTGCGTCGACCGCCATGCCGTGCGCCTTGTCCTGGTAGCCGATCACGTCTTCGCCGACTTGAAGGATCAGCTTGTAATTCTGGTCGAACTTGAAGAGCTGCGGTTTTCCGCGCGCTGCGCGCTGGAAGACCCAGACGTTTTCTTTTGAATCCAAGGCGACCGACGGGACACCACCGGGGCCGGGCGGCAGGACGTACGGGTAGGTGAACGTGTAGCCTAACGTCTGTTCCCACTCCACGCGCTGCAAGGTCCGGCGCGCGGGTCCCAGCCGATTGTCGCAGACGGGCGAGCGAGAGCAGGCAGGAGGAGCGGGGGGACGCGTCGCGGCTGGAAGCGCCGCACCTCGGCCGCCGCCAGAGGCCAGGCCGCCAGCATCGCGTATGGTGACACGCCCGCCGGGCTCGACCACCGTTCGTCCACCAGGGTCGGGAAATGATCCCTGCAGAAACCAGGCTGGCTCTCCCCCAACCGCCGGCCCATGCGTCAGCGGCTGCGATTGGGAGAGTCCTGCCGTTCCGCCGCGAAGGAAGCAGAGCGCCACTATAGTGACTCGCGCGAGATGACGTCCCTTCATGTCAACCTCTCTGGCTGCTTCGCAATTTCTCGAACTGCGTCGGCGAAAACGAGCAGAAAGCATTCGAGCAACTTCTCAAGCAGGTCGGCCACGAGCTGCGGTTATGACACGTGTGCGCAACAGCCGAAGTCCTCGATTATGTTACAGGTCAATGCTAAGGCCGTAAATCAGTGGCGCCATCGGATGGCCGGTCTTCGGACGAAGGCGCTCGTCTCGACAGCGTCGAGCGTACGAATTCGCTGAAGCGGCGGTCTCGACTGCGGCGGCAAGAGCCGGAGAGCACTTATCTGTTGGAAACCGTCAGGAGTCTCCGACTCACCGACTCGAGCAGGGGGCGCGCGCTCATCGCGTCACGGTGTCCAACGCCTGGAACGAGCTCAATCACAATATCCGGGTTCACCGGCTTGAGCAGCGCGGCATACCGGTCGGCGTAGAACTCTTCATCGTCGGCGCCCGCAATCACGACGATAGGTTTTGTCGCTTGCCTCAGCGTGGTGAGATAGTCCAAGCCCGGCGAGAAGTTCATGGCCAGCCGGTATGAATACGTCCGCGTGAAGAAGCCATCGTCGGGCGGGGAGGCGTAGTTGACAGCGGGCAGTCCATCCAGCCGGTGAATGCCAAGCCAATTCAAGACGATGAGCGCTCCAATCCGAGGCACTGACACGGTCGCCCAGCCGCCGTTGTTCGGCCGCGCGACGCCTTTCGGATAGGCGAGCGCGGGTGCGATTGCGACGTAGCGATCGAACATGTGTCCGTACCGACCACTCGCGATCCGAAGCGCGAGTGCGCCGCCGGCTGAGAAGCCCGCGAGCGTGTAGTCCGCGTCTGGGTGCAACGGCCGCATGTCACCGACGAAATCTGCCAGGTCGTCATCGAGCTGGCCGATGTAGTCGATGTCTCCCCGCCGTCCCGAGTCGCCGTGTCCGCGAATGTCGAGCGCGTACACAGTTACGCCGGTCTGGGTACGCGTC
>Ga0318533_10000287_pt1 | contig 19197 bp, 17 predicted proteins | sample GRESIP053b4f27_FD_203675 | JGI IMG/M metagenome (GOLD analysis project Ga0318533, IMG submission 203675) | Tropical soil microbial communities from Luquillo Experimental Forest, Puerto Rico - GRE.SIPMG.053b4f27 | ecosystem: Environmental > Terrestrial > Soil > Tropical forest > Bulk soil...
GGCCGCGGCAGAGGCCGACGATTCGCTCCTCGGACTGCACGTCGCAGCAGAGATGGACACGCGGGACATTGGCATTCTTTTCTACCTTACCGGGTCGTCGCCGACGGTCTCGAAGGCGCTCGACAATCTGGCGCGTTACAGCAAAACCACAAATCAGGCTCTCGTCGTCGAGATCTTGCGGCGAAAGGACGAGGTAATCCTGGCTATCAGCCATGTGCAGGAGTTCGATGAGACGCACCGGCAGTTTTTCGAGCTCCTCGCACTCTGGTTTGTTCGGACGCTGCACAAGGAGACGAACCGCGATTTCGCCCCGCTGCGGGTAACGTTTACCCACGCCCGAAACTCCGGTCTGAGGGAGGTTCACCGCCTGTTGCGGTGCCCTGTCGATTTTGCGCAGGCAGTAGACAGCTGGGTCCTCCCGCGACATGTCATGAACCTGCCGATAGTATCCGGGGATAGTCGCCTGCTGCGGATCCTGACGATGCACGCCGACGATCTGCTCGCCGAGAGGCACTCGGTCTCCGGGCTCCAGGGGATGGTGGCAAATCAGCTCGTCAGCCTGCTTCCGAGCGGCGAGGCGCGTGCGGCGGCGGTCGCGCAGCGTTTGGGCATGAGCACGCGGTCATTCACACGAAGCCTGGCGGAGGAGGGGACGACCTTTGGCGAAATCCTCGAGCGGGTAAGACAGCGCCTTGCCACTCGTTACCTGGCAGACGATCGGAAGTCAGTCCAGCAGATCGCCTGGTTGCTCGGCTACTCGGAGCCTGGGGCGTTCAATCACGCCTACAGGAGATGGACCGGTATAACGCCGAGGCGAGCGAGAAAGCCTTCTCCGGCGCCGCGATGAGTGACGCTGGGCTAGGCCGGCCCGACCGTCCGGCGGATCATGATCTCGACATCAGGGCGCAGCCGGCGCGCCTCGGCGGCCAAGTCCTCCGACGGCGACTGTCGCCAGCCTGACCAAGGCGTGAGGCACCGGCCTCGCATGTAAGGGCTCCGTTCAACGGTGAGCCACGTTGTTTGGCATGACCGGCGGCCCTTCCGGACCTCTGCAGCGCTCTTCGGCAAGGCTCGCGAGGTATTGCTGGCGCGCCTGAAGGGAGGACCTAGGAAGTTCCACTGGGGAGCGGCACGCACCTCGCGCAATACCGCCTCGACCCATCCGTCGGGCACCCAACGTCCGAACATGTCGCCCATCGAGACGAGGAACACATTGCGCCAGCGGCATCGGTCTCGGCCTCGGGCGGAACCTGCATGAAGCGCGGAGCCAGCAGCCGCCGTGGGTGCAGCGTCGGCTTGAAGCCGAATGGGTAGAAGCGCGCCATCCTGGGCGAGGTCGCGATCTCGCGGGCGTAGCGCCAGCGACACCAGCAAGTGTCGCGACCTGCTCGGCAACCTGCGGGATCGCTTCAGCCGATTTCGGCTGAACCGAGTAGGGGCAGTCGTGCTCGAAGCCGGTGACCGGGTTCCATGACCACATCGCCCATTCGATATCGGTGCCGGTCTGTGCGGTGAACCGCGGCACCGTGCCGCGGGCGCCAGGCTCGGGACGGAGCAGAAGCTTACGGGCAGCGGGACTGGCCTTGTGCCACTGCTCAAGCGAGATATGGTCGTCAGGATCAAAGCGCAACCGCCCAGGAACCGGGAGCTCTTGCACAGCGGCGCGGGTCCTGGCCTCGGCGACCGCCTCGCGGGTCTGCTCGACGGTCAGGTTAGCTACCTTGGCGGCCTTGACTTCATTTTCATCATGGCAAAGACCTACATTGCGCAAACCGCGTCGCTCGCATCCGCCGACCGAGGCGACCAAGGTGACCGCCATTGACGCGATATTTAACGTTCACAAAATTAACCTGAGCCTTAATTAACTAACAATTTTGTGGGCTTATTTTTATTTTGATCTACTTACTTATGACGTTGGCCGCGTTTGGTGTCCCGGGCGATGTCACTCGGCACGGATCGGCGAGGCGGCCGCGGCCCGGGGGGAAGGCTGTGGGAAGCTCCTCAATGTCCTGGACTACGTGCTCAGCCATTGCGCGGGTGTTTATCGCGGAACCTTCTGTTATAGAGCATAAATAATGTGGCATGTTTTTGTTGTTTCTGGCGGTATACTGCTGTTCTGGCTGTTTACGAATTTTGGCGGCTATTTGCTCACCAGGGTTTTCTAGACGATTTATCAGACCCTTCGGCCTGGCCCGGCTCTGCTGGTGTTTGGGCTGGCCCTTGGCCATGTAAGGCGCGGAATGTCCAGGGAAGAGCATTTCCAGACCATCCGGGCCTGGAGGCTCAACCCCCGCCCAGCTCAGGACCGCTCAAGGTGCTCGTCTACAAGGACCCGATCGATCGCCGATGGCGTGGTTAGTATCAATTTATAAATTAACTAACCTGAATAAAACTTAACTATAAATTTTCGTGACCTAGTCTTGTATCTCGATCTACCTCCTATGCCCACGGCGACGGTCTCAGCAAAAAAGCCTCCGGCCTGGACCAGCTCGGCACAGGTCATCCGGCGCGCCGTCGCCGACCAGAAGCACTTTACGCAGCACCTACCCGAGCGCGCACGGGCGAGGGGGTGAAAGGCCCCCACCATCTTCTACAATCTAAACGCGAAATGCCTGGGCCGCTCGCATTTTGCGCAGCCAGAGGCGTTCAAGGCGGGCCCCCCATCGGCGGCGGTAACCCCCGGCGGGGGACCCTCCCGGGAGCCTCGAAAAACGGCAGCAAAACCTTCCGCCGGGACGACAATATTACGCGGAGATCCCCGCGTAATTCCGATGATCGAGGCCAGCATCAGTGCCCAGACTGGTGGCGCTAGCCACGAACACCCAGGATTTCTGCGGCGTTCTTCCCGACCATCCGGCGCCGTGTCAACAAATTGTCGGCAAACCGGCCCGTTTCAGCCCGCTTCGGCTGCCGATACGGATCAAAACTGCCCGCGGATATCCCGGGAATTTGCCGGGAGCCGCGCGGGTTGTTCTCCCGCGATGATACGTCGGGAACTTGCTGCCGGTTCACCGGACGTTCCAGCATCCACAAGATGGGCTGAAACATGGGTTGCCGGGTCGGGGCTCGGTCTGGCGGCCGCAGGCCCTTGCACCAGACGATGAGCCGCACCTGGGCGGCGGCGGCACCGCCCAAAGTCATTGGCGGGCCCTTGTAGGGCTTCACCGCCCGCGTCTCTGGCGGGCGGTGGCTCTCGGAGGCGCGTATTCGCCGCCCTCGTCCGCCTCCTCAAGCACGCCGTCGACTCCGACCGCTATCCGCTGTCGCCGCGGCTCGACCCGCTCAAGGCCATCCTCGCCAAGATCGAGCCACCGCGCGAGCCGCGCCCGCCGCCCAAGATCTATTCGTCGTCGTCAAGCTGCATGGCGGGGTGGCTCAGGAGGCCTGCGCAAAGGCCGGCATCAGCTGCGGGCGATGGCCGCTCTCGGCGAGAGCCTTCTCGGCGTCGAAGAGGTCGACCGCGTTCCGCAGATTGAGCCAGTACTGCGGGTGGTGCCGAGTGCGGCGGCGATGCGCGCGGCCATCTCGGCGGTGATCGCGACATGGCCGTTCTTGAGGGCGCTCATGTGCTTGCAGGTGATCCCGCAGGCCTCAGCGAAGGCCGCAATCGAGATCTTTGCGGCAGCAGATAGAGCTCATTCAGGATTTCGCCCGGCGAGCCGTCGCCCCGCTGTCATCGCGAAGAAAGCGGCGCAGAAAGTGATGCTCGCTGAGCTTTGCGTGCCCCACCTTGTTCCCATGCTCGTCGATCAAGGAAACGCTCTTACCCAGCAACAGACCATGCTCACTGATCGTACCGGCGAGGCGGTATAGGATCGTCGCTAAGGCAAGGTCGCGTTCCTCCGCGCTGTTGACGCCCATCGCGTCCGTGCCGCAGACAACCTCAAGAGTGAATACTGCCATCTTTCGTCATCGGTTAGCTTTCATCCCCGAAATGGCGTAGCGATGGCGCCGGAACTTACGAGATCGCGCCAATTTCTTGCGAATTCGCGCCAACGAAGAGGGCCAGCGCAAGACCGCGCTGCGGGTCGCCAACCTGCCGGAAGAAGAGTTCGAGGAAGCGGTCGAGGCCGAGCGCGGCAGGCGACCCCCTCATGGCGTCGACGAGGAACGTCCTGCGAAACTGCGGCAAGTTCCCGGCGAAGGGCTGCGGCAAGGCGCCGGTGGGGGGTGCGTCCCTGTTCGCCCTCTGGACAGTCCTTGCTCGAGCTTTACCGATCAGCGGACTCGCCCATGGTGGCGGCGGGTGTTCCGATGAGACCCGTCCGAGGGGTAAGCTTTTTAGGTGGGACACAGGTGGGACGCTCTGTCCCACCTTGCGGGAAAGGGGGGAGTTATGGAGCTAACCGCGCGTCAGCATGAGGCGATCAAAGCGGGCCGTAAAGCCATGCGAGAGACGATCGCGAAGCGCTACCCGTTTGATTTGCTGCGGCTTCTCGTTGTCGGGATCGTCGGTGAGTTTGCGTCTATCGTGCGGGCGTCGTCGGCCTCGAAGGTATTAACCGCGATCATCAACGAGGAACTGGCTGGGTGCGGGCTCGAAGTGGTCCGGAAACGCCGGCTAGCCGGAGGAGTTAGTTCACGCAAGATGTTCCGATCGCGATCAATCTCGCTGAAACTTTCCATGATGGGCGCGGCGCTGCTGTTGATTATCTGGCACAGTCGCTCCGCTTCGTCCGAAGTGCCCGAAGGGACTTGGATGTTCGCCAACCGAGTAGCTGTGCAGGTCTTCGAATGCAGTGGTCAGCTTTGTGGTAGGATCATTTGGCTTCTGAGGCCGCGCACTCCGGCCGGCCAGCCCGATCTCGATACCCTCAATCCCGATCCCTCGCTACGGCAGCGGCACCTCTGCGGTCTCACGATAATTTGGGGTCTACAACCAGGCGCCCAGGGCCATTGGACAGGCGGCTCGCTTTATGATCCGCAGGACGGGGTCACTTATGATGTCGAGGCCGAACTGACTACTCCCACCACGATGTCCGCGCGCGTTTATCGCGGCACCCCGATCCTTGGCCGAACCGAAATACTGATCCGCGATCCGCAGCTCAGCTTCGACGGGCGGTGCTAACGAGGTGGAGCGATTTGCGGCTCCCCGCTTGTTAATTCCGGCGAAAAACTTGATCGACCGCGCCAACCCGTCAGAAATCGCTGTCGAGGCCGAAAGAAAGGCCGCTCCTGACCCGCTAGCGTGGGCCGCTATCGACATCGGAGAGCATCGAGGCGACGGGAGAGGCGCGGTTTCCTTAGCGTGAGGGAACCGACGCGAAGAGGGCTATTCCGTTCCTCCTCGTCAGGTCAACCTGCGGTGCGAAAGATCCTTACGCTATGCAGACAAAGCGGTTCGCCCGCATGTGGTGAGCGATCATGCCACCGGCAATGCTTGCGCTTTGGACCAGCCCAGTAGAGCGCTCGGCGCATCGTCAAACCTCAGTCACCTTCGCGCTAATCCGTTGGGTCACTCAGGTGAAACTGTGGCTGCCGGGGCCTCAACGCCGCCCACCACGGCAGCAGGTTTGCCGCGCTCGGTATCGAGCGCGTTGAGCGCCGCCTTGATTAGATCGCTCTTCACGGCCGCAGTCTCGCCCTCGTTAGTCGAGAATGTGACGACGAGCTCGATCGTGTTTGTGGCGGCGCTCCGATCGAGTAGCACGGTCGGCGCCGGGGCGTCGAGCACGTGTGGATGGGCTTCGACAATCGTGCGGACCTTTTCGATTGCCGGCTCAAGCTCGGCCCCATCGGCGACCCGAAAGCGCACCTCACCGGCATGCGGAGGTGCGGGATAGATGCTGAAGTTGTGCAACGGCTGGCCCCAAACTGCGCCGTTCGGCATGAGGATCTGGACCTTATCGTCGGTCACCAGCTCGGTCCAAAACAGCGACAGCTCCTTGACCGTCCCGACGCTGCCACCGACCTGCACCTTGTGGCCGACCCTGAAGGGCCGAAAGATCAGCAACATGACGCCCGCCGCCAGGTTGGAGAGCGTGCCCTGCAAGGCGAGGCCGACCGCCAGGCTGGCGGCGCCGAGGATGGCCACCAGGCTCGTCGTGTGGATGCCAAATTGCGACAGCACCGCGAGCAGGGTGACGGTCAGGATCAGGTAGCGCGCGAGACTGCCGAAGAAGCTCTTTAGCGTCGGATCGAAATGTGGCGTCCGACTGAGCACCTTGACCACAAGTCGGTCGGCTCTGCCCGAGAGCCACAGCCCGATGAGCAGGATGGCGATCGCGCCGAGCGCGTTGAGCGCGTTGGTGACGATGAGCGGCAGCACCGCCTGCATGTTGACCATCAGATCCTGGGTTTTCTCTTCCAGCATCGCGACCTCCTCGCTCGCCCACCGCCCCAACGATAAGCGCGACGAGGAAAGGATCGAGGCCGCCGCCGGAATGGCCCAACGATTGTCACATGTTAGCGCAGCGGCGGCCGGGCGCGAGCGAGGGTCGGCCCGGTCTTCGTTCCGGTGCTATCAACATCAAATGAATACCCGGAAGTCGACCGGCGGCATAGTCACTCATTTTAAACATGAGGGGCGCAGTTGAGGATATCTGGCGCGTGGCCCAACCATTTGGGGCCGCCGTCAGACAACGCCAACAGCGGCTGCATTCGTAGAGTAACGCAATTATCGGATGCGAGAGCGGAGCGTTGGCGCATCAGCGCGGGCTGAAGCGCCAAACAAGCTTGAATAGGGGCCGAGGAACAGATCGCCGAGGGGCGCGGCGCAGTAGGTAGGTGAGCCGTCGCTGCGCCGGATGGTACGCGCGATCGTGGATGAGGTGACAGCGTTGGCAGAGGCTCTTGAGGTTGCGCAGCCGGTTGTTGCGCGCGGGTCATGATCGAGGTGTGCCGCGGCGAGGACGACGCGGGTTTGCCACATCCGCGCGGTGTCGATCAGATCGGGCCAGCGGCTCGGACGGCCGCGACGATTTCCCCAGATGTGATGGGTGGCATCAAAGACAGCGAATGGTCGCGCCATGAGGCCGGCCGCATCCCTGGCACAGACCGGCGGCGCGCTCGAACCGCACGCGCCGGCTGATCGCCGGCCAGTTGATCGGATAATATCCGCGCATCTCAGGCTTGATTGGCATCTTTCCGCCCGCTCATTGGGAGACGATGTCCCGCAGATGCCGAACCCGTGCGGTATTGCGCATCATATTAACCGCCGTTCGCCGGCTCTTTAATTTTGGATGCTGCGTTGTTTTGGCTTACGACGTCTTGCCGATCCACTTCTGCAATTCGGCGAGCGGCACCTTGCGGCCGTGCAATGGCAGGATCTGATCGATTGCCAGGTTCAGCCGCTCGATGTTGTCGTACAGATTGACGCTCGCCGGATTGGGTTGTGCCGGCGGCGCGGTGTTGGGTGGCGCCGGCGTATAGAGGTCGGCTTCGACCAGCAGCTTCTCCTTTGGCAGGTACGCCATGATCAGCCCCTCGGCGTGCGTGTTGTCTTGGATCCGGTAGAGTTCGACGCTGTGCGTCGCATCGCTCAGCACGCGTTTGTCCGGCATGCCCTCGACTGTCGCCTTCTTGCCGCTCTGCGCCAGCTTGTCGGGCCGGATCGTGCGCGGCGCCGCCAGGCTCTGCTCCAAAAACGCTTTGGTTGAGTCGTGCGTGATAATTGTCGCACCTTCGGCGGCAAACGCACCGAGACCGCCGGCGTGATCAAAGTGGTGGTGGCTGTTGACCACGTATTTGATCGGCTTGTTTGGCACGAGGTTCTTCACCTCGGCAATGACCGCGTTGGCGCGAGCATCGTCTAGCGGTCCCTCGATCACCACCAGATGATCGCTCATCTCCACCAGCACGCTGTGGTGGGTGCCGCCGGTCAAGTACCAGACGCCATCGGCGACCTTGTCGGCCTGCACCTTGATGCTCGCTTGGCGGACATTGTCGGGCGGCTGGATATCCGCTGGTGGGTTCGCTCTGACTTCGCTGATCGTCAGGTCGAGGGTTGGGAAGCCGCCCTGCTTCTGGGTGATCCTGGTCGGGAACCGAACACCGCCAAAATCCTTGTAATCGCTGTAGACGGTCTCGGTCAGCGCGTCGCCGAGGACCGGATTGGTGTTCCAGGATTCGACTTTTTCGACCAGGTTCTTGTCATCAACCACGGCCCTGATCTTGAACTGGCCCGGCACTGTGAATGCAATCGTCGCCGTTTTTTTGCCGCCTTCCTCCTGCGCCTGCACGGTGGCGTTGTACTTAAGGGCGGCCTTGATCAGACCCTGCGGCGTGATCCACAGCTGATGCAGTCGATCGCCGACGGCCGCGGGTGCGGGATTGACCGGACCCTCGCCAAGCTGACCCCAGGCCAGCGTACCGCTGACCGCTGTCGTCAAGCGCTGACCGCCGGGGATCGGCAACCCGCCGCCGCGCGCCACTGGATCACCCTCGGCCCGGACCACCTCATCGCGCAGCGCCGGCGTCTCGTAATCGATCGTGCGGGTGTAGCTCTTCAGCCCAAACCGCGGCCATGGGTCGCCGGGGGTGAAGCTCTGGCCAAACGAGAAGAAGGCGCCGCTGCCGGAATATTGCAGCGACTTCACCTCGCCCAGAGCTTTGCTGACGCCGTCGAGCGTGGTTTTGGTGTCCTGGCCATAGCCAAGACGCGGTGCGAGGGCAACCGCGACGAGGACGAGGATCGATTTCTTCCACATTGGCCACCTCCCTGGTTTGGGTCGTTGGACTTGAACAGACCGTTGGCGAGGCTCTTTTGCCGCCAATCTTAAATCAATTGATGCAGGAGAACACGCATTTCCGCCAGATCTTAGGATGGACGTACTGAACGCAATTTCTACCGATAGGTCGCTCGGCCTTGGGGCATCCGCGGCGCTCGCCCTCACAGGACGTCCTTCAATGGATGGTTGTGGCGCAATTCGTCGAGCTCGACATATTCCTCGAGGCTTTTCAATGAGGCGTGGCCGGAGAACTGTTTGAGGCGAGCGATGTGGACACCTTGGGCGACGCCGCTCGAAATCGCCCCGCGCCGGAGGCTGTGCCCGGCAAAATCGGCCCCGTCAAACCCGGCACGCGCGGTCCAGCGCTTGACGATCAAGGCGATCGAATCGGTGTCGATCGGGGCGCTGCCGAGACGGTAGCGCTCGGGTGGCGGCTTAGGCTTGGCGCCCTTGGCGACCCGCGGCGGCGGCACGCGCCGCAGCCGGCGAAACAGCGGACCGTCGCTGCGCGCCGCCGCATCGGGCCCGGCCGCGAGTGCGGTGACCGGGTCGAGCGCGGTGCGCCCCTGGGGGAGCCAGAGCTTGGTGCCGCGGGCGTCCTGGTCGTTTTTGCGCCACGGCAAAAACAGCTCGATGCCGTCGGCGTGGCGCGTCAGGTGTTCGCGGGTGAGCCCGGCGATCTCGCTCGGCCGCAACGCCGCGGCAAAGCCGACGAGCAACAGCGCGCGGTCGCGCAACCCGGGCAAGGTATTGGGGATCGCCTCGATCGCCGGCAGCAAGCGGTCGAGCACCAGAGCGGTCTTTTTGGCGAGCGGCCGGCGATGGGCGCGCCGGATCCCGGCAAAGGTTGTCGCGACGGTGGCGGCGGCGGTCGGCGGTGCGGCGCCGGCGAGCAGATGGAGATAGCGAATCGCGGCATGGCGCAATCGCAACGTGTTGACCGCGAGACCGGCGCGCGCCGCGGCGGCGAGAAACGCGGCAACGGTCTCCGGGGTGGCCGGCAAGGCGTTCTGCCGATGTTCGGCGCACCACGCGCAAAACCGGGCAACGGCGGCGCGGTAGGCGCGGCGGGTATTTTCCGAGCGCGCGGCGCGGCGGTATTGTGCCGCGGCCTCGGCGGCATCGGCAAAGCTCGCGATCGGCGCCGGCAATGCAAGGATCGTCTCGAGGTCGAACCAGTGCGCGACCGAATCGGGGGCGGCACCAGCGGGTCCAAACCCGGCAGAGTTTTCGGCGCCGGTGGCGAGGGGATCGGGCAGGATGAGGGGGATCGTGCTATCGTCGGCCGGCATCAGCGGACGCGGCGTTGATCGATGAACCACGCATTGGCTGTTGTCGCACCGGCGGCGGCCGGCACTCCCCCTCCCCACCTGATCGCTGATCTCTGATACTGAGTTTTGCTATTCGGGACAAGGGGTGTTATCCCGAATACCAAATCCGTCGCAGCGAAAATTGGGGTTATTCTATGGTTAAATGCCAAACGGATACGCCGGCGTCGGCTCCAGTCGCGAATCGCCGGCTTGCTTAAATTGTCCCGCCGGGCCGCGGCGCTCGATCGACCGTGTTGAAGATCAACGAGAAACACGCCGGACAGTGTTAACGTGATGTGGTCGCGGTATTGTCGACCGTCATCGGCTTTAGCCGCTCAGCGAGAACTGATGTCCACTCTCTGATCAGACGCGCATTGCTTGCTCCCGGTCACAAATCATTCTGATGGATGCCATCGCGCAAACGCGTTCCGCACCCTTGCCGGTGGCGATCGCTGCCGCGCTCGAGCATGCCGCCGGCGCTGTCGCCCGCCTCGATTCGGCAGTGTCCGGTCACCCGCTGGCCGCCGCCTGGTCGTGGCGCGCCCGGCTCGAGGCCATCCGCCGCCAGACCGCCGTCGATGGCCAGGCGATCGACCCCTGGCACCTGGCGGCATTGATCGAGGGGGTCCGCTTTCGCCTCGGCCCGGGTCCGGCATTGCTCGATCGCGGTGCGGTGTTCGCCGCGGCCCAGCACGCCTTTGCGCTCTACCGCTGGTTCGCCACGCCGGATGACGCGCAGCAGGTGGCGATCGCCGCCGCAGCCGCGCATCTCGATGCGGTCGCCGGCGGCGATTCGGCATTGCTCGGTGCGGCCCGCGGGGCGCATGCCTGGCTCGATCAGGGTGGCGAGCGGGCGCCACTGCGCGCCGCCCTCGCCGCCTACTGGGTGCGGCGCCGGCTGCTCACCCTGCCCTGCCCGCTGTTGACCGGCGCCGCGGCGTTGCATGCTGAGGTGCCGTGGGCATGCGCGGTGTGGATCGGGCATTTTCTCGAGGCGCTCGCCGCCGAGGCCGAGGACGGGCTCGAGCTGTTCAGAACCCTCGAGCGCCACTGGTTTGCGGCACGACGGCTGGTCGCCGGACGGCGCCGCGATTCGCGCGCCGCCGCCGCGGTCGATGTGCTGGCCGCGGCCCCGCTGGTCTCGGCCACCTCGCTCGGTCAGGCGCTCGGCATGGCGACCAACAACGCCACACGGCTGCTCGAAGGCTTTGTCGTGCTCGGCATCGCCAGCGAGGTGACCCACCGCGCCAAGCGCCGGCTCTACGGCCTCAAGCATCTCTCTCCGCTGCGAGAGACAGCCGCCCCGCCGCGGCGGCCATTGCCCGGCCGCGGCCCGGGCCGGCCGAGTGCCGCCTCCCTCGCCGCCGCGGCCGCCGCCAGCGAGTGGCTCGCCCCCTCCGTTGCCCTGCCGCCGCTCGAACGCAGCGAATTGCAGTTTGCCGAGCTCGATCGCTGGCTCGATCTCGCCGATCAGGCGATCCGCCGGGTACAACGCATCGTGGAGGGATATGCAGGATCGCCATTCTGCTCCCTAGGGTCGGCCGCCAGTTTACCTGACTCCATACGGAAGCGATGAGTCCATCGGAAAGCTCGGCGCGAGTATGCAGGGTCTTCGGGCGCGAAACGTTTTCTCCCGGTTGCCCGGTTTCGGGCTTTCGGGCCTTCGGGATTTCCAGAACGTGAGTTTTCCGTGTTTCCAGAAAGCCCGTTTTCGATCTTCGCCGGTTACCCGCTTTCTTGATTTCCGTATCTTTTCGACATCTGAGATCTGATCTCTGAGGGCTAAGTGAGCACGGCGACGATGCCGGCAGTTGAGTGTGAGCTCAGGTTTCGGGCGTTCGGGCTTACGGGATTGCGGGATTTCTGGTTTTCGCGAATTCGGTGAAGGGCTGAGCACAGTGGGTTTCGCTTCGAACCGGAGCCCCGATTCGGAGTTTTTCAGTTGCAGGACTTCGGGTTCTCGGGATTGCGGGTATTCCCGCTTTCTTGCTTTCGGGATTACGGCGTTTCATCGATCGCGCAAGATCGCACGTTCCCTGCCTTGCTGAGGGCTCGCCGTGTTCCCCGAACCTGGGCGCGGAGGTCAGTTGTGCCCTTTAGATTCCATGTTTCCCGAAAACGGGATTGCGGGCTATCGTGATTCCACTTTATCGGGGATCATGATTTCGGGGGATCTATAGCGAGGCGGGGGACGGACGCATGGCCATAATCACTTTCGCACAGGTGAAGGGTGGCTCCGGCAAAACCACCGCAGCGATGTGCACGGTGGCCGAACTAGTGGCAAGGGGTAGCAGTGTCGCGGCGTTTGACCTGGATCCGAATCGACCGCTTGGGGAGTTCTTCCAACGGGTACCGGAACTGCAACACGTTGAAGTAGCCGTTCCTACCAGTGAGCGACGGGTAAGCGCTCTCGTCCGCGAGCTTGCGAGCCGCTACGACAATATTGTCATCGATCTAATGGGCGCCGCTACGAACGACACGCAAGTCGCTATGGCTCTCGCCGATCTGGTAATTGTGCCGTCGCAGATGAGCGGCACGGATCTTAAATGTGGCGTCGAGACGTGGCGCCAAGCCGTCGAAGCAGCTGAGATTAGCAATCGCACCATCGCTAGAGGTGTCTTGCTAGCACGGACGAGTGCTGGCGCGCTTCGGCCGCGTGTCGAAAGCTTTTTACGAGAGCAGTACAACAGAGTAGGGGCCAACGTGTTGGCTACTGCGTTCGGTGATCGGGCAGCATGGAAAGAAATGACCTACAGCGCCCACATTCCGCACCTCCACGATCGAGGCTCCAATGCGGCCAAAAACTTCATTTCTGTTTTTGAAGAGATGATGACGTTGATCCAGTCCGTAATAGGCGAAGCCGCGGCAGCCTGAAGGTCACTATGACAACACGAAATAGTCGCCCGCAGCTCCAGCCGCCCGATCTGTCGCCGCCCGCTAGACACAGCAGCAGTGCGCCTCCGCGGATCGCCGCTGATGATCCGCGTTTTGCGGCCGCAGCTGACCTCGAAACGCACGACGCTTATCTCCGCGGCGTTCAGGAAGGGCGCGTTCGAGTCGTGAATCCCGACACGGTTCCGTCGCGCCCAGACGAAAGAGCTCAACCTCCGGCGAAGCGTCGATCGCCAGAGACATCCCTCTCGACCAAGGTCCCCCAGTCCGTGATGCAGCAGCTGCGCCGCCGGTACGCAGAAACCGGTATCACCATCAGGAACCAGATCCTGATTGCCCTTCGTAAAGAGGGGTTGGAGATCGATGATGACGACATTCAAGACGAACGTAAGCGGTCAAGACGATAGTTTCCCGATTTCGGGGTTTCGGGATTACAGGCAATCGGGATATCGGGAACCTGTTGTACGCCTAATACGGCTAAAGGCCGTCGGCGGGTTTCAGGGTGGGGCGCCGCGCGGCGTGTGGCTCCACTCGGCAGAAGTAGCCGGGCTCGAAACGGAGGAAGGAGAGGGGCTTGAGCGGTTTTTGGGCGCTCGGGGTCAGAGGAATACGGCTCTAACCACCCATGGACATAGCAAAAATCGGGCGTCAGACCTGACGCTTCGGGCCGAAAGCCTTGGCAAGATGCCGTCCGATGTCCCGTCGACGGCGTTTCCGAAAGTGCGCGTTTGTAACTCTTCCGAAAATGCGCGTTACGCCGGGGCGGCATTGACCTTAGTTATTCGGAGACTGCAGTTGCACCAATTTCGTTAGCTGCCATTGCTACCTGAATTTCCGAAAATACGCGTTAGAATCTCCCGGACTCGCACCGATTCGCTGAGAAGCACCTCGTCCGAACCCGAAGCAACGCGCATTTTCGGAACCTGCCCGCCCACCTGGTCGCGACTCCGCGAATAGCGGACTGTCCAGCTAGCTGCAAGCCGAGGAGCATCACGCGTATTTCCGGAAGAGCGACTAGCACGGATACGCGCATTTTCGGAAAACCGGTGGCCCTCAGCGCGCGTTTTAGGAAAACTGCCCTATGGGATTCGCGACGGCAGCAGACTATGCATACAAGATATAGTTAGGGGGGCTCCATATATGGCTAGCACCGGACATCAGCTAAGCCTCTGGGCGCGGGACCTCGTCGCTGCGTCGCGTCATGATTGGGTTCGCGATGAGGGACAAGTCGATGTCTCGTTCCTTCATCGTGGCTTCTGCATTATGGGGATGCCACTTCGCCAGCCCAAAGACAGCCTGCGCCCCTTCTCGCGACACGACGGGCGGTTCGCGCTCACAGTAGAACCAGCGTCCGTGACCCATCCAGATGGCGGCCTAATCAATATAGGCGTGCCATTTGGGCCCAAAGCTCGCCTTATTGCCATGTGGATGGCTACTGAGGTTCAGAACCCCAAGCGCAATACCACAGACCGTCTCCTCGAGCTCAACGGTATAACCGACTGGTTGGAAGCTCTGGGTATTCCAGCCCGTGGTGGTGCGACGGGCTCGATCGCTGCAACAAAAGACCAGTTCATGCGCCTAGCATTTTCGACCTTCACGATGGTGCTGCGGGGACCGAATAGCGAAGAGCTGTTCAAACGAGAATCGCTTATCGAATCCGGAATTTTCAGTGGGGATGACCTAGCGCTTTACCGAGCCGGGCAAGTATCGCAGATGGCCTGGCCTCGTGTAATTGCCTTGACCCATAATACCTACGACCGGTTCCTTAACGATGCTATTCCTATCCCCACTGTGCGGCTTCGGGAAGTCGCCAATAATGCGATGGCGATTGATATTCTCGTCTATCTCTCCTACCGCCTACCAACATTGAGCCGAGACGACACAGCAATTCTGACTTGGCGCGACCTGATGGCACAATTCGGAACGGGTAGCGCGGGCGAATTCGCGTCGAAGTTCAAGGATACTTTCCGCCAATCGATCCGGCGCGCGATCGAGGCATACCCCGAAGCGCGCGTAGAGATCTCATCTGAGGGTCTTGTGATGCGATATTCCGATCCGGTGGATCTACGACGCGCGTTTGTCGCGCTGCCGGGCGATGGGACGAAGCTGTCTCGACGGAGGGGAGGCGGTTCACGAGCTCATTTAAAAAGCATAAAAGCTCCAAATCAGGAGGGAATTGACGCAAACCTATGTGGCGGGCAAGCCAACCTTATGACAACCGAGGTAATCGGTAGCTGACGCCTTGGCCCAATCAAGGAGTGTCACTACGACTGATTGATCTCACAGGGGACGATATCCCAAAACGAAGCCCCGCCTGCCAGGACGGGGCTTCGCCGAACTCGCGACGGGTAAAGCCGTCTAGAACGAGCATCAAGCAAACTCATTCTAGACAACTAACGCCCGACCTGCAAACGGGAAGCGTATTTCCGGCAACAGGTAAGGTGTGCCCGTTGCAACCCACGGGGTAGGGGAGCAATGGACATAGAGAGCGGTGCCGAAGGGGCGCTACGAGCCGGGTTTGTACGCGGTCCAACAGGTTTTCGGCGGTTAACGCCGGGCCTCATGAATGCAGACCGAGCGGCAGAAAGTTTTAACGGATTGCCGGAAGGCGTGACAGCGCATGGTCAACTGCTTGCGGCTTTGAAGGCCGCTGCGCCCAGGCTAGGGTTGGCTACGCGCTTGGTCCACGCGGTCGACTGGCTGTTCAAATTTACCCAACCGCAGGATTGGAGCGCAGAAGGGCGACCGATGGTGTGGCCTTCCGCGCGACTTCAGCAGGAGGCGCTCGGTCTTTCCGAAACCCAGACAAAGCGGCTCAACCGCTGCCTGATCGAAATGGGCATTGTTACGATGAGGGACAGCCCGAATGGCAAACGCTACGGTAGGCGCGACGGCAAGGGGCACATCGTGGAGGCCTATGGCTTCGATCTGTCGCCTCTCGCTGTACGGTACGCGGGATTCGTCCGGTTAGCGGAGGAGGGGAGGGCGGAGCGCGAGGCGATGGGACGCTTGCGCCGGCGGGCGACGATTGCCCGCAAGGGCATCGTGCAAATACTGGAGACAGCGCACGACTATGGTTTTAGGGGCGAGGAATGGGCGACGCTCGAGATCGACACTCAGACCATCGTGCAGGCCCTGAGACGCGTGGAGCGGCCCGAGGAGATGGAGGTAGGTGTCACCAGCCTGGAACAGCGGCAACGCGCAGCCCGCGCCCAACTCGAAACGCTTCTGCAAGGCGTTAAAAAGGACCCCTCGGAGGTCCAAAACGAGCCTCACTATAATACCTACAACCGAGCCCCTTATCCTGAGCAGGATACCGTAATTGCCGCCAACAAATGTAACGAACCGGCGGAACCGCCGACCCCACAATCTCTCAAACCAGACTTGCAGAACAGGCCGGATAAGGGCCTGGTCCACGGGATTCGTCCGGACGAGCTGGTCAGGCTCACACCACGGTTGAAGTCTTATTTACACCACCCAAACCCGAGCTGGCCGGAAATCATCGCCGCTGCCGATTGGCTCCGACACGATCTCGATGTGTCAAAGCCACTTTGGGGTGACGCCTGCATCACCATGGGACGAGATCTGGCCGCGGTCGCGCTGGCGATCGTTTCGACCAAAGACCCCAAACATTTCCGGACAACACCGGGGGGCTACTTTCACGGGATGGTGCAAAAAGCAAAGGACGGTGAGCTTCACCTCGAACGGACGATCTGGGCGCTGCGGCGCCAGGCGCGCAGGGGAGGGACGGGGGGACCGGGTTAATTGACGATGACAAAACGAGCGTGCGATCGCCCACGTAGTCAAAATCGAGCATTTCGGCGGGCAGATTCGCGTTATCAGGCGGTGCGTGGCTCCTTCTCGGGCTGGGGTCGGCGATTTTGCGCAAATCGGCCGAGCGGTTGCTGCAGGTATTGCCGGTCAGAGGGGATGATCGAGAGTGTCGGCATAGCTTGTGCTTTACACTTTTTGAGGGGAGTGAGGTGTTCATCGGAGATCTTAGGACGCGGGGGCTGAGACTACCCGCTGATTGCTGCATGGCGAAAAAGCGGCCAGGGGCCGCAGGCCGGCGAATCGCCCGACCAAATCCGTTTCGCTTGCAGCATGATGATGTCCGCCGCTCTCCGGAGCCGATTGCCGACAGCGACGGTAAACCCGTACGGCCGTGGATGTGCCTCCATTGGCTGACCAGAGCACTAACCGCTGGAAAGATCTCGCCGGAGGAGTGTAACGCCGCCTTGAAGCTGCGAGAGGACGTATGGCTCGCCGAGCTCTCACCCCTCAAGGCGGCGGACCCGACGCGCTTAGTCGTGAACAGACCCCTGGCTCCAATGCCGTCGGACAGCCAGCTTCAGGCGCGGCGGCGAGTCGACGAAGCGATGGAGGCGCTTGCCGGTCGAGACACCCCTCCGGCTTCAGCCGCCCTCAACGTTATCGGATTCGACATGAAGATCGAAACCTGGGCACAAACTATCGGCTGGCGCGGACGTCCGATCCAACCCGAAGAGGCGAGCCGGATCTTGCAGACGGCACTAGTGATCCTGGGAAAACATTACGGCTTTTGAACCGCACCATAATTTTTGTGCTTGCGTCGGTTCCGGAGTGCTGCATCATCGCCGTTCTAATAGGTAGAATTCTGCCCAAATTCCGAGCCCGTCCCGAGAGAAGTCTCAGGGCGGCTTTCGAAAAAAAAGTGTGCAAATCCGCGAATTCGGGCTTTGGTCCCAAGCAGAGTAGCGTGACGCGGTGGATCAGTGGCCCTAACGCCAAATCTCGTGGACGTCGATCCCCAAGATCGTCGAGCCGCTTGCCGCTATCTCGGCGGCGAGCGCGCGCTGGAAGCGGCGATCGATTTTCCTGCTAGGGCGCCGGGCGGGGTGGGCCGCGGGCTACGGTTTGCGAACGCGTTCGGGTCGTCCAGGGCGGCGTCGATGTTGGAGAAGACTCGGACATTGCCGGGAAATCATATTGTTTCCCGGCAATGTCCGAGTCTTCTTTGCCGGTTAGCGGCATGACCTTCCACAAAGCAAGCCCTTCGGGAAAGCTACGCAGCACGGCGCCGCGGAACTCGGCGAGCCCGCTGTGGGCGATGACACTACTCCTCGGGTGAAAGCCCTGGCCTTTGGGCTGCCAAGTCAGCGCGTCGTGGGCGATCCCTGACCGGCGAGCCAGCCGGCGGGCCTCGGCGAAAACTGCGGTCGCCCCGCCATAGCGGTAAAGCGCCTGCGCCGCGGCAGCGGCTAAGCCGAACAGGTCGGGATAGAACCGCTGTATGTCGGCGGCGTTCGAGTGCACGGCGCCGCGCAGAATCATTCGCTCGACGCGGTTGGGCCGCGGCCAGCGCCCGATCGAGGCGACCGGCACCGGCAGCGACACGTTACCATAGACCAAGACCTCCAACGGGTCCGCGGCGCCGCGATCGAGACCCCGGCCACGCCCGAGAGCGCCTTGCTCGAAGCTCGTATCGTAGATGCCGCGGTGCACCGCCTGGGCGGCCGGATCGGCATAAGCGAGCCGGGGGAGCTGGACGCCGCTGCCGTCCTGCATCAGCGCGGTGCATGCGGTACGCTTGGGCTGATCGACGATGACCCGGCGGCCGGCCTCGGCGCTCGCCTGCCTGGCGATCTCATCGATCGGGGCGAACGGGCCGCCGATCTGAATGACGAGATCGCAGTCGCGGTAGTCGTTGTCGCCGACCACCTTGCCGTGGTGTAGCGTGCGCACATGCGGGATGCCGGCGAACGCGCTCTCGATTGTCTGGTGGGTGATCACCAGCACGTCGTTCTTGCCGAGCGATCTGAGGCGGATCTCGGTCTGCATCGCCTCGAGCCGCCGGTCGGCGGCCTGACGGGCCTCGCTGCGGGGCCCGATAGCCGGCTTTTGCGGATCGGGGAATGCGCCCTTGCCAAAGGCACCGGTGAATTGATGCACGCGCTGATATGGCAGTGCCGGCTTGGGCGGTGCGACGTGCTCGAGGCGATCGAAGAACTGGCGGACGTGGTCGCGGCGCGCCGTCGCTGAAGCGATGATGACCGGCAGCGCGTCGACCCAGGATCTTATCGGGCGCAGGCCGGGCGCGATCAGCCTGCCGCATTCGATCCATAGGGGCTCGCCGCTGCCGTCCTGGCTTCGTTCCGGCCGATAATCCGGGACGGCTTCATTGGTGTGGGCGAGCTCCTTGAAGGCGCGTAGGACCGCGTGGATGCGCGGCAGGATCCGGTTGAACTTGGCGAATTCGGGGTCGCCGCACGATTTGCTCAAAACTGCACGCTAAGCGACTTGCGGCAGGAACGCCGCGCGAACATCACGTAGCGGCCGGAAGCCGG